>FTEL01000132.1_pt1 | contig 13075 bp, 21 predicted proteins | sample 1658911 | NCBI WGS metagenome assembly FTEL01 (sample SAMEA3914869, study PRJEB12502) | metagenome | biome: forest; material: soil | place: USA | collected 2012-03-12 | depth 0.1 m
CGCTGACCTACCTTCGCTGACCTACCTTCGCTGACCTACCTTCGCTGACCTACCTTCGCTGACCTACCTTCGCTGACCTACCTTCGCTGACCTACCTTCGCTAACCTACCTTCACTTCCTCACCAATCAGCAGGAAATTACCCCACCAAGTGAAATTTAGCAGGTGGGGTTGGCAGAGTGCGGCAAACCACTGGCTTCCACCGGATACTCGCCTGCATTTGTGCCCGATTCCTCGAGGTCGGGGCAATTTACAGAACTCTTCTCGGGCAGCAACCTCTATTCCGAACCCCTCACGTGCTATCAGGCGATGTGTTAGGAGGATATTTGTTACTCTCTGAAGCCTTCTTCTCGGAATTGCGAACGTACTCGACGGACATTTGAAAGCAACCTCTACTGCCACGCGCTGGTCCCGGACTTGTCCAGCCTATTCTTGAACGGCGCGGATAGCCGTTCTATCTGTCATCAGATCCCAAATGGTACGTCTTCACTCATACAATCAAGGCTCCTCTAATATACCCTTTAGTCGTTCGAGATAGAGACTCTCACCAAGGACGCGGAGTTTTTCAGCGATGCTGAGAATGCGCCAACCACCGTCCAGGGGTTAGGCCAAATGGTGTATTGGCAGACATGTTCTGTTCTGGTCTACAGAGCTGGCAACATACAAAAACCGACGGCTGAGTATGATATATGTGATGGACAAGGAAGGGTGGACAGGAGCACTTGGCTTTGGTTTGGCGGAAAGAATGGAAGGGTGAAAGAAGATAGATAGTCGCGATATGGGATTGTTCGATATCATTTAAACAGTTTGTTCTTGATCTCTGTTCCTTCCTATAATCCTAGAGACGCGTAGATGACGGCGCCTTCCTGCGCCGACGCTGAGATTACTATTGACACGCAATCCGTAGTGTCATGCCATTGTATGGCTTCGTCCTGATATTTAGGACTTGTTTCGATCGCACCGGACGTCTCGGAACCGAACGTGGAAGAAAGGACGTCGTGCCTACAACCTGTGAGCGTTAACTTGGGGTTGGGCATGACTTTTGTGCGGCCGGAACGAAGGTATCGAAGCCTATCCTTTATTTCCAAGCGCACGTTAAACAACTCTCGAGCAAGATGCTGCACCTTGTCCTCTGTGACTTCCAATGACATTTGACATCCAATCGTCTTTTTCAATGGCCCCTCTGGAAACGATATCGATATAGCAGCCACTAAGACATTCTCGTTCCTGGGGTTAGGATGTCTCTTGATCGAGTCGGAAAAGTCCGGAGGGAAAAGGTATGTGGCCCGCTTAAGAGATGCATTTACTAGTACTTGTTCGTCTTCGGCGTAACAACTGGAAGAGTCGACTGAGTGTGCCGGTACTTGGGCGGTACGACTGAGAGAAACGTGGTGCGCGTGTGTAGTGCTCGGCGTTGCGGCAGGGCTGGGGAGATTCTCAGAGACGGTGGGTGGGCAATCGTTGCTATCTGTGCCTGGCCCTAGTTAGAATGATAGTGGATATTCTGGCAAAATACTCACGGCGTCTTTTATTTAGATGTGGCGACATCTGATTATTTTGAAAAGACATGATCGTTTTGTTGTGCAGGTTGTTGATTTTCTCGGAGAGTTCGGGTGGAATGGCTGCCCCTACTCGTGCCGCCAACAATTTTCGAGATGCGACAGGCTCCTTCTCGAGATCGCCAACCAATTGAGAGAGGCTGGCTTTGCCGGAGAAGTGGGACCGATTTGCCGTAGCGTTCTTGGTGAGGAAATATGCGAGCCAAGCAGGGAATTTGCCCTTATCGAGGAAGATTCTTGCTGTCGAATCATCTTCGGCTTGCTGGGTTTCTCGCCATGAGTCCGGAAGCGTCTTGGGGGCGCGTTTAAAATTGCTAAGTTGTTTGAGAAGCAGTGTGATCTGGGTTGACTGGGACTCATTTGCGAAGGTGTTGGCCGATGCACAGGCAGTGTGTTGCGGGTCAGCCTCTATGGCCAGGTAGATGAAGGAGGGAGGTCAGGCAGATGAAGCAGGGAGGTCAGGCAGATGAAGCAGGGAGGTCAGGTAGATGAAGGAGGGAGGTCAGGTAGATGAAGGAGAGAGGTCAAGGCGCCATCGCCACAGGGGGAATGGCCAAAGCAACAGATCGCCTTGCAAAACTACACCGCAACCACGGGCGGCAGTGGCAAGTTCAACTGGTGAGGCCGCCCGCCAAGGAAGGCCGCCGAATCTGCAGCCCACCGGTTACCCCGCACGCAGCCCATCTCAGCCAATCGAAAAAGGCTGCCCCACACCCTGCTGCCTGAATGGAAGGGCCGGATCCAACTTGAGTAACAGCCGCCAAAACGGGATGCAGCAAGTCTCACCAATGAACAACCTGCTCCTGCGCCCCTTGTTCAGGAGTGGGTGATGGGACCGCACGCCGCTCACGAGTTGAACCTCACTTCCATGACACATCCCTTCCCCGTTATGCGACGTCCCCACATTTGCAGGGCCCCATTGCGTTTGATAAAGCCGGCTGCCCTGTCGACCCGGACCGCAGCCTAGCCGCCCGGAGTCGCAAAAGCCATCTCGCAACGAATGTCTAATTTTAGACAGATCGGGGCCAGCAACCGCTCAGCGGGGCGTTTTGCAGCCTAGAAGCGGGGCTGCCTGGAGTGCTCGGACCAGCTGGCCGACACAACACGGGAGGCTGGATGGCAGCGTGGTCTTGCTAAATATACTCAAGTTGCTCCAATGTTCAACCATGAGAAAAAGTTCACGGGTTGCAGCCGGAAAATTCCCATCACCGTTGTAGTTACCCCGCCCACTAAGCTCGCGCACAGGTAGGCGCAAGCAAAAGCGGCGAGGCTTCGCGCCCAGGTCGCTTGGCTCAACCCCATTGGCGGCACGGAGAGGGAGTGCGGGCTGCCCAATATGGATTAATTTGGGTTGCATTAATGCAGCCATCCTGCATGTCACCCTGCAACACTTCTACAGCCCTTTTCTTGTTCGCAGCCCGCTGACCAGCTCCCCGTACGCAGCTCTCCACAGCCAATCGAAGAGAGCTGCCCCACATCCTGCTGCCTGAATGGAAGAGTCAAGTCGCCAAAAGGGGATGGAGCAAGTCTCACCAACGAACTGTTCCGGGTGGGTGGGTGATGGGCTGCACGCTGCTCGCGAGTTGAACCTCACTTCCATGCACACCTGCGACTTTCTGATTCACACAATCAGTAGTTGACACTGAAGTCCAGCTGTGCACTGTTGGCACACCTACCGTCGCCATTGGCTGCGTTGTAACCCTGCAGATGACTCGCATTCATGGTTCTCGCCGGACGGCAACACGCTCGCGTCGGCTTCAGACGATCAGACGGTGCGGCTCTGGGATGCGGCGACCGGCGCGCACCGGCAGACGCTCGAGGTCAGAGCCCTCTTATACGTCTATCGTTCTCCAGGAATGGCGAGTGTCTCGAGACAGACCGAGGCCTGCTGAGCATAACCATAGACCCCGACGCTCCAAGCAGTTCTGGAGACCAGAAACTAGCCAGGGGTTTTCTCTTCGTCGACGATTGGGTCACAAGAAATGGAAAGAGTGTTCTTTGGCGCGAGGAGCACAAAGAGGCCTGCAACCAAGAGGCCCGCAGCTGCGGGGCAGGTGACTGCACACCGCGGCGCGTGCAGCATCGTTTGTTCAGGGCGAGGCGGATTTGGTTGGTATCAAGCGAGGGTTTGTTATGCATGTTGGTTCTGAAGCAACCAGGGTCCCACTTGTGGTGTGGCCGGCCTCTTGGGCTAGTGGTTGGGCAAGCCACGCGAACCATGCAAACCACCAGGCACCTGCAGGCTCACCAGGGGTGCACGGGGTTCCCGGGATCTCCTTCGAGTCTGTCTGAGGTGGTGCGTTGAGTGCCGTCGGTAGAACCAGACAACCAAGTCAGCAAGTCCCGGATCCGTACGGTGTACCTGGGTACAAGCCTGAGATCTTGCACGGGACTGGGCTACAAGCCCCCCATCGCGTCCCCATTTCTCTCGAGGGGTCTCTCTGGTCTCTGCTCGGTTGGTTAACGCCCGTTCTCGGCCCTCATGCTCGGCCTCGCCATGGCAGGTTTGTATGCAGTTGGGCCGGCCAGACCAGACCGGCCGGCCAGACGTTGTCGCACGATGCGCCTGTGACAGCGAACCATTTGTCGCCCTATCTCATCCCGACAAGGCAGCAACGCATTCCACAACCCAGGCTGGGGCAGGATGTTGGATGTTAACCGCTCATTCGATCAGGGGCCGCCTCATTCTGCCTTGGGTGTGGTGGTTGAGTCGTGGCCATTTGGTGCAGCGAAGGCAACCTCGAGGCGCCCGGAATTGGGCAGTTCTTCATGGTTATGTTGATGGGTTCTGAGGCAGCCTCCAATACGGGTACAAATAGGGGGGTCTCGCACCTCGAATTGTCCTGCTTTCAACTCATCAACACCCACCTGCACTCGCCAACACCCACCTGCACTCGCCAACACCCACCTGCACTCGCCAACACCCACCTGACCAGTCCAAGCATCAGCCCATCTGGCTCTCCAAACAAAACTCTCCACGCCCTTCGAAGGTCTCCAGGCACCGAACGCTCTGGTAAGACCCGCAAAGAACCTCGATCATGCTTAATACCCCGCCGTGCTGACTTGTTTTGTGCGTTAGCAAGCAACGCAATGGCTGCCGTGACCAGCACCGAGTTGGTTAACAACGTCAACTGCTCCTGTGGATACAACAATATCACTGGCGCAGCCAAGTGCGCGTCTTGCTCCAAGGACCTGTCCGTCGTTGTGAAGTGAGCTGACTTCCCAAGCCGGACAAGGAGTATGCCGCATCCCGTGCCATTCTGAAACATGCGATCACACTGCTGACCATTTGCGTAGTGGGAGTCGCCGTGGCTGGACATATGGGGGTTCGTTGCTCGGATTGTCTTTGATCACGCACTGCGTCGCCCATCCAGTTGGCCACCTGGATTGTCACTCATTTCACGTTGCGTTTTTTATGTTGTTTCTCTCCAAGGCTGGACCTACTTAGATAGCTACCTGATGATAACCGGTTCATCCAGAGTCGTTGATCCCTTCGTGATTTTGCTTGCGTTGAGGCGGTGCTCTCTGGCAGCCGTGGCAGGCCCATGTTTCGGCGAGAAGGGGATGGCTTCGTCTGATTCGTTCAATTTCGTTGTGACGACGGGTGGGGTTTGATGTCCAGCGCGACAAAGCGGCCCTGCTGGTTGGCTGAGCGACCCGCCATCCGGCGTTGTTCCAGACCCAGGCAGCAGGCAGCCTCACAATGGTTCTCTCCATATTTCAACACCCATCCCCCTATTCCGCTGCCGATTAGTCGCTTTTTTTCTTCTCACTTCTCGATACGCCAAAACCAATCGGGTTCCCGGGCCGCCCCCTCCGTCCGGAAACCCGCCCACCTCCTTTGTGCCGCCCAAAATCCCCCGTGGGAGCCCAATTCTTCCTTTCCCAATCGATCAAGACATTCTGAAGCCATCGCAAGTGCCTCTTATGCGGCGAGCTTGACCAACCGCGCAGTTGTCCCGTCAATCCCAGCCTCTGAACCCGCGGTTCCAACACCAATCCAACTCCTCTGCTTCCCCGGCCCTACACCTCCCACCACCGACCTTGCTCCTACCGGCGTGGCATAATTGGCACATGAAGTCCAGTCAACTACGCACCACTGGGTCTGTTGTTTCTGCGGCGTCTCGCATCGCCAAAAATGTCGATCCCGAAAATCCACGTCAACGAATCCATCCACGCTGTCAACGACAAGTCGTGGGTGATTGGCGGCAAGCTCCTCCTTTCCCACCAACCCTCGCCATCGCCTACCCAAGTGTCATGGAGTGACGGCAAAGGGGGTTTCTTTGTTCTTTCCGAACCTCCCTCGCCGTTTCCTCAGGTTCAGCCTCACCCCGAGGACTCGGCCGTTTTGCCGCTGGTGTACGCCGCCGGAGACCAGTCGGCTGTGTGGTCTGCTGGCGAGGCTTTCATCAAGATCCGCGACCTTCGGTATCGGAAATCCACGAAAGAGCACGTCACGCTCGAGTTTCTGAAGGGCAAGAAGCCTCTTGGGTTCGATGTCCCTGAGGTCCTCTACCAGGGCGAGTGGATTGACCGGTATTACCTGATCATCTCCCGCGTCCCCGGCATGACACTCACGGCGGTCTGGCCAACCATGGACGAAGAACTGCGGCAATATTATGTGGCTCGCGTGGCCGAGGAGTGTGAGAAGATGGCCGAATGGAAGGGCGAGGGCACAGGCATCTGTGGAGTCGATGGGAACGACTTGCTGGAGTATTGCCTGGCGAAGACCGAGCTGATGGATCCAGGCGAGCTCGGCAAGAATGCTGTTGCGATGGGCATGAATGTTTCTTCGCTGGTGTTTTACCATTGCGACCTTGGGCCGGGGAATGTCATTGTCAACCCAGAGACGAGGGGTCTGGGAATTATTGACTGGGAGATTGCTGGGTATGTTCCGACGGAGTGGGTGAGGACCAAGTTTCACGTGTCGTCTGGGATGGATTTCCCAAATCTGGAGGATGGGACCGAGTGGAGGAGGCTTGTTGCGCGGAAGCTGGCGGCCATGGGTTTTGCGGAGGCGATCGATGGCTTTTTGGCGTTTCGGTAGAGTCCAGCGGGCAATGTAAGAGATTAATTACCTGGCAAGTTTTATTCCGTGGAGGGGGGGGACCGAAGGCAGCGTGCACTTGCTCCGGCTTCTGCCACATCCAGACGAGTCCTCCCGTGTCGAATGCCACCTCTCTGTCTGTCACCTATTGGACTCGGGAACCGCCCATCCCTTTGACGCCTTATCCTATGCATGGGGTTCTGGAGACAGCTCGAAGTCTATCGTAATCAACGACCGTGAATGCGTTGTTGGGGCGAACCTGCATGCAGCACTGTTGCATCTTCGGGATCGCTTCGTGGATCGGATCGTGTGGGTAGATGCTATCTGCATCGACCAAAAAAACACGGACGAAAAGAGCCAGCAGGTCCAGTCCATGGCCAAGATCTATGCCAAAGCAATTCGTGTTATTGTTTGGCTCGGAGAGGCGCAGGTGCGAATGGTGAATGATCCCATCCTCGGGAACAGAACGTTACATTCCGTAGTTGCCGGTAGGTACTGAAGAAGAAATACAAAGGCCCTGACCTGCACAGGGAATTCGGTGTTTTCTTATAGACTTCTGCCGACCTCGTCGCTCCTGGCCGAAATCCATGCCCGCTCGAGGAGACGAGACCGTGCGACGTCATCGGCCCATCTTCCATTTCGCCGGAATCATCAATCGGCACGTTCGAGCAGCACAGTGTTGCGAGAGCCAGAAACGGCCTCTCAGAGATGGCTCGCAAAGCCACAAATGGTGCCAAATTGCAGCCCAAGTTTACGGAATGCTTCACCAGCTTCCACCCCCACTCCAGAGTTGGCGGGGCCCGTCGTGTGTGCGGTGGGCGGGGAAAAAGAAGCACGTGGTGCCTTGGTCGGGGGCAGCTGACCTACGTGCCGAAGACGACAACCCTGAGGGCACCATATCGATATCACCATACCCGAGACGCGGTCCTCACCATTCCCTTCTAATCACACAACACACGACGGAGTGGCTTGGGCGAAAGAACGTCCTCGACCGAAGACCCCCGAACCTGGATATCAATGTGGGGCCATGTACCCGGCGGTCCGGAGCCCCCCACCCGTGCGGGGACCCACCCTCTCAAGCACAGAAAGGATGCCTCGCACCTGTTTTCCATTATGCGACCCCCCCCCCCGGCGCGGGGGTCTCGGTTGCCAGAAGACAAAGCCGCAACCGCGTCTCGCCGCTTGGACGGACACCGCGGGTGACAAATAATCCTGAACCTTCACGCCACCCTCATCAACACGGTTATCCCACCGCAAGGGCAAGCGCGCAAAGAAAGGTCAGGGCCAAGACTCGGATGACGATGAGTCGCAAAGACAGCAACCTAAAAAGCAAAAGGTCAACGCCATGACCGAAGGAAAGCCAACTCTGCTGCTAGCCTGCCCATTCTGGAAGCTGGATTCGACAGACGCACGACAGATGTTTTAAGCGTATCCAGACAGCCTAACAACTAGAGCATGGCGGCGAAGATACACTTCAAACAGCCGATTATGGCAGGAAGGCATAGCAGGAAGGCACGGCAGGATGGTGCTGCCTGGGGATTGCAGATCGGGTTGCGGACCGGGCGGGGCCGTGGCGGCGGAGTGGGGCCGAGCGGTGTGGGCCAGCTGGTACGAGCACTCCAGGCAGCCCCGCTTCGCGTCTGCAAAACGCCCGGTTGTTGGCGCCAAGACCAGGACCCCACCACGGGACTCACTGGTTAGTCCCGTGGTGGGTCTGCACCGCCCTGATGCCTTCCAAGTTCTCAGACAAGGCTAGAACTGATGGGTTCATCGTGTGGAAGTTCATCGTCTGAAACAGGGGTGGTTCCTGCGCTTCCGGGCTGGCTGAGACGCAGCCCAAGGTCCCGTGTTAGAGGCAGCTTCCGGGGGCGACCATCTCGAGGTTGGAGCTAATGTCAAGTCCGCCAGCCACCAGCGCATACCGACAACGCCGGAACGAGCGCTGAAGTGGGGGAGTAGAGCCATCTATGCAGCCGCCCACAAGCCACGTCGGCGCCAAGCGTCAGCGCGGCCTCGGCCGTCGTGGACATCACGATACCGATGATGGGGAGGACTACAGTCCTGGTGTGTACAGCGACACCGAACACAGCGAGTATGATGCTGCCCAGCCACCACGACGCAAGCGCCGGGTGAGCGCTGCAGCCCGTGCAGCCGGAGGAACAGCCCCTCGGCAGCAGACACGTCCATACTACGGCGACTCCCCATCGCAGAAGGCTCAGAGATCGTCCCAACGCCCCAAGCGCCGGCCCGGCCGCGGCATTTGCAACAACCCATCGTCGCAAGGCTCCGCATCGGAAAGGGAAAGTGAGACGGATGAAGCCCCTGTCGCAAAGTTCGAGGAATGGCCGCTTGGAAGCGCGGTCCTGAAGCGGGTTACAGTGGACGGTGCCCCAGCTACTTTTGTGGTGCAGTTCACCTGGGATCCACGTGCAAACTATGGGAGAGGGCACCATGGAACGGAAAATCGAGTCTCCGTTTCCCCAGCCGAGAGACACCACCCGGTCAAACAGAAGAGCAAAGGGTCCACGAAGGACGAGGACAAGCCGACTTCAACTTCAAGCGGGGCGAGATACATGCCAGCGGACGACGAAAAGATCCGTTAGCTGAAGGAGCAAGGACTTTCTTGGATCAAGATCGCCAAGCATTTCCTGGGGCGTAGTGCCGGGGCCATTGAGGTGAGGTATCACCAAGCTCAAGGCCACCAACCCCTCTCAACGCCGGGCACCGCAATTGTGTGATTCTCCTCGCACACCTTCAGTGGTTAACGACAATGCCAGCGGGGAAGAGTGGGAGGTGGAGGGGATATGTGGCGATAGGGGGCATGGCAGTGGTCTGGAACTGCTTGTGAAGTGGAAAGGTGGAGAGGAGACATGGGAGCCTTACGATAACGTGGCGGAGACAGAGGCGCTTGACGAGTATGAGCGTCTTTATGGGCGGGTTAGTGTAGATACTGTCTGAGATTTTGTGAATCCTATGGCTCACGGCCTCGGGTTACTGCAGATACTGTCTGATATTTTGCCTCGGCTGCGTAATGAATTCTTCCTGCGCTGGCCCCTGGCATTTGCGCCTTTTGTAAGGCGTGAACCTCTTTACTCGATCATCTCAGAGGATCATGTCTCGCATTATTCCGCTTCGTCGCGGCCCTTACCAAATCTGCACCTTTGTCTCCCAGCTGGGTATATCTTGTGTTGCTGTAACTGCGTCATACCTGGAAGATGGATATTCCGTTGCTTGTCGAGACCGAGGACTGGCGGCTAACCTCACATCGGTGGCAAGTGATGTCAATAAGAACTGCGTCAGTAGCGAAAAGTACATAATATAAAGCGGACATGGCTCCCAGGCCCTTCAAGCAGAGGTATTAGAATAGATATGTCATTACAACCATTGCAGAAATCCATCACTCTGTAATTCTTCTCCAGGTAATCCTTTGCCGACTGGTGGATCAAGTTGACTGTTCCCTTGACGACTGTGAGAAATGAGCCGCACATCTCGATAACCGTCTCTGCCATGTCCAATGGCAGGTCGGCAAGTACGGAAAGCTCTGAGATAGACAGCGGGCGGAAGGCAAGAGACGTAACCACCAAGACTGTCTTACAGTCCTGGGGTTCAATCACTTGCCCCTCCTCAATCCTGGCCATCATGTGATCGTACAACTCCGACAAGCCAGGAGGCATCTCTCTGATACGCTTGACAGCGTACCCTCCATGAACTGTCTCGAGGACTTTGAACGCGAGGGCCACCCACAAAAAGGTGTTCTCTGCTCGTTTGCGAACTTCGTGTGACACCTCGGCCAAAACGTTGTTGTTGTATCCTTTTGTGCGCTTGAGGATTGTGAGTTTGTGGTCGATATACGCAATGACAGGTGCTGCCAGACGTTGCGTATCCAGTTCGACAAGGGAGTTGGTAGCGTCCAGGGAGTCGGTGTCCCGGTCCATGGGCGCAGCGAGAAGGTCAACTTCCGGACGGCTAGATATCAGCCATTTGACATTTAGAGAAGTCGAAATGAGATGGATGAGGTCCGACCGCCCCTATGCGCACTCATCAAGTGCGTCGACCGCGAGGTACACAGGCGACAACTGAGGATCCTTCAACATATTCCGAAACGCCTCAGACAGGGCGATGAAGGAATTCTGGTCCCTGAAAAGATTGGCGCCTGACTCTTTGTACTTCTGCAGTGGATGGGATATGAGGCATGGCTGCTGAAGAAGGAGAAGCTAACTGCAGACTCTCTCAAACATCCATAAGAGAGTCAGGTTGAGAAAACTAAGGTACCGGCTATCCCACGGCAGGCTCCAGCAACAGGGCAGTGCTCGCAAGGGTGGACAGGGATGTCTTGTCGACCATGCCCGCAGTCGAAGTCTCTGGACCGCCGGGTACATGACCCCACATTGACATTCTGTGACGGGCTCCATGGCATTTCGAGGTCGCTTTCCGAACTTGTGGCAGCGCCACCTTCGCATCTCTAGAGATCGTACACAATTACCATAGCCAAGCAAGACAAACCCCGAGATAGATGCAGCCATCCACTCCGAAGCCCTACGGCTATGGCCAGCAGCCTGCACAAGCTAACCACGAAACAACAGAGCTCAGAAATGTCCACTTATGGTCCCCACGATAGTTACGGAGCAGCTCCCTCCCTGTAACTGTCGGGGTCAAGATGTTCTCCTCAACAAGGATACACTTGCCTCCACCCTCCACCATAAACCTCCTCCCACAAGTCTGGCCTGGCCCTTCAGCAGCTATTTGAGCCTTTGCGCCAATTTCGTTGCAGTGTTCAAATAATTCGTCCAGGCTTGAAGCCTTAGATATCCCATCCTACAGAAGAGTTAGCAAGTTGTCTATAGCTCGTAGGCAGGGAGTGAAACCCGTCTCATGTTGTCCGGAGGAGGATACGCAGTAGACCAAGCTTCAGGGGAAGCCATGGAGTCGGAAGTTGAGGATTTCAGAGTGGGAAGCAACGCAGGCAAGGTACGTAAGGGAACCGCTATGGTTTGCAGAAAGTGCAGACTTGACCGCGCCTAATCCGGGGGCTGCCAGATATATATACTGAACTGGATCATGACCTGCTTGCTATGAAGTGGATTCCATCTTTCAGGGGCTGTGACTCTATCCCACGGAACGCGGCATGATTCTCTGGCTTATTGGCTTCGTAAAGAAAAGTCGCGGATCTTAGCAAGGCCAGCCCATGGGTATAGTGCCCGGAAGGCAGACTCAGGGGTAGGCCGAGAAAATGAGTTAGGGCCTGGCCTGGTGCCCCGCCTCTGACCGGCCCAGGGGCTGCGTAGATGCGCCTGCATAAGCCTCGTAGACTCTGCTGGGAATGGTAAGGGCAAGCGGCCAAAGAAGCCTGTAACCTTAGATAAGAGATTTCTAAGCCTCGTTTATGCCCGGCATGTGATCAGTGGAGTCCCAGGGGAATATTCAACTACAAATCAGCCTCGCGCCGCAGCAGGGGACATATAGTTCGAAGAGCAAACGCAGTTGTTTGCTACCCCCTGAGGTTCAGTTGGAAGTCACGAACACGTCTGGGCTTGAGTGCAGAAGGCAGTAGATGGTTCGGCTGCGACCCCCAAGCTGTGGCGTGGGCTGCCGCGGGTGATTCGCAGGGTCTCGTACCCCAAGAAAGCAAGCTCAAACCCTCCCGCCGGAAGAAGATAAACGATGACGACGTTAATTGGAATTGTTTCCCTGTGTGACCTGACCAGCAAAATTATCATGAGGCAGCCGCTCATCTTGACATAGGCGTGCGATAGACACGTCCAAATAACCACAGACGAGCCAGTTACGTCCGCCGCGGATCAAACATCGAGACCTGGATACACATACGGCACGGCTTGCCGCGAATGCCACAAGAGAAAACGAGTAGAAAAAGCAGATCGGGAGGCGCCGTCCGCGAGACGGAGCCTCCTACATCCCTCTTCAGAGGTGATATACCTCAACCGTACCACGGCGAATCCATATCCCAAGCAACTGGACCCAAACAACGCCAGTGTATCCTCCATGTGTTAATGCCCACCACGCGCCAAAAAAATGGAGACGAGTTGGTCGCCGTTCTCATCTCGTCCCGCCCCACACCTCCATCTCAATAGCGGCGCGGTTCAGCTGCCGCCGGCGAACCACCATCTCGGCCTTATTGTCCGGGTCGAGCAGCAGGGTCAGGTGCGGGGTGGAAAACCCGCCCTCGCGGTTGATACGACAGCCGACCTGCGATTGCTTGGCGACAGTGCCGAGGGGGCCGAGAAGGACGAGGTAATTTGCCCGTGCCAAGTTGAGACCCTCGGCAATGATGCCGACAGTGGTGACTAGCACCTGGGGGGCGGGTGGCTCCACAGGGCGGTCGAGTTCGCGCCGCAGCCGGTTGATGGGGACGGTGACGAAGGGCTCTATAGCGGTCAGGCGGCTGGCCGCGCTCATGCCGCGATCGATCATCTGCACAGGGATGTCAAAGGTGTTGGCGATCCACAAGAACGC
>FTEL01010703.1_pt1 | contig 13066 bp, 10 predicted proteins | sample 1658911 | NCBI WGS metagenome assembly FTEL01 (sample SAMEA3914869, study PRJEB12502) | metagenome | biome: forest; material: soil | place: USA | collected 2012-03-12 | depth 0.1 m
ATCCACCTCTGCTCCCCTCCCAATCCACCTCTGCTCCCCTCCCAATCCACCTCTGCTCCCCTCCCAATCCACCTCTGCCCCCCACCGTTTCGTTTCTCCCAGACAAGATAACCTCCCAAACCAAACCAACTCCCCCCTTAATATGAGACCTAGTCTAAATACCTCGTTAACCACCTTACCCGTCCAGGTTCAGTAATATGGTGCATCAACGGCTTCTTCACCTGGCTGCCCCTCGTCTCGCCCGCCGCCGAGTTCCCGGGCGAGGCAGCCTGGGCAGGGGACCTCGCGTTTGTCGGGGCAACTGTGTTCGAGGTTGGCTCGGTGCTGATGGTTGTGGAGGCTATTCAGGCTGGGGGTGAGTCTTTTCTTCTTATGTGTTTCTACTCCCCGTCTTCTTTGCTGGTTCTTGGAGGGAAAGTCGGCGAGGGCCCGATATGGGGGCATAGGGCCTGGTGCGAGCGAGAGGGCATGGCCAGAGATAGGGGTGAGAGCTGAAAGGGTAAATTCTTAAAGGGGAAACAGGGTTTTGGGGACTGCTCAACGGGGGATCGAGTTTGGTAGGCGAGGAGGAAGGAAGTGGCAACGAGTTCTTGGGGCACGAGACTTGAGGACTGCACTCCGGGGACAGATGGGTTTGGGAAAGACAAGGAGAGGAAAAGGGCGGGAGCTAATCCCGGGACTCGCGAAGGGGTCAAGGCTTGGTGTGGTGAGCCGGGTCAATGATGGTAGAGGTGGAAAGGGGGGGGGGCGGGTTCGTGAGTGGACACTGGACCAAAGGGAGGATGATGAAGTTGCGAACTTGCTTACTCTACTCTCTTCATTATTGCTAACTGGGACCACAACCACAGGATACGACTGCTCCGGGTGGGAGTTGGAGAAGATACCAGATGGCGGTGGAGTCAAGTTACGACCTACCACCCCAGGCCGTCGCCGCTCTCGACACCCAAGCCTGCGCAAGTTGAGAAAGGCCATTTCGGCACGGGAGCATGAGGTGCCAGCAGTTGACGATACTGCCGAGTTTAAGAGACGCGTGGAGGGGCAGGGCAGCGATGAAGAAGCCAGGGTAGGAGCCCAGAAAGGGTATGCCCCTTATCCGCACCCCTTCCTCCTCGTCTCGTCGACTCCTCAAAGGAGACCTCAGAAACCCCCCACTCATGAGGACACGACTTCCCTCCAAGAACATAACTAACAACCCCAGCCGGTGGCTCCCAACCCTCTCCGAACTCAAAGACCACTACGTCAAAGAAATCGGCTTCCTCGGTTCCGCCGTCCAGCTCGTGGCCGCCACCGTCTTCTGGATCGCAGGCATCACTGCCCTGCCGCCCATCTTCAACTCTCTCTCGCGGACCGCCATGAACTGGGTGTTCTGGGTGCCACAAGTGGTCGGCGGGACGGGGTTCATTCTCTCTGCGCTCCTGTTCATGATTGAGGTTCAAGACAAGTGGTAGGTCGTTTTGGGGTAAAGTTGTGCACATACGCCCACCCCTAGACACTCATACACTCATACCTGTATCCCATCCAGCAATCCCACCAGACGGGTAGTCGTCACATACACATACACGCGCACCTAGATAGACACACACGCATCACGCACACACATACCCCCTTACCACTCGCCCCTCAAACACCCTTCCCCAACCTCAGCTCAACCCAAACCTGACACCTCCTTCCAGGTACAAGCCCGCCCCGCACCACCTCGGCTGGCACATCGGCCTCTGGAACTTCATCGGCGGCATCGGCTTCACCGTGTGCGCGGGGATCGGCTTCGCGACGCCCAACTCGCCCGGCCTGGAGTACGCCTCCGGCCTATCAACCTTTCTCGGATCATGGGCCTTTCTGGTGCGTCTTGTCTACTTTCCCATGTATTAATTGCATGCATCTCATCTCTACTATTCTCGGACATGCAATGCAAACTGCATACACCTGCCGAGCCCGAACGAGCCCCCCCCTTTTCTCTACACCCACCCACCTACCTACACTTTCGGGCACCCAAACACAGAGGACAGGGCAGCTGACCAGCACTAATATCCGCCCATTCGCAGATCGGTTCCGTCCTGCAGTGGTACGAATCCCTTGACAAACACCCCGTGTCGGTGGTCAAACCACCCTCGTGGCTCTCAGCGGAGCAGGAAGGCGGTGGAGGAAGTTAGAAGTGGTGGTGGTGGTGGTGTAGTGTAGCACCCGGCAAGACTGAATACGACCAACAAAAAGTTTTCCGTCTCTCCTGATGGAGGGGTGGGTGGGGGAGGGAGAGCCTCGGCGGTGGTGCATGTGCTTCCCCTTTCCTCCCATCCCGCCATCTACGACTGCTCAGTTACCTCCGCCGGACATTTCTGTCTTCGACAGTGCATCGTGCGTCGTGTGTGCTGTCTTAAACCCTTCAGGCTTGACTGCCTGAATCTGTCGTGTCCAATCGAAGCTTGGCTGGCTAACTAACAGGGCGCTGAGCAAACCGGATGGGGGTTTAGGGGCAGGGCTTTAATGCAGGCAGAGGAGGCCGTGCTAACTGAGGGGGAGAGCGACTTGCTTTACAGACAGCCAGACACCGGCCAAGCGATAGGTTGGTGAGGCCACACCACATATGATGTCAGCAGGTATTGGCCGACTAGGCAAGGCAGCTAAGTCGTGGTCTGTATTGCATTGGAGGCAGAGTTTAGGGGGTTGCAAGACAGACCAATGCCTTTTGATTCATGTGAACTGACTGTCTGATGAACCTGTCTGACTGCTCAGCCTTCAGATCTCAGTTAGTTAGGCCGAGCACACCGAACGAAATCAGACAAGAAGCCTGCCGCGGGAGTCAAGAAAAGAAGACGGGCGAGTGGCCCGCAATTGAAGTACCGAAACCTCTCGCCGTCACCTGCACAAACATCTAATAGCGAGTTTCAGACCCCGGATGGCGATGCAGAGCAGCCGGCGCGTTCCAATTTTGCGCAACTCCCGTGGCTTTCCAGGGGGAGGGGGGTCGCCCGTAAGCTGCGCTGCAGACATGGGTTGTGCAGCTCTGCGCGCCCGCGCAAGCCTGGCTCGCTTGAGAGAGACGCGGGGGTGGTTTTCTTCTCCAACGACCCCGTGCGCCTTGCAGGCTGCAGGCTGCAGGAAGCAGGGACATGGACGATCCGGGTCGCACTGCATCCAAGCAGCGCCTGGCCCCATTGCTGCGCAGACGTCATGGGAGAAAAGAGGGAAACCAGTCGGATGTCGGGAAAGCCCGCTCAGGGCCAGACATGGCGTTTAAGCTCGCGTGTATCGCGGCACCCATTGGAGCGTCCTGATGATCCTGCTCACCGACGAGATCCTCCGGCCCGAGAAGGCGACCTGCCTGCCCTTTTCTGCCAGCCAGCCGTTTCTGTCTTTGTTGTTCCGACCTCGCAGCGCGGCCAATGAGCTGGGCGGGCTCGGAAACGCGTGGTCCTGGTCGTGCAAGTTGCGGACGCCACGGGCGGCGCAGGCTCAGTCTCCCCGGACTGGGGTTGGATGCTCAGAAAAGGCGCCGCGGCTTGGCGCGGTTGGGGGCTGGTGGTGGTTGAGCAGAAAAGGCTTGTTTCTTTTTCTTCCTCCAGTTCGTGCTGCCGGCCGTCCGGAGTGAGGGGTTGGCCGCGCAGCAACGGTGGCTGACCCAGACAGGGCTTGTTCTCATCAATCAGGACCGCGAGTCGACGTTGAGCCGCGGTGATATCTGACAGCCACAGGCCGGGCCTCGGGTCGATGTCTCAGCGACACCACCACCAGGATCGACGATTGCCTTGGGATCGCAGCACCCTGGGAGCGCAAGCTGCATGTGCCAGTGGGGACACGGTGCTGGCTTCCCTGGTCTGGGCCGAGAGGAGCAGCCAACCCTCCCCGTCCTTCAAGGTAGCGTGGTGGGTGGTCGCACGACGGCAGCAGGACGGCCTGCTCCAACCCGCGTCTCCCGCGCGAACCCCCGCGATTTTTCAAGGCCTTCGTCAAAACCGTTTCCTGCGTGGTAGTGGCACAGTGTGCATTTGGGCCAGGATGTGTCATTGTTGACTGATGTTCGTCCTCCGAGTCCCCTCGCCGCCTCGAACCGTTCTCGTCGACAACGCCAACCCCAACAAGCCCATGCATGCATTGTGCCCTGGGTGGTCCCATGCTTTTGCGGATCGTGGGGATGCCTAAACCAGACCGGTGGCAGAGCTGGAAAGCCAAACACAGTGCAGCAGACGTGCGCCCCAAAGACATCATCCTGGCCTGACAAGGTCGATGGAATGTGTGATGCCAAGCCGTCTCATTCGGTTGGGGCTGTTGGAAGAGCCTTGCCCTGGGGCCCTGGAGGATGCGGTTCCGGTGATAAGGCACGGGTGGGGGGGAGTGCGCCATGCCGTCGTCGTGCAGCAATCACGGCTGGCTCCCCATCCCATTCCTCGTCCCATCTCATCTCCCCCCGTTGGGAGCTCAAGAAGAGGATCGAAGCCGGTCGCGGGAACGAGCTCGAACGAGGCCTGCAGATGGACAGTGGAGGCAGCGGGCGTGGCCCCCCACTTGGGGACCCTCCGGGGCCGGGCGATCGTCAAAATGGCCATCACATCAGGAAATTGGCCCCACGGTGGTTCAGCATCCCATTCGCCGCGCAGCGGCCGTCACAAGAGGCCTGTAAGCCACAAGAGGTTAGCGGGTATGGCGCTTCCCAAGGCGTCGTCCCCTTTTCGCGGTCCCGTCTGGTGTGTGTCTGGCGTCGACGGCCTTTCTGATGGCCGCCAACCCGAGTGGCTTGCGGCGGCCTCGAGCCAGCTGCGCTTGTCGGCAGCCGCCTGGCCAGCATTGCGCGTTGCGTGTTGGCTGCGGATGCCGAACCGGATGCTGAAACCTTAGGTCTCGAGATGCAACTCGCTCTCATTTCCATCATCGTGTCCGAAAATACCAGCAGAATGATTTGCGCGCTGCGTGTCTTTGGACCAGAACAGCGACGCTAGCAGGTCTCCTCGGAGGATTTTCCGGCTCGAGCCCAGCCAACCGATCTTCGGGAATTGGTGACCTTGACGGGCGCAGGGGAGGCCCTTTCAGACCCAATGTTGCGACCTCGACGAGCACAGACTGCGCGAGTTAGTGGTCAGTGGTCCCCCAACGTTGCGTTAGTGAGCGGTGGCCGGACCGCGACCCAAGCTGTCGGGGGCGCCGGGTGGACGATGGTGAATCTCGAATCTCGACTGTTGTGCTGTCGAATCTCGCCAGGGCCGTGAAGCCGCTCGCGACCGAGGGCAGCCAAACTGGCAAACCTGTTGATCTGGGACATGAAACATGTCGAAAATAGATGAAAGGTGCTTGTCGTCCCGTCTTGCACGGACCGTGTAACCAATCCTGAGCTGCGCCCTGGGGCGGGAAGTCCGGCAAGCTGGCGGCAGCGATTGGCCGTTGTGTCGGCTGTCCCCCTGTGTGGGAGGACGTGGTTGGGTGTGGTGTGGTGTGGGAGTGGAAGTGCGAGTGGGTGTGGGAGTGGTTGTGTAGGTGGTGGGGGACTGGTGGTTGTGGTGTGCGGGAAACAGAATTGTTCCTCGTACCAAAAACACAACTGCAGTGCTGCTGCACCTTCCCCCCTGCCCCTGGCTGCCTGCGCTGCACACTGCACCTGCGGTTTCCGCCGTGGCATTCATTGTGCTTGCCGGATTGTGCTCCACATTGGATGGAAGGAGCGAAATGCAGGCCAAGCCACCGCGCACCTCCAGGACCCCAGGGTCCCTGCCAACTTCCAGGGTCCCGCCTCCAGGGTCTCCTCAGTGGTCACTTCCCAGGGTCGCCTCCAGCGGGCACTTCCATTGATTGAGTGCAGGGTCTTGCCGAAAAGTGGAGCGCCAGCCCAGATCTGCCCAAGCCTTCTGCGAACCCTGTATCGTGCATTCAATCTAACTGACCACCAGCCCGGCACTCACTTGGAGCCCATTGTTCCCCTTTCTCTCCTCGATCTCGAGTCCCGGGCGTGTGCTGTGCTGTGTGTTGCGCACCTCTGCCGTCGTTGTCTCCTCGACGCCAGTTCCTGGTGTCTTGGTGTCTGGTTTCCTAGCTTCTTTTCGTTTCTTTGGGTCCCGTCTCAAGGAGGAGGACGAGGCGCAAGCAGAACTCAGGCGAGAGCCCCCAGGCCCCGGCCCACTGCGCACTCTCGAGGCGCAACGATACAACGACCGACGGGCTTCTGGTCAGCTCACCTCCCACTTGCGCAAGGCGACAACACCTCGACTTTCTGCTCCCCCTTCTGGCTTCCCTCGTTTTGCTGTTTTTCAAGTCTCTCGTTTCCCTTGCTCCTCGTGGCACCTTCCGTTCTCCATTTCCCCTGCCTGTGTTCGCCCCAGACCCAAGCAAGGTACGTCCCTACGTGCGACACTGCGACACGGCGACACAGCGGGGGCAACCCTCACAATGGACCTCTCCTCCGTGGACAACCATGTCACTGACCCAGACATTCTGTACCAGCTTCCACACTCACTCCCCTTTTCGGACTCCAACATCAGTCGACACGCTCTCGAACCGCTGTTCATCCCATCTCATCACATCTTCCCGCCCCACCCCCACCCCCCCTTGGCAGACCGGGAAGCGCGCAACAACGCCAAAAACCGCCATCCCAGATCGCAAAACACAGTTCCAGACTCGAACAGCTGCCAGTCTCGTTCCACCGGCTTTCCGCTTTTGCGCCCGCAACCCGCAAAGTGAGTTCGGTTCTCGACTCCCCCCATAACCCGGTTTTCGCTACCCCGCCTTCGGAGCTTTGCCACTGCCGGCCTTGGCTTATACGGGGTCCTGTTTCTTAGGATTCATGCTATAGCATCCACGCCTTCCTGGTCAGACAGTTGCGGTAGCAGCCTTCTAATTGACCAATTGCAAACACCAGACCCGGCCACACACACGCCCGTACGCCCATGGACAGATTCCGCGGCTTCGAGTCCGACATCGACGACACTCCGCTCTGAAGAGATAGATCCGGCCCAGAGCTGTACGACCTTCCAGGACGCTCGCAGTCTTGCATGCGCCTGGTGCTACGACGCGTTGTTTCAACCACCGACTTTCGGCTGAAACCACCGAGCTTGGGTCGTCCGCCTGAGTTATTGCTTCTCCGTGAAACGACCTGCGATCAGCTGCATCCAGGCCGACAGGGATCATCGCGGCAAAGCCCCACGACTCACCAGAACGCCCGCCGCCAGCCAGGTGCTCTTGGACTGTGGAAATGACCTGAGCTCCCCCGGTCGGACCCAAGCAAGAGACGACACCGCTTCTTGTCCATCTCCCACAGTCCAACCCTTCACGTCCACCATGGCCGTGTGGGAAACCGAGGACGAGTCGACTGGCCCGGCGACGGCCTCGCTGCCGACGCCCGCCGAGACGGCAACCTATCTTCCCCTCTCCCGCACCGTATCGCGTGGCTCGCGGCGATCAGGACGCTCCATTACTCCTCCCGGAAAGAAGGGCAAGAGCCGCTCACCGCCACCGCTTCCAACCGACAAGAGCGAGAGGGGATCCAAGCGCTCTTCCCGAGACGTCTCCAACGATGAGAACATCAGCATTCTGGATCCCCGCCGTTTCACACCGACACTCCATGCGAGTCTGGTCTCCGAAATCCTCTCGCTCAGGCGGGATCAGGAGGAGAAGCTCAAGATCATTGAGAGCCTCGAGACGTCATTACACACGGTGCGGGAAGAGTCTGAAACCTTGCAGGCCTCCGTCTTGTCGACGGGCAAGGAAAGCCGGTCCTTGAAACGCCAGTTGTCTTTGCTGGAAGGGGGCACTTCTTCTGCGCTCTCCGAGCTTGCAAAGGAGCGCGACGAGGCTGTCGACTCTGCGGCCGAGACCCGGAAACGACTCGACGTGACGCAAAAGAAGCTGCGGAGCCAGGAAGAGGACTCGGAACGTGTGCATGAGCAATGGGCCAGGGAAAGGGAAGAATGGGAGGAGGAGAAGCGCAAGTTTGAGCGGAAAGTCCACGTCGCCGAGACTCGTCTGAAGGTGGTTCTCGAGGAAGTTGCTGCTTTCCAGACGGCCCAAGCCAACGGGCTGAATGGACAAACTACAGCCCCTGAGAGCGACGGGGAGGAGAGCGTCAAGGATAATGATGCAGCCAGCGTCAGGACCATGAGCATCACCAACAGCATCCGCTTCTCGGTCGCGACCAGCATCCTCAAGGCCAACGGCAACTCGCTCGCTGACGAGCTGGGCTTCGATGCCAGCTATGACGAGGAGAGCGACTATGGCGGCCGCGAGAGCGTCTTGTCGAAGCGTCACCTGCGGAACTCGAGTCGCGACAGCGTCGTGCCCTTCAGAACCCACCAGCGGCACCGGAGCAACGACAGCCTCGTGCGTCCGGGCAGTGTGCTGCGCGGGAAGCTGGCCTTCAACCCTGCGGCGCTCGAGAGGCTCGAGGATGGCATCATCAAGGAGGATGACGAATCGACCCCCCCTGCGCCGACGGTCGTCACCTATGTTGACACGGGAATCCAGTATTCGCCGCCGCCGTCGCCCAAGATCATTCCAGCCAAGCCTTCGACTCCGGAGCCATCGCCCTTGATGCAAAGATTCGAGCGGCTGTACGATCTTGACAGCCCTCCCCGCGCTGACCATGAGATCGAGGCAAATCAGCGGAGAAAGCGGGTCCATGCCAGCTTGCCGCTCACCGTCAAGTCCACTGGCATCCACGGCCTGATGGTCAATGGCTCCTCCCAGACCCCGGATGAGCCCCTGAGCCCTCCGAGGACGCCCAAAACGCCGCTGCTCCAAGAAACCGCCCCGACGCCAAAGCCCGAACCGCCCGCGATGGTTTCGGCGTCCACTCAGACCGATGATGTGCCGCCCCCGCTCCAGCCCTCGTTCCTGCTCCCCATGCCCATTCCTAGCATCAGCATCATTCCCCCGACGAGTCGTCCGAGCACGCCGCGCGAGCCGCGCCTCCCGCAGTTGTGCAAGGACTTTGGGTGCCAAGTGTCGATCCTGACCAGCGCGCCCACAACGTCCTCCTCGATGCAGACTGAGGAGATTCGGGTTGACAAGAGGCTCGACAGGCTGCCGCCGCACCTTCATCCTTCGGCCATTACGTCCCGCCCGAATTCACCTGCGGTAACCGGAGCGGAGCTGGTCCAGGAGGAGACTCGCCAGTTCACACCCCTTCCCGGGAACGTGCCTCCCCGGAATCCGCGCCGGCTGACTACCAAGCGGAGCTTGTCGGACATGCCTTCGTCTCCGCCGCTGGCTGCGGCTTACATCCTCGAGGAGGAGACACGCGACCTCTATCCGGGGAACAACGATGACGGGCCCCTGTCGCACCACAGAGCTCCCATGCGGAGGCCGCCTCGGATTAGCAGCTTGTTTGCGGGCTTCGACGGAAATACCTCCGACGAGATGGACGAGTTCATGGATGCCGATTTGAGCGACGCCGAGTACCGCACCGCGCTGTCTGCTCCGAAGCCGAGGCCCAGCATGAGCCGTGCAGCCAAGCGCAGCTCTGTTGGAACCGTGACTTCGTCCGAGAACGCATTTTCGCCCAAGGCGAGCAGCCGCTTCGTCTCGCGTTCGTCCGAGGATGCCGAAGGCTTCGATGTTGCCTCGTACGCGATGCGCGATGTGCGGGAAGCGGGCTTCGGCAGGAGGGGTTCTAGGCGCGGCCGGTCTTCGATCTTCAGCACAAAGTCGAGCGTCATGCGCCGGTCTGCCCTCATCCAGAGTGGCATCGCCTCGCATCAGAGGGCGAGGAGCCCGAGTCTGACGGACCCCAAGGAGCCGCCATTCCCGATCCCCACTCGTGCCAGCTCAAGGAAGCCGCCTTTCAGCGAGAGTGCCCCGAGCGAGGGGCGCACGAGCCCCAGGGGTTGGCCCAGGCGCGGCTCGGGCCGGAGTCACTACCGTGCGGGCAGCATCCGCAAGGTTCGCTCCGCTGCGGCCCTCCCTCGGAACCAGAGATCTCGCCGGCACGGCAGCCGCTCCCCGCCTCCGTTCTCGCCGTCCACTGAAGCCCCGGAGAGCCCGGGTCTCCCTCCCCTCCCGAGCAACGACATTACCAGGCCGCGCACCCGAGACGGGTACATGGCGCCGCGATACAAGAGCCACAGGTCGCAGCCGTCGTCGACGACGGCCAACACGGCCGACACGGGTGCCGGGTCACAGGCTGGCTCGAACCAGCCACCCACTGTGGTGGACGCCATCGCGCAGACCATGGTTGGCGAGTGGATGTTCAAGTACGTGCGGAGGCGCAAGTCGTTTGGCGTCGCGGATGCCAAGGGCGGCGATGACAATAGCAACGATCGTCACAAGAGATGGGTCTGGCTTGCGCCTTACGAGCGCGCCATTCTCTGGAGCAGCAAGCAGCCTGCTTCGGGGAGCGCGCTGATGGGCAAGCCGGGTCGGAAGCGTAAGTTGACCGGTCCTTTTTCCAATTATCGTGGCTTGATGGCTGACACGTCCGCAGTGACGATTCAATCGGTGCTGGATGTCAAGGACGACAATCCGCCTCCCAAGGGAACCGCAACCATTTTTAATAGATCTATCCTGATCCTGACGCCCCAGCGGGCGCTGAAGTTCACGGCCGCCAATGCCGAGCGCCATTACATCTGGCTGACGTCGCTCTCGTTCCTGGCTCATTCCAATCAAGCGATACCGGAAACCCTCGTGGTGCCGCAACCCCAGCCGGCTCCGCCGCCTCAGCCGAAGTCGCTGCTTGAGCAATATGAGCTGCCCAAGCCGAAGCGGAGACCGATCCGCGACTCGATCCGGCTTACCAAGGCCAAGACTGCGGTCATCAAGTCGGACCCGATCACGGAATCGTCGGTGATGGACAGCGCCCCACCGGCCATGCCCACGTACAGGCCGCCTCCGGTGCCCGAGGTCTATCACCTCCCGGCGCACGCACGCGACATGTCGAGGGACGCTGCCGAGCCGCCGGCCATTCCGCGATTCTCCGAACGGGCCAACTACATGCCGGTTCACGGGCGCAAGCGCAGCAACACTGGCGGGCACACCGGGCCGCCGCTCTCGTTCCGGGGCTTCTCTGGGCCTGCGGGCAGCGGCGGGTACCACACGGCGTCTAACAGCACCGCGGGCAACAGCGTCATGACGGCCGGGTCCTCGGACATTCTGAGCCAGGCTGGCGCCAGCGCCGTGACGGGCTCGAGCGGGATGACATGGGCGACGCCGTCGGTGCGGACGTCGATGGCGTCGAGCCGGCCGGGGGCGCCGGTCATGAACAACTTCTTCGACGCGATCGGCACGGTGCGCATGGAGGCCTTCATCAGCCCGCTCTCGCTGAGCCAGTTCGAGGAGACGCGGTACGAGCAGGACGACTTCCGCCGGGTGACGCGCAGGCGCAGCAAGGAGAGGAGACGCCAGGCCAGCCGCAGCCGGCAGAGGGACAGCTACCAGAGCAGGGGCACCCGCACCACCGAGGACGTGGACGAGTGGTACCTGAGGGATGACCCGTTTAGGGGATTCTGAGCGCCTCCAACCTACTTTTTTCTTTATTTTCCGATTCTTCTTCCACGATACATCTTGCGACACACGCCGCTGACACGTCATGACTGACGCTTCCTCTGTCTAACTATCCTCGACCTTTTCTTTACCACATCTTCGCAATCTCCAAAAGCGCCTGCTTTCAAGGCTGTCATTTCACGACGACAGACGTATTGCCATGCGCTGATGCGCGTGGCCAGGACGGATCTATATATCATTTTCTAGTTCAAGGTCTTCGTTTCTTTGGTTGGATGGGCTTTCAGGGTGTGTGGAGACGGAGCAACTGGCACAATGTTTTGAGGGGGCCACGAGATGTGTTTTTTGTCGGATGGCGACCCCGTTTTTGATTGATGTGATACCATTTGCTATTTTGGAGGAGGTGCTGGTTTTGGGTTTTGTATATCTACCGACTTACATTCTTGCCTTTTTTATTCGTTTCTGAGATCCCGCGGCGATGGGAGGGATGGTTCAATGGTATGGACAGTTCCGCGGGCCAACTTTGATCTCTGTAGAGCTTTGTGACGTGTGGACGTGTTGTGAACTGGTGTGTTTGACTGTTGCTGTACTGTCATCTTGCCGCTTGAACATGGCAGACCTCACCCCTCCTCACCGTTGACTCTCATGTGCTCCATGATGTTGGAATGGGGAGAGCAGCGTCAGTGATAACCCTAACCCTTAATTGATGATTGGGAACAACTGACCTCTGCCCCTCCATCAACTGCCCCACCAAGATTTATTCCCAACACCAAACAGCAACCCGTCGCATTGTCCCACATACCTTGAACCTCGAACCTCGAACCCCACGCTTCTACACCCCGACATGGCCTCACCAGAAGCCACTCCCGCCGCTACAATGGACGAGACCCTCGAGCAGATGCAGGCGCGGCACAGGAAGGAGCAGCGCGAGCTCCAGGGCCGCATCACGAGCAAGAAGAAGAACGCGACCAAGAAGACGCGCAAGTTTGTCAATGACGAGTGCGCCTCGCTCGAGAGCCAGCTGCGCGAGCGCCAGGAAGAGGAGCTGAGGGGGTTAGTGGGAGGTCAAGAACAAGAGGAAGAGGAGGAGGAATCACAACAACCACCAGACCAACTCCAACCACCATCCACCGACTCCATCACCACCACCCTCGCCTCAACATCCCTCTCCCAACCCTCCCCGCAAGAACCCTCCCCCCAGCCCCAAAAACAAAAACGCAACCGCCAAAAAGAACGCCTCGCCCGCCGCGCCGCCGAGCAAGAAGCAGCCGCGGCCGCGGCCTCCGCCGAAGCCGCCTCCATGCCCGACCGCCGCGCCGCCGAGCGCGCGTCCATGCTCGCGGGGTTCGCGACACACGGCCTCACCGAAGTGGAGATCGCGCCGGACGGGCACTGTCTGTTTTCTGCTGTTGCAGACCAGCTAGGCGTGCACGGGATTCCCGTTAACCCCCCGGGGGCAGCAGAGGGTGGTGCTGGTGATGGGGGGAATCCCGTGGAGGTTGGGGCAAAGGGGTATAAAATCGTGCGGGGCGCCGCGGCGGGGTGGATTGAGGCGCACCGGGGGGAGTATGAGGGTTTCCTGTGTGGGGAGGAGGGCGGGCTGGAGGGGCATGTGAGGAGGATACGGGAGACGGCGGAGTGGGGGGGGGAGGTGGAA
>FTEL01002166.1_pt1 | contig 13059 bp, 16 predicted proteins | sample 1658911 | NCBI WGS metagenome assembly FTEL01 (sample SAMEA3914869, study PRJEB12502) | metagenome | biome: forest; material: soil | place: USA | collected 2012-03-12 | depth 0.1 m
GAATTGGGCTTGGCCCGACAGTGATGTTTGTGGTGTGGATGGGAGTCGGTGAGAGAGGAGGAGACGATGAGTTTGTGATGGGTTCATCTGCCGGACAGGGCTGGCTTCAGCTCGGGTTGATGGCTTGGTGACGTTTGCTGTGATTGGGCGACCGAGCGTGTTGGGCACGGAGATGCACTGTCCTTGCTGCGCCTGGTTTTGCCCTGCTTACCCGGTCCAGGACGGCCTCGGGCGTTTGGGGGGGGCCCACTCGTGTTGTGGTGTACGATGTGGTATCGATTTTGAGATGAAACACCATGGTTCGTATGAGGTTCAAATTCCCCTGAAACTGCTCTTCTGATTGCAGGCATGAACAACTTGTACCACCTAGTAACCGTCCCCGTGATGGTCACCAGCCCGGTCGGCCGGGTCCACAAGCTTCACCGCAACCGGCTCATCACCGATGCCCCTCTTCCGCGCAGCTTCTAGGATGGCGACGGTCCCAGTTGTCCCAATCCTCGATACCCCGAGGTGCATCATATACAAAAACTCATCCAACGACCGCACCCCGCCAGCTGCCTTGATCTTGACGCCCTCCCCACAGCTCTCCTTCATCAGCCTGACATGCGGAACCGTCGCTCCCACGTAGTCGTACTGCCCGCTCTCCTGCTTGACAAACCCGTACCCCGTCGAGGTCTTGACAAAAGCCACGCCCACCGCCGTGCAGACCTGACACAGCCGGGCAATATGCTCGTGCTTCAAGAAGTCATTCTCAAAGATCACCTTGAGCAGCCCGCCCTCCGCAACAACCGCGTCATTAATCGCCTCAATCTCATCCGCAACATACCCCCACTCTCCCCCCAAAACCTTCCCCACATTCACCACCATATCAATCTCCTCTGCCCCAGCGCGCACAGCAGCCACGGCCTCGGCGACCTTGATCTCAGTCGTGCTGTTCCCGTGCGGGAAACCGATGACGGCGCAGACGATCACGCCGCTGCCGGCAAGGGCGTCCTTGGCCGTGGGGATGCTGTACGGCTTGACGCATGCCGCCGCGACCTTGTACTCCCGCGCGAGGGCGAGGCCGGCGGCGATCTCGGCGTCGGTGAGGAAGGGCTGGAGGAGGGAGTGGTCGATGAGTTTGGCGAGCTGGGGGAGGGAGACGGTGATGGTGCTTGAGGAGGTCATCGTGGTGAGTTAGAGGGGGTGGGGAGTGAAGCGGTGTTGGGTGATGCAGGAGGACAGCTGCGGGGAAAGAGGGGGAAAGCTACATGCACGATAAAATGTGGGCTGACATTGGCTGTCTGTGTCACTGGTTCAACGACATGTGCTTCGTTTGATGGAACCAAAGATTAGAAGTAACAGAACTTAAACCCTCAACCCGTTGCTGACTACAGCGAGCTCCCCGTCCTTTGGAAAAAGCACCGATCCGGTCCCAGTGAGTGTCGCGAGCATCATTGCTTCAGGGCTGATGCAGTCCCGAGGCAGGAAGAAGTGCCGTTTTACAGCACGTACTGGCGAGGAGCCGAGCGGCCATGTACAAACCCAGTACTCGTGGTCGAGAAAGACGACATGGTCCTTGTAGCAACCCAGGAAATACCGCACCGAGGCACACATCTCTCCCAGCATCTTTGTGTCCCGTGTGATCGGCGAACTCTCTGTGCCATCCCCCAAAGCTCCCAGATGCACCACATCTAACCGAAGTGTTTTGCCACTAAGCGTGGTATGTGTATCGACCTGAGGGAGAACTTCGGCGACAAGATATCGGCCGTTCTGGCTCAGACCTGACATCCTGACATGAGGCGTGGGTGAGGATGGAGCGGAAGAATCCTCGCTTTCTGGCTTGCTGGGAGGCTCATTACTGGCTGGATTCCAGGGCTGCAGCGTTGTGCTGTCCCCCGACAGGCATAGCAGCATGTCCTTTTCTGTGGGGTGGCTTAGGCACAGGCGCAGAGCTGATCCATCTGGTCGGTCGTGGCGCCATATCTGTGTTTTGGTCTTGAGGTTCCAGACCTGGTCCGATGTCGAGAAGGAGACGAGTAGGAGTCGTTCGTCGCGGTGAAACACGAGTTGAGATGCAGTTTCATCGTTTTGAAAGTCCAGACAAGGAAGGACAGTCGACGTACGTTTTCCGTCCCTCTCTGTCACCTTCGGGCGCTTGGCCAGGACGCGGCCATAATTGTCCGACGATGCGATGTATCTTCTGCTCGGCGACCATGCCAACCGAAGGACCGCTGCCCGGTTGGGATGGTTGTATACTTGTCGTAGCATGGTGCCGTCAGCAGCGTCATAAATTGACACGCCGCCGTCTTCGGTGGCACAGACGCAGTACTTGTCCGTTGGCCCGTAGGCAATTGCTGTGATTTGGCTCCTCAGGTTCGCAGATGGAGAGATAACAGGACCCGAGTGCCCTGTGTCACTCCCAACCATGGAAAGGTCCCCTGAATCATCATCCTCGTCACGAAGGGGGACATCCGGTTCCCAAATGTTGCAAATTGCGTCGCGGACATCGTAAAAGCGCTTCGAGTCTGGGCTGAACGCCAGATCTCGCACCAACCCGTGGTATGGAAGCCGATGCAGGAGTCGAAAATCGGGCAGTCGCCATAGGCTGAGTGTTCCAGCGTTGTCGGCCGTCAGTAGCAGCCCGCCGGCCGGGTTGATAATGATCTCTCGAGCCGCCGTCGTCTTGACCTCCACTGTCTTGTCGTTGGTGAGGGAGAACCGGACAATTGTTGTGTCTTGGTAGAGGATAAACACCGACAGCCCGTCCGGGTGCCACACTATGGCATCCAAGGGCGCCCATGCATCCCCATCCCTCTTGACCAAATCCCCAGCACGAACGTACGGGTTTGGCCGTTCCCCCGGTGTCGTTGCGAAATCCCAAACCAGGACTGGCCGGCCAGGGAACGAAGTCGCAAGCTTTGTCGCATCCGGGCTGAAAACCATAGCGCGGGGACACGACCGGGCCTCCCCGTCGTCGTCATCTGCCCGAAACTCCCACATGACGCCCCCATTAGGGACTTCATACGCCACCACCATCGAGTTGTCATACCCCACTACCAGCTCACCACCGCCCACACCAAAGGCCATGTCCATCACCATCTCACTGCCCGGCTTCGTGACCCGACAAATCTCTGCCCCTTTCCCAACATCCCACACCCGCAGCGTGTCGATCCCCGCCGTCGCCACCAATTCCCCCGCCCCATCCGCCACGATCACTGTCACGTACTCCCCATGCACCATCCTCCTATCTTCTTCCCCTGTCTCCCCATAACAGACGACAATCTCACCTCCCACAGACAAGAGACACACAAAATAAATCCCAGCGCACACTACCCGAGAAACTGACTTCTCCCCGCCAACCGGCACCCGCGCAACACAGTCATCCCACGCGTCGTTCGACAACCCGCGAAATGCGAGCCCTCCCTTTCCCTCACCGGCATACGTCTCATACACGGCCGAGCCCCGCGGACAGAGCGGCGGGACGATCTCGTACACCGCGCTCGGCTTCTCGATCAGGTTGCGTCCGAACCTCCCGGCGACACGGATGAGATCGACCGCCCAGCGCTCCAAGAAACGGATTTCATCCCGGCCGATTTCCCCTGGCGACGTCCGCAGTGCGGAGAGGTACGACTTGAGATGCCCCGCCGCGCGGGTGACGATGCGCAGGTCCTCCAGCACGACGACGCACGCGTGGATCCAGGCGAGGGCGTGTTGGGTGAGGAAGCCACGGAGGAGCGGGATGAGCTCTGAAGAGGCTGAGGCTGGCGAGGCGTGGGCGGCATGGTAGGCCCAGTGGGATGCTGCGTAAGGGAGGAAGGGGAATGTCGTGAGGAAGCGGAGGCGGGAGCGTTGTCGGGAGGGAGAGATCGTGTCTTGGATCCCTGAGAGGATGCGCCGCCATTGTGGGTTGGAGAGGTAAGTGAGGCAGACGGTGGCAAGATTTGCGTGGCAGGCCGAGGCTGAGAGGAGTGAAGGAGCGGTTTGGGTGGAAGGGGCGGGGTGTGTGCCGAGGAGGAAGGAATTTGCTGTCTCGTGGATGGGCGTGATCCTTCCGTCGGCAGAGACGGTGACGAAGTGCCTGCAGAGATGAAGGATTGTGGCCTCGGGGTTCTGTAGCTTGCTGAACTCGGGTTCCAGAGCTGCGGCGAGCTGGGAGGTGGTGAGAGGCTCGGCGGAGCAAGTTGCCCAGGAGAGGATCCGCAGTGCGAGGGCTTGGTTCCGTGGGCTCGTATCCTTCATGTTGGCGATGGTGCATGCCATTCGCTCATAGAGTGACTCCATGCCCTGCGGCATGTCGTTGAGAGCCCGCCGGATATCGTCTTCCGTGTGCCATGCCTGCTCGAGTGTGCTGAGCGCCAGTTTTACCCAAACAAAGAGCCCCGCCGATTTGTTGAGCAACGTTTGAGTCATTTCATTCCTCCCTTGACTGATGACCGGGATTTCTTGCAGCCTGGTCGAGATAAACAGCTTCAGGTCCTCTTCTGTGTCGCCGGGGGTCAGGGGGACATGGGTGAGGAACTCGCGACCCGACTGCGCCAGGTTCAGGAGCAGGGAATCCGGTCTGCTGGTAAGAAACATTCTGATGGGCGACTTGGGCTTTGCCTTGAACAAGTGGTTGACCAGGGAAACAGCGCTGTCGGACTCGTCAAGCCCGTCGAAAACCCAGTACAGCGGCCGTCGAAAATCCGTCTTGAAAATGATTCCCTCGAATATCCTGGTCCAGATGATTTCGAACCCTTGCTCCTCTAGCCTCAGTTGTGAAGTTTCGTGAAGCTGGATGAGGCTTTGGCTGAAGCTGGCATTCTCGAGAGCAAGTTGGAAGGCGATGCTCCTCAGGGTATATGCCGCCGTCTGTTTCGCTTGATCCGAGAAACTGAAGAAGTGGTACTGGCAACCGCCGTCGCCACCTTTGAGACTCTTGATCGTAGCTTGCGCGAGCGTCGACTTTCCCATCCCTGGGAAACCAGTGAGCCAAAGCACCCGGATCATGTCTTTTGATGGCGACGCCCAGGTCGCGTAGTAATCACGGTTCCGGATCCACAGACAAGTGCCGTCCATCCCCTGATGCTTGCCCAACCCAGAGGTATCGTCAACCCCCAGTAATTGCGCAAGTGTCTGAGCGGCGTTGTGGACGTGAGCTCGCTGGCAGCTTAGTGAACCTTCCCCAAGGATTTCGGCCACAAGCCCCTGAATCACCCCCTTGAGAGCAACGTAGTTTGCATCTGTGCGGCTGCTGAACTTGCTGACATTGTGGTGATCGGCATCCATGGATGAGGAGACCTCAGATGGGTATCCCAGCACGGCCGAGTCCCGATCGACAATCTACCATCCTGTCAGCACACACAAAGGCAGCACGAATGGGCAAATTGACATACAAAAGCCTTGGAGCTCCCAACCCATGTCCTCAGCGACTCGTAGAAGGACACGAGACGCAAAGGCTTGCACACCAGCCTAAACTGCTCGTTGATGTCGCGGAGTGTTGGCGACATAGCCTCCAGTTCGGCGACGTAGACCTTGGCATTCGTCAAACCGGAGGCAGACAAAATGCTGTTGAGCATGCGGGAATGCCCCGATCCCCTGTGGGGCGTGGCCAGGAAGATGATGCCAAAGACCTGCGAGATCATATCGGTATAGGTATCATCAAGAGTCCCGAGGATGTAAGCCTTTTATTCGGTCAGTTTATGCTGCCATGAAAATTCGCGACGTCGGGGACAGGGGGGGTACCTTTTTCGCAACAAGCCCCCCCATGGAATGGGCCACGAAAATGATGGGGTTCTTGGTGACCTTCTATGTCAGTGTCTTATAGAAAGTAGCCCGCGAAAGGAAGCAATTGGTCGAGGTCATACTGACCGTCCCGATCCCGCCCGCCTCCTCCCCCCCACGGTACGCAGCCATAGCAAGCAACAACTGCTTAGCAAAGTCCAAAATGCCCAACTTCGTATACGACCCCTTAAAGTCGGCATTATAACCAAACGAAAAGATCCTGACCCGCGCAAGCCCTTCCTCGCTGGGCAGCCATGGCGGCCAAAACAGGTTCGGGTCATGCTTCCATGACCAGGTGTTCAACCACGAACCGCCAAGCCCATGGACAAGGATCAAATCGGCGACAGGGTTCGGCACATCGTGGACGAGATGGAGCCCAAAGCCGACGTCGACCGGCGTTGGGGTCTCAACTGGCGTTGGGCTCTCGACCAGCGCTGGATTCCCGACTGACGTCGAGGAGGTTCGCAGGGTTGCTGGATGGGGCTGCCTCGCCAACGAAAACGACCGCGCGAGGTTGGGAACAAGTCGGGAAAGGGTTGACGTGGAGATTTCCTGCGCGAGGTCCTCGGCCTTTTCGTACCCCGGGGCCTCAAGCTGTGTGTGCCTCCCGGAACTCTTCGAAGCGCCTGTGAGCGCCCGTTTGAGTCTGCGCCGCTGAGCGGGTGAGTTGTGGCGTTAGCTGCGGCTGGCTCGGGAAATGTTGCGGGGGCCGTTACCATGTTGTTGACCGTGCTTGTTGCCGTGGGTTCGAGCAGGCGCGTCAAGCTGGATTGTTGATGGTGAAATCGGGCGGGAGGAGCGAAGCGAGGTGGGAGGACCGAGCTGGCGCATATGCAGGATGGGCCATGCATATCTGCAGGCTGACATGGGCTGGGCGGCTAAGTTACCAGTGGTGGGACACAAAACCCTCTCTTCCTCTCAGCCCCCATCTTCATTCGTCGGGCACTCTGCGAGGCATTCTGACCTGACCCTCTTTCTCGTGGCGGGCAAGCCCTCGCCACTGCATCTCCTCAGACAACCACTCACTCGCATGAACCAAACGGAACAAGAGCGGGACCATCCATAGGATGGGTCATCGAAAGCAAAGGCTGTAAATACCAGCCCAGTCTTGTCCCCAGGATCCTGACACAGTTCTTCGCAACTGCATGACGGAAAGCCATGAGTATTGCCCCAAATATCTTGCTCGCAGAAAACAGTAACCACGCTGCCTAGGGTTCTTCGACCTCCTCGTTGTAATTATCAAAGCCAAGATAATCCACCGACTCCAGGTTTCTGACCCCGAGCTCCCCGTTCTCACCCGCAATGGTGTCGATGGCACGAAAGTCTTCATCAGCCAAGTCAAACAAGCAGTCGAAGTTCTGCACGATCCGCTCGGGATTGTTGCTCTTGGGGATGACCGAGATCCCTCGGCAAAGCATGTAGCAGAGCAGGACCTGAGCCGGGGTTTTGGAGTATTTTTCGGCTATCGCAAGCACCTGCAAGCAAAAACCGGGTTAGATTTCCAAGGAAAACAGTTCGCGAAAGGTTATGGTTTGGGTGGCAATACCGTCTTATCCTCCAGCGGCCCAGGCCCGCGTCTGCCAACGAGCACAGGGATGGGTGTGCACCCGAGCGGTCCAAAGGCTGTGACGTGGATGCCATTCTCCTGACACAGCTTGACCAAGCCCTTCTGGGGCCACTGAGGGTGGCACTCTATCTGGTTGACGACGGGCTTGATTTTGGCGGTGCGGAGCAGCCGTGTGACTTTGGGAGAGGAGAAGTTGGATATTCCTGTGGGTGCGGAAATGAGTCAGCAACGAAAAGTCGGCCACCAGCGTGTAGCGATGGTAAGGGGTCTCAGGGCCTACCGATATGCTTGACCTTCCCGGTTTCAACAAGCTTCTCCATTGCCGCGTACGTCGCATCGAAAGCCCGCGAGAGTTCGATGTCGATGATGGGCTGTGGAGAGGCAGGTTAGATGGGTTTCATCATAGCGTATCATCCCCTGACTCACCTTGCCATCCGCTTTTCGCTGGGTTCCATAGCCTTGTTCCGTTTTCTTGTATGCAAATGGGACTGTTCAAGTTAATCAGTCAAACTGCCACAGGCTTGCTGAAGGACGCAGGACTTACAGTGCATCAAGAAGAGGTCAACTGGATTCACATCAGTGCTTGGTCTCTGGATAGCATAGGGCGGGCAGGTTCCTACTGTATTCAAGGCCCATGTTCTCTAGATCCAGCTCGACGTTCACCAAAACATCTTCAGGTGCATGGTAGACATTCTCCCTATGCAGTACTGGTCAGCTAAACACCATACACATTGCAGCAGGTCCAATGTGCGATCTGGCCAAAACATACAACTTGGAGACAACAAATATCTCCTCCCTCGGGATCCCGCTCTCCCTAATGGCTTCTCCCACCTCCCTCTCACCCTGGCCGTCGCCGTACCGCAGGCAAGTGTCGATGTGGCGGTAACCGGCCCGCAGCGCAGTCAGGACAGATTGCTTGACGCTTCCCGCGGGGTACAGCTTGGGGTCGGGCTGGAAGGTGCCGAGGCCGATGGAGGGGATCTGGGCTCCCTCGGGGCCGAGTGGGAAGGAGGTTGGAGGTATCATTGGTAAAAACGGGGCGAAGGGTTTTGGATAGTGGTGGATCGTAACGTGTCTCGGACGATATGGGATGCGTACAACAGAGGGGTAGGTGGAAAATACCGCTGAACTGAGGGGTTGTTGGTTGGGCGGCAGGCAAGATGAACCGTCTCCGGGGAGTGCTTGCATGCCGTTCTGACCACTCAAATGCACACGAGGAATGGAGTGCCCCGTCGTGTCCCAACCGTCAACCCCAAAGCCAACGGATCACACAGTGTTAGTTCATTAACAGGGCCGAGTTTCCGGGGTCCGTCACGTCGTGCTACCTGGAGAACCGACCTACTGGAAGCCAGCGTCGCAACAGAAATCCGCACCCCCTATCCAGCAACCCCGTTGCACCCGCCCATCACCAGCTTGCAAAACGCTTCGTCATTTTTACTTTGGCAGCCACCCTGTTCGTATATGCGGAATCCCTCCTTCACAACACTTTTCACAGTTTCCATGGGCCTCGACGACCCGCCGTCTGCTGCGCTTGGCAGCGATACATGGATCGGGGCCGACGACTACCAGCCTGACAGCCCGCTCTTCACCCGCGCCGTCCAATTCCTGGCCGCCGTCAGGTGGGATGTGCTCGCTGGAATTGATTCAAAGTACAGGAATGGAATCCCGTGCCACTACGAGGAGAAATTCTCCATCGGCCACTTCAACATGGCCTGGAGGATCAATTTCGACGACGGTATGAGCTGCGTGGTCCGTCTTTGGCTTCCCAGGTGGCCTGTATCATGTCTAGACCATATCAGCTGACAACAGTCTTCACTTAGCTATCACAATAAGGGGATCTCTCCGGCCTGTGTCAAGACTCCGCGCGGTCAAGGGAATGTGATGGAACAGTGGTATAGTTTTAGGCATTCTAGATAAAGATAGACACTCGCTATAGACAAAAGAAACCTAACTTCCTAGGTGTCATTACCAAGAGACGGGGAATACGGGTTGTACACAACAAAAGGAGAGAAGCCAACAGCCGCCGGGGTATGCCACATAAGGACCACGCAGAACGCCAGTCCTCCCATCACCATCCCAATTGAAATCCACCAAAACAAAGCAAAAGAGATCGTCTGCGGAAGAGTGTCCCGCTCTCAGTCCATCATCCCCCACCCCACTCACCCCATCACAGTCACTTCCCCAACCAACAGCTTAGGCCTTGCCGTTAGGCTTGACCTGGCCGCCCTCCAGCTGGGACATCTGCCCGGCAAGACGACCAAACTGCCACTCGGGCAGGGTAATCCCCGTCTGCTCGTTGATAGTAGTCATCAGCGGCGGCAGCATTTGGTAGATATTGCGCATGGTGGCAACGCTGCTCTGGTTCGAAGCACCGGCGCCCTCACCCCCAGCACCAGCCTCCGCACCAGTGTTCCACACGCTGATCTTGGGCTGCAGACCGCGAATGGCCTCGGCATTCGCCTTGGCCAGCTCCACGTACGTTCCCTTCTCGATCATCATGTACTGCAGCAGACCCGCTGGGCCGCCGAGCGCCTGGCTCATCTTGGCGTAGGCGTCCGCCATGGCGGACATACCCTCGGCCTCCTTGAGCTTCTTCTGGAGGTTCGCGTCGGCGTTCTTCACCGCGGCATAGCTCCACGCCTCGGCGTCCTGCTTGGTCTTGTACGCCGACGCGTCCGTGTCGATCTTGAGCTTGTACACGCCCGCCTCGGCGGATTGCTTCTGCTTCTCGTAGTTGGCCTTGGCCTCGGCCTCGATCTCGTACGCCTTGGCGTCGGCGGCCTGCTGCTTCGACTCGCGCGCGATGGTGGCCTTGACGACGTCGCTGGCGCGGAGGCGTTCCATTTCAGCGCCGGCGCGCTTGAGCTGGACTTCGCGCTTGAGTTCTTCATCCTGGGCTTCCGTCTTGCGGGTGGCCGAGATGCGGGCGATCTCGACGTCGCGGTTGAGCTCGGTCTTGCGCGTCGCGAGGACGGCCTCGGCGGAGGCACGCTCGATGTCACGCTCTGTCTTTTGGACGGCGGTTTCAGCGTGGATCTTGGCGATCTCGCGCTCCTGCTCGCCCTTGCGCTGCGACTCGCCGACGTTACCGCGGAGCTGGGCCTCGGCCACGTCAATGCGGGCTTGGTTGGTCGCGCCCTCGTGCGCCTTGCGGCTGAGGGACTCGAAGTAGATCGAGTTGGGCGCATCCTTGAGCTCCTTGACGTTGGCACTGGGTGGGGGTTAGTACTACGGGGTGGAAATAGCGGAGTCGGGGGACATACTTGTAGATCTTGAGGCCAAACTGGTCGAGCTCGCTCTGGATGTTCCGGAAGATGCGGCGCTTAAAGACCTCGCGCTCGGTGAAGATCTCCTCCATGGTCATGCTCGACACCAGCACACGGGTCTCGCCCTCGATGATGCCCTTGACGATTCCCTCGAGGAACTGGTGGTTGCCGCCCTTGTTGGTGCCCGAGTCGGCCAGCAGCATGGCGTACTTCATGAGCGAGTCGCCGAGGTTGTCGCGGCGCTCGTGCACATGGTCGTCGCCGGCGGGGGTGCCGTCGCTGTGCGCGCCCGAGTAGTGCGAGTCCTGGCCGGCCGGGTGCGTCGAGCCCGGCCCGCGCTGGTTGACATCAGGGCCGACGGTGAAGACGACGGGAAGCAGGAACTGCAGCTTCTCCTTGGTCATGGCCTGCAGGTTCATGGCGTAGTCGTGAGGCTGCACGCTAAAGCGCATGCAGCGCTGGAACGGCCACACCCATGCGGCCTTGGTGATCTTCACTGTGTGGTTGTTAGTGGCAGCCGGTGAGAGAACTAGCAAGGGAATACACACCCGTCTTCACCCCCATGCCGGTGATGGCAAGGTACTCATCGGGGGCGGCGATCCTGTAGGAGGCCATTGTGACGTTTGGGGAGGAGAAAAGGGGTAAGAATGACGAAACGCTTGGTGTGACGGTAGCTACTGCTCAGGCGTCGAATTCGCAGAACCGAGTCGACGCAAGGGAAAGGAACTCGAAGTGGAAAAGAGTGTTGGAGTCGATGGATGGCTGTGGTCAGTCGCCCCAGCCCAGTCCAAGATGGAGATACACTGGAATGTGATGGACGAGTAGGTATGCTGAGATGGTGAGGGGTGTCAGTTTGCGACGCGACACGCGAGATATTTGTATCTGAGCGGCAGCAGCTCCTTGCCCTCCTCGGAGCTCAAGCTTGAGCATGGTCAACCCCCTCCCCGCCTCGCCGTTGCCAGAGCCGCACTGCACAGCCAGGTGGCGCTCTGAGTGTTTTGCTCTGCGGGGAACAAGTGTCGCACAATGGGACCGCAGCCTGGTCCATCATCTGACAGGCCCCCCTGTCCCATGGGGAAATCGGCTACGTCGGCAGCGCACAGCGAATGGCTTTGCCTTGTGGTCTGGGGGAAGCATGCCGAGCGTGGCTGAGCACAGTGCGGGCGCACTTGGGAGCCCAGCCAGGAGCCCAAAAGATCCAAAGGAGTGGCCCAATGCTATGCCATGCTTTGCAGCAGGGCGGGAATACCATCAAAGGAACAAGACCCGAAAGCGAAACGCCCAGCTGCCCCTCGCGACATGTCGCGCCCGTCTGGTGGGCGAGTAGAGGTAAGACGGACCGTAAAGACCCGAGCGGGCGGCCCAGCCGTGACCGAGCTCCGTCTTTTCAGTGACCGAACACTGGGCAGTCAGCCTGGAGAGCGCCTCGCCCACGGGGTCTCAGCCCAATCCCCACCCTCAATCTCAGGGCCCGTTGGCGGGCGGCTGAGGGACACACATGGCCCTCAGTGCCCCTCATCCAAGCAAACAGCAATGAAAGAACCCGCCGACCCATTCCGGCCTGCTCACCTTGGTGTTGGCCTTCCAAATTGCAGTTGGTCTGGTCTCCTTTGCTCCCGCCATGCCACAGGACCTCCTCCCGCACGTCAAGCAGGTCTAAGCACGCGCCCTGCGGCCCAACGGCTGCAGGCCTGAAGCATCCAAAAGCGCTCCCAAACACGCGGGCGCGTGCATGAGTGGCAGCAGAGCACCGGCGGTCCGATCGGTGGCCACATCGGGCATGGGGAGCGGCATGAGGTGCTGCACTTGGCCCCACTCCCCCCCTTTGTCACTCAATAGGCCGTTCGCACAGCCTCAACCAGCCAATCTAGCGGCCATCCCGTCCAACTTGGCAGGGCCGTGTTAGTTGGATACGGGATGCCCTTCCCTGCAAGGCATACAGATACCGGTGGTTCACTTCTCTTTGCGGGGTTTCCATCTCACGCAAGGCTCTCCAGTCAACCTCCTCGACACCCTCCTCATTGTCATCGCCATCCCATCGCCATCTTCATCGCCGACTTTTGTGGATTGTTCTCATCGCTCTCGCCGAGGACAGTGCGCTGGAGCCCTCAGCTTGGACTTCAGCGCGCCCACCACAGGCCTCCCGTGCCGTCCTCGATAAGATCATCCAGCCGCGACGAAGGCGAAGTCGGCTTCGCCAACAGGCATCCGCTTAAACCGTCGACTCATACCGAGCTGAGGACTCGCCGATCCGCATTTCGCAACACTTGCGAGCCAGCGCGCCGACGCCTGACGTTTCTTTGACATTTCCGTCACCGAGCCCGTCCCAGCTCATCCCGTCAACCACCAACACCAACAAACCGACACGTTTCATTACCACCCGTCCAGAACCACATTCCAACGACTTCCCCAAACCACCAACCCAACAAAACAAACCCCAAAAAACCCACCAAAATGGGCGTCCCACCACCCCCCTTCCCC
>FTEL01007808.1_pt1 | contig 13056 bp, 15 predicted proteins | sample 1658911 | NCBI WGS metagenome assembly FTEL01 (sample SAMEA3914869, study PRJEB12502) | metagenome | biome: forest; material: soil | place: USA | collected 2012-03-12 | depth 0.1 m
ACGCGCGTGTTGAGGACCGTGAGGCCGTCGACGTTGAGCGAGTCGAAGCCGTCGGTGTTCTTGGGGAGGGACTACGGGTGCCCATCAGCAACTGCAAACAGGATCCCGGAAGAAGTCCGAGTGACTTGCCGATGCGTTAGTGGAAACGGCCGAGATGTAGACGTCGTCGAAAACGATGTTGTTGGAGCGGACGAAGAAGTTGGTCCAGCACGGCGAGTCCTTCTGGTGCAGCCCGTTGACCTCGACATTGGTGGCGTTGTCGGTGAGGAACAGGATCGGGCGGTAGTACGTGTTGCCGGGGTCGAGGATCTCAGCCCCCGAGAAGCCATCCCACCAGGCTTGGCCGTTGCCGTTGAGGATGCCTGAGCCGTAGATCTTGATGTCTCTGGACGGCTGTTAGTCAACTGTGAGGACGAAGGAGGCGAGGTTCTTACTTTCCACCCCAGACCCAGAACGTGATGCTCTTCTGGAAGGGGTAGTAAAAGTTGTTGGCCTGCCAGTACTTGATGTCGTCGCTGAACTGGGAAGTGTGAGCCACCTAACCTTTGATCGAGAATCTCATCGTATCTCACCTTCAGTTCACCGTCAATCTTGACATACACGTCCTTCAGGAAGGTCAAGTCCAGCTTCTTGCCAATGATATACGTCTTTCCCTTCTCCAAGTGGACCAAGCCGCCGTGGTTCGCCTGCTTGATGGCCCACAAGAAGTCGTCGCTGATGTCGTCACGGTCATTCTTGGACGCGCGAATGGTGATCTTCTTGCGGTCCTGCTCGAGGGCATTGCCCCAGTTGTCCTTCTTTGTGGTGCAAGGCTTCTTCTGCGGGGCATTACCCCCTCTTGGGGACAAATGCGAGGGGGAATGAGAGCGAGGCAGGCTGATTGAAGCTCCCGCTGGAATGAACTCAGACTCGATGGCAATGGCAGATGCCGACGCCAAGGAGGCGGCGACGGAGAGGAGCAACGCAAGCGACTTCATGGTGGTGGTGATGCCAAGGTCTGGGGTAGAAGCTTGATTGCTCGCATCTTCTTGGCCTGAAACAGAAACTCGAGAACAACGTATTTAATATGTTTTGAGTCCCAGATTCTCGCCTCGGATAATACACTCTCTTGCGGGGAAACCTTGCAGCCAACGCTGAGTTTCTCCGCCTTGGCCCCTCGTAATCTCCGCAACACACACATGGAGAGAGCTCCGAGCTGGCCACCAGCTTCCCAATCTTTGGGATCGCAATGACGGGCTCAGGGAGCATGACAAGGTAGCATCAGCCAGGGGGTTGATGTTGGGCCGGCGCCCCTCTCGGTTACCGGTTTTGTCCATCATCATGGGTGTGGTTCGTGGACCGCCGGGAAAATGAGACTGCAATGATTTATCCGCGAATGGCATTGCGTTGGTGATGCTGATCCCACCCCAACCACCAGCATCTTGCTATAGGGAAGTAGTTGTGTATGGATCCTGGCTGGCGGAGCCCGGATGCAGATGTTTGAGTTCTTTCGCATAGAGACTCGGCGGACCACGCTGGAAGATGGTAAAGACCGGGGCGACTCCTCGCCTTGAGTTCCATCTTCAATTTTGTCGACTACTTACGGCATATTCGCTGCAAGCGACGAGAGTGTATTCTTGTTGTTCATCGTTTCATTTTTTAGCCGTCTTCTTCCTGCAACTTTCGTCTCTTTAGACTTCGTTCTCTAATTCAATTTCCTTTCTTCGACACCCCAGGATGGCAAGAAGGAGTTGTGAAGACAACATGTCAGACCATCGGAGCGCAAATCCTTTGGCATGCTTAGAACATGTCCTCTCGTTTCCTCATGTTGCGAAGTTGTTGACAAGACAATATCCTTCAGATGTCAAGTTGAGTTGCTGCCCTCAGTCTAAAGTGCTCTGCTGCTCCTGTGGCTGCATCGGCACAGACCGCACTACGGTGGAACGCGTCCTCGCGACAAAAGGCCAATGTGGCGCAGCACAGCTGAGAAGATGATTTGCTGAGTCTTTTGGCCAACAAAGTGACGGTCCTTTCGTCTTGACCCCTGGTGATTTGAACCAATGGCAAATGACCAAAGACTCGCTACGGTGAAGCACGACCGGAGGAGGTGCGAGGACTTAAAAGGGGAGGTGTGCGGCTTCTTGAGGCGAGGCTGGGCGTTGTCGACTTTCTCTTCTAAGCTCCAACACCCACCAAATCCAGGGTTTTTCTTCCGATGAGCGCCAACATGGTCCCAGGGAATGGGGGATCCCTCGACTGGGCCAAGCACGAGGCTGAGATCCGCCATCTCCTTTTGAAAGAGAAGATGAAGCTCCCCGTCGTGAGAAGGCACATGATGGAGAAGCACGGCTTTAACGCAACGTACGCCTCCTTCGTTATGTTGCATGGCTTTAGCTAACGGCCCAAGCGAGCGGCAATACAAGTTTCGGTTCGGCGGCCACAAGAATCTGACCGGTGAAGAGTGGGAGTTTGTGGATCACGAACGCCGCCGTCGTGCTGCGCTCGGCAAAGGGACAGTGGTTTGCCTCAATAACGAGCCCCTGCCCCCGGAGCGTGTCGACCGCGGCATTGCTCGCAGTCGAAAGAATGGCTCAGCTGGAGCCAAGAAGAAGCGGATCCCAACTGGTAAGTTACCCACCTGTGTTTAGAAGAGATGCCATTGCTTACTCAGAGATCAAGTGAGACGGCAGATGCAGGATGTAGGTCTGGGTAGGATCGCCTTCCGAACACCATCCCCGCCGCCCCATCTCCTCACTTCTTTGAACATGGGCAGCCCAGTACATGGCCAGGTTGGGATGGATCCGCCAGGCGGGGCTATTGACGATTCCTCTTGGTGGCCGACGGTTGATGCACCGCCAGATGTTGAGATGATGCCCTGGAGTGCGATGAGTATGATATGAGCCCCTATTTCAATCTGAGCATCGTTAACCACAAACAAACAGCTGCTAATAGTGCTCTGGACAACCTAACGAGCGGTCCTACACTTTATTCAGTGGCAGAACTCGGATTCAGAGACAACCGCTGGCAGTCTCAGACCCCCCTGATCAATGCTTCTGCCCCTGATCTTCTGGCTCCATGTTCTGGGGGTTGGCTCTTTGCGAATTTGCCCTTCTTTCAGCTTCGGCTTGCGATGGAACAGTCTGGTACAGTATTCGCTTGCCAGTTGTGCTCCTGCAGTTGCTAATGCAGTGTCAGGCTCTTTGTTTTCCTCGGGACGTGGCTCCCTGGTTGCCCAGGGCCCAACGCCTGTAACCGCCCTCGGCATCATCACCGTGGCGCGAGACATCTCCAATCTAGCTCCCGGACTAAATGTCAGAGTGTCGCTTTCTCCAGCCACCATCGCCAGTTTCTATCCCTTGCTCCAGGCATTGATTCCCCAGCGAGATGAGAAAGGCTTTGCAGAGACGCTGGAGCGGACCTTGGACATCTCACAGCCGGCCCGGGGAACGGCTACAGTTCCAGTCGAGTCGCTGTGGGCGCTGGCAGCATTCGTCGCCTCCAACAATATGCTCGATCGCCCAGGGGATGACCTTCTCAAATGGATTGTCAAAAGCCAACACACGGAAGCCCTGGCGCGGTTCATGCAAATCCAAACCCCCACAACTTGCGCCTTTGCCAGGGCTCTGCTGGGCTCGGCCATCCGAATCCGGAATTACCAGATGATTGACACTATTCTCGACGGCGGAATCGAGCTCGGCAGCAAGTTATACGACATCGCGTGTCTCGGCAACTCCGAGCTGACCCAACGCGTCTTGCTCAACGCGCGCCCAGGTGACCTGGCAGGAAGCAACGGCGGACGGCTCCTCCATCTCTTCATCCGAGACAGGCACCTCGATCTCGCGAAATTTCTTCTAGACCGTGGAGTCCCTGTGGATTCACAAACCGGCTGCGCCGGGTCACCGCTCTACAAAGCGGTGAGAGAATCCGACCACAAGGGGGTCGCGTTTCTTGTTGCGGCTGGCGCCGATATCAACCTCCAGTGCTGCCACTGCTGCATCAGGACCTCCGGGTATGTGGGGACGCCTTTGGCACTCGCCCTGTCCTCGCAAAAGCAATGTTTTTGCACACAGCAATTGATGACTCAGCGAGCCCGGGGCCAACGCTCGCCTGAAGTTTTGCCGGGCCGGAATGCGTTCGCGTTCCCGGACCCGGGCCGCCTCCGTTAACCACTCCAAGCGGCACCGGCAACGGAGGCCGGAATGCGTCGACCATTCCACTTCGCTCACACCCCTCAAAGTTCTCCAGCGCGCGCCCCGCGTATTCGCGATGCGGTGCATCTTCGGCGCCAGGATCCCGTCCCCTGTTCGGGGGACGCGAACCAACTGCGTCCAACCCTCGACGAGGCTCGGTGCTGGCCAGGCTCGCTCATGCCGTCCGTCATGGCCTCCCTGCTCTCCCCTCAAACCCCAGAATTCCCTTTTTCCTATCTTCTTGTCGTTCTCTTGCTCTCCACGCGCGTTCTCTGTTGTCGTTCATCTTACTCCCGACAAGCGCTCCTTGACTCACCAAAATGGTACAGCGAAAGACGCGCTTCTCCGAGGCAAGCGAAGAAAGCTTGCATGCGGTCTTCCAGGCTTATAATGATATTTCTATCGAGCAGAAGGGCAATGAGAAGTCCTCTGTTGCTCCGAAAACGGAGGCGGAACGCGATCAAATCTGGATTAGCTGGACTGAGTATATTCTCTCTACCTCCTTTTAAAGCTTCTCGATATAGTGTCTAGGATAATATTGAGTCGGGGTGTCCCGAGGGGACTTCTTTGTTTCTTTTCTTTTAGTCTTCCACTGTGGTTGACTGCCTGGGTTTTAGTTTTTCCTTTTTCCGTTCCTGGTCCGAGCACACCACGGTGTGCTCGCCCCTGTATTTAGTCAGAGGTCCAGCCTCCATCTTAGTTTAGTTCAACAACGCGCTTTCAACAACTGCTGTTCACCCCGTGCCCTGCCACCTGCGAAGGTGTTCCGCCAACCTCGCCGTCCTGTGGCTTACTTTGCGCAGGTGCCCGCGACAGGTCTCCGTCCGGCCAGACGGAGACTCTTTTCCTTTTGTTTACATCTTGCCCGCGAGGCGAGACGCCAGGACCCGAAGAAGACTCCTCTCCAAATTCTTACTACACGTCAGCACCTGTTGAGGGTTAGTTGTTGTAGCTTCGAGCTCCACTTCAATATATGAGTTGAATTTAGATCTTGATTGAATGGAGAACGCCAAGGCTGTATTGAGAGGAGCATTGTGCTTGGGAATGTACATATTGAAGGGTCAGCGCCTGGCTCATGATGCCAGGGATGAAGCTGGCCCTTTTTCAGCCCGATGTCCGGCAAACCTCCCGGGTCCGTCGCCTCTTGGGATTTTGCCTACTACCTTCCCGAACTGGCTCGCCAGTGCTTTGGTCTCGCCGCCCAGTATGTCTGTCCCAGTTTCTTCCACGGCTGCCGCTGTCGTCATTGTCTGCACCTCCTAGCGTTAACTCGTCCGTTGACTGCCAAGCACTGGGGTCAGCTTTACTTCTCAGCCTTTATTGGTTCAGTACAGGATACAAGACATTACCTGAGTATTGAACGAGTCGGTGACTACGGCAAAGGAGTAGGTAGGCTCGTCTTCGGGCTCACTGCTCCGTCCTCGCTTTCGCGAGACAGAGCTGGACCTGGACGAGAGCAGGCTCCGCAGCGACTCTATGTCGTCTTGGGCCGGGCCGACCTCAGAGCTCTCTGTTGCACTGCCGGCAGGGCAGGTCTCCGCGGTCAGCGTTGCGTCTTCGAGGTCATCGTAGTCCCAGTCAACGGCGTGGCCATTGCCGGCCAGGACGTGCACGAACCACAGGGCTAGGTTCATTGTCAGCCCATCCGGAGCGGGTTTCTCCCATGGAATCGAGACGTATTCCATAAGTCCGTTTGTTGCAAGGGCACTCTTGAGTACTGCCAGCTTGCGCTGGGAACCTTCCATGGCGTCGATGTCTGAGAAGGTCAGTTCTAGGATAAACAAGGATTCATGGCAGGTGATGAAGGACAGTTCGCACCTGGCGCCTTAACACGAGGCTTGATTCGGAAAATGAACGCCTCCCGAGTCGTGATGATGCAGCCATACCGGCATTCAAACTTGACGCAGTAGGTATAGACTTGCCGGATCGGTCTGAACATGTTTCTTCCGGCTTCTCCCTCTGTCAACTCTCCAGTTGGATTGGTAGCCCACTCAGAGAACATGCGTGAACTCTGCCATTTGTTGGCAGGTTTGTAGTCCTTGGGAAGTCTTTCCACTTGTGAAGAGCAGTTTTGACACAGCGATACGGCGCCGCCATCTGGTTTCAGGCGCCGGGCCTTCTTGGATCTTGTCTTTTGGATTGTTGTGCCGGCAGGGAGATCGTTAGGTCGGCTCTGGGACTTTCTTGAACTCTGTACCCATGCTGATGGGTGAAGAGTCTCTTGCACGGCCTGGAGGGATGCTTTGACGATACCGTGGTTCCAGATCGTGATCACCGCTGTAGTTGTTGGCTCATCGTAGACCAGGTCATCAACCCCGGCGAGCAAAAGAGGGTATGTCAAGGACGACCGCTTCTGTTGAGCTTCTCTGATCAGTCTGCCTGCAAATGCCTTTTTCAGGCTGGCGAATGTAAATTCTTTCCACTGTTGCACCTGTCGGGGCCAGAGGGAGTTTCTGACCGAGGTCAATGAAACGCTGTTAGGATCCCCATGGCGAATCTTTGGATTGTCGACGGTGAGGAAGTCCAGGATCGACTCCGCAGCCTTCTTCTCATCACCCATGCTGCGTGTTGGGTGGCGACCTTGCTTGTTTGCTGCGGATAGCTGCTAATATTTCGGGGCTGGGGTATCTTGGTCTTCTGGAGTAAGCCATGCGGCGCAGATGAAAGTTTGTCAGGGCAATCTGAATATCACTACCTCCTTGTACTAGAGGAAAGTCGGCCAAGTCCTCTATCCATCTTGTTCATGACTGAATTGCTGCCTGGCTTAGGTCTCCTGGACTTAGGGCTTTTGCACACACCGCATTGTGCGCCGAGAACACCCAGTCTATTCCCGTGCGTCAATAAAGGCCGAAAATGTCCCAACCGCATATGCAGTGCTGTGCAGTTCAGAATGACGGTTGGCTGCAGCCCCTCATTGCCGTGCGCGTGACTAGGCGGGACAGAAATGATGGTGTGGTCAACCAAGGCGATATCGCATTGGGGAGGTAGATAAGGGACTTGCAAGGCCGCAGCAGACTTCCCTTGTAGAATGCACGATTGTCCCACCCAACTTATTGAGTGACTCACTCTGGCCTTGCCTTGTTCAACCTGGCTGTTGGAACCCCAGCTTGGTGGTGCGTCGATCCATGGCCGGCAAACGGAAGAATCGAGACGGGAGAGACCACCATTTGAGGCCGCTCCCTGACTGTGAGGGGCCGAAGTTGCACCCGTTTAGGCATTCACACGCACGGATAGAATGGCTGGAGAGGCTGGATGCGGAGCGTGCCAGCCATTCTGATCCCGAAGGTTATGTGTTCAAGGTTAGGATCGAATCACGCATCTATGCCCTCAAGGTGGTAAGCTGTCCCCTCAGTTAGCCACTACGACTCCGCCTAGCCACTAGCATACGGTAGTAACCGGTGAGACATGTCTTTCGCAGTTCAAGTTCTTTCACCCCTCCGAGACCCAGTACTACTGGGAAAACATTATAGGCCCGTCGGCTGTGGTGTCCGACGTCATCTTCCACACGGATCCCTTCTACGCCGAATGCCGCGCATACGGCAGAATTCACCAAGCGCAAAAGAACCAGCCGGGCAAGCGCCAGTTGGCCGTTCGGTGCCACGGATACTTGCTCCTACAGGAACGAGACACCCAAGCACTGCTCAAAAGGGGAGTCGATCTCGATGCCGATGTTGTCGACGAGGAATTGCTACGCGTCAACAAGGAGAACGGCCAGGTTCGAGCCATTGTCAAAGATTTCGTGCCGGGTGACTCTGGAGTCAACAAGAAGAGCATCCGGGGCATTCTACGGGATATCCGCGCCCTTAACAAGCTCGGTATTTACGTTGGTGACGTCCGGGCTGACAATTTCAGGGGCGGAAAGCTCGTGGACTTTGGTCTGTCTAGTACAGAACCTCATTGCATCATGAAGGCACTGGATAAAGTAGGGTTGAGGGAAACGAAGTTGGAGGACTTAGTTATGTTTGACGAGATGGTTATCGCGGAAGGGCTGGATACCACCGTCAGAGCCATGCCTAACAAGGAGTACCGTGCCAAGCTGAGGTCCTGGGTTAGGAAAAAGGACTAGTTACAAGTACGTGGAGGGTCGAAACACAAGGGTAAAGAGACAAACCTGAGCAGTATTCGCGCCGTATAACAACTGTTCTCCACAGACTCAATGCGTCAGATTGTGACGCTCGCTTGCTTGCGAATGGAAAAGACCGTTAAGAGGAAGAGGCTCTGCACGGCAAGCCGCCGCGCCTGCCACTACCAAGCAAGCGAGGCACAGCGGTCACAACAGGGCGAATCGGCCAAAAATGTGAAGATGCCTGGTTTGAAATGGAGGCCTGCCGGAATGAGGATCGAGGTCGCAGCGGTGGCAGGACCTGGGCCGGGTTATAAAGGGCTCGTGAGTGAATTTCATCTTTAAGTGGGCGCTGAAAGGAGCAAAGGATTTTAGAGAGTCACCATACAAAGCAATGACATAGATGCCAGGAGGCCTGCTGGGTAGGGGCTATTAGGAAGTCGACCGGAGGGCGGAAGATGCATTGACTATACGTGCCTGCCCAGATGAAGCGCCACCGCGTCTTGATTCCCCTTGCATCATCTGTAGCACGCTCTCCTGCCATCTCGACGCACTGCAAGCTAAACTCCTTAGCGCTCGCTCTCTTCTTTTTGCGCTAGCAGGTGATAAAGCTACCGGCTGATCCAGCAAAGGGCCCTTCCCGTTACGGTACAGGCGCAGGCCAGACGGCACCATGTCGATTCTGTCTTCCGAATCCCGGCCGCGCCGGCTGCCTCTCTTCTCGCTACCGCCCCCCTACGGACCACCTGCGGCGACTTGACGCGCACGAAACTCAACAGCTTACCTGTACCACTACCGGGGCGCGGAAACTCAGCTACCACATCAACTCAGTTACAATATCCAGCTAAAGAATGTGGTTATCATTCATTGTCCACGCAACCGCCGGGCAGCATGTGATTGCTAGCCGTATTTATTATGTACAGCGTTGGAATTCCAGCACAGTCTTTGCCCCACGCCCACCGTCAATGGTGTCTGCGATATCGCCATACCACTATAGCCCATTCTCAGCCCAATCCTCGCAAAGCACCGACTCGTCACTCGGCATACCACCAGGCCATTTGCCGTCTTGGTCATCAGCTTCGCCGCGATTAGGACCGTCTCGGCGTCGCTGAAGATAGCCCACTCGCCGCAGCTGGGTGCGGTGGCTGTACTCATGTTGAGGAAGCGGTAGAGGAGCGTCTCGACGGGAATGCCGTCTGCGTCGAGCACAGGGTTGCCGTCCGCGTCGAGCACCTGCTGGACGCCCGTCCCGTACTCGCGCAGCGCTTGTGCCGCGTACTGGATGTCGGCTACTTTGACATCCTGGGGGGTGCCCTGCGCCTTCGTGTAGCAGAACAGCGCGGTGGCCTCGCCGGTGTAGCAAGTCCGGCGCTCCAGGGCCGCGGGCTGTAGCGACATAGCGATGCCCGGGCCTACTAGGGCGAAGAGGGGAAGTGCAAAGAACATTGCAAAAAGGCAAGGGGGGGCGGGACGAAACGAGGGGATTCTCGAAAGAATCAGATGAGGGTTGCTCTGATCGATTCCCTCAACCTAGCCCCGGTCGCCGCCCCTACTTATCTCCTTTCCTCTGCTCTATGGCCGACCCCCGAGACGGCGGGCGCTGGCTTCGACCCGGCCCCTCACCGCGCCGCCGAGCTCGGCCCTCTCCGTCTCCCGAGCTTGAGCTTGACATCTGCCTCTGGTTGTTTACGGACCCCGCCTGTTATCATCCATCTCCCTACCGCCCTGCGGCCCTATAGCACTAGCACAGCCTCTTCCCTTCTGGTCCCTTCCCGAGCCGGGCCGCGGGACTTCCGAACGAGGCTTCGCGTCCCGAATTGCGACATATGGTGACAACGCTCTCGGTCTTTCGGCCCTAAAACGACACGGGTTCGGCGTTGTTGGTTGTTTGTTTACTCCTTCAACTTAATCTCGAGATTCAGCCGCACCACCCAGCACCCTATGACTAAATCAGCTCCAGGATCCAGCGTTGGCTCTGGTGATTTAACCACTGATCCGGGACTGTTGGGCGCCAACAAGACGTGGCGATCCGTCATTCACGTCGTATTCCAACAACACACCCGGCAGAAACAACGGTGGCCAAACCGCCCTGTCGAGGTCCCTGGTTCGGGGGCGGGGACCCCGTGACGCTGGACGTGACGGCGTACATCGACGACGGCCCGCAGCGGGCGTGGGCGTCGGCCGACTCGGCGTGGGGCGGGAGCCTGACGTAGTGCCGGGCCAGCTCCAAGTTCCCGACGGACGTGCAGATCCTGGTGGCCTGGAGGCCGGGCCCGTGAAGATGAGCAAGAAGAAGAGGGGCACGCGGCCGACGTGCCGCCGCCTGGGTCCTACACCACCGACAAGTTCCGGTTCGAGGGCTACGACCTGTACTTCACCGCCGGCGGGCTCAGGTGGTCGAGCGCCTGGATAATCAAGGACGGCGCCCCGCAGAATGTGAGGCCGGTATGTACGTGGCCCTTCCTTCTCCCCCCCCCCCCCCTCCTCCTTTCTTCCCTTTCTTTTCTTTCTTTTCTTTCTTTCTGCGACTGGCCAGCTAACGAATGCTCTCCGTTCTAGAACCGGCAGATAGATTGCTACTAGACATGCTGAGAGGTCGTAAGGGGTTGGATAAGGGCTGCAAGCCGTTGCGATTTGGGGTTTGGGACTCTGTATTACTCCTGTGCTTGTCCGTAGAATAAGATTGAAGCCGTTTTACAGCGTTTTAGCTTTTCCTCTAGATAATCATACCCCTACAAGCTTATTTAGGGGAGAGCGAACGGGATCACGCCGGATTGGTTTGTCCGAAAGGCTGCCCAAGGACAGGAACTGGAACAGGATCGTGACTGCGGCCGGCTTGCAACCCCGGCCTCCTGCCTAGCCAACCATAGCTCGTCCCCGCCTACTGTGCACACCCTTTGCCCCGCATGCCCAGACAACTCAGCCACCGCCGCAAACGCGTTTGGTTGGCTCAGACGAAAATTCGCAACGCGTTGCTGGAACGAAATGTCGCAAGGCGATGTTTGAATCACACCGCGATAGAAGTTGGAAAACGGAGTTAGGAAACGGCGTAATCAGAAACTGCGCGCGACGGGGCCTGCCGTTTGTGACACGTGACCCAAATTCTGATGAGTCAGCAATTTGACGTTAAAAAGAAATTGAACTCCAAGTCCGGAAACACGTTTTCGTCCTCGCAATGATAATGACAGCTTCTGGTCTTCGTTGTTGTTCAGAGGGTGCGGTTTTCTGTCCTCATAGCTACTGGTTTTGGACCCTTCTGAGCAGACAGACAACTTTTATGGGCAAAATGTGGAGGTGATACAACTCCTCTTGGCGTCTAAAGCGAGTGTGCCGTCCACAATCGAGGGGAAGCCCCTACTTGAGTGGGCTTCCCTAAGAGTGCGACGGAGGAATGTGTTCAGTCTTTTGCAAAAGGCACTTGCTTTGGAAGCCGACTGCCACTTTATAATTGGGGATGCGGTGAATGCCGCCAACGATGGTGCCCTTGCCTTCGCAACCTATGTCCAGCAGCAGCCAAGAGGCCTTACAACGCACCAAATGGAGCAAGTCTTGGAGGAATCGATCGACAACAGTCATGTCAGGGCCGTTTTCACCCTGCTCCGACTGGGTGTTGACCCAAGTGGGCCAACCCTTGAGACACCCCCGCTTGTCACCGCTCTGTGCAAGAACCCGGGCCCGGTCCGACAGGTCCTCGTCGAGATGCTTTTGGACTATAAGGCAGACCTCGAGCCACTCGATCCCCGCTTCATCGTCAAGAACTGCAGCGTCTTGGACGTGTTCATCGCATCGGGGGCTGATATGCCTCGGAGGATACAAGCTCTTCATGCTGCCGTATGGAGCGTGAATCTCGAAGCAGTAGCGAAACTCATAAGGTCTGGAGTCAACATCGATGCGCCTGAGCCAAAAACAAAGGCTTCACCACTTCGGATGGCTGCATATTACGGCTTCGTCGACAATGTTGTGTATCTGCTCAGCAGAGGCGCGAATGTCAATGCTCCGGACAAATACGAGAGAACCCCGTTGCAAGCAGCGCTCGCGGGCGCATTTCCAGATGTGATAGGAAACCTACTTCTTGACCACGGAGCCGATGCCTCGGCGGCTCCCCCACCCGGCGTCGGCATGACTGCCTTTGAGGCGCTGTTCTGCAACTACACCGGGCTTACCGACGACAAGATGATGGCCCTGTGCGATCGGCTGCTTGCTGCGGGGGCCACAGTCAACCGTCCCGACGGCGAGCCGAGTGCCGTGCTTCATGGCATCATTGGACACGGGTACTACGGACTGCTTCCGCACTTCCTTGGACCCCCCCACAACGCCCTCCTCACTCACATGTGTATCTGGAAACAGTACAGAGGCCAAGCGCTCGGCGCACAGTGCACACCAACCCAGCTCGCAGCCATATCCGGCCACCTCGCCTCCGTACAACTCCTCGTGGACCACAGCGCCGACATCAACGAAGCCGCAGGCCATCAGTGCGGCCGCACCGCGTTGCAGGGCGCCGCCCAGTGCCGACCAAGCCGGTCCAAAACAGAACTCATCGCCTACCTCCTCGACCGCGGCGCGGACGTCAACGCACCCCCGGCACCCTACCGGGGCATCACCGCCCTCCAGGGCGCGGCCATATCCGGCGATCTCATTCTCGCCGAGCAGCGTACGTCAAATTTGAGCTGTTCATATCCATTTTCCGTTGGCAGACCTTGATGTTACTTTCTGACCTTGATGTTACTTTCTGACCTTGATGTTACTGTCTGACCTTGATCTTGACCTACTCCGTCACTTCCCAAAAAGAAGCTTAACGGCTGACATTCTAGGACAGTCATCCTC
>FTEL01005188.1_pt1 | contig 13046 bp, 15 predicted proteins | sample 1658911 | NCBI WGS metagenome assembly FTEL01 (sample SAMEA3914869, study PRJEB12502) | metagenome | biome: forest; material: soil | place: USA | collected 2012-03-12 | depth 0.1 m
GATCATTGCGGGATCCGGGGTCGGGGGCTTCTGCGGTTGTTGTTGCGGCTGCGGCTCAGGGGTTTCCGCGCGCTGCGCCGTCACCGGCCGCTCGGCAAGGTCCGCGAGGACACGCTTGTGGTGCATGCTCGGCTCCGACTTGAAGGTGCCGTGCTGATACCCCGACAGCGAGCTGGGTTGGGGCGACGGCATCATGGTCGACGCGGCCTGCTCGAGCTCCTTGACGAGCTCGATGGACCGGACCGGGCGGGGCCCAAGCGCAAAGTGCACATTGCCCGGGGCGACCGCGGTGCTCAGGGAGACGCGCGCCTCGGCGCGCTTGTCGGTGCTGGCAAACAGCCCACGGTCGACGGACCGCGCCCGGCCGAGTTCGTCTGCGTTTGGTGCCGTGTCCCGGGCTTTCCTCAGCGCGCTGCTCGGGTCGTCGAGGGGGCTGTCGAAGATGGGAGTCGGGGGAAGCGTTTGCGTATCAGGTGTGAGGCTCAGAAAGGCGTTGGTGACCGACTTGGCGTGCGCATGGCGAGGCAGTGTCCTGTGCGGCGAGGCCGACGAGTGCCGACTCCAGTGGTCATCCCGCCCAGTCAGCGACGTGAGCAACTCGAGCGGCCTGCGGTGGTGATGCGAATGGTGGGAATGGTGGACGTGAAAGCCGCCGCCGGCCAGCGATGACTGCTGGAGCGCAGACAACGGCTGCGGGCTGACAGGAGTCTCATCCTGCGGGTTGGCAAGCATGCTGTGCGTCAGGGGATGCCCGCTTGTCTGCGTCGTCGGGCTGGAGAAGAAATCATCGGGGCGTAGGCTCCTCCTCCGGCTGTCCCGAAGATGGGGGGTGATCAGCACAGCCAAGGGACCCTCACCACCAGCAGAACTAACACTGCTGGTCGCTCGCCTCCTCGACGAGACGCTCTCGTTGCGCTCCCCGCGAGGGTGCATGACCTTACCGACCGCCTTCTTGACGACCGACCTGGCACGCTCCATCAAACTCAGCGGCACGACGGCGTGCGCCATATCCTTCTCGTCAACCTGGATCTTCTTGCCGGACGCTTTCCTCGACGGGTCCGTGTCGTCGATCCACGACGCGACGTCGACGCCCTGCGTGACCCAGGGGTGCCGCTTAACCTCGCGCAGGCGGATCCGCTTTTCGGGATTTCTCGTCAGCATCTTGCGCAGCAGGTCCTGCAGCTCGGGGTCGACGTCCTCGTAGGCAAGCTCGTCGTCGTCGCGGTACGGCGGCCTGTTCACTCGTGTATACAGCGACTTTTCGCTGGGCTTGGTGGCCGGGTCGACAGGCCGCAGCCGCCGATCCGGGATATAGGCCTCCTCGTTGGCGATCTTCTTGAACATCTGCCACTCGTCCTCGGCGAGGAACGGGAGGCGGGCATAAATAAGACAATAAAGGGTCACGCCTAATGACCAGACATCAATCTGCTCGGTGACCTTGGGCGGCGGTTGGGAGGAGGGATCGTCGTGGAGGTCGGTGGCGCAAAGCTCGGGGGCGAAGAACGCGGGCGTGCCGACCGTCTTGGCCAGCTCGAGGTCGTTGTCAAAATCGCGGGCCTCCGACTCGGACACGGTGTCGTCGGGCTCGCCGTCGCGGACGGGGCGGCCAAAGTACGAGACGCCAAAGTCGGCAATCTTGGCCCGCTTGTCCCTGGTCCACAGCAGATTCGCGGGCTTGATGTCGCGGTGGACGACGCCCTCGTAGTGCAGGTATTCGAGGCCCAGGACGGTGTCGCGGAACGTGTTCCTCGCCTGGTCCATGGTGAAGCAGGGCACGTACGAGTAGTCGTCGACGTACGGGTCGTGGACCCTGTTAAAGTCGAACGACGAGGCCATGTGCGACATGAGCGAGTCGGCCATGCTGGGCGACCGGCCCCTGAAGGCCTGGTCCTCGGCATAGGCCCCGTACATGGTCCCGTCGAGAGCTGAAGACGAGCTGGCCTTGATGTGCACGGCGCCGGGGGCCTCGAGTTCTTCTTCCCTGGCAGCAACAGCGGCGAGTTTTTGAGCCAAGGGTTTCGACAGCGACTTGCTGGACTGTGACCGCGAGGGCGCTTGCGAGGGCGTCCTCGAGGGGGCCCGCGAGGTGGCCCTCGATCCGACGAGCGAGCTCGAGGTCGAGATTGTCCCACGGACAGCAGCCATTCCCGCATCATCCCTGCCGAGCGAGCCGACGCGCGAGTCAAGCTCCTCGTCATCGGCGGCGCCGTACTCGAGACTCCAGTACTCGGTTGCGGGCCGCTGGGCCTGGGCCCGGACCCTCGCGCGGTCCGCGTCCTTTGCGGCCTGGCGCTGGAGCAACAGCCGCTCGAAACGCTGCTCCTCGGGGGTGGGGTTGGCGCCCCGGGTCTCCCGCTCGATGCGGCGGCGCTCATACTCGCAGATGTGAGGGAGCCCCTTCTTCCGCCAGACCACCTCGCCCAGCTCGACGTGCTCGAGGACCATGTAGATCTTCTTAAGCTCCGGGTCGTCGATGACCTCGAGCAGGGCGACGACGTTGGGGTGGCGGATCTTCTTGAGGATGGCGATCTCGCGCTTGCTCTTGTCCTGGGTGGACATGGCGGTGACCTTGCCGAGACGCCGCCTCTTGGAGAAGCGCGGGATGATCTTGATAGCAACGAACTCGCCGTTGTCGACATTGCGGGCGAGCTTGACCTTGCCGTGCATGCCACGGCCGAGCTCCTCAATGATCTCGTAGTTGTTGATGAGCTTCCTGCCGGTTGTGAAGTCGTGCTCGACGTTTGCCTTGTGTGTTCTGGGTAGGGGAGGGGGGTGTTAGTAGTGGGTTGAACGGGTTGGGCTGTGAGAGTGCCCCGCTTGGCCCCTTGGCTCTCCTCTCTTTCCTCGCTCTGTGCCTCATTTCCACGCATCCCGTCTCGCCGTGCCGGGAAATGCGAATACTATCACAGCAAAAAACATGGGCACAACTTACTCTCGAACCTTGTGGCCCTGCAGCGGGTGCAGATAGGGGCTGTTCAGGCCGCTGGGGGTGGCCGTCTCGGAGCCGGGCTGCGACATGTTGGGTCGGGGGAGGGTCGGGCTGAAGAGCCCCGGCGACGAGACGGGCGTGCTATTGGAGGTGCGGTGCGAGACATGATGTGAGGGCAGCGGCGGGAGGATGTTGTGGAGACGAGGGTGCGAGGGCCGGTGGAAGGGCGTGCGGTGCGGGTGGTGGTGCGGAGGGTCCATGGCGGGAGCGGTCGGCGGGGGAGAGGGGCTGCGAGGAGCGGGAGTCGTGCTGGCGGTGGTGATGGTGGTGGTGGGCGCAGCGGGGGGAGCCCGTCATGCTGGCCGGCGGTGTGTCGTCGGGCACTCAGCGGGGTGCGCTGGCGTCGTCGAGGAGAGGGGGGAGAGGGTGAGGGAGAGGGAGAGGGGTCGTCGAGGAGGGCGGCGACGGCAATTGCGATTGCATCAGAGGACGGCCATAGTAGGGGCACGGCGGTGAGGGTGGCGACGCGAGTGCCGAGTCGTCGTCGTCGCTGTCGTCGTCGAGGTGTTTGGGTTTTTTGTTCGTCTCGGTGTGTGTCGAGGATGTGGTTTGGGTTCGTGGTGTGGGATGCGAGATGCGGGATGTGGCGGAACGAGTGCCCTTCTCTGTCTGGCCTTGGGCCCTTGGCTTGCCTTTGAGAGAGAGTGCAGGTGGTGCAGGGTGGTGTCAGTCGCTCAGTCACTCCCAGTCACTGGCCCCCGGCTGTCGGCGATGCACCACACCAGAGCAGAGAGACAGGCCAGGAGGAGACAAGGGGCAGCAGCGCCCAGAGACAAGGGGATGGAGCCCTGCACAGTTTTTGGTCGGCTACCGTCGTCGCTAGCGGCTTGTCCATTTGGGTTAGAGGGGGCAGGCTAGCAGAGGTACAGGAGGTACTTGGTCGACTTGGTGGGCTGCTGCCGCGCCTGCAGCGCTGCGGCGTCGGCGGGTCGGGGGCAATGCCCAGGGTCCGAGTACTGGGTACCTCACAGAGGTCTTGCTGCGTTTCCGGAGCGGGACAGCGCCAAGCAGAGCCCCACAGTATGTACCCAGCCCGCCACGCACCGTGCGTCCCATCCACTGCGACCCCGGACGGTGACGACGACACAAGAACAGCGAGGGGCAAGATAGCACAGTGCACCACCCCTGGCCGCCCCCTCTCTCTGCCGTTGTGTCTTTAAACCCTCCGAGCAGGGCAGCAATTGGCCGGCGCCACGCCCGCAGTGCATCGATAAGTAGCCGTCAAGTCGAAACATGGACAAATCGCATGGGCATGGATGAGCAACGCAAGATGCGCAAGATGGTGGATTGCAGATGGCATCTCATCTCTCTTGCCATCTCATCGTGGATCTGCCAACTGTCGCTCTGCCCATGCCATGTCCACCCTCGCAAACCCACTACTGCCGGCCGACAGACCACATGTGGTGCCAGCGCGAGGGCGCCCGACCTGATCTGATGCAATCCAAATGAGGCAAGCCATTCCGTATTTTACCCGACATCACATGTATTTTTGCTCGCGTTCTCTCCTGCTGCTCGATCCCCTCGATTGGCCTGTCGATTGGTGGATTGGCCCCCGAACCACAACCACGACCAAGAGAAATCAAAAACCACAGCCCAGAACGCAAGCCAAATCGCCAAGAAACCTGGGCCAGACGAAAAAAAGAGGGGCCGAGCTTATCGCGACTAGCCCGCCGAGGCAATGATTGGCGGGGCCTTGCCTTGTCCAACCCCGGCTCGCCAGCCCCTCTTTGCCTGCATCCCTGCCCCGCCGCCGCCGCAGGTCGTTTTTGTGCTCCGTCATTTTTGGAGCAAGGCCAGCCCAAAAAAAAAAAAAGGAGCCCAAAAATTACCAGCACAGTATGACCGAGCAGCAAGAAACACATTTTCCCCGCCAAAAGCGGAAGAGACGACGAACGGAAAACGGGACCGCGCGGATATCGACACGAGACGGCTCTGCCCGCCGCCCGCTTGCCCGCCTTCGGGGTCCATCGTCAACGTCTGGTTCGGGTGGAGATGATGGATGGCGGGCGGGCGGGCCACCGCATCGTGTGTGGAAAAACGACGCTTCAGTCCGGGGGCGGAAGTCGCATCAAGCTCAGGCAAGCTTTCCTGAACCCGTCTTGGGTGGTTTGGTGGAGCGGTTAGGCGGCGGCCTGATCTGATCTGATCAACAAACCACCACGACGCCCGCCCACTTGGCTCAGACAACCCAGACGTGACACTCTGGCGGGCATCTCCACAACGCAACGGCGGCGGTGGCGTGTGTGGATTTCCTGCTCGTCCACCGCCCAGCTGCCCGACGGCGTGGAGCTGTGTGACGAGCACAGCGCAGCAGCACCTAAGTAACCCAGCCTGGGAATCCGTGATGCGCCACCACGGCCGGCCGGCTAGCATCGCATCGACAGACGCCTTCTGTCGTGTGCATCCGTATGCCCCTCTCCTCGTGTCGCCAGCCATGATTCAAACAACAAACCCGACCCTGTCTACCACCTACGCAGTGACGCAGCCATCCATCCATCCATCCAACGCGGGAACCTGCCTGCCTCGCACAGCACAGCGCGCAGGAGAGACGGACGGGAAAGACGCCACAGCCGTCCGCGCGGTCGACAACCACCGCCCCGCTTGGGAACCTACCCTACCACGAGCGGGAAGCTCCGTCCGTCGTCGTGGATACTCCGTAGGTAGGGAGTCGTTTCTTTGTGTGTGCTGTGGAACCCAGGATAACAATCGCCCTTTGCAAGGGGCGGGAGGACGGCACTGGCTTCCGAGTATCTGATAGCAAACTGGATTTCCCATCTCCATCACCCTTCCCCGAGATGCAAGAAAACATGGAATCAAACACACAGCACGCAAGCCGAGATGTGGTTCGGCCCAAGGCAAAACCCCGGCTGGGCCTGCCATGACAATTGGGCCGGACGGCGACGGCGACCGTGTTGACAGTACTGGGTACCAGCCAGCCCAAGCACACAGCGTGCACGACGAAAACCAGCACACGCCCGCCGATGCCCCTCCGTCGCCGCCGCATGGGTTGGGTTGGACTGGATTGGGAATTTACCAGGGCCGTCCGTCGCTCGCCGAGCATGCATGACGGGGGTAGGTGGTGGTGGCAGCCGTTGCGTCGCAGGCCGCGCTCGCTCTGATAGGGACTAGTTTTGTGATACGTAGCTCGGCTTGCCGAAAGGGGGGGTTGATGGATGGGTGAGGCGAGGCAAGACAGGGCCTGGGGAAGGACCCTCATGTCTCGATATTGGACGTTGAGGGCGGCCGATGCGAGGCAATGCGATGCGATGCGATGGCACCTAGCGCGGGTGTCGAGAAAAACCTTCTCTTCTCCATCTGGGTGATTGAGGTGCGTGTGTGTGCATGGGAGAATAGCCTCTGGTGGTGTGGCTCAGTTTGTGTGTGTGTGCCTGCGTGGTCCGTCCTCTCTCGGCCGCGCCATCCGGATTGTTTGCGCCGCCGGGCACCTCAGGAAGAGCGACCGCGCGCGAGCGAGCCAGCGAGTTGCATGCATGCATCTGCGCTCAGCCAAGCCCAAGCCGCCCAAGCCGCCCCAAGCCATCCTCCCCCCTGGCTGGCGGCGACAGGCTTCGGATGACCGCGTCGGGGAATGGTGGTGGTGGCCGGAGCAGAAACACAATCGCGGAATTGGTCGGGCGGTCCAGGCCCTTCTCTGTGTTCCCGCTGCAAGTGCTGCACCGCTGAGTGGTCCGTGGAAAACAGAGGTCCCCTCTCCGCGTCACTTCGCTGCCCAAGGCACCACCCGCGCGTCTTCGGGCCCAGAGGAGAATTTTGCTAGGCGAGGGCGGAACGACAGGTGGAATGCATTTTGGCGATCGCAGTGGCAAATGAGGTTGCTGCCGTGCGTGTGGTGGCATGGCAATGCGATGCGATGATGGTCGATGGGGAAAACGAAGGGACAGACATGCAAAGTCAGCTCATTCCCCGGCTGCGTCGCATGTCCGCTGCGTCTGCCTGTCCATGGTACGTGTGCTGGGTGCTTGCGTCGTCCGGCGCAGCAGGGGTTCTGCTCACCATTTGCAGCCATGAGATCATCCTGATGCCGTCTCAACCCGAAGATGTGGTTGAGGAGAAACGCCAACCGTTGGCGCTCTCAGCTTGGGCGACATGGCCCCAGGAACGAGCGACGGGGAACGGAGGAACAAGGGCCTGTCTGATTGGCCGGGAGCAACTTCTCCACCTTCGGGACCCCTCTGGGCTAGCGCAGATCTTCTTGATTAGAGGCGGCATGGGTCTGGCTTTTTTGCCCAACCCACGAACCCAACCCTGGGCTTCAACATTCAACTTTCACAGTTCGAGCCCCTCAACCACAACAGCAGTCTCTCGATCCCATCCATCCTCCCATTCCCATATCAACCCCCAAACCACCCTCCTCCACCTGATCGCCCACCACAACCCCAAGACCCGGTGACGACACCGCCCTCCCCCCGACCAGATACCACAAGCACATGCAACCGTCCGTCGCGGCGCAACATGCCCCTCCACGACCCAGAACGGGAATGGCCTCACCAGCCCCAGCCCCTCCCTGAGCCAATCACGCGCGGGGTGCGCATGCAGGTCTCACACACCCATTCGTGCACCCTCCTCTCTCCATCTCATGTCGCCGTGAACGCGACAACGACATGGCAGAAAAAAACCGGCACCACGCGTTCCGGCGCCTGTTCATGGCCACCACCACCCCTCGTGCTCTTCCACCACCTCCGCCCGCCCCATGTTCGTTCACGTTGGATTGCCGATCCGGAGACGGACAGAGAGGCAGGCTCACATCAGCGAACGACAGCACAGACAGTGATTCGAATGGCGTCAGCCCGAAGAGCAGCAGCGTATATTTCCCACATCACATCAGTCATGTAGGTACACAGTAGGTTGGGGTCCTTCCCCTCGTTACACACAGGTCCTTTATCTTGAGCCGTGTCTGGCCTTGAATGTCCGCCGCCAGAAACAGAGCACAGGAAACGGCAGGCTGCGTTTGGTGAGAGTGCTGCTTGCTTAGCCGCCGCCCAAGCCGCATGGAGATGAGAGATGGGCCTTTCTCCCCGCCGGGAAGGGCCGTGGCTTGAATCAGCCTCGAGTTGTTTGTTGTTGGTCTCTTGGACACAATATGCACCTTTCTTTTTTATTTCTCCTTTTTCCCTCCGATCCATCCCCTTGAGGTGTGCCGTGTGCTCCACGTTGGATGCATGGCATGGCATGGCAGGACGGCAGCTCGCTGCACGGGAAAAGGAGACAGCCAGGCATCGACAACCAGACAACGTCTCGACGGTTTTCTGCAGGGCAATCGCGGTTGGCGCAAGTGGCCTGACCAGACCAGACCAGACCACACACACCAGGAATTGCACCGATTTGGCCTGTCCTGTCCCCCAACCCTGATTCCCACCCTCGCATGCAGGCGATGCAACCCTCCCTCGACCTCCTGAGCCCACCAGGGTGGCAGCGCTGAACGGCGCTGGTTGGGGTCCTGGGCCCCCATCATTTCCCACTTTCCGCCGCCAAGGCTGCCTGGTGCTTCCTTCAAAGGTGTCAGTCAATATGGGAGCGCAGCAGGGAGCGCAGGGGAGGAACAGGGAGGGTGGTTCATAATGGCCCCCTGTAATCGCCCTCCATGCCTCCCCTCCCGCCGCCGTTGACCTGCCTCCCCTGCCTCCCCTGCCCCCTCCATATGCACGTCATGTCCGGTCGCCGCCGTGCTAAACGTTAGCACTGGACGTCTGGAGTTGTCTGGTCTGGGCGGCTTGGATTGTGGTCGGCGAAGGAAGTGGGGAAACCGGGCGCGGCTGCGGCGCCGCTGCTGCTGCTGCCGTCGCTTTCGGTCCCTCGCAGGCCGTGCCACAGGCGCGCATCTGGGGAATCTCATGTGCAGGCGTCCATCCAGCCCTCTCACTGACGGCGATGATGCTGACAGGCCTGACTCCTGAGATCCGACCGTTGGGACGACTGGATGGTTCATGACTCCCTCCCTGTCAGCAGCTTCCACACCTCTCCTCTCCAACTCCCCAGTTTAGCCTGGGTTTTGACACGGGCCACATGCCAGGACATGTGATCGGGCGTCGACGCAGGATAATGGCGATGCTGCTGCTGGGCTGAGGCACTGGTCTTTACCCTTTATGCGGTGGTCGTGTCTCAGAAGGACTCCGGCCACACGGTGGGTCGTGGAGTCGTCGGTACACGCGCACACACACCACACCACCACCACCATCCAGCACAGCCGGGCTGTTCACCTTCCAACCAACCAACCAACCAACCGCTCTCCCAACCGCCTGGCTGGCGCTGGGATTTCCGTCTGCCTCCCCTCCTCCGTCCCAGACACCACTACCCAACCCCAGCTCCCGATCACCAGCAGCGAACGGACGGACCCAACCAACCAACCAACCAACCCCAACCAACAACCCGCACCCGAACCAACCACTCACAACCCCTCCCGCCCTCACGGAAGCGGGCTTGCGCCTTTGGGAAACCCGTCCAGGGATTTCGCCACACTGAAGCCCAGCCCAGCGCCAGGGAGCTGGGAATCACACACACACGCACACGATCCTTCCGCTAACTAGCTTGTTACTGAGTTAGTGAGATGATCCTGTCCGTCACACTTGTTAGCGCCGTTTAGAGGTTTGGGCCCCAGTCTTGCGGGTGGAGGATCGGGAGCAGGGGCGGTTTCATGAGTTCGGGAGAGTGGTTTGGGCTCGGTTGGGGATCGGGACGGGGGCCAGGGAGGCGGGAAGGGGTGAGGGTTGGGTTTTTGGGTTTGGGGTTGAGGCTAACTCACGATGGCTTGGGATCCGGAGGAGCTGGAACCCATCCTGGGCCCGTCCTCGACATCAGCCACATCGTAATACTTGCAGAGGTGAGGAGGACTGATTCAGCACCACCACGAGGAGGGACGGAACATGACAATGCCTCTCTCGTAACTGCCCCTTCTCTGCTATGGATAGGAGGTGTCCCGTCTCGAACCTCGGAGACCTAGTTCCTCGCAGTTATCCAACACCCGGATTGAAGGCATGCACAAACAACCACAAATGACAATGACAATGACAATGACATCCATCGAGGTCACAAACGGCCACCAGCGTCAGTGCACACTCCCCTTTCTCCGGCGCGTCTCCGCGCCCCCATTGGCCTGGCCTGCCTGGCCTGACCTGCCTGCCACCAGAAGAAACGTGGACGCCACAGCGCGAGAAGGGCAATCCCGACCGGACGGTTCTCTGAACCCCGGATTTTCGCAAGCCCCCTCGTTCGTTCATTCATTCGTTCGTTCCCCTCTGCCACCAACGAACGAACGAGGGGCTGGCACGCTCCCCCCGGCATGGGTGGATGGATGGACGGAAGCGCTGGTTTGATCCTTCGTTTTTCTTGGACGGAACAGCCAGCCAGCCATGCACGGTGCTCGAATTTGATGGGTTCCAAATTGGAGCTTGGTGACACAACACAATACGACACCCAGCCCAGCCCGGGTGATGCTCGGGATTCGCAAACCTCTCTCCAAACTGGGCGTGCAGCAACAACCACCTCCATCCTTCCCTTGCTTGGGCTTGCTTGAGAAAAACAAGGCGGATTGATCATGGTTCGGCACGCCGGAAGCCGAAATATGCCGCATCCTTCATCTGGTCCAGCCTGGATGCATGTTGAAACCCACCCAACCGCGTACCGCGACGGATGGGATGGAGACGCTGCTGCAGTTGGTGGTGGTGCAGTGGGCAGCGGGCAGTGGTGGTGGACTCCCAGACGGCCGCGGCAGGGTTAATACCGCAGCAGTGCAGCTTGCTGCTTGCAGCGGGATATGCATCTCCAACTGCAACTGTGATTGCGATTTGCGATTGCTACTGCATTATCTGTGTTTTCTGGGCGAGATCTGAGCAAGTATTTTTTTTCTCTCTTAGGTTTTTCTTGTTTTTATTTATCTTGTGTATCGGCGTGGGCGTGTGTAACTGCCAATCTCTTCTATGGGTGGGTGGTGGTGTGTGTCGATGCCCTGTCGTAAGAGCAGGACCTGGCCTGGCCTGGCTGGCCTCCGTCCGCGGAGCGGAGGGAGGTCTTGACAGGGCAGATCAGATAATCGCCGTCGTCGGCCTGTCTTCCAAGACCATTGAGATTGCGCTCTGCAAGTACTCACCTGGATGAGGCACTGTGTGGCCAGACGGGGGACGGGGTTGCAGCGCCAACGGTCTCGCTTGGAGCAGGCTGATAACTCGCCTCCGTCTGCGCCGAAAATAATCACATTTTGGAGATGGATGATGGATGGCATGCCTGGGTCAACAACGACAACCCCAGGTTCGGGGAGCAGACAACGGACTTGCTGACCTCGCCGCCAATGTACAGCCCATCTCGGCTTGGACCCCTCCCGAACCAGACCGAGCGAGATGTGGCTTGGAGCAAGCCGAGCCCGAACCTGAAGGGATCCCAAAAACGGCCTGGCACTGTCCAGTCTTGGCAAATGCGGAGAAAAGAGATGCGCTGGGCTGAAAGCGGGGGCAGAGATCGGGTTTAGCTCGGCGGAGACCGAGCAAGAAGCGAGCGGCGATTTGGGCGATGAGATGCTGAGATGCGGGGATGCCTGCCTGCCAGCCTCCCTCCCTCCTTCCTGGCAGTCAGGCAGTGTGGAAGAGGGGAAGGGGGGGGGGGAAAGGTGCAGAGCTCGTGCGGTGCCATCGATGCCTCCTCATCCATCCATCAACTGCCCATCCTTGCATGTCGCCGTCTTCCGTGGCTGGATCGGGGGCAGGTCCTCGCACTGTCTGTTTTGGGGTCTGTCTGTTGTTCTGCCTGGGATGGATGACGATGAGGATCGGCTTTTGGGTGTGGTCGTTGTGGAGGTTGGGGTGGGTTTGAGGGCGCCAAATTAAGAATCAACAGATTCATTCGTTCACTTTCATTCGTGCGCCGCGCTAACTCGGCTGCTGCTGCTCCTTCAAGTGCGCTCACTAATGACGACGGCGGTCGCTAACAACAAGCCAACTACTGACTGAGACGACTCAGGTTGACTGATAGGCACATTTGGCAAGCCGTTGGGCTGGCGTCTTGCACCTGTCTCGCCGCCCTGCTTGTCTCAATAATCCGCAAGCCACACCGACCGACCCTCCTCCGTCCGGCATGTCTCTGTCGTCTTGTCTCGTGTCTGGCCTGAGGGACTGGGAGGGAGGCGAGGCTGTAAGACATGCAAGGGTCTAAGGGGGGGCAGCCACACACGTTTTGAGAAATCGGGGCAATGATGGTTGTATGCGCGGTCAGGGGGGCTTGACCATGAGGGGAAGGGGGGGGAGGGTCCGTCTGGGGATGGATGGATGAGGGGGAGCAGTCAAAAGCAGCAACTTTGACAGGCCCGTTTAAAGTTCGCTAGCTGGATGCCAATAACGTTAGTTCGCGACCGGGGAGGGGGGCTTGGAGGGAGGAGGAGGTGCTGGTCCGGCTGAAACCTCGCGTTTCCTTTCCTTCTCGGTGTGGACGGAGGTCCTGCTGGGCTTACTCACTGACATACCACCCGCTCACCTCGTTCACGCAGACCCAGCCCTCGGTTGCTGAGTGGGAGGGTGGTGGTAACTCGGCACCCTGGTCGGGCTGTGATGTGATGAGTGGTTGGGTAGGTTGTCTTGTCTTGGTCTGGCCGCGTCCTGTCGCGCCGGTGGTGTGTACAGCCAGTGCCAGTGTGTGTAGGAGAGTGTTCGGCTGACTCCCACTATCGACCTCCAGGGAGGGGCAAATGACGATGTTCTGGCCGGTTTTCTGGAAGGGCTGGCTGGCTGAGCACGAGAAGGGGTGCAATACGGGCAGCCCACTGCTGAACTCCTGTATCCCATCCCTTCCCATCCCCTTCCCCTTTCCCCATCTCCCCTCCCCCCGCCTCAACCACACCTGCAAGATAGCAGATCATGCCGGCTCAGGCAGTTGACGCTGCAGCTCCCATGCATGCCGGCACCAACCCTCCGCTGATCTCGGCGGCTCAACCAGGACACCACCCTCCCGATGTCTGATTATTGACGCCTGTCTGTCTCCCAGCTCCGCGTCGTCGTCGTCGACGCCTCAGGCCGGGTACGGGCATCTCCCCGACGGGTGTTTATCGACAGAACCA
>FTEL01007024.1_pt1 | contig 13030 bp, 9 predicted proteins | sample 1658911 | NCBI WGS metagenome assembly FTEL01 (sample SAMEA3914869, study PRJEB12502) | metagenome | biome: forest; material: soil | place: USA | collected 2012-03-12 | depth 0.1 m
CCCCTGGAGCCCCCGGGGATGGGAGGGCCGTGCCTCAATGTTTGCGGGATCCTTGCTTGGTGGCGCGCGCAAGCCAGAGACACACAAGCAGGCGGGAGTGTGATACGTATCCGCCCTCGGGCATGCGGGTTGCAGCGTCATTGCTTATAACCTGCCCCGGGGGGACTAGCCTCCTCCGCATTTTCCCATCCCTCTCGCCCCCCCACGCTTTCGCCTCTGGACCGACCTTAAACTTGTTTCCACGACAAGCGCCTGTTGTTGGCCGGCGCGCGTGTGCTGCGGACCAAGCCAGGGGGTTGTGTTCGCTTCTCCACAAACCATACCTTCCCCCCCCCCTCGTTTCCTCCTCTCCTCCAATTGCGTGTTGGCGATCGTCCAGCGGGACCCCAAGCTTCCCCGAAACGAAGCTCCAACAAGCTCCTCCAACAGCCCCAGCCGCCTCCACACAACCTTCGATCTTCCCCCCCGCCGCCGCAGCTACGCCGGGATTGGACCTTCGACCGAGTTCCCCCCTTCCCCCGCCCGCCCTACGAAATTATTATTCCCGGCCCGCCTGGGGGGGCCATCCAGCCCTCACCACAGAACCTCATCTACCTACCCGGCCCCCGCATCCCTCGTCGGCGACATACCCAGATTCGGCACGCGCCTTCAGGGCTGCCGGTCCTTGTGCATGCGCGCGTGGGCTGCACCCCTGCTTCCGGCACTCCCACTCGCGCTTCCTTTCAGCACGTTTGTAGTGCTGCTGCGTGCTGGCTGCTGGCTTATCGCCGAGACGGCCAGACGCGGACGGACAACACGACAAATCCACACGAAGCGATTTATTCATCCGTCGACGGCGGCGCGCGCCCGGGCGAGCGGAGCTTGCCTTGAGGGATCACGGGCTTGCCACCGGGGAGGTGGACTGACTGGACTGGATTGAGTTTGGTTTGGTTTGGGGTTTGGGCATCATCCATCGATTCGCTTCCTGACTGGATATTTCGCCCGCCGCCATGCGCAACGGGATGGGTCTGAGTAAGTTCCTTGCCTTGCCTTGCCTTGCCTGCCTGCTGCCCTGCCCTGCCCTGCCCTGCCTCGTCTGGGTTCGATGAGGGGATGAATGGATGGATGGGTGGGATCACCAACCGGGTGCGGGATGGGATGGAGTGGTTCGCCGAGGACCCCGGCGTAGTCGTATTGTTCCCAAGTTGTCGGTTCGCCTCCAGCTTCTCCTCCCCCTCACCCCCGTCGAGATCATCCCGGTTCTGGTTGCTTCTGGGTTATTTGCTGCGCATGCCATGCCATGCCATGCCATGCATCGAGGCATGTGCACATAATAACTTAAGCCGATCGACCGGACCTCCTTTTTCTTCTTGATTGATTGCTTGCTTGCTTGCCCTTTGTTTTTTCTCGGTCCCGCAGCTGCAAGCTGAGCTTGTTCCTTCTCCCTTCCCTGCGTTCCATTTTCATCCCACCGTTTTTTTACATTACATCCCCCGTCAGATCTCTCTTCTCTCCGGGAATATTCCCGCGCGGGACTTGGGATAATACCACCCACCACCGCTCGGGGCATTGTAAATGCCGATGCGTGGCAGCAGTCATCCCCGCGCGCAGTCACTCTGATCCTACCTACCTACCTACCTACCTACCTTCCTCCCTCCCCCGCCCGCCCCGGCTGACGCGCATTTATTTCCTCTCGCCAAAAAGCATTCGGTATATTGAAACCGTCTGGGCGGTTCGAAATCGACGACATGGGCGCCAGCGACAAGGAGAAGGCGTCCAGCGAGGACGCCAACCGCAGCCATGAGGAATACGGGGATCTGCCCCCGGACCCGGATGCCCACCTCTCTGCGGAGGAAAAGGCCGAGGTGGTCAGTTTGGGCTCCCATTGATGTGTTGCCCTATGGCATGCATCGACTCTCGCCGTCTTGACCGTGCAAGCTGACGCTCTGGCTGTAGGAACGACGTCTGGTCTGGAGGCTCGACTTGATCCTCATACCATGGGTGAGTTGAAGCCCCTCCTCGCCCTCATCCCCGGACTGACTTACCGACTAACATGACCCCCGCCAGCTCTGCTTCCTCTACCTCCTGGCCTTCCTCGACCGGACCAACATTGGAAACGCCAAAATCGCGGGCCTCTCTAAGGACCTTGGCCTGAGTGTTGGCGCCTACAATTCGAGTCTGACCATCTTCTTCGTCTCGTACGCCGTCTTCGAGCCCCTCACCAACATCCTGCTCAAGAAGCTGCGGCCGTCTATCTTCATCCCCATCATCATGTAAGCGCGAGACTGCTGGTACAGTAGAGTTGAGAGGTTTGATATGCTGATCAGGTGTTTCCCGACAACTCCAGGGTGCTGTGGGGTGCTAGCATGCTCGGTATGGGCTTCGTCAAGAACTGGTCCGGTCTCATGGCTGCGCGGTGGTTCCTTGGTTTGACTGAGGCCGGGTGAGTTTCTTTCCTCAAGTATCCTAGTATGCCATACTAATCCAGGCCAAGCCTCTTCCCCGGCGTCAACTACTACCTCTCCTGCTGGTACAAGCGCTCCGGGTTCGGCGTGCGCGCGGCCATCTTCTTCTCGGCCGCCGCCATCTCAGGCTCCTTCGGCGGACTCCTCGCTGCCGCCATCGAGAACATGGACGGCATCGGTGGAATCAAGGGCTGGGCCTGGATCTTCATCCTCGAGGGCCTCCTCACCATCGTCGTCGGCATCGCCTCCTTCTGGATGGTGCACGACTTCCCCGACGAGGCGCGCTTCCTCTCGGCCGACGACCGCGCCCGCGTCATCCGCCGCCTCAAGCTCGACCAGCAGTCCTCGGCCGAGCACGAGTCCTTCCAGATCTCCTATCTCTGGGACGCCCTCCGGGACTGGAAGATGTGGATCGGCATGGCCATCTACATGGGCTGCGACATGCCGCTGTACGCCTTCTCGCTCTTCCTCCCCACCATCATCGTCAACATGGGCTGGAACACCAGCATTGTCCGCTCCCAGCTCATGTCCGTCCCGCCCTACGTCGCGGCCGCCGTGCTCACCATTATCGTCGGATTCGCCGCCGACCGCTCCCGCACCCGCGGCTTGTTCAACATCTGCATCTCCGTTTTCGCCATCGTCGGCTTCGCCATCCTCATCGGCACCGACCACGCCGGCGCGCAGTACGCCGGCACCTTCCTCGCCGCGCTGGGCATCTACCCCTGCATCTCCAACACCATCAGCTGGATGGCCAACAACGTCGAGGGCGTGTACAAGCGCGGTGTCGTCCTTGGCTTCGTTATCGGTTGGGGCAACCTCAACGGCGTGGTCAGCAGCAACATCTTCTTCAATGGGCCGCGGTTCCCCGAGGGGCATGGCGTTATTATCGGGTACCTCTCGGTGTTCTTGTTTGGCGGGTCGGTGTTGATGTCACTGCTGCTGCGGAGGGAGAATGCCAAGCGCAAGCGTGGAGAGCGCGACCACTGGGTCCAGGGCTTGTCCGAGAAGGAGATTGAGAGGCTCGGTGACCGGAGACCCGACTTTGTGTATACCGTCTGAGGGCCGGGAGTGTCCAACTCTGCAGTGGGACGGTGGGATTGGGCGTCCATCAGACATGGCACGTCTTATATACACTGGGAAATGGCTTGGAGGTGAAGAAGCTGGCTGGTGTGGCTTCATTTCTCACGCGCTGGGTTTCTAGGGTTGGAGCTGTTGATCTGGGCTGGTCTGGTCTCGTTTTCTCTCTCGCGATATATTACAAGGCCGCGGGTCCCGGGGACGGGGGCGGTTGTAGAGACAGTCGTTTGTGGAAAGTATTGCTTCATAAAGCACTGCATTATATACCGGCTACTTCTCACAGCTTAAGGCCTCTTCCACTGTGACCTTGACTCTATGCTGCTCCAACTAACAAACGACTGGTGATATGGCATGGTTGGTGGTGAGTCCTCAGTCAACAACCAAGTCGCCCACACCCACGCATCCCTTCCAAGTCATGTGCCGCCCATGCCATGCGCCCTCCCCTTTCGAATTATCAGCCACAATCCAGTCCCTACTGGACCACCACATCATCCTATTTCTCTCGCTCGCTCGCGGATGTGGTCGCTCCGTCTTGTCTTCCCCACCCAAACACGTCCTATCTAGACGATGCGGACTCCCGTGCCGATCGATCAATGTTTCGCATTGTGCCCCGTTGGTCTTGGATCCGGTGGGGCTGTGTGAGGGTGGGAGGAAGCGGTTAGTGGCTCGGCCGAGGGTGGCGGGTTGGGGTTTCCGCGGAGAGGGTAAGGGGCAGAAGAGAATTGGGGGTAGAGGTGTGGTGAGAGTGAGGGATATGGATGTTGGGTAAGAGTTGCCATGCTAATTGCGGTACTGCCTGCTAATGCGGTCCTGCCTCGCGCGATGGCATGTAGTCAGAAGCCGTGCCTGCCACTGACGTGCCACGGCGCCTGTCTCAGGACCATCTCAAGACGGACGACATATATCGTGCCATCGCCCGTCCACCTTCTACACCACCACACGGAAGATGACTACCGAGCGCCCAGCATCCCTTTCCATCACGCCGTCACACCTGCGATACCCTCCCCGCACACTTCACCACGCCGTGGCGCCTGCGCATCCCCGAGACCATCCTACAAACCAAGTAAACCGGGCAAGATCGGGTATCGCTGTGCCCCCTTAACGCTTTTTTAGCTTCCCCAAAAGCCCCGCAAGGATCAGGGTATCTCCGACGACATGCCCTGCCATGTCTCAGTTGAGATCGCGCGGAGTCTCGAACAGCCACCACGGGGCACGACAGGTAGTCGTCTGAGGTTGATGAAGCCGCGCGCGCCGTGGCACGGCAGCAAGCAAGCAGAGTAGCCTGAGTGGGGGATGGCAGGATCGCGATGCCGCGGTTGGTGGCAGGCGGAGAGGAGATGGGGGGCGATGGGGGCGGGGGAGAATGCAGGTTTGTGTGATGGTCGGCTGTGGTTACCTTACCTCTCTCCTTTTCTCTCTCTCGTGCTCCAGTTGTCCTGCTGCTGCTGAGGAGCGTTGCACGGAGGGCTGTTGCACGACGACGCGGGACCGCCCTGTTTCGCCTTGCGTTACGGTAGTGGACAGCGATGGTCCCTGTGGGAGGAGGCCATGACCGCGGGGGTGCCGGGGCAGCGGCTTGGTCGGAGATATAGGGAAAATGGTGCACCGGGCGGAGCGGTGTAGCGCCTGCGTATTTGGCTCGGGGCCCGGGAGCGGGTTCGGAGATGGACGAGGCTCGCTCGAATGCGTGCCAGAGGATGTGAGGCGGGACGAGGGGCTTGGTGGTTGTGTTACCTCGAGGGCAGCAAGGTTGACGTGCGAAGATGATGCTGTAGCTGCTGTGGCAACGCGGTCTGCAAGAAAGCTGCAAAGAGCTGCGGCCCAGCCGGTCGACTCGCAAGGGGCCGGCAGGTGTTGGAGCCCGACGTCAAACAAAACTCAGGGGGGGGCGCTGGCGGCAAGGCAACTTTTGTCGACGACAGCAGCAGGGACCGGGATATTTGAAACAAGGCCGATTTCAAGGCGGCTCGACAGCCAGCGGCCACGGTTGACTGCTTGGCGCTGCATAGCAGTGACTCTTGCAGCGAGATGAGGTGAGTACCCGGCCAGGGCGAGGCCAGCCAGTTGAAATCAGGGGCTGGAAGTGCCTGGGGTGATGTGGACTCATGCCACGTCACAGGGCTGAGCATGGACATCGAATGTCGAAGACTGGTGGCCTTGTGAAGGCATGGCGTTGGGCGGAGACGCCACGGCCTGGGCCAGTCTCGGCCCAGGCACAGGGATCTCCGATCGGTCTGACGACGTCAACTCGCAGACCCAATCGATGCCCTCCGATCGAGCCCCTTCAGCTGAAGCGGTACGCGGACTTCAATCTTGGGCACTCCCATTGCCCATGGGTCTCACCGCCCCCCCCCCAACTGTAAGTCCACCCCCACGCCTGCCTTGTTGTCCATTGGCAGCTCGACGCCCTGCTCCTTGCTGCCTGGCGCCTTACGTGCCCCAGGCTTCCCAGACCGGATCCTCGTCTTCCAAAGTGCCGGCGCGGCACATGAGAGACCCGAAGACGACGACAACTCGCCATACCCGGGAAGTCGGGTAGCCGGGGATTTACCTCCCTACATGGGTAGGTGATTGTTTCGTTTTGAATGGGAATCGGGGGTACGATGACTCGTCATGTGGCATGCCCATGTTGTTGGGGAGTTGTCAAACTCCTCGAACCCGGTGGCATGTCGCATCCCAGCAAGGCTTACCCCCCCTACCTATAAAACCCCGCCACGGTGCCTTGGCTCGCCTGGCGAACCGCTTAATCCGCCGGAGTCAGGGCGCAGTCGGGCGTTTGCTGCTAAAATGCCTATTCTGGCAGGAATATGTGGCACGTTATTGGCCATTCCAAACCCTGGCCATGAGAATTCCCATGTCCAAAAGCTCGTGTTTGCAGCTGTCTTGTCATCCCGAGTGCGAGTTTGGGCTCGAGGGGGTACCAGGAGAAATCAAATTTGAAATTCAGATAACAGCGGACAGGCTCGCTTGCCCAGGTACACCTATGCCATGTTTCTTTCCCAAGCTAGCAACTGTGCCAACTTTTTTTTCACTTGGCCCCACGAAGTGACCCCCTCAGTCCTAGACCAACCGCAGATCCCCGGACTTACGGAAACACCACGCATTCCATCACATGCTTTATCAAGGCCTATCAAAAACCGCACCAACAAACTCAACAAGTTTAAAAACGAGCAACGCAGGCGAGGACACCAGCATGACGGCCGCCTCTGCCGAAAAGTCCGACACCATGGCGGCGACGGTGGACGAAGCCGCCAAGGCGACGGCAGCTGGCGAGGAGGAGGCCCAGAGCCAGGACGGGGACCAGGGCCAAGGACGGGACCAAAACGACTGCGAGGGCCCGTACATCTGCGACTGTCGGCTTTGGTATGTGGCCTGCGCTGTCTGCTGTTTTACCATTTCTTCATCGCACGCACCGTTGTTTGGGCCATCCTATGCAACACCATCAACCCAAGCAGTTCGCTCGCACTTAAAACGCTCAACCACTGACGAGTTGGTAAACTGTGATAGCATATGTGGCCGCGCCGTCGAGTTCCCTGGCGAGATGTGTTTCGAGTGCAGCAAGACACATTAAGAGTATCGGGATGTCTAGGGCATCATTTCAACACTGGGCGTGATCAACAGAGAGGGCGGGAGGTACTTTGCTTTTAACTCGGGAGGGACCCATACGCGTGGAGAAGGGATTCAAGGCAAGGGGAACGGATAGGGGTTCGTGGTTCGGCACATAAGGACAGCTTGAAGCAGCATGGCTCTCATTAGTTCCAGGGAAATTCGAGATTCCTTGGAGTAAACTAAGGACCAAGATATGGAACTGGGCATGTTGTACTCTACCCAGGTTGGGAGCCAAAGGTCGGGTGTTAGGGAATAGTTTGTGGGCTGACGAGGTACCCAAGCTGTTATTCACATCCAACGCTTATTAAGTTGAGGAAGCCCAGAACCCGTCAGCTCGTACTTTACAGATCTGGACCGCTACATACGGCCAGTGTGGGATATCCGTATCCGGATATCCCCCTGCCATCCTCCCACCCTCATCTCGTCCATCGGGCCGACCCATGCCGATCGTCCAGCTTTGCCTTTTGGCAACGAACAGAAAGGACAAAGACAACACCGCCCTCCATGCTATTCATTCATTCAACACCCGCGATCGTTGGAAGTCCAAATAAGCAACTTGAAGCCGTTGCGCTAACAGCGCGGCTGGGACTCGGCAACCAGGCAGCCCCTGGCACGGCGAGCTGGATCATCCCTGTCGCCCTCCCCCAAATGTCCCATCGTTTGACTCGGCATCTGTCTGGTCTCAAACCCTTGAAATGGCAACAAACGATTCCGGCCCCCATAAGATCACAAAACAACGGCCCAAACCCACAGGTATCGCCAACCCCTCCTGGCCAGGCCCTCGGCAAACCCGAGCGTGCCCTGGAGCGGACGAGGGATTCGGCTGGCGATACGAGAACATGCAGGGTGACGCACGCCAAGCTTTAAACCGTTGGCTGAAAGACCCTTGTGTCGAGGACCCTGGTCGCCGCCCCTCCATCCCCTCCGTTCCCCTCCCCCCGCATGCGGCCCAGCCTTGGGTATCTATTAAGCTGAGGAAGAACTTCCTCCCTCCCGTCTCCCTCTCCCCTTCCCCAGCGAAGAGAAAACCAAGGCAGCCAGCCCAGCCTTCCCTCCACTCCCTCCCTTCTCCAGCCAACCCGACAACCAGCCCACCATGAACCTCGCCGTCTTCTCAGCCAAGCCCTACGACCGGGAGTTCCTCTCCCTCGCCAACACCACCCTCTCCTCCGCCTCCGGCAGCCAACCCCACACCATCACCTTCCATGACTTCGCCCTGTCGGAACAAACCGTCTCCCTCGCCCACGGCGCCGACGCCGTCTGCGTCTTCGTCAACGACGTCCTCTCGGAACCCGTCCTGCGCGCCCTCCGCGACGAAGGCGTGCGCGCCATCCTCCTCCGCTGCGCGGGCTACAACAACATCGACCTAGCCGCCGCCGAGGCGCTGGGTTTGTTCGTCGCCAACGTGCCGTCGTACTCGCCCGAGGCCGTCGCCGAGTTCGCCCTCGCGCTGATCCAGACGCTCAACCGCAAGACGCACCGGGCGTACAACCGCGTGCGCGAGGGGAATTTTAATCTCGATGGGCTGATGGGCCGCACGCTTCATGGGAAGACCGTGGGGGTGGTGGGGACGGGGAAGATTGGGATTGCGTTTGCGAAGATTGCGAGAGGTTTTGGGTGTCGCCTGTTGGCGTATGATCCGTTTCCGGGCGAGGCGTTCAAGCAGTTTGGGGACTATGTTACGCTTGAGGAGCTGCTGGCGCAGAGCGACTTTGTTAGTCTGCACTGTCCGCTGACTGAGGGGACTACGCACATCATCAACGGGCGGACGCTGGGGCTGATGAAGGAGGGCGCCATGCTGGTCAACACGTCGCGCGGCGGGCTGGTGCACACCGAGAGCGTGATCGCCGCGCTCAAGAGCCGGCACCTGGGCGGGCTGGCGCTGGATGTCTACGAGGCTGAGGGCGGGCTGTTCTACCATGATCATAGCGCCGAGATCATCCAGGATGACGAGCTGATGCGGCTGATGACGTTTCCGAACGTGCTGGTGTGCGGCCACCAGGCGTTCTTTACCGAGGAGGCGCTGACGGAGATTGCTGAGTGCACTATCAGGAATCTGGGTGATTTCTCGAATAGGATACCGTGCAAGAACTCGCTCGTCAAGTACGGGCCGGCTCCGGTCGCGCCGGAACTGATCAGGCAGAAGTTGATCAGGAGGGACTCGCTGCCGGTTCGGATCTGAGGACCGGGGGGAGAGGGAGGAGAGCGAGGAGGGGTGGGGCGTGACAGATGAGAGCGGACGGGGGAGAGGGAGGTGAGAGAGGAGATGGAAGGCGAGAGGGGAGATTGGAAAGGGGGATGAGGGATGGTAGACGGGATCAGGACCGTGGCACAGTTTGACGTGTTGCGGTACGGGCGAAGGTGGAGGGAGGTATGGGCTTGGCTCCCCACTCTGTCTTGACGTATTGTTCTTCAGCGTCTTCCTCAGCGTGTCTACTCCGATACCAACCATGTCTCTTGGCAGCGTTCTCATGATGAAGTGAACAGGTATCTCCATGTACAACGCCGAGCAGGAGGATCTCGAGGCCGAATCAAACGGCCTCCAATAGACAACATAATCAAATCGAGCCAAACCACTAGGCGTTCCGGACCAAGCAAAGTCAACAGATAGCCACTTCTCCTCGACTAAGGGACTTCTACTTCCGTTTCAAGATGCTAGGAGAAGCCCTCGTATTCTAGGCCAGCCCCGGGCCTCACTGGTGCCCCCTTGTTGACATCCCAGCTGAATGAGACAAGACTTCCGTTTGTGTAAGCCTTGCTTTGGTTACCCCCTGTTATTGGCACTCCTCTGGGCCCTGCTCCTCTTCCACCCCCCCGTGTGGCACCCCCCCGTGTGGCACTCCCCCGTGTGGCCCATGTCCCCGGTATGAGATCGAAGACGCGGTATTTTGTTTCCTCAGCTCTTCAGGGATGTGAACTTGCATCCCCGGTCGGAGGAGGCTTTCAATATTGCCCTCGGGGCTCGGAGGTGGTGGTTCGAATGGGGTCTGGCCAGTCAATGCCAGGTCACATGGCGGTAATGAGATACAAGCTTGGCTCAAGATAGGGGTTGGGATGTTCTGTGAGACGTTCAGTTGAACAGGGTCTTCATCCAAGTAGCTTGCTTGACGCCATCACGACGGCTAACGCGGCACCGGTGAGCGTGGTTCAATAGATCGGGAAGCCCGATGCCTCTGCGCTAGAAGGCAGGCGAGGGCATACGAGAGAATCTGGATCTGATCAGCCAGCCCCTAGATAGCCTCCTCGGCAGAAGAAGTTCAAACTTGAGGATGGTGGTTGCTTCACGATGCTACGAACAGGCAATGTGGTTGGCCAATTCCTGTCGCGGGGTCCGAGTATAAAGTTGCTATTCATGGCTGGGGCACGTACAGCTACGTGCATACGGGCATCACACCCCAGAGCCACCCGAGATTCCGGGACCTCGATCTTAGTTAGGGGTTCATTCCAACCAGTCCCAGGTACCCGGTACGGCCCGTCCGCGCTGACGACCCCAGAAGCTGATGAGGCTTGGACCCCGATGACTTGCAGACGACGCCGCCGGGAGCCGGGGCTGGCCGCTGCAGCATGCGTCCATGGCGCCGCCGCCCTGACAACCAGCCAACCAGACATACAGCTTACCACCTTCATGGAGACGATGGCTTTCACCGCCTGGAGAGAAGCCACATCTCCTTGGGGTCTCCCATGCTTGGATCAAGCCCATCTCGTAGAGCTTGAGGACCGGTGGCCCGCCTCAGCACGGGGTGTCGGCGCCGTGATGACGAGCTGAATGGCTGCTTTCGGTGGGGGCTTGGGTCGACTATCGACGGTGGAGCGATGTGATGGAATCGTCGTGGAGGGCATGTGAGACAGATGCGTCCGGTTTGGGGGAGGAGTGCGGCTCGGTCACGGAAGGGTTGAGGGAGAATCAGGTCAGTGAGGTTGTTGCTCCAACCTCCTGTGACACAACATCGCGAAGAAGATGGGCAACAAAGGACTTGACTCGGCTGAACCAAAGCGTGGGGGAGGAATCGTCCTGAAAGGGGACGAGGAGGGCGCAATACGATGTTGTGGCGGAGCTGAGGGACGCCAGCTCGACGAACGCGATACTCGGGAGGGGGACTTTGAGGGAGGACCATATCGACGACGGCGACAACACCATATCCAAGTGTGGAGGACAGTGATGGTCAGTCGTCTATATAAACCATCTTGCCCATCCACGAAGAGGACATGGGATTTCGCCAACAGCAACAACAGCAATCGCAGCAACACCACCAACACATCTTCTACTAATTCATTCACTCAAAACCCTCCAACTTCCCCATCACCACCACAATGGCCGAAGCCCACGACGCGCAGAGACGGGAGGTGCAGGTCTGGGAGGCCGCGGACGACCTCCTCGCGCTGTACAAGAACAACTTCAACTTCCAGTTCGCCAAGTCGGTCCTGGGCAAGAACGGCGAGGTGACGTACAACATCATCTGGCAGTCCATGAACCTGGCCCCGCGCTTCAAGATCGCCTGGGAGCCCATCTACGCTCTCAACTGGAGTAAGTGCCAAGTTCCGCACACCTCTTGACCCACCACTGACTCCTCTGCCCCCTCTCCAGCTCTGTCCCTCCCGACCCAGGGCCTCAGCGTCACCCTCGGGGGCGTCTGGCAGACGTGCGCGCTGGGCCAGACGTACGACCTGACCCCTGTCGGCCTGTGGACGCCGAGCTCGGTGCCGCCCAAGGCCAACTTCATGAACATTGGCAAGAACGGCTACAGCTACTCGGGCCAGAACGGCATCCACGTTGTCATTGGCGTGAAGAACTCGGCTGGCGGGTATGATGTTGTAAGTGGCGACATTGCGATATGCTACTACAGGGGAGGATGGCGTTGCTGACCAGGGTGTGATGAACAGATCTACGTCGACCCCATCGAGCTGGGCCTGAACATGGTAAGTGGTCCTTGACTTACTCCCTGATTCCATGTCTTGATGCTGACAAGCCCCCTTAACCAGAGCTCCTGGTACCAGCCCCAAGAGACGGTCAAGTGGTGGTACCAGACCGGGGTGCGCACCGCCACCATGATCGCGGGCGCCGACACGCCCGTCCACACGTTCGACATGTCGGCCCCGAACCCCGAAACGGGCCTGTTCTACATCTCGACCACCTACCTCTACAAGACCGGCCAGTGTAGGTCAATCTCGCTCCTTCGTTGCCTTCCTAGGCTGTCTCGGGCGCCGTTTTACTCCCGTGGCTCCCAAGACAGCACTCCCAGTTGCCCGAACAGGACAGCAACGACTGACATCTTGATTAGGGTTCAACAGCCCCAACGCGCCAGCTGGCGCCCTTGAGACGGGCGTGCTCGGCCTCCCCAAGATCGGCGGTCCCGTTACCAGTGGTGGTAACGGCAGTGGCGCTGGTACCGGTACCGGCGACCGCGCTCTCCACGACAAGATGTGAGGCCCCTCTCCTACCCCCTCAAAACCAACCCCCTTACCTAACCCCTCCCCGTCCAGCGCCACAATCGAAAAAACCCTCCTCCACCTCACCGCCCTCCTCTCCACGGACGGCACCCACATCCCCATGGCGCCCTACCAGGGCATCATCATCTGGCCGGGCATGACCGCGCCGGCGGTGATGGACGCGGGCGGCACGATCGCGGCCAACCTCCTCAGCTCGCGGGAGTACATCGCCAGCTTCGTGCACGACATGACGACGATGCGCACGCGCGTGCTCTTCGTCGAGGTCGGCTCGCCGCCGGCGCCGGGCGTGCCGCTGCGCGTGCGCGAGGACTGGCGCGAGGCGTTCAACGCGATTCCGCCCATTGGGCAGCAGAATGGGGGGGTGGATGATGTCGGCGCGGCGAGGGTTGCGGGTCCAGCGACCCGGGTAGTCTCCGGCGCCACGGCGTTCGAGGGTCAGGGGTCGCTGATGC
>FTEL01010547.1_pt1 | contig 13014 bp, 7 predicted proteins | sample 1658911 | NCBI WGS metagenome assembly FTEL01 (sample SAMEA3914869, study PRJEB12502) | metagenome | biome: forest; material: soil | place: USA | collected 2012-03-12 | depth 0.1 m
GGGGGGCGGGGGGGGGGGTTGATGGGGTTGGTGAGGTGAGGGGTGGACGGGAGGGGAGGGATGGCCAGGATGGGAGTGGTGGTCGGGATGGGAAGGGTGATGGCAAGGGTGGTGGTGGTAAAGGGGGCGGCAGTGGCTGCCGTGTAGTGTGAAGGCCAAGGAGGAACACGGCGGGGGAAGATTGAGTCGGCGGACTGATTTCATCACCACCACAACACGGATGGAGGAAGTGGGCTGGTGGAAGTGGCTGGCTGGCTGTCCTTACATGCATGTTTCCTTTTTTTTAACATTTTTTTTTCTCTCTCTCTCCCCCTCTCTCTCACTCTTGGGCTCCTCCTCGTTGGTGTGTGGCGCGGATTCTTCTGGGTGACCCAGGACAACAAACCTTTTGTTTCTGTTTCGTTTCCTCGGTAGCTTTTACAACTTTACTTTTTTTTTTTTTGGAATCCTTATTTTTGGTACTCTTGTTGGTGGTGGTTGGCTGCCGTGTTGCGCTTGAGCGAGTAGTTGGTAAGGGGTTGGTTCATCGTTGAGTGCTGTGGTGTGTGCTTTGGGGGCGGGTGAGGTTGGGTATCCGTCGTTTGCCTGCCCCGACTTAACTCGACCAACTGGTGGTGGGGAGTCCAAAATGAAGGAGGTATGCTACGTCGCCCGCGCAAGAGAGGCGGCCCCAAACTCGTGTCGTGAAACCTGGACCCTGGGTGTGGCCTGCGATGATCGGGGTCCTCAGCTCGCTCATCTTGCGCTGTCAGCCTGTCCATGGCTGGCTTGTCTGGCTTCGTCCAAAGTCCAGTCTCCCCTAGATTGCTCCTGGAGTCCCGTTCATCTCTTTTACCGCCCACAAGGCTGCTGCTACCGCTGATGGCGTTCTGTGGTCAAGTTGGCCGACGGGTTGACCGGACCAACGGGGTTTTCGCCTGGCCAGTTGGTGTTGGTCGTCGGAGGCATGGGCTGAGAAAGACGGAGCAGCGTGGAACAGTTGGGCGCAGTGTGCTGGGGGATTTATAGCGCTTCTCCAGGCGGTTGCTTCAGGGGAGACCGCGGGCTAAGCATCCCAAAGCGAGTGACTAACACTTCTTTGTGGCCAGTCAGGCGCTTGCACTCCTCCTGCTGGGTCCCTTTCTGTGGCTTTGGTCCCCCCAAGCGACCGCTGCAGCCTGATCTCGCCAGCGCTGCTCGCCTTGCGCAGGGTCTGATTCGTGCTTTGTCGCGAGGCAGACTGACGAATTGGTCAGCTTGGCGGGCGCAGCCAATGGGGAGCTCGGTTGGTGCGCAGACACCGACCGGTCGAGACAACACGTGACATCTCAGGGCGTGGGCGCTGCAGAGAGTCGGTCAGCATCCCGGGCTAAGGGATGTTTACTGAGGGCTTAAATAAGACCCCCCCAAGACCTGGCGTGATGCTCCATCTCTCACCAGATCCATCGCATTGTCGCGTGTTGCAGATAGCTTTGAGAAATTGAAGAGGCGCTCAGTGGAAAAGACAAGAGCAAGACCCACTCTGCTGCCTTGGCCCGTGCACTCAAGCTCTTGCTCTTCCCGACCACTGCTTTTTTCGCGTGCACTTGACCCAGGCTGTTTCCGCGTCGCTGATTGGCCGGCAAGCTTTCCAGGCGACTTGGGGGGCTAGCTCTGCAGCCAGAAGGGATCGGGTCGCTGGTCAAGTTTCGCGAGCTGCCAACTTCGCCTTCATTGCGCGCCTCTCCTCCTAACTTTTTGCTGGGGAAAGCAGAACGCGGTGTCGAGCAGCGCCGCCATCACTTGCGCGACCGGCCGCCTTTTCCGATTTTTCTCTCCTCTGTGTTTTCTCCGACCTGCTTCCCGCTTCTGGGGCATCATTCGACCGGCTGCGGTACCATTTTCCACGCGTAGGGCGTGCGTGCCTCGCGCTCTTTTCCTCTTCCTCTTCTCGCTCGGCCCAACCCCCGAATCCCCAAAACTCCATCTCGACCGACCCTCTCCGCATCTCGCCACCGCGCGCACCCTAGTGCCTCACATCGCCCGCCATGTCAGGATTTGGCGGCTTTGGCGGCGGCGGCGGCTTCGGCCAGAATAATACCAACACCACCAACACCTTTGGTGGCTTCGGCGCGAACGCCAATACCAACACAGGTACGTTCCATCTCGGTCTACCCATCGTCGCCCTCCCTTTGTTGTCCTCGGGCCCTCCTCGGCAGGCGCATCATCCATCCAGCTACCCCTTCTGGGTCTGAATGCGATTGATTGATTCATCGCCGACGCTGCTACCATCCACGTCACCGCCACCCGGACCACACCAACAACAACCAGCGACCCCGACAAGGACCACGACAACGGACTAACTTTGCCGCAGGTTTCGGAGCCAACACAACTGCCTTTGGCGCGGGAGCCAACACAGGCACCACCGGCACCGGTCTCTTTGGCGGCGGCGGCGGCGGCTTTGGCGCAGGCACCACCAATACCGGCGCATTTGGGGGTGCTGGCGGCTTCGGGAACAAACCAGCCTTCGGCGCACCAGCCACCACCAGCGCAGGAACAGGAATGTTCGGCGGCGGGGCCACCACCGCCGCGACAGGCGGTGGTTTCGGCGGCGGCGGCTTTGGCGCTACAAATACCACCTCCACACCCTTCAGCGGCACCACGTCGCTCTTTGGCGGCTCCAAGCCTGCCACAACCGGTTTCGGCGCCACATCGAGCTTCGGTGCAGGGTCAGGCAGCGCTCTCTTCGGCGGCAACACAGCAACAAACACCACGGGGTTTGGCGCGACAGCCAACCCTGGCATCGGGACCAACGTCGGCGACCCCCCCGGCACCGCAGTCGTCACCTTCTCGCCCACCGTCGAGAAGGAAGCCAACAATCCGTCCCAGAGCAACTCGTTCCAGAGCGTCTTGTTTATGGACGCCTACAAGAAGTGGTCGGGTGATGAGCTGAGACTGGCAGACTACAACCAAGGGAGGAAAACTGGGAGCCCCGGTGGCACCGGCGCGTTTGGCAACTCTGGTTTCGGCACGGGTGGCTTCGGTGCCAACACAACAACCACCGGGTTTGGCGCAACCACCGGCACAGGCGGCATGTTTGGTGCTGCCCAACCCGCGGCCGGCGGCTTCGGCGCTAACACCGCCACCACCGGCGGCGGATTCGGTGCGGGAGGCGGCCTTTTTGGTGCTAAGCCAGCTACCGGCGGCGGTCTCTTCGGCGGAGGGGCCACCACCACCCAACCCGCTCAGACTGGCGGGCTCTTCGGGGGTGGCGGCGGCGGATTTGGAGCCACCACTACTCCGGCCACTGGCTTCGGCGCGAACACCGCCACTACGGGCGGTGGCCTCTTCGGCGGCGGCGCCGCAGCCGCGGCCAAGCCTGCAGGATTCAGCTTCGGCAACACGGGTGCCGCGACTGGCGCCTTCGGCACCACAACCCCGGCGACCGGCTTCGGCGCCAACACCACTGCGGCGACCACGGGCGGCGGCCTGTTCGGCAATACCGCCCAGACTACGACAACTGGCGGTGGCCTGTTTGGAGGTCAGCAGCAGCAGCAGCCGGCTGCTGGCACGGGATTCGGCGGCGGTGCCTTTGGCGCTCAGGCTCAGCCTGCCGCTGGTGGCTTGTTCGGCGCCCAGCAACAGAAGCCCGGTGGCCTCTTCGGCGGCGCAACGACGACGACCGGGACGACTGGTGGCCTTTTCGGAGCCACGAACACGGGAGCAACCCCCGGCTTTGGGACTGCCGCGGCTGCCCAGCCCGCCGCCGGTGGTCTGTTCGCCCCCAAGCCCGCGGGCACTGGCACGGGGCTCTTCGGCGGTGCCGCGACTGCTCAGCCTGGCGCCACGGGCGGCGGCCTCTTTGGTGGCCTTGGAGCCAGCGCTCAGCCTCAACAACCTGCTCAGGGAGGTCTTTTTGGTGGACTGGGCCAGAGCACACAGGCGAAGCCTTCGATGTTCGGCGCCACCACTACCGGTGGCGGTCTTTTCGGCGCCCAGCCTGCTCAACAAACTGGTGGACTGTTTGGTGGCAGCCTTGGCCAGCAGCAGCCTCAGGGCGGCATGTTGGGCAACTCGCTCCTCGGCGCCTCGCAGGGCCAGCAAGCGCCCCAGCAGGCATTCAACGCGAGCCTCCAGGACATCTCGGCCTACGGCGCCTCGACTCTCTTCTCCGGTCTCCCGGATGACAAGATCCAAAACCCTGGCCCTCTTGCGACTCCGCTTTCTGGCAAGTCCAAGGTCAAGAGCAGATCGATCTTGCCCATGTACAAGCTTAGCCCGGCGAACGCCTCCCGCTTCAACACTCCCCAGAAGAGGGGCTACGGGTTCTCGTACAGCGCCTACGGGTCGCCTGCGACCCCGTCCAGCGTCTCCAGCACCCCTGGTGGTTTTGGCCAGAGCCTTCTCGCCGGCGGTGGCAACCGCGGCCTAAGCAAGAGCATTTCCGCCAGCAACCTGCGCCGCGGCTTTAATGTGGAGGATAGCATCCTTCAGCCCGGCGCCTTCTCGGCCAACTCCAGCATGCGTCTCCTCGGCAATGCTGGTAACCATAAGAAGTTGATCATCAATAAGGAGATGCGCAGCGATTTGTTTACCTCGCCCAACAAGGAGAAGCACACGCTCGTCGAAGACGCCAACGGCGCTCGCAAGCTGGCCAAGCGCGTGAGCTTCGACACCAGCACCGTCGAGACCACCCCGGATAATCGCCAGGCTGTTCTGGACAATACCCCCAAGTCCGACGACGTCAGCTACCCCAAGCTGGCTGCCAGCAGCAACGGTGTGAACGGCGCCAAGTCGTCCCCGGCTGCTGTTGCTACCCCCGAGGTGGAGCAGGTGAAGGGTAACGAGCTCGCCATCGTCCACGAGGAGGAGTCGCCTGCTGCCGTGCGGACCGAGAAGAAGACCGGTTCGACCATCGAGCCTGGCGCGTACTGGATGTCGCCGACCGCTGAGGAGATCCGCGCTATGAACCGGATGCAGCGCCAGAAGGTCAACGACTTCATGATTGGTCGCGAGAACGTCGGCAGCGTCGCCTTCAAGGTTCCTGTCGACCTCAGCAACATCAACCTTGACGAGTTGTTTGATGGCATCGTCGTCCTGGTTCCGCGCTCCGCCACCGTCTACCCCGTCGCGGCGAAGAAGCCGCCTGTCGGCAAGGGGCTGAACGTGCCGGCTGTTATCTCGCTCGAGCACTCGTTCCCCCGCGGCGGCCTCGCCACCACCGGCCGTCGCCTTGAGCGTCACATTGAGAGGCTCAAGACTGCCATCCCGGACACGACCTTTGAGAGCTACGACAAGGAGACCGGTGTCTGGACCTTCTCGGTTGAGCATTTCACCACTTACAGCCTGGGCGACGATGATGACGACGACGATCTTACTGAGGTCGAGTCGGTCCACGCCCGCCGCGTTATTACGAGCCCCTCAGTTGTTAAGGACTCGACCTCCCCCGCCGATCCGGACGACACCTTCCAGTTCAAGCGCAGCCGGCGCGCTGTCCCGGGCGCTTTCGACGATGCCGGGATGTCCGACAATGAGGACGAGGTTGCTGAGACCGCTCAACGCCAGGGTACGCTGTCTCCTGAACCCCAGGAGGCCGATGCCCCCTTGCCATCACGGGAATGGCCCGAAGATGAGAGCATGGCTGACGGACGCGATGACTACCAGCTCGAAGCCTTTGAACAATCATCTCAGCGGGGATCCGTCGACGACCGGGACGAGGTCCTGCCTTCCCGGTACGCGGACGACAACGAGGCCCAGGTCCCTGCTGGAATCATGCGGGCTCGCATGCGGGCCTACAAGAAGTCGACGGCGCCCACGAGGATCGAGGTGGCGGGCGGGGATGATTGGACGCAGATTTTGCAGGCGAGCGTGCGCGCGCCAAGGACGGTGGATCGGGCGACATTGCGCGCCCTCAACGAGTCGGGGGCGGTTTGGGATTTGAAGGATCGGGGCAGCCCCAGCCCCCAGAAGAACGCGCCCGTGGCCGAGGGGCCAGGGTTCGCGACCAGTATCGATTTGATGAAGTCGCTTTTTGAGCAGGCCAAGGGTCCGACACAGCCGGTGCAGGCGTCGTCGCCAGCAAAGGGTTTCGTCAAGGTCGGTGTCCCGCTTGCCTCCTAATCCCTCAGCTTCACACTTCTGCCTGGCGTTTTGTTTTCTGTTTTAGCAGCATCACCACTTATACCTTATGTATTGTGAATACAGACTAAGATTGTTTTTCTGCTTTAGTGGCCTTACCAGCAACGTCCGAAGGTGGATGAAGAAGAGGGCCCGTCGGTTCCCCGAACGAACTGGGGCCCTGACGAACTGTTGGTTACCACTCAGCACGGCGAACCCAACCTGCAGCCCGTGGATGGGGCTCTTCCTGCTGCCGAACTGGCGGCTTCGCCCAACACCCTCGCCCGTCTCGGGCAATACATCGACAGCATCTCTGGCAAGGAGCAGGAGGCGTCGGCACCTACTTTCCGCGACCTGGCCCGGGGAGAGTCTTCCTGGGAGCTTGCTTCGCTACTCTTCGACGACAACGGACACAGCCTGCCCACATTCTGGAAGCGGTTGGTGTCTGAGGCCACCGACCGGGCACTCACCCAAGATCCTACCCTGGAGGAGAAGGCGATCATCTGCCTGGCCGGCAACCGCGTTGCTGATGCCTGCGCCCATCTCCTCGCCGCCGGCAACTTCCGGCTCGCGACTCTCGTCTCCAGCATCGGCGCGCAGAACAAGGACATCAAGGCCCAGCTGCAGGACTGGCGCGAGTCGAACGTCCTCGCCGAGTTCTCGGAGCCTATCCGCGCCATCTACGAGCTCCTCGCCGGCAACGCCTGCGTCTGCGCAGGCGTCAAGGGCGTCCCGATCGAGAACCGCGTCGAGTCCTTCACCATCTCCCAGCGCTTCGGCCTCGACTGGATGCGCTCCTTCGGCCTCCGCCTCTTCTACGGCACGGGCGCCACCCCCAACGTGGCCGAGGCCGTCCGCTCTTTCCAAGCCGACGTCGAGCAGGACCGAGAACCCCAGCCCGACAGCGCGCTGTGGTCCCTCCTCAAGGCCTTCGCCAACCAGGAATTCGACTGGTCCGACCCCCGCCTCGGCTGGCTCATGACCAAAGCGATTTATGCGACAGGCAAGGTCTCCTTCGGCAGCGAAGCCGCCGAAAAACTCGACATGGCCTCGGTATCCTTCGCGGCCACCCTCACGTCCCAATCCCACTGGGTAGCGGCGACCTTCGTCCTCCTCCAACTTTCGGACCCCGCCGCCCGCGAATCCGCAGTCCGCGACCACCTCGGCCGCCACGCGCAGCGCATCGGGTCGCCCCGCTCTGCGGCGAGCGCCTTTTCGGCCTTGCGCAAGTTTGCCGTGCCCGACGCCTGGATCTGGGAGGCGCGCGCGCTCGACTTCCGCGTGCGGGGGGACGCCCAGCAGGAGTTTTTGGCGCTGGTGTGGGCGGGGAATTACGCCGAGGCGAATCGCGCTTTTCTGGCGCGGGTGGCGCCGGATTTGGTTATTGCGAGGGATTTTACCAGGTTGTTTGCTTTTGCTAGGCTGCTCTACCGTGTTAGGAGTTCCCTACCGGATTGGGAGAGGGGCGCCGCGGTTTATTTACTCTACCCCATGGCCAGGTTGCAGGAGTCACGCCGTGGGAAGGGGGAGACGGGATTGGAGGAACAGTTGTGCGAGGGGCTGGCCGCGCTGAGGGCGCAGGCGCATGGGGATGTCAGGCAGGAGGCGGCGATTGCGGATATGGCGGAGGAGTTGATCAAAGGAGGGGTGGGGGATGGGAGGTTGTTGGGGCTGTTGCCGGGGGATGTTAAGGGGAGGTGGGTGAGGGCGAGGGCGCTGGAGAGGATTCGTTAGGAAGCTTGAGGGGGGGTGAGGGAGATCAGGTTGGGGTGTGACAAGGGAGGGGGGGTGGAAAATGTATGACCAGTCAGTCAGTCTGTTGGGAGGGGAAAGAATGGAGGAAGTAATTTGCATTGAGTAGGGGCTGTTTAGGAGGACACAGCAGAAGGGCTTTACTGATGGATGGATGGGTGGACATTGCATCTTGGGGCAGGAGATTGTTGTGGGGGAGACGTGTTAGTTTGGCTGTCGAGTAGATGACAATCTTAATGGTGTCACCGAGTTTGAGTCTGAGTTCTCGATGTGAATGTGACATTGTCATGCTTTGATGATATTCTGTCTCAGTCTCTGATGGCAATTGCTGTTGAGACTTGATGTGTCCGAAGTGATGCCCCTGTTGTAATGCGTTACTTTGGGTTGTGTTATTGTCAAGTTGAGTCCGGGTTACAACATGAATTGGTTAAGGTTTTGTTTTCGTTGACTCCCGACGTTATGTTCAAGTTGGGGTTTTGTTACAATGCGAAGTGCTGGAGGCGTCATGTTGAAGTTCAATCCCAGTGACATTATGAGTCGACGTCATGTTCAAGTTTGTCTCAGGTTCCAATTGGGTTTCTTGGGGTTGTGTTCAAGTCCGTCCGAGTTGCCATGTGAGTTTGTTAAGGTTGTGGTTGAGTTCGCTCTTAGTTTCATTGTGGATGGTGAGAGTTTTCTGTTCTCGAAGCCTTCTGGGATCAACATCAACTAGCGACAGCAGATCAACTCGAAGCTTTGCATTCTCATTCTCATTTTCATTTTCGTTAAGAAATCACTCTACCCCCTCTCGCTCACTCAGCCACTCTCAGCAGCTACCCCTGTTCCGACTCGCACTCCTTATTACCAGCCCTCCTCCTCAAGCCCACACCCCCAACCCACCTCATCCCATCCTCACCTCCCCCATTCTACGTCCCTCCCTCACTTCGGCAGTGGCGACGCCTTCCCCGGCGAAAACACATTAATCATCCCAAACGGCGTGACCGGGCCCGCCTGGCCCACCAACACGACCGCCTTGCTGCGTGCGGGCGTCGTCGGGTCCGCGCTGCCGCCCTCCCCGGTGGTGACCACCGCGGCCACAGGCGGGGTATCCGTCCGCTGGATGAGCTGATCGTCCTTCCTAGGCGGCTTGAAGTTGGTAGCACGCCCGGCCTTGTAGATATCCTCGAGCATGGCCTCGAGAATCCCGGCGTCGTCGAACTCGAGGTATTTCCTATACAGTTTCAGCGCGGTGCGCGCGTCCTCGATCGAGTCGTGCGTCTCGAGCTGGATGTCCTCCTTGAGCAGGTACCACGCCAGGAACGCGAGGGACAGCTTCCGCAGGCGGGACTTGAGGTAGAACACCTCGATGGTGTCGATGATCTGCGCGCGCGGCACGCGGATGTTGATGACGCGGAAGTCCTGGCGCAGGCCGTGGCCGAGGAACTTACAGCCGAGGTTGAGCAGGACCCAGAGTTTCTTGTAGGCGACCTTGAGCGAGACGAGGTTGTGCTTTGTCGTGCGCGGGTCGAGGTCGCCGGCTGTGATGCCCGAGTAGAGGGTCAGGTAGTCGACGACGGGTTCGCGGATCGCGATGTAGTCGTCGATGAAGGCGTCGCCTTCGTGTTCGCCCTGGCCGCGCACGACGGATACGCGCGCGAGGGCGTGAGACATGGGCCGGATGGTTTCGCGCTCGCCGTCGGAGTTCATCTGGATCTCGGGCTGCTTGAGGGAGACGAATTCCGTGTCGAGGGCCACGATGGTGTCGGGGCCGGGCTTTTCGCCTTCCTGGTCGAGGACTCGGTACGTCTTTGCGTCCGAGTGCGCAGTCAAGTCCTTGTAGAGGATCGAGGTGTCGAGCTTGGTCTTCCAGTCCATGTTGATCTTGTTGTTGGCCGTCTTGGTCTGAAACATCAGGACGGCCGGCATCTTCCAGGCCGCGTTGAAGGTGAGGGCCTCGGCGGTCGAGACAGGGCGCACGGAGAAGTCGTTGAACAGGTGCCACTTGCTCTCCCCTTGGGCTGTCGTGTCCGCGTGCGCGACTGCATATTGTCAGCACAGATCCATTGTTCAAAACTAACAGCAGATCCGAACTCACCATTGATCATGCCCACGAGATGGGTCTTCTGCGGCGAGCTGCTCTCAATGTTGACAACCATGCCAATCAACGAATAAACCGTGATGTTATGAATCCCCCGCTGGAGGTGCAGCTTCAAGTCCTCGCCTTCAAAGCAAAAGAACTGTCCCTGATCCACTATGATACCGATTTCCTCCGGCAGCCATCCGGGTGTGGACCAGTGCCGCCGGTGTTCCGGCGTCGAGATCACCGTGTTGACGGCAAGCACCGCTGGCACGCTGTGGATCGTCCTACGCATCTGCAGGTTCTGGTACCGCTGGCAGCGGCTGCACCAGCCCTTGGAGGTTGTCTCTCTCTCGACTCCCATCTTGAGGATCTGGGAGAAGCTAATCTTGGGCGCTCTGCCACCCCTAGTGGCAGCCTTTGGGGGCGGGTACATCAGGTCGTTGACCTGTGCGGTACCGGGGCGCGTCGTCTCGCTCCGGCAGTTCATGCACTTGATGGTGACTACGGCCGAGGTGGCGAGGACCCGGGACGCCAACTCATCCGGGGTTGGGGGATGGGTGAGGTTGAACAGGGTTTGTTCAAGCCCTGTAGAGACCGGGGGGATGAGCCGGTACTCGTAGGATATCTTGTCGAAGAGGAATCGGCTCAGCCCCTGTGACATGGTGGCGAGCGATGGTACGTGGGTCTCCTCCTCGAGGAGGCCCAGAGGCGCGGCTTCGAACTGTCAGCATTCCTGGCCATCATGATAAGAGACTTCAAGGTACACACCTTGGGGACTTGCGCCCAGAGCTTTGAACATGTTTGTGGCCTGACATGTAGAACCCTCTGCCTTCTGAAGCATGTCGAAGACAAAGCCCAGTTCACACAACAGACAAAGGTCTCCAACACAGGCAGTCGCGGCATGTTGAAGCGCCATGTTGCGCAGTAGAGGGGTGTAGTGCATCAGCTGGAGGAGGGAATTCGCGTACGAGTTCGGGATATGGTTCTCGAGACCCGCGTAGCTTGTCTTGTTGTAGTACCTTTGCGTGGCATTGTTAGCTTCTCATCTGGATCAGGGGAAGGGGCCGACTCACCCGAAATCAAAATCATCCACACCAAACTTGCTGTACTTGATCTCCAAATTCCGATACATCGGCGGCGCCTCCGGCTTCAGGCTCTCAAGCTCATTCGCCGACGACGCCTCATGCGCCTGCTCCATCTTAGAATCGGCAGCAGCATTCACGCTCGACGACATGGCCGACTCGCGGGCCTTCTCGCTCAGGAACTTGGGCGCCTGCATCGACGGCCGCAGGGCCGCGCGAGTGTCCTCGACCTGGTTGCGGCGCAGGCCGCGTGAGTTCCTGCCATAGAGCCCCCACTCGGTCTGCTTGAGGGTCGCGAGGAACGCCGGGTCGGGCTGGGCCGGCGGGGCGCCGACGTCGGAGATGATGTCAGACGGCCAGGCGGAGAATAGTTGCTCGCGGTAGTAGTGCATGCCTATCGAACTCAGAGGTCTGGCAGCTGGGTCAGCATGGAGAAGGAAACGGTTGGGCTAACAGGAAAGCTCACGTGTCGGGGGACCAGTCGAGCATCGGCGGGGGTTCCTCCGCCTTTGGCATCTCGATGGGAAGCGCCATGTCGGTAAAGTGGATTTTGGAGGGCGAGCCCCAGAGGTGGATGTTGCAGTCGGTGTCGGCCATGGCCAGGGCCTCGCCCGATGGCGCCACCTCGAAGAGGTTGATGAACGACATGACATTTGCATATCGAACATTGCTCGTGTTGGGGTTCATGATGTCGACGACGTGCATCTGGCCGTGCTGAGACGTCACGATGCTGGTGGTGAGCATCCTGGGGTGCAGCCGCACGTAGGCGGCTAGCGGCGGGAACGGCATGGGCTTCATGGACGTCATGTTCTTGAGATCGAAGACGTTGACATAGGGGTCCAGCATGTAGGTCTGGGCGGCCTGCTGCTTGAGGGAGCCGCCGCAGGTGACGATGAAGTCGTTTTGGGCGTCCATGTCGTTGATGTACGAGGCGTGGGCTTGCCAGCTCCGCACGATCTTGAGAGAGGCGGGGTCCAGGAGGTCGACGCAGCCGGTCCGGGTGGCGGCGCATATATACTTGCTTTTCTTCATGATGGTATAGTGATGCTCGGTAGGGACCTGGTGCGTGCCGTCGTGTAAGTAAGTGACCCTGGGCAACCAGAAAAGGGGATCACCAGGGAGAGGACACACCTGCTTGACGACCTCCCCCTTGATGACATCGATAACAAGCATCATATCCTGCCAGCCGGCAACGACTATCTCGTTGGCGCCCTTGGAGGTGAAACTCATGCATTGCAGGTCCTTCATGCCCTCGTGTCTGCCACAACCCAAGTCAGCATCTCCGTCCACCATCCCCCCCTTATCCCTCCTCCCCTCGCAGCAGCCGTACCGGATATTCCACAGCGTCGGCCCCCGGCGCATGGCCATGTGCACGCTCCGGGTGCCGAGCGCAATAATGCCCTTGTCATGGAAGAGGAATTGTCGGACGGGGCCTTCAGACGGTGGGTGGATCTTGAAGGCAGTGTAGCGCTGCAGGTCGCGGCCACAGAACGAGACCACGCGGCCCTAGGAGTAACATCGTCGCGTCAGAAACACGGTCGTGCGCGTTGCCCGTGAGGCAAGCCAGAGGTAGAGAGAGGTAGGTAGTTACCCGGTCGTTGCCCGCCCATAGCAGCTCGGTGACGGTGTCGAAGGCGAGAGCGGTCGCCGGCCTGGGGTAGTCATGGGTGCCGGGCGCCGGGAAGGCGATGCGGGTGACCTGCTCGGGGGGGGCAATTGCGCGGTCAGCAGAGTTGCACGTACACCAGGGCGAACAAGATGGGGAAAAAGAGGGGATGAGGGGAGGGGCGCGCGCGTGTGTATGTGTTCTGGTGGACGGTGCATGGGAATTCGAGGTCCGGGTCGGGGTCGGGGTCGAGGTCGAGGGGGGGTTGTGGTCGAGCAGCAAGCAAGCAATCCAACCCCCATCCTCCAGCTCCCCCCCTTCGTCGCGTCCCGCCATCCACCAAGGTACACCACCACATCGCGCGGCGACAGCAGCAGCAGCAGCAGCGCATCCGCTCTCCGCTCTCCGCTCTGCACCCACCGCCGCCCCACCCCCCCCCC
>FTEL01010263.1_pt1 | contig 12994 bp, 10 predicted proteins | sample 1658911 | NCBI WGS metagenome assembly FTEL01 (sample SAMEA3914869, study PRJEB12502) | metagenome | biome: forest; material: soil | place: USA | collected 2012-03-12 | depth 0.1 m
ACAATTTTGCACTTCAACAGTTTATGTGTCGTCGAGGTTGACTCGGAGGAGAGAGACGAGACGAAAAGGCGGGAGTCAAGAGCCCAGAGAAAAAAAAGCGAAAAAGTGGATTGGGCTGCGGGCGCGGGGCTCCACAGGGGCCTGGCACGAAGCCAATTGGAGGGCCTGCCATTGGCTGGGATCCCCGCAAGACCCATGCCCCGAAAAACGGGAGGCGGCGGGGCAAGACTGTGCACCACAGGGCAAACGCATGGCGGCACAGGGCCGCCAGCCCACTGTGACCCGACGAACATTTTTCTCGAAGGAGCGGGGTCGGGGCGAGCCCTGTTGCGGCTTCGGACCACCCGGCCTTCAGCCCAGGCAAAACTGAAAGTCAGTTTCCAGCGACAGCGCCACATGCATGTGCTCACAGCTGCACACTGCGGATTTGTGGGCACGATGGCCGGCCAAGGATGCGTCATGCAACTTTGAATGCTTCGCAAGGAAGGGCATGTGAGTCTGGTGCCCCTCGTGGCCCCTCGCGCCCCTCGCGCCTCCGTTTTTGCCTCCCAGGGCAGCCAAGCGATTCGACAGGCATGGTCCACAATCGAACCAGCACTCAATCTACTCGGTAGTACTCCATAGATGGCACTTGGGGCTGATCGCGGGGGAGGTGACGTTGTCGCTCGGATTGCCTCCCTGGGATACACGCGCAGATCGACCATGGGCCATGAACCCGAAAGCTTCTCGTAGGCCTCGGTTATTCGGATTGTACAGCGCGCTGGTGCTGCGGATACTCTATATGCTGGCTGGAACAGATTCGGACAGGGTGGACAATGTTGAATACAGTGACAGTCTAGATAGCGCCGAGCTCCTTGAGCTTGGAAATCAGGCCATCCACGTCCTCGACCTTGCCGCCGCCTTGCCTCGCAGGGGGTTCTTATATACCGGGTTAGCCCAGGGTCAGACCGAGGTTTGGGGGGGGGAGACGAGTCAAACTCACCATTGACGGAAAGCACCTTGAGCCTCTTCTCCGCCGTGATGCCAAAGTCGGCCAGTGTCTTCTTCTCCAGCGGCTTCTTCTTGGCCTTCATGATGTTGGGCAGGGTCGCGTAGCGGGGGGTGTTGAGCCGCAGGTCCGTCGTGATGACCATGGGGAGCTTGGCGCGCACCGTCTCGACGCCGCCGTCCACCTCGCGCGTGACGTTGACCACGTCGCCCGCCCCGAACTCGACCTTGCTCGCCTGCGTCGCCTGCGGCCACCCCAGCAGCCCCGCGAGCATCTGGCCCGTCTGCGCCGAGTCGTCGTCGATGCTCTGCTTGCCTAGGATCACCAGGTTGCTCTTCTGCTGCTCCGCCGCTGCCTTGAGGAGCTTGGCCACCGTCAGCGGCTCCAGGTCGTCGCCCTCCTTGACCTCGATGTGGATGCCGCGGTCGGCGCCCATGGCCATGGCGGTGCGCAGCGTCTCCTGCGCCTTGGCCGGGCCCGCGCTGATGACGCAGATATCCTCGACGCCGCCGGGGGCGAGCTTCTTCTCGCGCGTGGCCACGCTCTGCTCGACCGAGAGCTCGTCGAACGGGTTCATGCTGTGCCTGACGCCGGCCGTCTCGACGCCGGTCTGCGTCTTGTTGATGCGCGGCTTGACCTGTGGTGGGAGAGCATGGGCGTTAGAAGAAGACTCGACGACGGTAGTCCATGGGATCGGGGATCGGGGGTCGGGGTCGGGTTGGGGCTCGAGGCGCGGGGGGTCGAGGGATCGAGGGATCTGGACGAGCGCCTCGGGGGCGGGGAACTTGGAATCGCTCGGGCGGCTGCTCGCAGCTCCCTCCCTAGCTGTCCTGTCTCGCACTCACCGCATAGTCAATCACCCGCTTGACGGGCACCAATATCCGTAGCGCAGACATGGCGGCGTTCTGTCGTTTCAATGGCAGATCGTGGAGTGAGGGCGGTGGGCGGGAGGCAGGAGGCGGGAAGCAGCAGGACCGACGACGGACGAAAGCATCGATTCACGAATGACACTCGCGTTCAATCCCGGCTAACCTCGGCCAAGGGCGGGTTGGCGGTCGGCACCACCACCACCCCTAACCCTGACTCTCGCCAGCATCACCACGACGACATCCCCAGCCACAGCACGCCCAGCATCAGAACGATCTCATTTCACAATGTCACAATAATCAAGAAGGCGCATACGCATTTCCATGGGTTTTCCCCCGCTGGGCTATATCCCACTCCCACAGCCACCACCACTCCATCGCCTCCTCACCTTCCCCCACCCGCCAACCCTCACATCACACCCCCTTACTACCACCAGCTCACCAATCATCCCACTCCTCCTTCGACCCCTGTTTACTCGGCCCCCCACTACCCCCGCTCCCCTTACCCATCGCCGACGTGCCTATTGAGCTATCCGTCTTCTTCCTCTGGTCCGCGGCGGAGGAGAAATCGTCCCAGAATGCCCGCCGGCTCTCGTCAAAGTCCTCACCACCACCGACGCCGCCGCCCGTGTTCACCGGCCGGTACCCGCTGCCCTGGGGCCCCTCGACGAACCGGTTGAAGCCCTCCTGCGCCGTCCGCGCGCCCGCCTGCGCCGACCGGGCCGCCTGCGCGGCGGCGCCGCGGGCTTGGGCTGCGAAGTCGGATTCGGATATCTATCCTGGGTTAGCAAAGTAGCAAAATGGAGGGTGTTGGAGGGAAAAACGGACCGTCTTAGCAGTAGGCTGAATAAACCCCTCATTAACCGTCTTCGCCGTCTTCGTCACCGTCGACGCGAACCACCCGAACCCCTTGCTCAGCGCGGCCACGGGGTCCTTCTGGATGTCATCGAACCCAGGCAGGGCGCCCTCATCCCGCTGCTGGCGCGGCGCCGAGGCCCCGCTGCTGCCGAACCCGCTGTACTTGCCGCCCTGGCTCGGCGGGAGGTCGTCGGGCCGCGCGGCGTTGCGCTCGCCCAGCCGCGAGAAGTAGTCCACGTCCACCTTGATCTTGCCGCCCGGCGCGCCGGGGCCGGAGCCGGCGCCAGGGCTGGCCGTCCTGCTTCCCCCCAAGGCCGCGGACGAGCCGGCGGCCCCGCTCAGCGGCGTCCCCGTCCTCTGCCCGCTGCCCCGCGCCCCGGAGCCCGGCGCGGGACTCACGCTCGCGCTGGCCGCCGCCTTCTCCCCGGGGACATACTCCCTGCCCTCAACCTTCGCCGACAGCCGTTCCTTCCACTCCTCACCCACCTCCCCGCCATACCTCTCCGCAATCGTCGCGCCATCCCAGCTCAGCGACCTCATCTTGGTATCCTCATGCCCCTCAAAGAACTTCCTCCAATTCTCGTTCCCACCCAGCCGCATCCGCTCAATCTCGGCCGGCTTGAACGCGTCCATCGAGATGGACCGCACAAACGAGATGTGCACACCCAGGCCGCGGTGCACGCCCGCGCACGACAGGCAGATGAAGATGCCGAACTTGGGCGACGCCCACTGCGGCGAGGGCGCGCCGCAGTCGCAGCAGATGCTGTTCTTGGCTTCGGCTTGGATCGCGACGAGCTAGACAGGGAGGGAAGGGGGGCGCGAGGGTTAGCCAGAGATACGAGCGACGCGAAAGGAGGGAGGGAGCGAGGGAGAGGGCGAGTGGGAAGCCAAGGCAAACGTACTTTGGACCGCGTCTCGGGATCGACCTCCCATATGGCCTTGGAAGCCATCGTGGGCGACAAGCTGTTTCTGGCGCGCTGTGGTGGTAGGAGTCGGCGGTGGGGGGGTGGGTGTCTCGTGGCGCTTCGACAGCGTCTGGCGCCGAATTCGAAAACGGGGCAAGAGTGTGGGACAATCAATCGATCGATTCCGCTAGTCGCTCTGGGAACTCAATAACCCATCCGTCGGCACTGACCGGGGTGCCCTTTCTTGTTTGCCAAAAGATTCGCGCCGTTGGTTGCGACTCGGAATTTAAGGGGCCACGGCTTCATAGGTTTCTGGCGTCTGGACAAGTGGTGGTAATGAAGTGTGTGGTGGGCGGGGCCAACCCGTGTGGTCTGGACGCCTCCGTCGCAATTCCCTGGACCCCTGCAGGGGCCATTCTGCGACCCCCTTGCCGTCCATCTGCCCAGCCATGCCCAGCCTGTCCATCCCCATGCTCCTCAACACCAAGACTGGCCTTGCCAGGATGATCACCACCCACTCACTCACACATACGTGGCATATCACATTCAGGTCCCCAAAGTCTACGATCGAGCCTGGCACACTCAACATCGAAAGAGATCAAGAACTTTTCCTGCCGCCCAACCCCGACTCCGGTCGAGACCAGTGTACTGTACACGCCCGAGGGTGCGAGATGAAAGAGAAAGGCCGTCGTCGTCTCAAGACAAGAAAAAAAGAGAGAGAGGTACGTCATGAGGATATTAGAGGATACTTTCTGCAGAAAGCCGCAAGATAATGGATAACGGGTCCCTGAAAATTACCCGCAATGAGCCCTTTTGGAAGCCCGCGCAAATTCCCAGGACGCCAGGAGAACTGTCCCGCCGCTCAATCTCGCTTTCGTGAAATATCCCGTCTAGCCATTGGCAAAAAAAGAGAGAAAAGAAATTCATTCCACCCATATCCGGTCGTTAAAAGAGATGCACGCGCCCGAAAGATGTAGTACATGCGAACGGGTAAGTTGCCGAATAGAAAAAGAGAGCGCGTGCATTCGAATCTCCATTGACGTATGCTGCGTGCTCATCAAGAGTAGAGCCTACTCATCTAGGCGACGACCTCGGCGGGAGCAGCCTCGGCCTGCTCGGCGCCGTTGGCGGGCTCGGCCTCGGGGCCCTTGAAGTCATCATCGGTCTTGTCAGGGCTGTCGATGGCAACCTTGACAGCGATCTCGCGGCCCTCGATCTCCTTGCCGTTCATCTCAGCCACAGCCTGCTGCTGCAGCTCCTCCGAGGCCAGGGTAACGAAACCGAAGCCACGGCCCTTGCGAGCCTCACCGCGAGCCTGGAGCTTCTTGATCATGAAGCGGGGGATCGGACGCAGGGCGATCTTGGCCGACAGGGGCTGGTACGCGTTGAACAGCTCCTTCAGCTAATGGGGGGGTCAGTTACCGCCATCCAAAGGTAGAACCAGAGTTGCCACGAACCTTCTCCTCGGTTAGGTCATACGGGAGGTTAGCAACCATGACCTTGGTCTTGGAGGGGATGCCGTCGGCCGGGGGGCCGCGCTCGCGACGCTCGCGGGGAGTCCGAGCCTGAGCCTTCCCACCCTTGGCGTCCTTGTCGCCCGTCGCCTCGTTGGTGACGTCCTTCAGAGTCTCGGGCTGGGCGGCAGCCTCCTCAGCGGGAGCGGCGCCCTCGTCCTCCTTCTTCTCATCCTGTCGAGTGTGTCAGCCGTGCATCCCATCCCGCGTCTCGCCACCATGGCAGCAGCCAGAACAACTTACACCGCTATCGCGACCGCCGCGGGCACGCCCGCCACGGCCACGGCCAGCCCGACCGCGACCGCGGGTGGACTGGCGGCGGCGAGTGCCCTCAGCACCGCCCTCGACGTTGGCACCCTCGGCCTTCTCGTTGGACTCGGGCTTGCGAGCGAGCTGGACCGAGACCTTGCGCTCAAGGATCTCCTTGCCAGAGAGCTCGGCGATAGCACGGTCGGCCTCGGTGGGAGTGGAAAGGTCGACAAAGGCGTAACCGACAGGGCGGTCGGTCCGAGGGTTCTTCGGGATGGAAACAGACTCACTGTGTGGGGGGTGGGTGCATGGTTAGCGCCGGCCGAAGCAGAAGGCCAAGACAATGGAAAATAGGGAAACAAAGGAACGGTTGTCGGGAGCAGTAACGGGTTGAGGTCACTCGAGTGCAGTTGCTGCCCATCTCGAGGTTGTGGTGCAAACAAAGAGTCGGGTCGACAACAACCAGCGGTGAAGGCGACGAGACGCGATTGAGGGGTTGCAGCCCAGCGATGCCGAACTAGAAACTGACCCAACCCAACGCGCCCCGTCGCCAACGACGACAAAAGAAAGAAAAGTGCTGTGCGGGCACTCACACAAGGTAGCCCTTGAAGAATTCCTTCAACTCCCCCTCCGTTGTCGCGTATGCCAGGTTTCCGATGTAAAGACGGCGACCTTCGGCAGCGCTGGCAAGGACAGCGTCGTTGGTGGCCGACTTGTCGTCGGCGGCCTTGCCAGAGATTGAGGTATTGGCCAGAGCGTTGGTAACGTCAGCGACGGCGGCGGCGCCGGCGTCAGCGGCTTTCTCCACGGTGGTAGACATGGTGACTGATAGAGATGTCGGTGTTGATAAGCTTGCGTGATGGAGTCGGTCCACAAGTTGGTGACGTGAGGCTGGTAGACTCGTGCGTGGAGCGGATGAAGGCTGCCGAGCTGGGGAGCAGGGGAGCCGACGTTGGAACGGACGAGTGTGAATTCAACTCTGGGTCTGAAGGGGGAGTTAGTAGGGTAGCTGCGTGCCCTAGAAAGGTTGACGAGGTTTGGTCGAAGGTTGGGGGAGCTTTTGATCGATCCTTGGAATTGACGTGGAGAGGAAGAAGGGGAAGAGGGAAGACGAGGCGGTGCAGCTTCAAATTCAAATAATTTTGCCAGGCGTTCGGGGAATTAAGCGAGAGGGAAGGCGTGGCGGTAGCCAGGGTACGTACTGCCTGCTGAGCTCTGCGTTCTCGCCTTGGGGAAGTGTGGGGCAGGGGGGCGACTGGGGAGGAGGGGGGCAGGGGCTGCGCAGGGGGCCCTCTGCGGCCGCCCAATGGCGTGGGTTTGTGCGCAAACTTGGGGCGCATGCCTTCACAGTTGACGTCTCGTCTGCACTTACCTGCAAGTAACAGGGCCAGACCAGAAGTCGCGAGGCGCCAGTGAACGGCCGACAGGATCCAGAAACAGTGGATTCCGAGGCAGGTTGATGTTTATTGTTGAAACCCCCTCTGCCAGATTCCGAGATTGTTGAGCCGGGCTGCAGTCTGCTCGGACTTGGGTACCAGGCCGTCCGCAAGTTGCTGTTGTTGTTTGGTCAGGTGTTGGTATTCAACTGTGGATTTTGAATGACGCGAGGCGAGTTGTGTTTGTTCCAAGGGAGAAATACGGATACTCGTCTCTGGCTCGCTGGATTTATACTCGTGGCCTCAGTCTGCCACTATCCGTTCATCCCATTGTTCTCCTGTTCGCCCTCGTTTCGACCAGACAATCTTGAATGCCAGAATAAGAAAGCAGCGGCTAGCTATCACAGTTTGCCACCTGTTGTCTCCTATTGTTGACAGGCCACGCAGGCATGGCAAGAACTTCGCAATCTGCACGTCGCAGCTGGGAAAGGCCGAGGTCGAGATGGTGAGGAAGGCGCACAATGGATCTGCCTGATACGCGGGGGCCAGATGGAAGCTTGCTGCAGATCCAACCCCACTTGTGACACTCAAACAACAACCACAGCCGCCGAGTCCCAGCCGGCATTGCCACCCGGTCGAGCCAGTTCATGAACTGCTGCCCATATCGGCCTGACACCGCAGGCAGTAAGGTGTTGGGCGTGAAACATGGATGGGGACATTGGACGGGCCATATCCTTGTCGGGCATGGTGGATGCTGCCCCAGATGCTGGATCCGTTTCGGATTCCACCGCTGGGCAGGCTGCCGCTGAGCATGGATATGGCCCAAACAGGGCGACCAAGACTCATGACAGCTGCCGCTGGGCAAAGCGACTTGGAAGAGAATCACAAAGCCTCTTTGAAAGTATCCCGCTCGTGGCCTGCCCGCGGTAACGCCATACACCGACAGATGTCGCATGTAGCCATGCCGTCATGGATCCCATGCTTTGCAGCAACTTCAGAGCCGCCCCACCCGTCCTTGCGATTGGGGCGCCTGGAGCTCGAGCGCACGGGCCTGGCTTGTGTGGAAGGCCACCTCCATGCGAGCATCCAGAACGCGTTGCTCCCAAAACAAGCAACCAGGTGCTGCGAGCCAGAGGATGGCAACCACAGACACACAGTGTCGAGCTCGGCCGAGGCTAGTCCCGCTCCGCCCATCTGCGGAATCCCGTGATAAACACAATCCACATTGTCTTCGTCTCGTACATGCGGAAAACATGTCGAGGAACGGTCTATCGGGACGCAGCAGGCAACCCATGCACGGTGTGTGCGCTTTGAAGGCAGTGGAGACGAAAAGCGACTTCCAACAGTTTCCACAAGAAGCTCTGTTGACTCTGTAATAAACCCACTCACATGGCTTGGCATGGGGTGCTGTCAAAGTCCGCTTCAGCCTGGGGGGTTGCAATTTCAGGAGAATAGGGGTCAAATTTTGGCTTCTCGGAATCATGCAGGCCAAAAATTTACCACTGACAAGCCTTGCAATCATGGGTGCTGCACAAATCCAATGTGTGATTATCGGGTCTGTTGGTGCAGGGCTGGGTTGTTATCACAGATGCGCATTGCTGACAGAGCATGTGAGTGCAGGGCGGGGCATTTTGAGATGCAACGGTTTCCCAGGTTCCGACTTGACACTGAGATTAAGATGCCTAGGCACAGAGGTAGGCAGACACTGCCTCCTGGCTTGACACCGCATCTCTCCCGTGTGTTTTTAGAGTGTGTTTACAATGCCTGGAAACCAATCAAGACAAGGCCAAACTGAACGCCCATTCACTTGTACTTTTCTCCTGTCTTTGATGTCGCCATGTCCGCGGAGTGGCGGGGCCGGTCTCGGGGCTGCTGCACCCCACATTCAACTCGATAAGCAGAAAAGAACCAGTCATCACTGTTAGCATTCATTCACTCTTGAGTCTACATACAAGACAACCCATTCCTGGCGCTGAGAGAATCAACCAAGTCAGACGGCCACCATTTTCACCAGTAACAAACACAGCCAGTGGCCCCAGTTGTTTACGGTTGCAAACTGCCACGGCTCTCACAACCTTGCCACCCAAAACAATCGCCAAGACCTGGGAAGCATCAACCGCACTGTACCTTCACTCACACCCACCACTGCAAGACGAGGAATTCAGGCGAAGGGGACATTTCTTGGGGAAGGGAAGTCTGGCAGCGGCATCATCTGGAGACTCAGCCTGCACATCAAACAGGCGTCCCAGCCGGTGTCTTCGGGAGACTCGACGGCAGCGTACCATCTGCCAGACAACCTGATATTGTTGCATCACGATGGGAGATCTAGCGGGAGCCGGGGGCGCCGATCAGCCTGTGGTGGTCGATGGCCGGAGCATGGCAGTCCTCTATGGCAGCGAGACAGGGAGTGCCGAAGACATTGCGATAGAGCTGGGCAAGATGACCGAGAGGTTGCGCTTCCAGACGACGGTGGACGAGATGGACGGCTTCAAGCTGGTGCGTTGTTTCCTCCCTCCCGCAATGCATTCAGACTATCACCAAGTGTGTTCCGCCGAGCGTAATCTAATTCCATCATCCCAAACAACCAGGCTGATGTCCTGCGTGCATCGCTGGTCATCTTTGTCACGTCGACGACGGGCCAGGGCGACATGCCCAAGAACACGCTCAAGTTCTGGAAGAACCTCAGGCGCGAGAAGCTCAACAACACAAACTGCCTTGGGTCGATGCGGTTTGCCATCTTTGGGCTGGGTGACAGCTCGTATCTCAAGTACGTCTTGCATCCGCTATCTGAGAGTATGGTCCACATTGCCGGGACTTGAGAGCCCTGCGGCCTTGATGCCTTGTGGGAGACAAGTCCGGCGGTGTTTTTGTCCCTGACCTTGGTTCAGTCTGTGTGCGAGAGAAAGAAAGGAAGAGGGCAGCTGACCATAACACCCGAACACAGATTCAACTGGGCCGCAAGGAAGTTGCGAGCGAGGCTGCTGCAACTCGGGGCCACAGAGTTCTTTCGGGCTGGGGAAGGAGACGAGCGGCACGATAACGGGTAAGCTCCATGAGTCGTCTGGTTCAAATCAGACTCGTCCAGACTGGTCTCCATTCCTTGCTCCCTTCCTCTGCCTCCACTGCCCGCATCCCCCTGCCCCCTTCGCAGCCGACTGCGCGCAACCCCCTCTCTCCACATCCTCAAGCCGGGCTTGATGGCCAAACGAGCCATATCCGCTCCAATTTTAGAGGGGGGGTGGTCAAGAAAGCGAGCGAGGATGGCAGTGTGCGAGAGCCCACGGCCAAATCATTATACTGACTCCTCCGCGCCCAACCCCAGCATCGACAGCATTTACCTCCCGTGGTCCCAGGACCTCAAGTCGCACCTCCTGACCGACTTCCCACTCCCGCCGCCACTCACTCCCATCCCCGACGACGTCCCGCTTCCACCCAAGTATCCCATCGAATTAGTCCCCAAGATGGATGTGAACATCACCATCGCCATGGGGCACGACCCCGAGAACCACGCCTCCACAGGCACGCCATCGCCGCCTCAAGTCGGCGACGATGAGCGCAAGTTCCAAGCCTCCAAGACCAAGAGCGCCGCGCGCTCTCACGTCGACCACTCCGGGAATGGCAAGGAACAGGCTCTCCACGGCCATGAGCGCCGCGGGGCTACCTTCCCCGCTCACATAGCCCGCCAGGACCCGGTTTTCGAGCGGGAGAACCCCCGCGGTTTCGGTGCCCTCGACAAGGACAACATCCTCAAAGATCACCCGGAGAAGTACCTCCTCAAGCCGCCCACCGATCAGCCATCCAGCCTCCCGCCTCAGGATCTGCTCCCGATCCCTAATGCTTTCGGCGCGACCCTGATGCGACACGAGCGCGTGACGCCCGCCGACCACTGGCAGGATGTCCGCCATCTCCGTTTTGAGGTCCAGGTAGGCAATGCCGCGGGTGAGATTGCCAAATATGCTGGTAACCTCACCATGTCCATCTGGCCCAAGAACTACCCAGAGGATGTCGAGGAGCTGATCCAGCAGATGGGCTGGGAGGACGTCGCCGACAAGCCGCTCCAGCTCAAGGGTCGCGCTCCGAAAGGCCTCTACGCCCATGACCACGTCGCCAGCCTGCGCTACCTCTTGACCCACAACATGGACATCACTGCGGTTCCGAAACGGAGCTTCATCCGAGAGCTGGTCTTTTTCACCAAGGACGAGAGAGAGAAGGAACGGCTCGAAGAGCTCACCCTGCCTGGCAACGAACAAGAGTTTTACGACTACACCTGCCGGCCCCGCCGGACCATCCTCGAGCTGCTGCGCGATTTCAAGAACGTCAAGGTGCCTTTGGGCCGAGTCCTCGACCTCTTCCCCATCATCCGCCCCCGAGACTTCAGCGTGTGCAACGGTGGCAGCTGCTTTAAGGAGGGCACCGAGGACAACGTTATCACTGTCGAGATCCTCGCCGCCCTTGTCGAGTACAAGACCATCATCCGCAAGCCGCGCCAGGGCCTCTGCTCCCGGTACCTCAAGCACCTCCCCGTCGGCGCCCGGGTGGCCGTGCGGCTTAAGATGTCGAGCGGTCCCCGTCTCGTCCCCAACATGACTTGGGCCAGGCGTCCCGTCATCGCCATCGCCACCGGCACCGGCATTGCCCCGATCCGCGCCATCCTGCAGGAGCGCCAGTCGTACGAGGGCGCCGGCGACGTGGCCCTCTTCTTCGGCTGCCGCAATCGCGCCGCGGATTTCCACTTTGAGAACGAATGGGGCAGATACGGCAGCGTGGTCGACGTCTTCCCGGCCTTCTCGCGCGACAGGATCGAGCCGGACCCGCGGACGACGGCCTCGGGCGCGAGCCCCGCCGACCCTGCTGCCGACCTGGTCGCCACCAGCGCGGCGGCGGCGGTCCAGTACGACTCGCACAAGAACTACGTCCAGCACCTCATCCGCAAGCACGCCGACCGCGTTGGCCTCCTCATGCGGCGCCGCCCCATCGTGTGCGTCTGCGGCAACGCGGGGCGCATGCCCATCTCGGTGCGCAGCGCGCTGCTCGACGCGCTGGTGATGAGCGAGGTGGTGCGGGATGTCGGCGAGGCTGAGGCATGGCTTACGGATCCGGACAAGGTCACGTTTTGGCAGGAGACTTGGTAGATGGGGGGCGGGGGATGAGCTTGATGAGGGTTGGGGGGAGATGGAGTAGGTGGTTATATTCAGTTGCAGTTGCAAACGAGGAGCGGTAGTTGCGCTCTCGCTCGGGTTTACTTGGCTTCTCACAGTTCGGGGATGTGCAAGTCTGTAGTGATATAAAGGCTTGGGAGTCAGCGGACAGGAAGGAACAGGCGCATACGGAGACTTGATGAGGACCCGGGATATAGCTGGTTGAAGGGATGGGGAGCCTGCAAGTCTCGCAGTGCCATGGAAAGCATCAGGGCCAAGAAAATAGACAGCATGGGTATCATTCCCCAAGCGGTTGTGGCAAGCGCTTCTTTCCCCAGGCGAGCGTTCCGGTTCGCTTTCCTTTACCTATTTTATGATCACCAGATTAAAGCAACAGCCTACGTGTAGGACTAGACGATCTCGTGGGACGAGTCTTAGCCGAAAGCTGGCATTTGACTACCTCGGACCCGCGTTGGATCTCAACCTCGAGCAACACCTGTTCTTGTTGTTCAGCATCAGCGTTTCAGGAGGCCCAACCATGTCGCCCTCCGACCATGATCACTCCTGGGCTATCCCAACACCATCATGACGAAGCTGGTTCGCCCGGCGATCCATTGGCCCACACCACACGCAAGAGCAGAGGTGATAGCCACGTCACAGGCCGGGGTTGACTTGAGCCGAACCACGCCTCCACATCACAGGCTAGACAGACGCCACAGATATACTCAAAAGTATGCATGTACGGATATGCATGTAGGTATTGTATGTACAGCGCGCATTCTCTCTCTCCTCTCAGGCTGCCACGGCCGACAGACGACGACGATCATGTTGCATTTTTGCTTGCTCACACGCATGCTTTGCAACACCCATCCCACACACCCACACCAACCACACAAAACAAAACAACCAACCCCCCTCTCATAAAGTTCGCGGAAAATGACAGAGCAAACGCCCAAAACGCCGATCACCCCCCCAACCCCGCTTCCCAGACCCCGAAACACCAGACGTACACACTCTCACACACACTGACGCAACCAACGCGCCGCCCCATTAAAAATGATAAACCACCCCCCCCCAATTCCCCTGCTTCAACCCATAAC
>FTEL01009760.1_pt1 | contig 12993 bp, 9 predicted proteins | sample 1658911 | NCBI WGS metagenome assembly FTEL01 (sample SAMEA3914869, study PRJEB12502) | metagenome | biome: forest; material: soil | place: USA | collected 2012-03-12 | depth 0.1 m
CCACATACCACAGCGTCCGAAGCAGCCGAATCTCAATACACGTCTCGCGCTCCATCTGCTCCTCGCTCACGCGGAACGCGCGCTCGGCTTCCTCGTCGCGCCGGAGAAATGATGCGCACACACCAAGCAGGGCTTTGGAGCGACCGAAGCGCAGCCAGGCGGTTTCGTTGCGCGCTTGGCGGCCTGTGGGGGAGGGGTCTGTTAAAGCGTGGGCTTGGGCGAGGAGGTGGTCCGATGGGCCGGTGCAGGGGAAGTGGAGGAGGTTGCGGAGTGCGCGCTGTTCCGGAGGGGGGGAAGTGGTGAGCAGGGCGGTGGATTCTTCGAGGCGGTGGGTGCGGCGGGCGAAATCGGAGGGGACGGTTTTGGGGGTACGGAGTTTGGTGACGTGGGCGCGGAGGAGGGTAATTTTGGGGTGGGTGTGCCCGAGGAGGGGCTCCCAGAGGGTGAGGGCGCGTTGGTGCGGGAGGAGGGAGCCCCAGAAGAGGGCGTCGAGTTTCAGGGCGATGAGGGTTTTGGAGAGGGAGGCTTCGTCGGCGGGGGGCGTGGCGGAGGTTGATGGGGAGGGGTGAGGGGTGTGGTGCTCACGCACGCGGGTGAGGGAGGTTGAGAGGATGTCCGTGACGCGGGCTGTGAGAGTTTGCGGGCAGCCTGGGTGGACGGCGGCCTCCATGACGTCGATGCGGAACTCGCGGACGGCGCGCTGCCAGGGGGCGCTGGGGACGGCGGTCAGCTTGTAGGTGCGCGCCGCGGTTTGGCAGTTGCCCTCGAGCGCGGCGTCGAGCGCGCGCTTCTGGAGTGTGGACTCGAAGCGGGTCCTGTCTCGGGGTGTGTGTTGGGAGGGCGACGCCGGAACAGACAGGTCATTGTCGAAGAAGAGACCATCAGTTGGGCTGTTGGCGCCGAAATCGAGGACGCTTTCGGAGCCGCTCATAAGGACCGAGGCCGTGGGGGAGTTGGGCGCCTCGGGGCTTTGGTCAGAGGGTGTGCGGTAGATGATGTTGGAAGGTAAGTCTTCTTCTGGGTCAGGACATTACAAAGTCCTCCGGTTTGGGGCCAAGGACAGGGACACCGCAGGAGAGAATGACTGACCAGAAGACTGGGAGGACTGCGAGCTCGGAGAACCGGGACGGGTGCCAACACGTCTCTCGTATGCGTCTAACTTGGCGGAAGGGACCTCCTGGAACTCGCCAGCGCCCTGCCTGCGCAGGAACTTGGTTCGTCTGCCAAACTTCAAGCGTCGTCGCCGTCGCAGGCGCGCCATCTTGATCATCTCGGCGGCCGGGATGTTTCTGAACATGCCCCATTCGTCGGTGACCCATCGCTTCAGCTGGCGCACTCTGTGGCGGGTCAGCAACAGTCATCGGCTCAGCTTGGAGCCTCGAGGAAGAAAAGGGGGAGGGAAGTATGAGCAGATGGGTAATTTAAAGACCGTGTGCCATACCCAATATCAAAACCATGGTCGGCCTTCAAGATGGCTGCGATCTCGTCGTATTTCTTGCCCTCTTCGAGGACGAGATGACGGATGGCGTCCTTGTGTGCGTTCCGGACCTGGGCCGAGTACCGCTTGTACTGCCGAGGAGAAGACATTGTTCCAATGCCGGCCAGGGCGCGGACGGCGGACGCCTTCGGTACAACGGCCGCCTTCGCCGTGGGTATGTGTCAAACGGACGCAATCTGCAAAATGGTGCGTCTCGTGCTTGGGGGTTGCTGAATAAAAATGCTGAGGCGTGGGGGGGGGGGGTTCCAACTCTCCTCATCCCGTTTGTTGCGGATTGTTTAAAAGTGACATCCAGGATGAGGCTTGGCGGAGCGGTGAAGCAAACATTGTGCCTTTCAGCGCGGGAGGGTCGCAGGGGTGGCCGGGAGACCGCCAAAAATACCCCTTTTGGACCCTTCGTGCATGAGGGAGGGGGGCCGCGGACACGCCCTCTGCCGTGGGCTCACGCGGGCCCCCGCTCTTCCACGTTTAAACGGTGTGTTTAAAGGTTGTCACTAGTGAGGCGCGTCGGCTTCAGCCCGGAAAACCAACCGCCTGAGTGGCCACCCTGAGCAGCACTTGACACGCTCGCCGCCCTTTTAATGTCACTTTTTTTGGTCAGCCCCCATTTGCTCCCAGACAAGACTCGTGCAGCATCAGGCTTCGCTGCACAATGTCATTGTGGTCAAAATCCGCATTCACCGACACAATGAGCCCCCCGCGGCCCGCGATTGTCGGCCAATGGTCCGTGATGGCCGTCCTCGCCCTGCTTTCACCCATCCCCCCGAGCCAGGCGCATGGGGCAGTTCAGGAAGAAAAGTAACATTCAGAGAATGCACACAGGCGTAATGCCGTGCTTTTGCTTAAGAGCTTGGTCTCCGTGTCCGCTCTCTCTCCCTTGCTCGCCATCCAGTCTCTTCGTGCTCCTCCTCCAAATCTCACCGTCACGCTCGTTCCGAAGTACATGTTCGATTCTGCGCCACACAACTTCGACAGGCGATCAATACAGTGAACTGTTCTTTCTTTCTTTCAAGCTCGTCTGTCGTTTTCTCAAGCCATGTCACATCCGTCTGCTCCTAATCCTAATCCGAACCAACCTGGGGGCATGAGTCCTGGTGGTGACATGAACCCCACGCGCACGCCCACCCTCCCGTTAGCTGGACAACACAACAACGAACACAATAACGTAGTGCTCACCCCTCAATTTGGTAATCCAGCAATTCCTTGCTGACAATCTGACACAGACGAACCCAGCGGCTGTGAGTGACAGCAATGGTGGGAGCGGGTCACAGCTCCACACGCTCTCTCAGATCCGGCAGGCCGTTGTCGCCCGCGCAGTGGCGGACGGCAAGGGGCCATACTCTGCTTTGGCAACCTGGGAAAGGGAGGGGCTCGTAGACACACCGTGGCATCCGTTGGGTCTTGAGGATGACCATGCCGCGTCCCTGCGCGCGAGGATGAAGTGGTAATTGGCATGTACGATACATATTTCATAATGGACATGGGGTTAATATAGTTATATATCTCCCTCACTTAAAAATACTTCCTCGCGCCCAACCTGCTGTATTGTGTTGGCAGCATGAAGAAGCGGAATAACTAAAGCACCGGGCGGCTAGTTGGCGCCGGGTCCCCAACCAACAACCACCAACATCCAACAACCTGAACCAACCAACAACGGGCACCCAACATCCACCCAACATCAAACCCAGCACGAGGAATTCCCCACCCTAACCACTTTGAAACCCAGTCTCCAGTCGAGATGTCCGGCCCCGGGATTTCACCACAGCCCTCCAGGTTGTCAATCGACCTCCTCAGCCCAGACCACCATCACATCTTGGTCTAAGCAATCCGTAATGTGCTCTCTACTACCGACCTGGCCTTCGTCACCATGGCGCAGCTGGTTGATGGCCTGCCCCTCGAAGCAAACGGATGGGACGCCCAGGGCAGTCTCCTCATTCGCGGCCATCCCCTGATCGGCCATGACACGCTTTGCGACGGCGTGATCGAACGAACCAAGGAATTTCGTGATGGCTTTGATGAGAAAATCCTGCGTTTTGACGCGCCCGTGTGTGCCCTTCGCTGGCCCTATCAATGGAATGTTTGACTGATTCAGCACGCAGGTGCTGCAAGCTTATCAAGATGCCGAAATCGAGTCCCAGCCGTTCAAACTGCGCCTCATCGAGCTTGTGGCCGTCTCGACACACCAGATAGCCGTCCTACTCTTCCAGCTACAACCCAAGCTTCACGCGGGTGACGTCGATGCTGTTGTTTCATGGAAGGAGGAGGCGAGATGGGTCGAGCTCGAGGGTGGAAGGAGAATCTATCGCGAACCGCTTAAGCCGAGGCCGACTCTGTTCTTTCATGTCGATTACATGGACTATGATCAATACCCGAGTGGTCTGGCCGACGTGGCATGGTATTGGGCCGAGGATCGGATCTTTGGCGGTATTGTCTTGTTCGACAGGGGAGAGTCTGGCTACGAGGTGAGTGAGCTTCGCTTGCATGATCCCTCGAGCCCATGTCTCAACACAACACGTTTAGTGTCTCGATCTCTACTTTCACTCCGGGAGAAAGCACACCACCTTCCGCGTCTGGCGATTACTGGATTCCCAGCTCGACGCCTTCACCGACTTCCTCCTCTCCACCGAGCCCGCCCCGCCATCGCCCTTCCCGATTCTCGCCTCAGACGCCAACCTCCACCGCCACGACCCCTGGGATGCTATCGCTCTCCACCATGTGTTCCGCGACCCCTAGGAGCGCAAGTTCGCTCCAACAAAACCCCCAGACACCCGGAATGTCCGCAGCGCTGGCGATTATCCCGAGCTGGCAGCCATGTTCACGCAACTTGCCGAAGCCAGCCACGGAGTTGACCTCGAACAAGCAGCCAGCACGGAGTTGTCACTCCAAACAGCTGAGCAACACGACAGTGAACTTGAGCAACTATTCGACCACGAGGACGACATAACCCACCCCTGCGACGACCCCGAGACAGACCCCCTGTCCGCCACCGTTCCAAGCAGCCCTGAGTATGACCCTGGAGACGTGCCTTCACCCCGCCCCAAATCTCCACCTTGCAGAAGCCCGAGGATTGGCTACGCAGACGTGGACTTGCTACCACCCAGAACGTCACCCCCTGGAAGCCCGGCGTTGTCTGCTGCTGAGGATCAACCAAATCAACTGAGTGGGGAAGACGAGGGTGGAAACGGGAAGGGTCAAGTCCTGGCAGGAAGCCTAAACACAAACCTGGGGAAGCGGAAGATCGATGATGTGGAGGACGTGGACCGGGCGGAAGATCCACCAACATAGGGTGTTGTTGTTGCCCGAAGTCACTTGGGTCCCGCATAGACCCAAAACAACAGCATGTTATGATCCACCTTGAAGGCAACGCCGAAGCGCACACACCCCTAAGGCCATCGCCGGTGCATTGTTCCCAACTCCGTTCGAAGATGACGTCTGTTTGTATTTGTCTGCTCACAAGACACGAGTTTTGCCCAAAGCTTCTATCCAGCTGTGGCTTAAATAACAGCCCAGCCTACCCGTTTTCCGATCCCATTTTCAGACCAGTTTGCAGTTCTTCACTTCAACGACTCTGAACTTAAAACCCAGCTGTCTATCGACATCTTCTCTCCCAACTTCCGGCCTTAAACCAAAAAGGCCAACACACACCACTTCTCGCGGCCATCACCGCGCTTGTCAGTCCCCCATCGCCCTTCTCCCCCTTTTTTGCCCCCTTCTAACACCCCCCGCTTAGCTCAAATCAAAAAAGAAAATCATGGGCATCAACCGCCCCCGCGCTGCCTCCGCCCCGTCGCCGCCGGCAACCCCCACCGCGGCCACTCCGCCGCCGCCGCCCTTCGTCAGGGCCATCACCCGCGCCGCCGCCGCTATCGACGCGGCGCTCGACGCCGTGCGGGTCGCGCGCGCGATGGGCATCGTCCGCGAGACGCAGGGCCACTGCCACCAGGTGCGGGAGGCGGAGCAGGCCATGGACGAGCAGGCCGCGCGGCTCGTGCGCTCGGGGCGCAAGATGCGGGAATTGAAGACGGGGAGGGGGTATTGGCCGTTGGAGAGAGGGGGACACGAGGTGGAGGGGTGGGAAGGGATGGTGAAAGAGGCCGGGGAACGGCTGGAGGCGCAGGCGGTGAGGTTTGCAAGGCTTGTGGGGTGGATGCCGCGCATGCACGGGGCGCAGAGGGCGGTGTTGAGGGAGGTGGTGTTGTGGGAGGGGGAGGAGGCTGAAAAGGAGAGGGAGAAGGAGGCTAAGAGGGAGAGGGAGGAGGACGTGAGGAAGTGGGTGGAGACGCAGAGGAAGTACTTCCTGCCGCTTTAGACTTGTGCGGGGGCAAGGGGGTGGGTTGCTGGATGATGAGGGGTTGTACTTAGACAGTCTCCCAATCGAATCTTTCAGCGCCCGATATCTTTCGTCGATCCCCATCATAAGATGTCTGCTGTAGTGCTTATTGCGTTGTCTCCTTGCTGTTGTGTTATCGGGTTGTGATTTGGGTACCTGCTGCCTCGACATGGTTCGCCTAAACCGACACGGCCAGGTGTTGGCGTTGATCTCGAGTGGTTCACTGACCCAGGCCAGACAATGGCATAAACCCTTCTCTTCGTTTACCTGCTCCCAGTCAATGCGCTCCACTGGACTTCATGCGCTGGGCACCCGTCATCTTCCACCCATCGCATGACAACTTACAGGCTCATGGAGCGTGATTCCAGATATTAGTACAAACTCCTTCTTCTCCCCTATCTTCAACGTCAAGCCACCCCGGCCCACCAGTCCGGCACGGCATGCTCGCTTCCACCCCGCGGAGACGGCTCGAAATTACCTCTTCCGGCGGCCAAGCACGCCGTGTGCCGGCATGACCAGCACTCGATTGGGCCGGCAATCTGGGGCCCCACGAGTTTTCATCTACGGCTCATCTAAATGCCTGCTTTCTCCCGGCTCCCTGCCCAACGCCACGACCATAGAAGGCGACTGGCGCGCGTCGAGAAGAAAACGGCCCGGCTCGCATACCGACTGCCCCCCTTTTCGATCGGCACTTTGGGGTTGACACGATCACCGGACCTGGTTGGCACCCAGACAGGCGTAATTAAATAACTTACTTCCACTTCCAGCCAAGTTGAACATAACCTCCCAATCTTGACCACCCACCTCCTCTCACCATCCCCAGTGCCCAGCCCAACCGCAACAATGAAGTTCACAACCCTCGCCGCCCTGGCGCTCAGCGCCGCCGACGCCGTCTCGGCTCACTACATCTTCCAGCAGTTCAGCCTGGGCTCCAAAAAGTTCGCCGTGTACGAGCACATCCGCAAGAACAGCAACTACAACTCGCCCGTGACGAGCCTCTCGTCCAACGACCTGCGGTGCAATGTCGGTGGTGCGTCTGGCGCGAGCACCACCGTCGTCGGTGTCACCGCGGGCGATGCGTTTACGTTTACTTTGGACACGGCTGTGTACCACCAGGGGCCGATTTCTCTGTGCGTGGTCCTGCCCCTGACTACCAATATCCCCATTCAATTCAGGGGCAACTGACTCTTTCCAGGTACATGTCCAAGGCGCCCGGGTCGGTGAACGACTACGACGGGTCGGGCGACTGGTTCAAGATCTTTGACTGGGGCCCGACCTTCAGCGGCGGCTCATCCTCGTGGCCGATGCGGAGTGCGTCAAACCCCTTTTCTTTCCCCCAATCCAAACCCAACACCCCCAATCCCTCCTCCCGCGACAAGCTACCTAACACCCCCCAGTAACCTACCAATACAACATCCCCAAATGCATCGCCAACGGCGAGTACCTGCTGCGCATCCAGTCGCTCGCCATCCACAACCCCGGCGGCGTGCCGCAGTTCTACGTCAGCTGCGCGCAGGTTAACGTCACGGGCGGGGGAAGCACGACCCCGAGCCCGACGGTCAAGATCCCGGGCGCGTTCAAGGCGACGGATCCGGGGTATACTGCGAATGTGAGTGGAAGGATGAGACGATTCCAAGATTGGTGTGTGGATATGACATGGGATGGAGCTGACGATGTGTCGGGTAGATTTACAACAATTTCAACTCGTATACGGTTCCCGGACCGACGGTGTTCCAATGCTAGGAGGTTGCGGAGAGATGGTATTGGGTGCTGTGGGTTTGGATGTCTGTATTTCAGTGATAGGGAGTGGCAGATGGGGTAGACAGGAGAGTGAGGGCATGCCACGCGAACTACATGTTGGTATCTCCAGCAACATATGAACCAGCTCTTATTGCAATCAACGGATACTCGCAGTAGGCAGAAATAGCTGTGCCAGCACAGCCATTATTATTTTGCTATTTGGAGACCAGCTACCAAATCCCAACCACATCACAACAGCTGCCCGAATAAATCCCCCGAGAAAATCCAGTTCCTTGCCATATCAACCCACATTTAGCGCCGCGGCTTGAGAATGTAAGCAGGATAGAACGCGGGGAAAAGGCAAAAGGCAATCCACAACGTACCCTGTTAATCAAGCACACAGGACAATCCCTTTGAAGAGAGCCCGTCCCATTGCACTGACGGCATTTCTCCGTCGATGTCCATTGCCAATTGTCATCGCATGCGTGGCAAATCGACCACTCGTGTCGTTTAGGGGCATAGTATCGGCCTCGCTGACAGGCACGATCGCTGCAAGTGACAATGAGGCGGCCGCGGTCGCATCGAGAGTTGCTGCAAGGATATGTCACCGTGCCGGTGCCGATGGGGGCATGGTAGCTGGGTCAAGGAGCCATGTTTTGCGAGAAAGAGGATTGTAGCGCGGGAATGTAGTGTTGAGTTGAAAAGGACAGAGGAACTGTTGATGTTTCTGTGGGCTGGAGAGATGATTGGGGCTGGTGTTGTGATGGTGTCTGTCCCCTTAATCGGAGAGCTGAGAGCTTCTTGACACTGATATATACGTATCAGTGCCCCGGCCCGGTTTCGATTACATCGACGGGCTCAGGCATCACGCTTCACATCCGAAGCCAATGTCGGACGTGAAGTCCTCCCTTCGGATTCCATGCCTGGCCTTGGTGTTTCGCATCACCGTGTCAGAGTAAGGAAGCAGCGTAAGCCAGGTATCACGGACTGCATGTAGGGTATGACATAATAGATGTACGGTTGCTGGCCGTGCTGAAAAGGACCTGCCTGGTATCGTTGTGACCACTGGCCGAACCCCTTCCTTCCGCTATAAATAATCGTGAAAGCTTGTTTCATATACTTTCAGACAGCAGTAAACTGGAATCGAGTTTCAGTGTCTAATCCTGTGGCCACGGGAGACAAGAGGCTCGGATCTTGAGGGTTGAAGGATTGCTGAATGGATTTAACAACCGCTCTGCCAATGTTGTTCAAAATGCTGACACTGTCAGCTTTCTCCATCAGTCCGGCCGCTGCCTAGGTAAACTAGACCGGGCCCGCACATAAGGCCGGTATCTCCATTCTTCGGACCCGATGCTCACTTCCTCGGACTTGACATTCCCTCCTCGGGTTCGACGTTTCCTGCCTCGGGCACGATGTTTCCTCCCTCGGACTTGCCATCGACCTCCCCAAACTCGTGGTCACCCAAATTTATCAAGTGGAAAAACGCCACGTCGAGGAGTTATTCGTCGCGGGATGCAAACCAACTTTCCGGGGCGTCCAGGTATAAGAGCTTCTCCTCCCCCTTGGAAGAGTTAGCATTGGTGGGAGGAACAGCACCAACCCACTGAGGCAGCGTGACCCAGCGGCGGCCGCATGACGAGAGTCCCTCACCGAGGATGGAACACGAGAGCTTCTACAAACTAGCAATGGGGCATGATGGCCCCTTTCTTGGCAGGTGCCTGGGGTGTTTATTGGGCAGGGCGTGAGCAGAAGAGAGTGTCATGGGCGGGTGCTAGTCACGTGCGACGCGTTGGAGCACCATTGAGATTCGTCTGGGGGAACAACCCTGGACAACCCCCGAAGAGCACGGAAATCCCTCCACCGTGCATGCTTGGCCAACGGCGGGATTTCCACCCACTGATAATGGACCACACCGCAGCGCGCGCAACTGGTGCTAAGAAGCGGGCACACCAGTTGCCGGCCCCGGTGCTCTTCAACGATGTGTATTTCAAGTCGAAGGCTCCTCGCGAGGGCACAACCTGGTTCTGCTTCCCCAATCTCCCCGCCGAGCTGCGCCAGCACATCTGGCTGCTGCATCTCCAGCAGTACCGCCTGGTCGAAGTCGAGATATGGGTGGGACCCGAGGCCTGGCCTCCCGGCCCCGACCACCGCTACACGGAGCGCAACCATCTCGGCCGGGTCGTGAGCGGCCCGACGTACATGTTCGCCGTCCCGGGAGGCCGCGACTCGTACCTCGGGTCCCTGAGTCCCCTACTCAGGGTAAACCGCGAGGCGAGGGACGTCGCGCTCGCCTTCTACCACATCCGCCTGCCCTTTCCGGGACGGGAGCAGGTCCTGTACCTCAACTCGGCGCTGGACGTTGTTCAGATCCAGCCTGACAAGGAATCATCCTACAGCTTCGACCCCTTCGGGATGGACACCTGGGAGCGTTTCTCGGCGCCGCTGGTTGATTTCTTTCACGACGCGAGGGCCTACGACGTCAAGGACCAAGGGTGGGTGCCGCCCCGTCGAATTTCAGCGCTCTCAGTCCGTTGAATCTAACCCGCCACCGTGGTGGTGCCCCCAACAGCATCGCCCATCTCATGTTGCCACGAGCGATGCAGCTCACCCTCCTCGCCTTCAACGTCGCACCCCTCCTCCGCGCCACACCGCAGTACCCGGCCCCCATCCACCCCACCGCGGCCGCCTCCTTCGCTGACATCCTCCGCCACAAGCTCCGCTCCCTGTTCCTCACCCTCAACAGCTTCGAAACCTCCCGCGCCCAGCGGTCCAGCTACGTGCTCCCCCAGGCCCAACAGCGCTGCCACTTTGCCCAGACGCTCCCGCTCGGGCGTGCCGGTCACGCCGCGGGGGCCTTCCGCTGGCTCGACGCGGACCCGCGCCCCGGCGTGGAGCTCGACATTAGCAAGGTCTGGACCACGGACAATCCGGCCACGCTCGCGCAGGCGTGGGGCCAGCTGGAGCGGGGGTTCGGGATCACGGAGGCGGACCGGGCCGCGAGGGAACAAGCAGCTCACGGCGGGCTGGAATTGCACTTTTGTCTGGTGCAGCGGTGGCATTTTCCGCAGAATGAGGTGGAGGACGTGTGGTCGCGGGAGGCCCTGGCAAGGCGCTTCCAGTATGATGTTAGCCATTGGTACGCTTTTACCAAGGGCGGCCGTGGTGAGGGGAATGGTCCTGATGAGCGGCTGCAGGCGTATCATGGGTCGAAAGGCCAGATGGATCAAGGACCGCCGGAAGGTGCTGGGGCAGAGATGTCCGTCCCTAGGGATGCTATCGGCATGTGGATTGTCCCTGGTCAGGCGCTCAAGGTACCGGAGGAGCAGCCGCATGATGTTTTTACTCTGCTTCAGGTGACCTGTGGCACTCGGCCGCGGTTGTTGCTTTTTGAAGTTAGTTGAATCGAGGTCAGCGGGACGAGGATGGCCAAGTGAAGGCAATACACCTCAGTTCGAGAAAAACAGAAACGACGCTTGGCGGTTCAAAACATCTCCCTCAGCAAATAACCATAATGACCGATCTGGCGACACAGCCTCCATCATGAACCGGAAGAGAATTGTGTATCCCGTCATCAACTATCCGTGCTTGACATCATGAGGGTTTCAGAGGGAAAACCACGAGCTCAACCCCCCGCTGCCTTTACCGCCCTCTGCCCAAACTAGTCACTCACCACAACCATGACCCCAACCACCACTTCGGCTTCCCCAAAACGCGTTCCTTGACCAATCCAGCCGGCCGGTAGGCACTCGGCGTCGCCGTCTCCCCCCAATCCCCATCCCAGCCGAACGCACCCCTCCCCGCTGGCAACTATCGGGTCCATGCCAAATAACACAGACAAGCTTACTCCTGTGTTCACTAATCGGGCCGCTAATGGGAACGCCCATCAGGCAGCAACCCCTTCTTTCCCTCAACTTCAAGGCATCGCACCGAGATTCACGCTGGGATGCCCAATTTCAGGGGCAGCGTGTGAGGAGCTGTCCGATGCGGTCAGCCAGTTGCAGCGCTACCAACCGCCACCCGCGACGTCATTCGCCAATGGCTTCCATTTTCCCCTCCTTGCTGCCTGGAACGAGCTCGGCATCCTGCGATCATGGCCGCATAAAGCCCCAAGTTGCCCGACGCGTGGCCACCGCCCAACTTGAAACTCGGCGCCATATCCTCCAGCGTTGCTCTCCATTTTTCCAATTGAGCAGTTCAAGGTGTGTTTCTACAAAAGCCCCCCTTCTCCAGCTTCCACCCATACTCACCATCCCCTCGGGCCACAGACAAACCACCTGCAAACCATCATCCCACGCATCAAACCCAACCTAAGCCCACCATGCCCCGCTACGCAATCCTCGTCAAAGCCTCCCCCATCACCGAAGGCAAAGGCACGCCCTCGCCCGACACCATCACCGCCATCGGCGCCTTCAACGAAGAAATGAACGCCGCGGGCGTCCTCCTCGCCGGCGAGGGTCTCCGCCCAACCACCCACGGCTACCGCGTGCGCTTCGCCGCGGGCGAGGTCAGCGCTGTCGCCGGGCCGTTCGATCTCGCGGAACAGTCGACCGTGTCCGGGTGGTGGGTGATCAAGGTCAAGGATGGGGAGGAGGCGCTGGGGTGGGCGAAGAGGATCCCGTTTAAGAATGCCGAGGTGGAGGTGAGGTTGGTGAGTGAGGTGGAGGATTTTGAGATGACGGCGGAGCAGAGGGAGAGGGAGGAGAAGTTGCGGGAGGAGGTCGCGGGGAAGGTTTAGTTTGCTCAGGGGTAGTTTCGCTCTCCTCAGGGGTAGTTATCGAGGTACCATTATCGCATGATCACAATCCACATGGTGTTTTCGCCTCGCTCCTTGATTCTGTGCTGCTCCACGCAAACCCCACTGCCGTTGCGCGCGTCGGCGGCGGCGAGGACGGGCCCGTCGGACCGCGGCGGTCACTATACGCAAGTTGATTGGGTATAGGCTGATTGATCAACACACGACGGGCCTGGAGGTCGAGCATAGATGAAGCACGGCGGGGCACGGCAGGGGGTCCGCCAGCAGCACGGCATTGGGCATGGCCGGATATTTATCCAAAGTGGGGGGAGATTGCCGTGTCCAGCATGCGACGGAATTTCTTCTAGAACCGGACGAGAGTCCACGACCATGAAGCATGGATGCTAGCCAAGGACGGCGCGGGATCTCAAGATCCAAGCGATGGCATACACATCCAGTGGCGACGGCCGTATTACTACAGACCACATAAACCACATAGTGTGTGCTCGTAAAGCCTTTCAGTCACGAGTCCAAGCCAAACTTGTTCAGCCAAACGACCGCCTCCTTTTCACCCTTTCTCCACGCCTCACCTCTGAGGTTACATCCCGGCCCGGCGCAGACGACAGCCGAGTGATCGCCCTTCCTGTTCCTGACACCGTCCTCTGGGCAGACACCCCCCCTCCGCCCGGTCGG
>FTEL01004254.1_pt1 | contig 12989 bp, 8 predicted proteins | sample 1658911 | NCBI WGS metagenome assembly FTEL01 (sample SAMEA3914869, study PRJEB12502) | metagenome | biome: forest; material: soil | place: USA | collected 2012-03-12 | depth 0.1 m
GGGGGGTTGGGGGTGAGGCTTGGGGCGGGTTGGGGGTTGGCTATGACGGCGGTGTTGAGGGCGTGGTTGGTGGATGCTTTCGTGAGTGTGCTGATGTGTGCGGTGCCGTTGGGGAGGTTGCATGACCAGAATGCGCATCCGCAAGGGGCGGGGAGGTATGGGTTTCACTATCCGTGGCCGCCGAGGGACTGGTTGAAGGAGGGGAGGGGGACGTATAACATGTATTATAACGGGGTGTTGGCCGTGGGGCTGTGGGAATGTATGGCGGGCAAGCTCGCGCCGCATCCGAATAAGGGACATTCGGGGTTTCTGACGAAGGACAGTGGCGACCCGGTGCTGGGGGTGATCTCGGCGTGGAGCCCCCTTGAGATGCTTGACGTCTGGGGGAGCAGCAAGTCGTCGAGGGAGGTCTGGGACCTGGCGAACGCCATCACGGGCATGGTGACCAACGGGCAGTGTATCCTCTGGACGTCCATCACCGACGGGGGCAGCGACTCGAGACAGTTACGCAAGGACGGGTCCGACCAGCTCCGCCCCAGCTCCATCCGGTCGACATCGATCGACGGCGTGTTCCGCACCTGGACAGCACACCCTCGCTTCTTCCGCAACGCCAACGACGCCATCCTCGCGCGGCCGCCCATGTGGCAGGACGAGGACCAGACAGGCACCCTCTTCTCGCAACTCTCCCTCTTTGCCTTCACCACCATCGCCGACGCCCTGCAGGGCATCCTCAACTTCCGTGAGCAGACGTACGTCTCGGTGTCGAACAAGGGCCGCGTCTTCGGCAGCGGCTCGCTCATGTGGGGAGGCGCCAACTACAACCACTCGGAACACCGGTTCGGGTGCGTCTACGACATCCGCCACAAGTACATCCACCCGGCCTGGGAGGAGCGGCTGACGATGCTGAAGCCGTTCCAGGACGCCGAGCCGGCCTACCGCGCGCCCCTGACACACGCGCCGACAGACAACGAGATCACGAGCGACCCCCGCTTCGATGACTACTTCTACGCCAAGAAGGGGACCGACGCGATGGTCGTGGAAGCCATCAAGGTGTTTGAAGCCTCAGCACCCCCCTTCAGCGACGCGGCCAAGAAGTCGACGCAGAAGAAACCCGGCAAGAAAGACCCAGCAGCAGGCGAAATAGAACAAGAAACCATCGACCGCGAGACCTCCGTCCTCGACCAAATCGAAAAAGACTACCTCCTCGGCACGCCCCTCCAATACACCCGCAAGGACGACTCCCGCCACCCCAGCCCCCTCCAAGTCAACCTCACCGGCCACGTCGCCCTCCTCCTCGCCGCACCCTGGAAACTCATCAACGCCTCCCCGCTGATGCACCTGCGCGCGGTCATGATGCTGCGGACGGCACTCTCCCGCAAGGAGGTCACAGCGGTAGCCGCCAAGGTGGACCGCTTCCTCTGGCCCGAGTTCTACTTCCTGCCTGTTGACCACCATGACCACTGGCACGTCAACTTTGGGACGCTGCCGGGGAGCTCGGGCGACCCGACGGGGTTGGGGGGTGGCGAGGTGCGCAGCGAGGGCAAGCTGATTAGTGAAGAGAGCGCGACGGTGTTATGTCGCTTCTGGCGCGATCTCGGGGTACCGATTCAGGATTTTGCGAAGTACCTGAGTGACCTCACGTTTGAGGACCCGGGCATATCAGTGTCTGAGTTCCAGCCGCGGTTTGCTGGGGCGTCTGGGAGAGGGGGCGCGGACTCGGGCCAGCCGGTGCCAAGTGTGGTGCGGGCGGAGGAGGAGAGGAAGATGCTGCTGCGCATCTTGGAGGGGCTGAAGGAGCCGCCACCGCCGCGGCCTGCGCCGCCAAAGGGGACGGTGGAGATGCCCGAGTCGGACGAGGAGCTGGCGAAGCGGGTGGCCAAGTGGCTGGCAGAGCGGCGGGCGAGGCGGCTGGCGGGGTTGGCTGGTTTGTTGAAAGGGGGCTATTTCGTGATGTGCGAGCCGGGGAAGCTGTCGAAGAAGTTGACCCAGATCCAGAGGAAGACGAGTGACATCGGGAAGCTGATATCGCGGCCGAGTGACAACTACTCGTGGATGGAGGAGCATCCGGAAAGTTGATGGAGGTTCTGAAGCCACTCAAACTCAATGGGATTGGTTATAATTAATCCCGAAAGGAGCTTTCTAGCTTGGAATCCTGTCACCAACCGTACAAATGGAAACACGAGATTGTAGCCGGCTTCAACTGGAAAGAAGATTCGGTCTACGATACGATATCCAACCGACCACCCCAACATACCTGAGGAGCGACTGAGCTGCTAGACCCTCTTTGACCAAAATACAGGGACCAAGAATGAATGACCCTGCTGTAGGGCCAGAATGTAATATATCGGTTCCAAAGTCCATGAGTAAAGGGAGCGGAGGGGCTTTCAGGCTCATGATCCGATTTACTAAGGTCCCTCTAACAGCGTCATCGCTGGCCCAAGCAACCGGACACAACCACCGGCCCCTGAAGATGAGGTCTCGAATAGCACAGCCATCCCCTTGAAAACCACGGCCACAAGACCACGACAACTACCAAAGCCACCCCGTACCCCTCCCCCTCCCAGCCCCCACACTAATAACTCCTATCCTAATCCACAGCAAGTTCTGCAGGACAGACCCCCAGCTCGTGGCGATAGTCATCCAAAACATCCCGGCAACACTCACCACAAACGGCGCGGAAGTTACTACTACCACCACCGCCACCACCACCGCCGCCGTCCCCATTCCTACAAAGCAGGATGTTGCCGAGTCCCACGCGCCCGCTGGAGGCAAGATCCCCATACACAACAAGCCGCAGCGACCCGACGCCGCGCGGCCCAAAGGCCCACTCGGCGAACCGGCGGAACGCCCGCAGCAGCCTCGGGCGCAAGCCGCGCAACGCCACGTGCGAACAGAAGACGGGCTTGGGCAGGGGCTCGGCTTGGTCGTCTCCTTCTGCTGCTTCTTCTTCTTCTACTCCTCTTGGCACGAATGCTCTTGGCGGCTGAGCCCATGAGCCGTATGTTTGATGGTCGTGGGCCGTCTGGCGGAGGTGGACGACCTTGAGGGTGCGCTTGGATGTGAAAGGGAGGAGGATTACTTTCTGGATAGGTGGTTAGTCGACGACTACCCATCATCAGATTTCTCTCCCCGGACTTACCAACCGCTCCGGCGGGCAGCACAAGCCGAGGAAGTCCAGTTCCAGCGGCGCAAGGGGATTCCTCCCCGGATCCTCGACCACCCCTGCATCGACCACACCCAATCTCGGTGAATCCAGCGTCCTGCCCCCACCACTATCACCCAACCCAACCCTCTGGTGATGCACAAACCTCTTCAACGTGCCCCCATGCCGACGCAGCGCGGTCTCCCAAAACCGCCCCGTCTCCCCCGCCAGCGGCCCCTCGTGCGCCACAAACAACGCCTCCAACCCACCAAACGCGCCGAGCACCCCCTCCAGCGCGGCCACCCACCCCTCGCCAGACCCGCCATCGCCCGACTGACCATCATCATGGAAATCACACACCTCCAGCGCCTTCAACCGCAGCGGCACCCCCAGCTCCACCACGCGCGCGAGAAACCCCCGCCACCCGGGACACCGCCGCAGTGCGAGCGCCCTCAGCGCGCCAAAGTTAACAGCGCCGACCACCGCCGGCGCCAGCGGCACCTCGGTGAGGCTCAGCGTCCGGATCGCCGCAAACACCTGCTCGCCGGCATCCCCTGGCGTGATGGACGACAGGTTAAACACGCCCTCGGCACAGGCGAGGTCGACCTGCTCCCCCCACGCGCGGTGCTCCTCCCGCGGCGCGTCGAGCGGCGGCGGCGGCGGCGGGCCGTCGGTCTGCGCCCGCAGGAGGCGCCAGCGGACAAAGTCCAGCTCGAGGGTGCGCAGGCGGGGTGAGTTGGCGCGGATGAGTGCGCGGAGGACGGGGAGATCGGCGGGGCGGGGGGATATCCAGCGGAGGGATTGGAGGTGGGTGAAGGCGGCGAGGCCGTCGGCGAGGGCGTCGGAGGGGTACGGGGTGCAGAGGAGGTCGGTGGATAGGGCGAGGGAGCGGAGGGAGGGGTGGTGGAGGGTGACGAGGCCGTCGGGGCCGAAGATGGAGGGGGGGATGCAGGAGTCCATGTCCCAACTTGGGGGGGAGTGTCAGGGTTGGTGGGGGTTTTGGGTGTGGATGAGGGGGGGAAGGGGTATCACCTGAAGCTGTCCAGCTGACCGGGCCATAGCCTCTCCAACACAGCCTGGGCATGCCCGAGGGGCAGACGAAAGAGGCTCTCCTCCAGGTCCGCGTGGGTATTCCCTGCCCAGTTCCGATAATAGTCATCTGGATGTGCCCGATGTTGGCATTCCTCGCGGCTTCGCGTAGGGCGCAGGGCTCGGAACTCGAGGTGCTGCTCGAGCCGGAGACGGTGCTCGTGCAGGTCGGCGACGGTCTGCAGCGAGGGGCGGAGGCGTTGCTCGCGCCGCCTGGCGTCGTCGCGGCCATAGCGATCATACCTCGGCCGGACGACGACGGATCTCCAGAGTTCCTGGACCAGGGGCGGGTACCTCCGCAAGCGGTTGGAGACTTGGGCGAGGGTTTTCAGGTCGGTTTTGCTCAGCTGCGGCGGCCAAGTTAGTTAATAAGGAGTGAGTGGAAGAAAACAGGGGATGGTGTTGGACGAACCTCTTGGGTGATGCGGAGGAACACTTCTGCTGGGAGGGCTTCCAGCGCCGGAGGCATGGCCGCGTGTTGAGACATGGTGATGCTATGCTGAGTACCTAGTTGTCGAATTCACCAGGTTTCCCCGCACTTTGGTAAGTATACTCATCAACTAGGTATGCTCCCTCATTGGCGGGTATCATGGTCGGGGGGATAGCCTCTGGCTTGGCGCTGGTAGGCGGGGTATGGGTGTGGGCAGTCCATCGGGCGGCAGCAGGTACTGGTCAGTTCCCCAAGGAGCCGCGTGCATGCCTCGTCTCGTGTTGACATCCGCGTCGACTTGCCCAGCCATCTACTTCCCCGTGGCTGGCCAGTCGCCAGTCGGAGCATCGATCACGATAACTAGTACTTCCCTTTCAGACTGAGTTAGAAGATGGCGTGCCTGGTCTGAGAGAGAGGGCAGCTACTAAGTCTCGAGCTGAACGCCGCCCCAGCTCCCCAGTGCAGTGGCCCAATCCTGCAGTCGGTCGGAGATGCCGTTGGCTGGTATGTGGGAGGCCAATGGGACCCTCGGGCTACTCTCTGCCAGGAAGATAGGTACTGACTCGGAGTGTTCTGTCCGTCGAAGGGGGCTTCAGATAGGGACCAGTCAGGAGGGTCAGGCGTGTGGATCTGGAAGAGGTGCTTAGGGGCCTAGATGATATCTTCTCCATTCTTGACGAGCATTGGGATCCCATCCCCGACTATCTGAGTAACGAAACAGTCTTCCCTAGTCCCCAAGCGGGTACGCGTGCAAAACCTGCCCATAATACAACTCCGCATCCTTCGAGGCCAAGAACACAAAGCTCGGGGCGATCTCGCTCGGCTGTCCCGGCCGGCCGAGTTGGGACTGCTGCCCCCAGCCTTCCATCTGCTCGGCCGGGCGCGAGGCTGGCTGCAAAGGCGTGTGGACGGGGCCAGGAGCGACCGCGTTCACGCGTATGCCCTTGGGCACTAGTTGCTGGGCGAGAGATCGCGTGAAGGAGGTGATTGCGCCCTTGGTTGCGGCGTAGTCGACTAGGGCTTTGGTACCTCTGAAGGCGACGGTTGATGTTGTGTTGATGATACTGCACCTCCGTTAGAGAGTGTGGCTGACCTGAGGGTTTGGATAAGGAAGCTCACGATCCGCCCTTGTCCATGTGTGGGACTGCGTATTTGGTGATTGCAAACATTTGCAAAATGTTGCTTCTGAAGGTGCTCTCTACCTTGTCGAGGTCGATCTGTGTGATGTCTGGACACATGATCTGTTTAGAAGCGTTGTTGACAAGGACGTGAATCTTGCCAAACTTGTTGACGTGATGCTGGACCGCTTTACGGCAGGTGTCATTGTCCATGAGATTGCCTGGTATAAGCAGGCACTGCTGGCCCTCGGCCTCCACCATCGTCTTCGTCTTCTCGGCGTCTTCCTCCTCCTCCGGGAGAAAGACGATGCTGACATCTGAGCCTTCCCGAGCGAAAAGGACGGCAACAGCCCGGCCGATTCCCGAACTTGAGTCCCGAAAATGGATCAGTGGCAGACACGTTGATGCCATCAGTGGGTATTCACTCACTCCCCCCCGGTGATCAAGGCTTTGTTCCCCTTCAGCTTCCCGGCAGCCAGATACTCCACCAATTCGTTTCTGCCTTCCAGCGCAGTCGCCTCGCTCTCTGGCTCCATGCGTTTCTCCAGGCTGTTGTTCTCGTGAGTCGGCTTTCCATGCCATCTCAGTTGGGAAGCTTACCCTGGAAGATCTTGCGACTGTGCCTTGGGCACCGGCTTGAATCTCCCGTCATTCGTCGACATGCTGTGATGTTGGGTGTGGAGGTGATTTGATATGATGAGATGGCACAGAGCAGCTTGGGGCCGTCCTAGAGACACGACATTTCTCAGAATCACACTGCTTGAGAGCCTGCCCAACTCACGCTTGGTAATTTGTAGGATCATAGCTATATACCAGATGTGTATGGCACGAGGACCAGACGACATCGCCGTGACGACACGACTGCATTTCAGCAATTAATTAAGGCAGGATGTCCAGCATCATCATACTCTTGACCTCCAGGTGCGGTAAGGCAGAAACATTCTTCTATGCCTTTGTGTAATTGAATATCAACTCGGTTGAGTTGCAAAATGACATAGGTACCATTGGAACGAAGAGGCGCGGAAGACGAGATCAATGACGTAGCCTATGATGGTGTCTTGTAGATCACTGTGTTGGTTCTAGCCAGCCAGGGCAAAGGTCTGTCATAGATGCCGTGGTCTTACTACTACGCTGGAGTTACATTCATTGTTATGGGCTTGGCCAGCAGATAGTCCATGAGGTGCCCTTTGTGCTGAAAACTGGGCTCCGAGTCCACCACTGGCGTCATTGCAAGCTCGCCAAATGGGGCCCCAACTTGGCTATCCCGGATTCAAATCATCCCCTGACGCGGCACTCCCCCTGGGAGACCCGAAGTAAAGCGAGTTTCCGTCATTTGTGGAGAGATCGACAGCGGCTGTGTCTGCGTTGAGACGAATACGTCATGCCGCCCGCCTTCAGGTGCGACCTGCACTGGTCGGAACCGCAAGACTAGGTAACTATCGCCGCCTCGCAAGTCACGTATTCATCGAATTGAATCAGTTGAATCGTGGACAGAACCGCCAAGCGGCAAAGCCCATCGAAATGTACACAGTACCTGAGTTGGCGTCTCACCAAGCGGACGGTATGACGTATGATATCACCCTCACCACCGATCATCAAAGCAAGACGGCGAGCGTCAGGCCAATCCAGCGCTCCGCGATGAGTATATCAACCCCCCTACCCCAACAATTTGGCTCTTTCGTTTCTCCCCCATTGACAACTTCAGCCCTACACTTACTGGCACCAGACACAACTTGAACCTTAAGACAGCCACACCACCACAACCACCACCACCCAACATGTACAACACCAACGAGCGCGGCACCCGCAGGGCCACCGGCCCCGCCACCGGCGGCCAGCAACCCCAAACCTACGGCGAGTCTCCCATGTCCGGCAACGCCCCGACCACCGCCGGCCACCACAAGTACGACGTCCTCAACAAGCTCGACCCCCGCGTCGACAGCACCCGCGACAGGCAGCCCATGGCCGCCCAGACTGGCAGCAGCGGCGTGCCCGAGGGCACGTACGGCCCGCACTCGACGCGCACCGCCAACGCGCTCGACCCCCGCGTCGACTCGGACCTCGACAGCACCGGCGCCGGGACGATGCAGGGCTCCACCGGTGCGGGCATGCCCGGCAGGCAGGCCGGCGTTGGTAACGTCCCCGAGGGCACGTACGGCCCGCACTCGACGCGCACCGGCAATGCGCTGGACCCCCGCGTCGATTCCGACCGTGACAGGCGTGGCGGCGGTACGGGCGCGGGCATGGGCATGGGCGGCGGCGGGGCGGGGCCGCACAGCTCGAGCATGATGAACAAGCTGGACCCGAGGGTTGATAGCCAGACGGGTGTTTCCACGGGCAACGCGGGGATGGGTACGGGCGCGGCGGGACAGGGAAGAACCAGGGGCACGGGCGAGTACTATTAAAGAGGAGGGTTTGGAGAGTGGCGGGATAGAGTGGTATGTTAGTAGGTAACAAAGGATATCGGTAATCAGGCATGGATGCAATGCCAGATTGTTAGTTTTTTTTTCTTTTTTTTTGTCGAGTTGTTTCCAAGAGGAGAGTCAGCAGTTATGAGGAGGAAAGGAAAGCCCTTGATCAACAGACCATGTTACCTCTGGACCAAGCATATGCCCAACGTTAGGTCGTGGATGTCCCTCGCGTCGTTCCAACTCGACAGCAGCCATCCTTGGTTGATGCCGTGCGGGGTCTGGGCATGTGAGGTGTCTTCCATCTCGTCGAGTTCACGCCCATGAACTGACCCCTCAAGTCACTTGTTGGGTGTGTTCGGTGTGTATGTACCCCCACGGTTGTCTGACCCCCACGGTTGTCTGACCCCCACGCAGCGTTGTGGGCGAAAGACGGATAAAACGGCCGCCTTCAGCGACCAACGGCCCGGACCGCAGAGATGGGACGGAGCGTGTGGAGCGACAAAGAAGTCGGTCATGGGTGGGCAGACGAGATGCAGACGCGACAGGCCACAGGAGACGATCAAAATCAAATACCGGCTCCCCGCGATGCGACAGTGTGTGTGTTGTTGTTGGTGCGCCGCCACCAACAGCACGTTGAGCCATCGCCAACGCGCCAACAGCAGCAGAACACGGCATGGGCTGGCCCATGCGAGATGCGAGATGTCGCTGGCCCGCGCGGCGGCGGGTGGGACTTTTTTCTGGGAGGGGAAGGGGAGGGGTCAGATCTGATCCGGCATCCTTGTCTGGGCTGGCTGGGCAGGGCAGGGCAGGGAACAAGGTCGGTCGAGGCCAAGGACAGGGGACCGACAGCCAAAGGTCCACAAGGAACGACACCCAGCCAGGCTGGGCAGAACGAACGAACGGCGGCGGACGAGGGAAGAGCACGCAGCGGCACAGTGCGCCAGGGCCCTGGTCGCCCGCTTTCGCTGCAGCCTATCCTCGCGGCCGTGCAGCCGCCTGCGGCGATCCGGCGAATTGGACCCAGAGAGGCCCTTGCACGTGTCGGCTGTTGCGTCTATTTGCGCGAGTGGGAGGGGAGAGAGAGAGAGGGCACGCTGAGGGGTTGGTTGGGGGCGGGGAAATGGAGAGGAGAAGGACCAGAGGGAAAGCATCTGAAAGCACCTGAAGGCAGGCAGCAGCAATGAGCACAAAAAAGGTACCAAAGAGGCAAAAGATGGCGTCGCGGGCAGGATGACGAATTGCTGCATCCCCAGCCACCGCTGGGATGCGGCCTGCGCAGTGGAGCGTGGAGCGGGTGGGTGGTGCGGTACGTTGCATCGACGGGCGGCGCTGCTGCTTGCTGCTCGGATCTTGTCGCCAGAGTTGGGGACAATCAGGGCGCAATTATTGGGGCCTCGCTCGCCTGGCTGACTGTGCCGCTGACCAGAAGAGGCAGAGACAGAGACGGACAAGACAGGACAGACAGCCTAATGCAGGACACTCTGGACATGCTGCAGTGCTGCTGCACGCTGCACTCAGGGTCCTCGGCCGGTCCGGCTCGGGTCGCTTCTTTTGTTGGGTCCATTTTGTGTCTCTCTCCCCTCCGTCTGGATGGAGAGGTCTTTCTTGCATGCGCCGACCTGTGACTTGCACTTGCCTGGTCGCATCTTGCATGTTTGCTCTTGTCCCGTGGCCCCCCTCCCCCCCCTTCCCTCCATCTCACCTTCCGTCCCCCCCCGGCTTGCGACCAGAAATCCAGCCTGGCCAGGCACACGGCATTCCTTCCTTTTTCCTTCTCTCTCTCACGCACAAACCAACATCGCTGCAATTGATGGAAGAATCCCAATTCTCGCCCCGACCTTAGCGCCCACACCACGAGCACACCGTCGACGAACCATGGCGCCGTGCCTGGGCCCCGCTCCCGCTCCCGCACCCGCCAGCGTCGCCCGTGTCGCCCATGGCTGCTGCTGCTGCTGCTTCTGATGCTGCTGAGTTCGGATCATGGACTTCCTCCCCCACCCCACATCTGGCGTCGAGCCCTTGGACATCCCCTTCGTCGCCGACACCCCCTACGTCTGGGGCACCGACTTCTGGGACTTCCCCAAGCTGCACGGCTTCGGCGACCAGTGGGCCAGTCTGCCCGCCCCGCGCCTGGCCTCGCTCGCCCAGTCGTGGCTCTACTTTGGCACCCTCTCCGAGTTCCTGGGCCGGCCCGTCGACTACCGCCAGTTCCAGGTCTCGCGCAGCATATCGGGCAAGCCCCTCCTCCCGTTGCTGAACGAGTGGCTCGTCGCCCACTCCTTCACCCCCGCCGGCGCATCCGCATCCTCCCGCGATGCCCTCGACGCCGAGGACCGCAAGCAGGTCCTCTACGAGCACGCCCGCTTCCTCGACGCCGTCCTCCAGCTTACCGAGGACTTTGACACCGTCTCGCAGAGCCATGTCAAGCCCCTCCCCACCATCGTCCTCTCCGTCAAGGTCCTCTGCGTCACCCTGCGCGGCGTGCTCTGGGACCTGGCCCGCGGCGACATCGACGATGCCCTCCGCCCCTGGCCCTCGCCCACCACCCGCCTACGCCGCGAGATCGTGCCCGCCGCCGACACCGACGGCATCCAGACCCTGCCCCCGAGCGCCCAGCTGATGCTCGACGTCCTGCGCCTGCGAGGCTGGTGTCCCTTCTACGCCCGCAAAGTCCTCACCCAGTACAACTACGCCCTCGCCTACTACTTCACCCGCCTATTCCGCACTTACACCCCGCACCTCAGCCACCGCGCCTGCTCCGACGAGGAGTGCGTCGCCAGCAATGCCGACATCTTTAGCTATGTCCCGAAACACGCCCGCCGCGGCTGCAACTGCCAGCCCAAGGCCGCCCCCATGGACCAGATCCGCGCCATCATCGACGACGGCGGCGTGCCCCTGATCCGCCTGAGGGGGTCTTCCAAGACGGGCGTCCGCATGGAGGTCGCCCGCATGACTGCCCGGACCCGTTTTGTGGTTGTCTCTCACGTCTGGTCTGACGGTATCGGCAACGCCCACACCAACGCCCTGCCCGAGTGCCAGCTCCGCCGCCTCCACGCCCACATCAACGCATTAAAGCCCCTACGGCGCACCCAAAACACCGACCTCGACGACTTTAACCTCCTGAGCTCCCTCGACACGGGCTTCCAGACCGCCACGGCCCTACGACCAAAGTATCTCTGGATCGACGCCCTGTGCATGCCCCCGAGCGGGCCGACCGCCTTTCTGCGACTCCGCGCCATCAACAAACTTCCCGCCGTGTACCAGGCCGCCGACCGGATATTGGTCCTGGATGCGACTCTCGAACAGACATCTGTGGTCGATTCGGACAGCCTCGAGCACTTTGCGCGGTTCGCCGTGAGCCCCTGGATGGGGCGCTCCTGGACGTTTCAGGAGGCGGCCCTCGCATCAGCATGTGAGGTCCAGTGCGCAGACGGAACTTTCGACGCATTTTCGCCACAGCCTAGGCAGCGTCTCACGGCGTCCACTGCCACCGCCAAGAAGCGGCGGGTGGCATGGTTGGAAGCCCTCACCCGGCCCGCCGAATGGATGGGGAGGACGTTCCTCGGGAAGCCGGGACCCGAGTCCAGGCAGCTGCTCGACGGGAGCACCACCATGGGCGTCGATATCGGCACTGCCATGGTGAAATCCCTGACGCGCTCGCTGAGCCAAGAATTCCGCTCGGCCTTTGCCAACGGCGTCAAGCCGAGCAAGGCCGCCATGGGCGCTGGCCGCCTCGCCCCCGACTTCTGCACCCTCTTCGTGCAGGTCTGGAACGAGCTGAGCAAGCGCACCACCACCGTGCCAAGCGACATGCACACCATCATGGCCAGCCTGCTGGGCTTCAACACGGAGCCCCTGACGCGCCTGTCCAAGTCGGCCGAGCGCATGTCGTGCATCCTGCGCAGCATGGACGGCATCCCCATGTCGCTCCTCTTCAACCTCGATGGGCCGCGCCACAACCCCTCCCGCAACCACCGTGACCGCTGGCTGCCCCTCTACCCCTCGCGGCAAAAACTCTCCTTCGGCTCGACCTTCACCAACATCCGCGCCATCAACAACGACCTGCACCTACCAAATAACACCGTCAGCCGCAAGCGCGTCGCCGTCTTCGTCTGCACCGGCGAGCCAGACCCCTTTTCCTCATGCAAATTTACTTTACGAGATACCTCCACCGGCGACCAATACTCCATCGAAGTCCACCGACAAGATGGCGAGGCCGACGCGTTCGCCACCCCCGAAATAGGCCCCTACTGCATCGCCATCCAGCTCGAACCGGAACTTGGCGGGTCACCCCGGGGCGGGCACATCGACGATCTCGGCGTTGTCCGCCCAAAGGTCTACGCTGGCGCTCTGTTCCGCGTGCGGAGGGTAGTCACCAACGTGCGCAAATTGTATTACCACAACCTGGAGACGGAGTACGAGAATTCGTTCGAGCTGGTCGAGGACGAGGCGTACGATATGGAGACGGCGAGTAAACGGACCGCGAGTTATCTGGATGGGGGACTGGCGGCGGCGTTTTTGGGGCACCAGAGGGGGATTTTGAGGACGGTTTATGACTGCCCGCTGACGGTGTCTGTTGGGCCGAGGGTCCTCGCTGGCGGGGCGGTGGGCTCGCCCGCGAAGGAGGGGCCGATGCTGCCGGCGCAGGGCCTACCGGGGGGGTGGCAGGTTGTTGTTGAGAGAGGTTAGTCGTCTTTTGTTGTTCCCTCCCTATTGTTGTTGTGTGTCTGTTTACCCCCCACCCCCTTTTCTCGTCCCCTTACCCTCACCCGCCCCCCCGTCATCCATCCCCCATACCC
>FTEL01009950.1_pt1 | contig 12983 bp, 11 predicted proteins | sample 1658911 | NCBI WGS metagenome assembly FTEL01 (sample SAMEA3914869, study PRJEB12502) | metagenome | biome: forest; material: soil | place: USA | collected 2012-03-12 | depth 0.1 m
CTCCTCCACCTGCCCCCTCACCTCCACCCCCAACTCCAGCGCCGCCCGCCCCCTCGCCATTTCCGCCTCCAGCGCCTCGCGGCGCCTCGCCTCTTCGGAGATGGCCTCTGGGGACCATCTCCACTCGTACTCGGGAGGAGACCCCCCCTCGACGTACGGCGGCGCCGGCCAAAAGGGGACGCCGTCGTCGTCGACGGAGGGCTCCCCTCCGCCACCGCCATGGGACGGCGACGGAGCCCGAGCACGAGCAGCGGCGCGCGCCGCGGCAGCGCCGCGACGACGACGCCGGACAAGGGAAAGGAGAGAGGAGAAGAAGGCAGGCATGTTGGCCTGCGGGGGGGCAAAAAGAAAAGACCGGATTGCCGTTAAAGGCAAAAGAAAGGACCGGATGCCGTTGAAGGCAAAAGCAACACGACGAAAACAAAAAAACGAACGTGCATAGCGAACGTCTAGAGCGAACGTGCTAAAGCTGGCAAGCTGGTGATGGGGGCAAAAGCGAGCGAATACTTGCAGCAGCTTCAAAAACGATGTTTGGGGGAAGAAGAGAACGTCAACAAAACGCGGGGGGGGGCCTCTGTTTATATAAACGTAAACAATCCCCCTCGTCATGTGATGGACATGCAAGAATTGGGTCTGTCGAGGTCCGTCCGCTCGAGAGTGACGGCATCTTCGAAGGGAATCGACGAGAATCGAACCTGTCGGCCACATCTATCAGGCAGATGTTAGTCGGGGACGCAGGGCGTTCGAACTGGGTAGAGAATGATACACGATGTTAGTGGGCCATCGAGACATCACCCGAGACCCTCCCACCCCCAATAGCGCACATACGCCCAACCCCGGGCCCACTAACTGCTCCCACCACGCAGAATGACGAGGTTGACAACCCAGCCAACCTTGTCGTCGACCACGACACCACGTCACCACTCTCCATTTACCCCTTTTCCCGTCCGACCTACCCCCGTGACTACCGATTTGTAAACACCAACACCCCCGGACAGCCCCTTTTCAAAACACGACATCCCCTCCCATCCCCTCCCCTCTCATCCCATACCATCCCATCCCATTCCAACTCATCCCACCCCATCCCTTCTCTCCCATGTATCAACCCGTGTATTATCCCCTATCGACGCAACACCTCAGAGCACAACGTTCGAGATCGTCGTCAAGGCAGTGATCGAGCCGTCGAGAACGCGTAACGCGGCTCCAGTCGTAGAGAGACAGGGTGGCAGACAAACTCGGGTGGTGCCAGTCGGGTTGTGTGGGAATAGGCGGGTAGGTAGGCAGGCGGGTGAGTGTCTCGATAGGTTAGGTAGGTACTCGGGCGTGGAGGGATGTTGGGGTTCGGGGGCACGGAGGGTGGCGTGGTGACTGGGAGTCGTGGGGTGTTGACTGGGACTTGAGCGCCGTTCGGGACTCGAGTGTTGTTTGGGACTCGAGTGTCGTGTGGGAGTCGAGTGTTATTCGGGACTCGAGTCTCGATTGGAGTCTTACCAGGATTTGGGATCGTTCAGTTGCCACTCGGCTGTTGGCAGTTAAAGATTAACACCTTGCTAGAGCAGGGAACCATCAAACCTGTCTCGGGACGCAAGGTGTTGAGGGGATCGGGACTAAGATAGGGAATGCTCCCAGTGCTCTGACTGGGTGTTGCTGTTCAGGGGTCGTGTTGTTGTGCCTGCTGCTAGCTCGGGTTGACTTTGGGTGTTGAAAACACAACGCGGAAGAGGTTCGAGAGCAGCCGGACGGCTCCTTGCTCTGCCGAGTGATGCGGTGCTGCAGGTGTGGAAGGTATCTACCTGCCTCGCGAGGGTGGGTGCCGCCTGTCTTGTTTGTTCGATCAAGGGGAACTTGTGCCAAGTGACGAGCCTTCAGCTGCCGCTTCCGTCTGCATGATGGCCTACTTCCATCTGATACCAGCGCTCGCCATACATGCTGTCAGATTTTGCTATGCCAGCCAGGCTCTGGTGCAGCCATATCCTTGATCGATGAAGCAAGCGCCAGGCAAGACTCGATGATGCTGAATCCATGGATGCTCTTGAAACGCATCGGCCAGCGACACCTCACCCGTCCAGCCCTTGGCCGTGACTCGACAGCGGAAAGCTCGACCGCTCCTCCATCCAATCTCCGCCCCTCGGTGGCCACAACTCCTTCCACAACGCAGGGCACTCCTCCCCTTTCGACGTACCCTTCCATGAAATCATCCATGCCCCCATTCACCCCCGTCCTCCTCTCCACTGCTCCTCCTGGAAAGCCAGCCCCCACTCCCCTGGATCCCTCCGGCACACCCAGGACCGCCCGACCCATCGCACGAGCAGGTCCAAGTCTCGCCAGGGACACGATATCGCGTCCGAAGCGCGGGACGGTTCGGCCTCGACGCACAGCCACTCCAGACGGCGCCCTCCGGCCGCGACGATCTCCTCAAATATAGCGCGGGCCAAGGTGCCGTCGACGGTGCAGTTGATCAGCGTCGCTCGGGCCTTCGCGGTGGGGTCCTCGATGGGCAGCAGCGGGACGCAGTCCAGCAGGAGGGTGAGGCGCGCCAGAGGGGGGAGGGGGGGAGGCGCCTGGGCCGGGCTGTGGCCGGAGCATGGAGGGAGGCCCCGGTGTGGTGGAGGACGGATTGGCAGTGGTGACCTCGTTCGTTATGCGTCCTGCTGGTGTCGTTCGTTTCTGTCTTTCCTTTTCTGTCTTTCCTTTTCTGTCTTTCCTTTTTTCTTTTATGTCTTTCTTTTGTCTTGCGATTTCTGGCGGTTCTCCCAGCAATACCGCGTTTCCCTGAGTTCTACTGAGCCGCCCTAAGTAGCGCGTAACGGAACGTGAGTAAAAGCGGCGAGTGGTGTTAAACTTTCTGGTATGACAACAAATGATCTATGTACGGATTACGGAGTACATAATTACAGCAATATCCGCAACAAAATACCAGGCCAAAATCGGCACGCTCTTACATCCGTCGACAGGACAATCACCTCCACCTCCATCCATATCCGAAAGCATCCTTAGAAGGGTGAGCCAAACCCAGACTTCTCAATTGGAGTAAACCCTGGCTTCGGCTGGCTAAAGTCCCTCTCGGCCACTGCCCTGGTTGTGTTGACGGCGGGTAGGACGTCGAGAGACGGCAGTCCACGTCGAAGATTGGTGCTTGGGCAAGTACCGCTCTGATAGATGCTCCGCTGTGGTTGAAGAGTGGTTAGCGAAAGGGGCGATCTCGGAAGACACTTGTTCAGAGTGCGGGAGCTTACCTCATCGGAAAACAGCGACCACCTCTGGTTCAGGCTGATGCCGAACACGGTCCTTCATGGTTCTGTCAGTTTCCATTTACCAAGAGACGCCAGGAAGGGTTTAAAGGGCGGTGGTAGAGCGGAGCTTACGGGGCCGTGATCTGCGCAAACACGTCGTATCCCGCCTCGGCGCCGACGCAGTATTCGAAATTCTGCGAGCTACCGACCGAGGCATGCCCGTGGACTCGTAGATGTGTATCGATTGCAAGATCGACCTACAATATCATCCTGGGCGTGAGCATTCGCGCTGTCTCATGAATCTCACGGCTACTCCCTGCATGTGCTGGCTGCGTTCAGTTGGGTTGGTTGGACGGGCACTCACCGCAGCACCGGACACCTCCCACTTGGGGTCAAACACAACTCCAAAGGTCATCATTGGGATTCTGTGGGATGGTTGTCAGCGCCAACAGGTTCTGGGGGTTGGGAACGGGATGTATCTCACAGGTGGAGCTCGAGGGCGCCGTCGGCTGTCACCTCCCAGGTGAAGTCCATGGGACCGTTCCCGGGCTCGTCGGAGGTGGTGAATGACGGCTCATAGGGGTTGTCCTTCTTCTCCGGGTCGAGATATGCGTTGTCTACGGCAGGGTATCGCTGAGAATAGTCCCATTTCGCGACCTTGATGTCGACTCGAGCATCTCTGTTGGAAGGGTGGAGAGAAGACGTTCAGTCAGCCGTCATGGGTGGAGAGAGGGGGGGGCGGGGGAGGGTTGGGCTGCTGTAGGCTTTCTTGGACTTACGCGTCGACAACCACCTTTCCTTCGACCGAGGCAACAAGCTTGAACTCTGGTCCGATGGTCACGATCCCGGGGATTTTAAAGCTGACTCCAATGGGCGCAATCCCTATCGACTTGGGTCAGCACGGCTTCTGTTGGCGTTGACAGCGCCGAGACGAAAACGGAAAGGGGAGTTGACGTACCCAGGAGCACCTCTTCCATGTAGGGAATACGCAACTCGCCATGGGCAGAGAAGATGAGGGATGCCATGATCTCTCCTTTGTTGCGGAAGTTGACATACGAGTGCCTGAACGAACTCATGTCATTCTGATAATTAATCCAACAATCTCGTATCAGCACACGGGTTCATGGCAACAGAGTGAGGGTGCGTGGCCGGCTGGCCGGGGCTTACCAGGTTTCCAATCAACGTCAAGATGCCCGATGTTTGGATGTCGGCCGAGATTACGGCGTGGATGTCGGCCTCCGTGACCACCCGAGTGAAGCCGACCATGCAATCCCGCCTCTCGTCCACGATCTTGTAGATGAAGGTGCTCTTCACTCGTTGATCGAGGATCCCCACCTCCTTCTGCACGTTGCCCATACGTGCGATCCAGTCGATGAGGTTGGCCGAGTACCACCGCTCGTGCAGCATGTGCAGCTCCTCGGGCGGCGTATTTCTCTTATCCATCCTGTACGAGTGGTCTACGTAACGCTTCCAGTCGCCGCCGTGGTCCCGCTTGACAATGTGCTCGACGTCGTCCCGGCGCATCTTGGAGTTGGGGCTCGCCGCTAATTATCGTGGCTCAGCAACAGGGAGGCAGGGATACGAGAACATTATTTAAACTTGGAAAAACTCACCGACGATCTGGTTCCAGTAGTCTTTGGCGTTGCTGTAATCGATGCGGAGTTTGACATGGTTTTCCAGGCGGCCTTGCAGGCGGTGGAAGCCGTAGTCGAAGGTCAGATTGAAGACGGTAGCGCCGATGGGAAGCCGGCGTTTGAGGCGAGACGAAAGCATGTCGTCGGCGCTGGCGTCGTGCATGGGCTCGAGGCTCACGGCCATGGCGTACTTGCCCGGGCCGCAGTGTGCCGGCATCTCCACAACTGTATCGGCCACGCCGCCCAGGAGGATGTCGTTACAGTTGTGCTCCGAGTCCTGGTCCTTGGTACACACGAGACGGGCTGACTGGACCCCCTCGTGCTTCTCGGGGTCGCAGCCATAGACCTCCCAGTGGGAGCCGTCCCGTTTGTCGAGGTTCGTGATCTGCTCTGGCGGACCAGACATGATATGCCACCCAAAGGTATTATCGTTGGGACTGATGCTTCCGCGGCCGTCCCCGTCGTGAACGTCAATGTCGAAGCTCTGGTCCTCGTCGCTTCCAATCTGCTCGTCAAACAGATTGCCCAGCGGGATGGGGAGGTTCTTGATCTTGACCCGGAGCGAATCCCGCTTGCAGCACAGAACTCGGCCGCTTCCAGGTTTGTCCGACGAGCCAAACTGGACGAACGAGGTCTCGTGTGTGTCGATGCACTGCTCGCCGCCTCCATACTGGTGTCTTCCCATGTTGACCTCGTCGGGAGCGCATTCTCCTGCGCAACGGTTGCTGGCGTCAGCAACCCATCGGCAGTCGGGCTTCATGCCGTCGTCGCAGCACAAGGGGTCCCATTCGGCCTGGCCCATGTTGCAGTTGCTGTCTCGGATGCCGATGTTGTCCGTCCCGTACCATGTCGTCCCACTCGGGCAGTCGCCGACATTGTTGGTGCACTTGCCCAGCCAGGCACACGTAGCTTCGCGTTCCGTTGCGCAGCAGTAGTCAGCGTGTGTTCCTAGCGAGCAGATATCATCCCTGCCCTGCTCGTCAATGAACCAATGGTCGCTAGCAACCCGGTTCTCCCCTGGCAGGCAGCTGTCGCCGAAGCTGCAGAAAAAGGTCACCTTGTTTCCTCTCCAAGTGCAATACTGAGAATCCGGCACGGCGCCTATTGGGCAACAAAGTCTCTTCCTTGGCTGGACGCTCCCTTCGGCGTCACAGCGAATGCTGCGGCCAACGCCAATGTAACCAGGGAGGCACTGGCCGTTGCATTCTTGTGTCGTGGTCGTCGGTTGTCAGCCGCCAGTCATCAATCTTGACCAGAATGGGAGTACGAGACAGAGAGTTACCGGAAAAGACACAGTGGTCGAGGGCCGTCGTGTCCCAGTAATCGGCGCCCGAATGTACACCGTTCCGATCTCTGAACTTGCCCAGCCCGTCCGGCTGGAGGACAGCATTGAGCAGGTCATTCTGCGCTGTGTCCTGGGTGACAGCCCAGATGAACAGCCCCCGAAGCCTAGGTAGGTAACAAGGCGGTGCTCGTCAACACTGGCCGCGGAAAAACAGTCGGGATCGCCGAAACGAGCGCGTTTCACTCACCCTTGCGAGTTGGCAAACTGAACTTTCCATCGCAGCGTTTCTTCATCGTCAAACGAAACCCCTAGGTAACCCCCAAATATGTCAGTCATTTTTGTCCGGAAGCTCTGTGTTGGGAGCAAAAAAGGGGTCACGGATGACTCGAATCTGACGCACACTGGTCGTCGTCGTAGCGGAAATACTTGATGGCACTGTCGGGGTCCTTCGTGACCGGCGGCTTGCTCGATTTGCGCACCCAGGCAATGTCTTGGTAGCTCATATACCCCGCTTGCCCCTATAACGCACAGAAGGGATTGGTGAGTTATCACCGCAACGTGTTTCAGACGGGTATTACCGCTTCGGGGGTACTATCATGGTCAAGGCGGTCGCCGGTGGGGGTTGTGACTTACGGAACATGAGCCAGCTACTCCAGGTCCGGTGAACTCGCAGCCAGGGCGAGCGCACTTGGGGTCAGCGAGCGTGTACGTTCTGAATCGATGACATGTCAGCAATTATCTATCATGGGGAGGTGATGGCACCCTCGTGAGGGGCTGGTGAGCAGAGCCAGGCGAGTCATACCTTCCATAAAACCCAAGGCCCAAATTGACCTGATTTGCTGGGACCCCGTTTCTCCAGAGCAGATTGAGCGCATCCTTGATCACAGTGAGGTTGGTATGCCCGTAGACGTGCGGGCCAATCCAGTTTGAGTCCGCGTCCCAACTGCCGAACAGATCGTAGGTCATGAGGTTGACGAAATCCACGTGTTCCTGGGCACCGTCGCTGATCAGTCCGCGTCCGTTTCGGAGTGGAGAGGGACAAAGGCACACAGGCCGAGGAAACATTTTAACATACCATCATGTCCCCTATCGCAAAGTTCTGGAGATACCAGTACGAGGACGGCGCCGTGAATGAGATGCCCCAACCCCGCGCGAGTGTTTTGAAATGCTTCCTCGTGTCCGCCACAAGAGACACAAAATTGGGACCATCCGCGGGGTGCCCTCCTCTGTCACCGGCCCCGGGGTACTCCCAGTCAAAGTCCACGCCTAGGGAATAAGTCCAACGTCAGTCGCAGCGTGGTCTGGGACAGACTCGAAATCATGGGGATGAATATCTCACCATCGAAGCCGTAGTAGATCATGAACTTCTCGAGCTGAGAGATGAAGATCTGGCGCTTCTCCGGTGTACTTGCGAGATCGCCCCATACTGCTTGTGTATCGGTACCGTCGTCGCTGAAGGACCATCCGCCGAGGGCGATCCATACCTTGAGCCCCGGCGCGCGCTCCTTAAGACCGGTAAGCGCCAGAACATTCGCGTCGGTGAGGCCGTGCATGGGGTAAATTTCAAAGGTCGAGGGCATGATGTAGCCAAACGAGACGAAGAGATGTGTCAGCGAGTCGACTCTGATGGCGTCGAGCGTCCGCTGGGCACAGCCCCGGCGCGTAAAGGCCCAGCCCTCGACGTAGCCGATCACCAGATTGCGCACGTCGGTGGTATGCGGGCTCGTAGATCCAGGCTGCTCGCATTTGCTCTGGCATCCATCGCCGCAGAATTCCTGTCGTCACCCCCATCCAGGCTGGTCAGCACCTCCCCCTTTCCCATGTCGGCAGTGGCCGCCAGACAAGTGATGTCCAGCAGACGATGTAATTAACGTACCGAAGTTGTTCCACAAAAGCCATATTTGCCGCAGCAGACATTGAGGGGGCACAGTTTGCCTGGGGGGTCCGCAAACTGACCGCAGTCGGCCTTTGAATCGCACTTGGACGTGCAAGTCGCGCCACAGTGCAGGACGGGATCAAACCCACACTATTCCCGTGTGTCAGCATGTGCTCACGGCATCCAGTCCGGCCGGGAATGAAGCTCACGATACTCCCGTTGCAACATGCCTTATTGTCGCAAGGGATGGTTGGGGAACACGTTCCTTCTGGCAGTTTTCTGGTCGCGAGAAGCCCCGAACGCACGGGTGAGAAGCCGTTGTCAACTTCCCCTTTCCCAAGGGCCAAGCGCATAAAACAGAGACCGAGCCAGGGCAACAACAGTTTGGGGAGAAACATCCTGGCTCCAGAACAGCCAGACAATGGCGTCCGGTGTGTGGTAGAGGGATGTGCAGCACGGTGGAGGCTCTCGTCGGCAACAGCGTTGGGTGGCCAAAAGGCGGACGAGAAATAAGATTGGGTAGAAAGGGAAAGGATGGCCCAGACGGCGGCTGGGGTGAGGGGGGTTTCTGCTCCACGAGAAATCGAAAGGCTTCAGGTACAAAGTACTTGAGGTTGGTCTTTGCCATGGACCCTCATCGCGCAAGTGACAAAAGAGGAGAGGGGTGGCACCAAGCCGGGGGGAGGGTGTTTCGTTAGCAAAGCTTGGGAACAGGGGGGGTTGCATGTGCGGGATGCAAGGAACGGAACGAGCTGCATACCAAGCCGTGTGACCAGCGCCCGGAGAACGTTGGCATGGCCGGGGTTCGAAGGTCGAATGTCACATTGTCACATCGTGACGGTCGCGCTAACTATGTATTGACTTTCCGAAATCCAGATGGACGAAGTCTTCAGGGTCCCGGCGAGGGGCCCGAGAGCACTCCCCCACCACGGCCAACTCGTCTCTCCTCGCCTCTCGACCCAACCAGCACGTCTCTCCTTGCCTCTCAGCCCAGCCAGCACGTCTCCTCTCGATACTTGACCTTCTCTGCTTTGTTGCCTCTCCTACATGCCATCGCAGCCATGTGGTTATTGTGGTTCCTCCTCTTTCTGGGCCTGCACGGAGTGAGACCGTCCCGTGCCGCTCAAGTCACCTTCTTGAACATCACGGCGCCGTATCAGGGCTTTCCTTCGGCTTGTATCAGTGCTCTCAATGCAGTTGTCAGCTGTGATCCCAAGACCGTGGAAGCTGGCAGGGACGGCAGATTCGAGTCGGATGCGACATTGGCAAGCGTATGTACAACGGCTTGCACCGACTCCCTGGTTTCGTGGAGGCAGAGTGTCACGGTCGCCTGTGGCTCGAGCAGATATCAGGACGGTCAGGCCTTTGTGTTGGCCGCCGCGTTGACCCAGTCGGTGTTCGAACGGTACTCGGTTCTCTGCCTGAAGAGGTGAGTCTGAACTCTCATGGGGATCCCGGGCCATAAACGCTCACCATCATCACACACGCATAATTACAGCGAAGGGCAGTTCTGCAATGCCGTCCTCCGAAGTGCAATGTCAAGCCAAGGGTCGACGGCTACTATGGGTAAGTGCACGGGGCTCCGTGTTGGAGTTGCTTGTTGTTTGTTGGGGGGAAAGGGGGAAACAGCAGCACGATTTGGGCTGACCATTCGTGCCGCCGACAGCACCCGACCTTGCGTGCCACACGTGCGCTGTTTCTCTCATCAGCACGCAGCTCCAGCTACCCATGGGGGCCATGAACACCCAGTTGCTGAGCCAGTACTCTTCCGTCACCTCGAGTTGCGGTATATCAACCAAGTCGCTGACACCAGTCGCCACCACGGACTGGGTGACATTGTAAGTGCTCCCCGAGACGAGGACAAGTCCAGATCAAACGAGAGCACAATCTGACGGCCGTAACTATTACCCTACCCCGTGCAGCTCGGCCACAACGGCGCCCACATGCGCCGGGACCGTGTACACAATCCAGCCCAGTGACAACTGCCGGTCCATCTCTCTGGCCAAAGGCATCGGATCCATGCCCCTGCTGACAGCCAACGGCCTCCAAGCCTTTTGCAATGACTTTCCGACGTCCGGGACCCTGTGCATCCCTTCAGCAAAGATATGCCAACCATACCAGCTCAAGGTTGACCTCACCGACACGTGCTCCAGTATCGCCCGGCAGAAAGGCGTGACCTGGACGCAGCTTGTCAGCTGGAACCCTGAGCTGGGCGAGTATTGCGAAAATATTGTGGCTCTGGCGAGAGGGAGCCAGGTCATCTGCGTGTCGAATCCCGGAGGGGATTGGGTCAACCCCTCTCCCGACCCGGAGGCGACGTCCACGACAACATCGGAGCCTGAGTAAGTGAGACAGCGAAAGACCAGATGGATGGACTCGGCGAGCTGATTCTGGCTCTGTGCCCGTGCTTGCCAGGACATATTTTACTCTCCCGCCAACCGTGTTTGCCTCGGCCGCCACGCCGACCGCTTCGCAGCTCTATCCTCTCGCGGGATACGTAGACCCCATTGCCGAGGGCAGTGTGCTCGACTGCCATCTTCATCGGGCACCGCCCGTCCAGATAGGATCTTCGACCGAAGACAGTTACCAGTGCTCCGACTTTGCCTCGTTCTACGGCATCTCGGTGGCTCAGCTGGTTGAATGGAACCCGTCCCTCGCCTCGCGTCTCGTGGCTGGGGACTGCACCCTGTGGCCCAGGGAGCAGTACTGTGCCCAGCGCGACCTCGACGACTCCGCCCAGACTACGGAGTACTGTGTTGTGACCGAGGTCGCCGAAACGGGCACCCGCAGCACCTGCAACGGTTTCGTGGCCTGGTTCGGCCTGACCATGGCCGACTTTCTCGCGTGGCATCCCGGACTGGGGGCACAATGCCAGAATTTCCACTCGGGTTAGTTCATAATGGTTTGGTACCTACCTGACCTGACCACCCACCCCTTTCCATTATTTTCCCCGCCAGAGCAGCAGCAGACAGGAACTGACGGGGCAACTTGAAGGATACACATACTGCACCAGAGTCCTCTATTTCAAACCAGCAGGTAAGCAGACATCCTGTCTCTGACTAATCACTTCACAAGACTCACATTGCCATCCTGCTAGACACCATCTCCAACTGCAACAAGTGGCACATGGCAACCGACATCGATCGTCAGTCCCTCCCCCCCCCCGTCCCTCTTCCTCTCAGTGCCCAGGCTGTGAAGCTAGCCGCGCTTTTCTTACTGACATCTGCGCGCCCAAATAGCTACCCACAATCCTTGTGGTATCATTGAGACAGCCAACGGTGTTTCGCATGCCAACTTCGTCGCCTGGAACCCGAGTGTTCTCAGCAGCTGTAAGTTGATGTCTTGGTCCGTTCCAAGTTTGCGGCGGCTAACGACAACAACAAATTCCAGGCTCGGGGATTCGACTTGGCTATGACTATTGCGTTGGCTTGGGGGCGGCGCCGTCGACAACCACGTCGGCAACGTCTACGTCCACATCCACGGCCACGTCCACATCCACGGCCACGTCCACGGCCACGGGGGTCACAACGCCGAGCCCTATTCAGACCGGCATGATAGCAGGCTGTACAGCTTTCCATTTTGTTGCCGCTGGCGAGACGTGTCAGAGCATCAGCACGCAAGCGGGCATCACCCTGGCACAGTTCGTGACATGGAACCCGGCGGTCCAAAGCGATTGCAGCGGCCTCTGGGCCGCTACAGTACGCCTCCCCTCTCCCCCCCTAAGGCATCATATGGCTGACCTTTTGCCCAGTACGCCTGCGTCGGGGTTGGAGGCACGCCGACAAGCTCCACCGTGACGTCGACCACGGCCACAACCACGGCCACCGGGGTGACAACGCCGACGCCTATCCAGCCAGGCATGACAGCAGGCTGTACAGCTTTCCACTTTGTTGCCACTGGCGAGACGTGTCAGAGCATCAGCACGCAAGCGGGCATCACCCTGGCACAGTTCGTGACGTGGAACCCGGCGGTCCAAAGCGACTGCAGCGGCCTCTGGGCGGCAACAGTAGGCCCCCCCTCTCTCCCTCCGACCCATTCCATGACTGACCTGTTGCCCAGTACGCCTGTATTGGGGTTGGAGGTACGCCCACAGGCCCCATTGTGACGCCGACGCCGACTCATCCGGGCATGGTGAACTACTGCAACAAGTTTGTCAAGGTCAACGCCGGAGATTCCTGTGATAGCATTGCCTTTTGGAACGGCGTTGCCGGCACCCAGTGGGTCAAGCTGTGGAATACCGGCGTTGGGGCAAACTGCGAGAGTCTGCAAGTCGACACGTACGTCTGCATCGGCATGATCGGAGGCACGCCGACAGTGGCTGCGAACGGCGTTGCCACGCCCTCGCCCACGCAAGCCGGCATGATCAGCAACTGCAACAAGTTCACCTGGGCCAGGCCGGGGGATACCTGCGACAGCATCGCCTTCTGGAACACCGTAGCCGGCACCCAGTGGGTCAAGCTGTGGAATTGGGGCGTCGGCCCCAACTGCGAGAACCTCCAGGTCAACAACTACGTCTGCATCGGGGCCCTTGCAGGCACGCCGACCGTCGTCGGCCCCAACGGCGTGGCGACGCCGGTGCCAACGCAGGCGGGCATGGTGAGCTACTGCAAGAAGTTCGTCAAGGTCAACCCGGGCGACACGTGCAACATCGTGGCCTTCTACAACGGCCCCATCTCGACCGAGAACTTCCTCCTCTGGAACACGGGCGTCGGAGGGACCGCGTGCAACAACCTGCAGGTAGACACGTATGCATGCGTTGGCCTCTCGTGATGGAGAAGACGGGAAATAGCTGCAATACCTGGCTCTAGACAGATGGATGAGATGCGTCTCGACCGATGGCGGGCGATTTGGGAAGCGTGAATATCGAAATGTGTCACTCGGCCTCTGCTGCTTGCTCCCCCCCATGCTGCTTGCTCCCCCCCATGCTGCTTGCTCCCCCCCATGCTTGCTTGTCC
>FTEL01004518.1_pt1 | contig 12974 bp, 10 predicted proteins | sample 1658911 | NCBI WGS metagenome assembly FTEL01 (sample SAMEA3914869, study PRJEB12502) | metagenome | biome: forest; material: soil | place: USA | collected 2012-03-12 | depth 0.1 m
CCACCACCACCACCACCGACGCCGCCAAGCCCGAGCGCGAACTCACCCCCGCCGAGCTCGCCCTCCGCGACGTCAAGGCCGCCTACGTGGCCGCGAAGCGCCGCTACCGCGTGACCGCCCCGCGCGTCGAGAAGCTCCAACAAGCCCTCAACCTCTACCTCGGCACGCACAACTACCACAACTACACCGTCATGAAATCCCACAACGACGCCTCCGCCAAGCGCCACATCAAGTCCTTCCAGATCAACACCACCCCCATCCAGATCGGCGACACCCAGTGGCTTTCCCTGAAAGTCCACGGCCAATCCTTCATGATGCACCAGATTCGCAAGATGGTCGCCATGGCCGTCATGGTGGTGCGCTGCGGCGCGCCGCTCGCCACCATCGAGGAGAGCTACGGGCCCCGCAGGATTAGCATCCCCAAGGCGCCCGGGCTCGGGCTGATGCTTGAGCGGCCGTCGTTTGTCGAGTACAACAAGAAGGCGGCCACGCTGGAGAAGGAGGCCATCGACTTTGGCAAGTGGGAGGCGCAGATTGCCGAGTTTAAGGACAAGCAGATTTACCGGCGGATGTTTGAGCTGGAGGAGAAGGAGAATGCGTTAGTCCCCGTGTTTTTCCTGTCCTATTTAGTTGCCCCTGACTGACGCCCCTGCAGATTCCACCTCTTCTTCAACCAGGTCGACAACTTCCGCACCGACTACTTCCTGTGGGTCACGGCCGGCGGCGTCGAGGCCTCGCACGAGCGCTCCGACCGCACCGAGCGCGTGCCCAAGGCCCTCGAGGCCGAGCTCGGCGACGACGCTGACGGTGTCGAGGAGGTGGGGACATGAGGAGGCGTCGTCTTGGTCTTCGGGGACGGGTAGCGAAAACAAAATAGAATCACCGCTTCTTTGTTCCGCGTGGTTGCTGTCTCGATGCTAATTAAGCCGAGATTCCTCGAGGTTGTCTGTCTACAAAACCGCTTCTGGGTGACTGATACCAACTCCGCCATGCGAAAAAAAAACACACGATGCTTGTCCTGATGCCAACTCCGCCTCGCCTGCACCATCCACTGGGCCCCTTCCTCTCTTTACCGCCCATCTCATCATCTCAGGGCCATATTACAACACAGCCGGCCACACCTCCCCTCCACTGCTGCCAATGCCAAATCCCAACCCCCCCAAACAACCCCACCCGCCCACATCACCTCACCCACACCCAGCTGTACTCTCCCCCCTCCCCTGGGGAGGAGTCGACGCCGCGGATGACTCTGGGAACCTGTGTCTGAGGGAAACATGGGGGCCGCCGGACTTGGAGGGCGAGAAGTAGTAGACGGGGGGAGGAAGCACAGGGTGGTGGGGATGGGGAGGAAGTGGTGGTGGGTTGGCGGTGTTTGGTGTGGTGGTGGCGGGGGGTGAGGCTGTTCCGAAACCTATTGTTGGGCCGCCTCTTGTTGTGGTGGTGCCGGGAGTTGAGGCGGCGGGTGTGGACCAGGAGGGGGTGGGCAAGGCGCGAGTGGGCAAGATGGGGGTGGAGAAATGGGGGGTTGAGGCATTGGGCTGTGTTGCTGCTCCTTTCGCGGGCTCCGTTGTTGCTCCTGTCCCGAGCCCGGTTGCTGATCTTGCCCCAAGTACCGTTGTTGCTCGCGTCGCTGCCCCGATCCCGAGCACCGTTGTTGCTCCCGTCCCGGGCTTTGTTGCTGCTTCTGTCCCCGGCTCCGTTGCTGCACCTGTCTCGGGTTTTGTTGCTGATTCTGTCCCGGGCTCTGCCATTTCCTCCGCCCACCCTCCGGCGCCTGATTTGGGCCCACCGACATCGCGGCAGGCGGCGGCGCAGGCGGAGGCGGCAGGGCGTCGAACCCGAATTCCAATTTCGGGTCCAGATGGGCGGGAAGGCGGCCTTGTTCCTGCAAGTACCTCCCCGCCGACGACTTGAGGAAAACGTGTATCAACTGGGGGGGCCGTAGAAAAACTGGGTATACGCATGTGTTGAAACCGTTGGGCGCGGCACAGGTGGTTGATCTGGCTCGGGGGATGGGCCTGGCCACTCGTTCTGCGCAGGCGAGTGCTGGCTCGGAGATGGACCTTGGGTGCCATCCTGGTCCCATCCGGCATCTACCATCACAGTCCGGGTCGAACCTAGTGCCTCGGTTTGATCGTGGTTTTCGCTCAGGTGCCGGTCTCCATTCTCGTTCTGCACCGGCCCTTCAACCTGGGCGAGAAAGATGGCACAGCGGGATGGGATCGGGGCGAGATATTCAAACGGGGCTGAGCAAAGACGGTGGACGAGCTGCTGAGCCTGGGCCTTGACACCAAATTGCACCTCGCCGCCTTGTTGGCATGTCTCATCATCGCATACTTCCCGCACACAAGCTGGTCCACCTTCGTGTTGCGTGGGCTCGCAGATGCCGGTATCTTGTGCGTGCGCCGGGGATTCTGGTGAGCAACTCGGCTAGAGCCGCTGACCAGGTTCGGGCTTCACTTGGACGGGAGCAGGTGGCACGCCGGGGCCGTTCGTCGCGGGTGCAGCAACGTTCCCCGCGGCTGCTTGAGGCTGCAGCGGAGGAGCGGGCCCGTCGACGTCTCCCCTCTCGTACGTGAAGCCAGCGCCGTCTTGGACAGCCTCCTGGACCATGCTCTGGCGTTGCTTGTCGCGGAGCGAGTTGAGCAGGACCAAGACTTGGTCGGCATCCTCGCGCACGGTCTGGTCGGTTTCGGCGTCCCTGGAACCGGGGGTCCTGAGCGGTCCAACGATCCAAAGCTCGCGGATCTGGCGGGTCAGGGAGGCGAGGTCTTCGGTTGATTTTATCTGAGCAGGGAAAAGCGTCAGTGAGGGTGGGGGTGGAGGATGAACGGCAAAGCAAGGCAGAGGACGCACCAGGACGCTCATCAGGGTCTCAATGGCCATGCTGGTGTAGGCTGTCTGGCCGGTGGTGGCGGTGCTGTCGACTGGGTCAGTGGCCAGCTTTTCCAGGTCGCGAAAGGCGGTGATGAGCTGGGCGACGAGGAGGTTTTTCTTGTCTGGGGGAAGTCAGCGGATGCTATCGAACGAGGGCCGGGGACGCGGGGAAGTCGGGCGCATGCACGACGCGCAATGTGCGCATGGGTAGGGTTCCAGTGCGAAGACAACCAAGCGGCTGGCGCGGTGCCTTGGGCGGGTTTTGGGGCAGGTCACGGGAGGGGAGCGCGACTCACCGAGCAGATTCTCGCCCGAGCTCTTGTCCCCATCCATGGTGAAGTCGCCAATGTAAAGATTCGACTGGGGAATAATGGTGTAGGAAAACCAGACCCGATGCGATTCCAATGAATGGGGTTGTTGCGGATGGCGAACAGGTAATGTTGGGTAGGTGCAAGGTTGGTGGTCGTGGGCAGGGTTGAGAGTCGAGATTTGTTTGGTTCAAGGAACCTGGACCATGAGCTGGATGGAGCCTGTGAATTGGTGGGGGTGGGTCCAGGCGGGGGCCGTGCGGAGAAGAACAACGGACCCGTTCGCACTGTTCCTCCCGTGCGGTCCTGAGTGGGGTCCACAGTCCGTGTACCCAAAACTGCGCACTGTCTCGGCTCCTCCCTCCCGCTCGTCAACTCAACTCAGGTCGTCTACTCACTTCAACGCCTGCTCAACATCGACAGATCTCACAAATGTCAACGAGGCTCCTCAATTACTTCCCTCAGGTAACAGAACAGCCCGTCACACACGTCTGGGACCACCTGCAGCGCGGCAATAGCGACCAATCAAAATTACCAACATCAAGACCGCATGCCATCTTCAGTTTCCCCCAGCACCGATTAACAAATCAATTGCTTCACTTTTATTACATCCCCAAATCCAGTGTTTTTGATGGACAGTCTGCCGAGGTCGGGATCTGGGCATGCCCCTGGCATCGGGGACACCCAACCAGAGCGAGGGCAGCACTGTGCACGACCCGGTTCCCCGCACCCACACTACACCGTCTCACGTTCCAGCCCTCCAGCCTCTTCTTTTCCCTCGTAATAAACCAAATATCCCACGAGCCTCAATCATTGGATTTGACGGTCCGTCATCCCTTTACTTGCAACCCTGTGCGTGATTGACCATGGCGTGCTGCTCTGGCTGTTCCGCGCCGAGCCAACCCCCTGGCGGAGAGGCGGCTGTCGCACTCGACACAAAGCCCCAAACCATGGATATTTCCCGTGAGGGTGAGGATTCAGCTGGAGGCGCTACGGACCCTGTTGAGCCCAGCGTCCAGGACCACCAGGCGCCCAACATTGCCCCCCCGGAGCCGGCTCCAGCCCACCCGACCACCTCGACCGTCGAGCTGGCTTCCGGCTGTAAAGACAGCTACTGTGATGCCCCAACCCGGCCCGTCGGCGACAAGACAGCACCACCGCCCTGCTGCGAGGGCAAGCCGTCCCCGTGCTGCGACGTGTCCTGCCTCGACCGTCTGGCGCTTCGCGCATGCGGTGATGGGAAGCAGGAGGTGAAGAGCGACAAGAGCTCGGAGAGTAAGCACCTGCCTATCCCCGTATACAAGCGTGACTGATTTACCTCGGATCCCTGACTAACGATCCCTCTAGCTCTGTGTGCCGGCACCGCCGAGGGCAAGGCCTGCAACTACCACGCCCGCAAGACCCGCGATTCCTATGCCGCCACCCTCGAGGCCATCGGCTGCATCTGCCGCGCCCTGCTCGCCCTGGGCGAGGAGTCGTGCTGCCTGCCCAAGCAGCGCTCTTCCATCGATAGGCAGCGCGGTTCGAAGCGCTCCTCGCGGGGCCGGAAGGCCTCGCCAACCCCTTCGGCCTCGGGAGCGTGCCCCAAGGGCTGCTGTGGCGAGCCGGCCCCGAAACAGCCTGAGAAGGCGGAAGCTTGCTCAAAGGGTTGTTGCAGTGCACCTGCTCCTAAACAACCGGAGAAGGCGGATGCTTGCTCCAAAGGCTGTTGTGGGGCGCCAGCTCCAGCGAAGATCGAGAAGCCAAACTCCTGCTCGAAAGGTTGCTGCGGCGAACCAGCTCCGCCCAAGATCGAGGAGATTGATTCCTGCTCTAAGGGGTGTTGCGGTGAACCAGCTCCCGCCAGGATCAAGAGGACCGACTCCTGCTCGAAGGGCTGTTGCGGCGAACCGGCCCCCACCAATGTCGAAAAGTCCAATTCCTGCTCCAAAGGATGCTGCGGTGAACCAGCCCCGAGGAAGGTGGAGGGGTCCAATGCCTGCTCGAAAGGTTGCTGTGGTGAACCGGCTCCGATTAAGGTGGAAAAGGCCGACTCCTGCTCCAAGGGCTGCTGTGGCGAAACGAAACCCAAGGCAACTGGAGACGGAGCAGCCACTTGTGGCTCAGAGAATATCGAGTCTGACTGTTGCAGCCCTGGTAGCGACCTCGGCATCGAGTCTGCCCCAGTCGACTTGGAAAAGGGGCTGACCGGACGTGAGCACGTCGTTCTCAGCGTCTCCGGCATGACCTGCACTGGCTGTGAGACCAAGCTCCAGCGTTCTCTCGGCCGCCTCACCTCGGTCAAGAACCTCAAGACCAGTCTGGTGCTGGCCCGCGCCGAGTTTGACCTCGACACCCAGAACGGATCCCTCGACGATGTGCTCAAACATCTGGAGAGGACCACCGAGTTCAAGTGCGAGAGGGTGGCAACCCACGGCTCGAGCCTCGATTTGATCACCCCAGACGAGCCCTCCGACTTAATCAACCAACAGTGGCCCAAGGGAGTTACCGACATCAGCCCCGTCGACAAGAAGACGGTGCGAGTGGTCTACGACCCCAAGGTCATCGGCGCACGAGACCTCATCGAGCATGGCTGGGAGACGCCGCTGGAGCTCGCTCCGCCCCAGCCGGATCCCACCCTGGCAGCTGGAAACAAGCACGTCCGAAACATTGGCTATATGACGCTCCTTTCCATTGTCCTGACGATTCCTGTCCTCGTCATGGCCTGGGCGCCCCTCCCAGAGAGGGAGATTGCGTACAACTCTGCCTCGCTCGCCCTGGCCACCATCGTCCAGGTCGTCATCGCCGGGCCGTTCTACCCCAAGGCCCTGAAGGCCCTGGTGTTTTCCCAAGTCATCGAGATGGACTTGCTCATTGTTCTGAGCACTAGCGCCGCCTATATCTTCTCTGTCGTCTCCTTTGGCTATCTCGTCGCGGGCAAGCCGCTCTCGACTGGGAGCTTCTTTGAGACCAGCACGCTCCTCGTGACCCTGATCGTGGTCGGCCGTTTCGTCGCTGCCCTCGCGCGCCAGAAGGCCGTCGAGTCCATCTCGATCCACTCGCTGCAGCCGGCCACTGCCATCCTTGTTCCTGACGACGGAACTGGAGACCGGGAGATTGATGCCCGGCTACTTCAATACGGCGACGCATTCCGGGTCGTGCCAGAGTCTCGGGTTCCCACAGACGGCACCGTCGTTTCTGGCTCCTCGGAGGTCGACGAGTCCATGCTCACGGGCGAGTCAAACCCGGTTGAAAAGCATGCCGGATCTACCCTCATCGCGGGCACCATCAACGGCTCCGGCACCTTGGTTGCTCGCGTCACCCGGCTCCCCGGCGCCAACACCATCGACATGATCGCCGGCATGGTTGACGAGGCTAAGCTGTCCAAGCCGAAGCTGCAGCACCTTGCCGACCTCGTGGCGAGCTACTTTGTTCCGGCCGTGGTCGTCCTCATGCTCATCACGCTCGTCATCTGGATCGCGGTCGGCGTCGCTGTCCGCCACCAGTCTGGCGCCGAGGCCACCATCCAGGCCATCACATACGCCATCACGGTGCTCATCGTCTCCTGCCCCTGCGCCGTCGGCCTCGCCGTGCCCATGGTCATCGTCATCGCCACCGGCGTCGGCGCCGAGCGCGGCGTCATCTTCAAGTCCGCCGAAAGCATCGAAGTCGCCTACAAAACCACCCACGTCGTCCTCGACAAAACCGGCACGCTCACCACCGGAAAACTCTCCGTCATCCTCGAGCAATACCAGGTCTCCGAACACCCCATCTCCACCACCGCCCCCCTCCTCCTCGGCCTCCTCACCACCATCAACCACCCCGTCTCCACCGCGATCACCTCCCACCTCTCCAACCTCAACCTCCCCCCCGTCCCAATAACCTCCATCACCACCCACCCAGGCCGCGGCGTCTGCGGCACCTCCCCCTCGGGCCTCCCCCTCCGCGCCGGCAACTCCCGCTGGCTCAACCTCACCACCCACCCCTCCGTTTCCCCCTTCCTCGCCAAAGGCTACACAGTCTTCTGCTTCACCATCTCCTCCTCCTTGGCCGCCGTCTTTGCCCTGCAAGACTCCCTCCGCCCCGACACAGCCCCCACCGTCAAATCCCTCCACGAGCGCGGTATCCAAGTACACATCCTCTCCGGCGACGACGACGGCGCCGTCCGTGCCGTGGCAGACCAACTGTCCATCCCGCAGGGGAACGTCCGCTCCCGCTGCGCGCCGGGCGATAAGCAGGGGTACATCCGCGCGCTGCTGGACGCGCCTAGGCCGAGGAACCAGCCGCAGCCGGTGGTGCTGTTTTGCGGCGACGGCACCAACGACGCGCCTGCGCTTGCCCAGGCCACGGTGGGCGTCGCCATGGCGAGGGATGATGCGGCTTCCGCTGGGGCGGGGGAGGTGGCAAAGTCAGCTGCGGACGTGGTGCTCATGCGGGCGAGTCTGGAGGGGGTGGTCAAGGCGGTGGGGCTGAGCAGGAAGGCGGTAAGGAGGATTTGGTTTAATTTTGCGTGGAGTTTTGTGTATAACTTGTTTGCGGTGCTGTTGGCCGCCGGGGCGTTCGTGAGGGTGAGGATTCCGCCAGAGTATGCGGGGCTCGGGGAGCTGGTGAGTGTGTTGCCGGTGGTGGTGGCGGCGGTTGCGTTGAGGTGGGAGAGGGTGTAGGTGGCGAGGATGCGAGAGACGGGAGGGTGTTCGAGGGGGGTGCCAGGTCAAGCGATGGAGTGTGACGATGGGGAAAGGGAGAGAAATTCGGGAAGAGTCACACCGGAATGCAAACAAGGCTCAAAGAAGTATTCCTGTACACGTACAACAAGTTACTCATGCTCACAGAACTCAGCCATGACTCTTCCAACACTATTGTCTCCAAACGGCCCATTGCCAAACAATCCGTCTAAACAATCCATCTCCAAATAACCCGTCTAAACCATCCGTCCAAACCATCCGTCCAAAGAACCCGCCCGCAAACGAGCCAGTCCCTAATTCCTCCCGTCACCAATACGGCAGCTCCCACCTGAAGTGTTTCTTGTCCAAGATAAAAACCTCCCTCCCACCCCTGCCGCTCCGTGCCTCCAACTCCATCTCCGCCGCCTCCATCCCCGCCGCCTCTTCTTCCCCATATAACACGCAGCATCTCATCGCCCACTCCGCACGATATAACTCCACAATTGCCTGGTCACTCACCCCCCCACCACCATCCTCATCATGTTCTTCCCCAGCGTGTCCCTCTTCCCTAACCTCCGCCACTTCCCCTTCTTCCGCTCCTTTCTCCTCCTCCCCACCATAATCCCCCTTCACAACCCCTCCCGCAACCCCCTTCCTACTCTCCTCTCGACGAACCCTTTCCAACCACTGTCTAAAAACCCCCATCAACGGCACAACCGACTCCTCAATCTCCACCACCTCAAAAATATCCGGCGGCTGCACCCACGCGGAGCCAAGGGATCCGCGGCGTAACGGGGCTGGCCCTTCGGGTGCTGGCAGGCCGGTGGTGGCGGTAAGCCGGTGGTGGGCTTTGGCGATGCGGTGGCGAAGGGCGGCGGTGCGCCTCGCGGACTGGATCGTGCCCCGGAGGAGGCGGAGTTGCGTCATGAGGGAGGGAAATTGAATCCCTTGCGGGGCGGAGGCGAGGTACTCCGCACATGCAGTGGTGAACTGTACGGCCGGTGTCAGTCACACGCACTCCCTAAGGGCAGAGGGATGGGGAAGAGGAAGAGGTGTGCGAAAGGGGGGTGGCTGCGGAACGGGGGAACAAACCATCGCCTCACCAACCCTGCGCATATACATCTCCTCCCTGAGCAACTCATCCACCGCACCCTTCCACAAAAGCCGGATCCGCTCCCCGGTAACCACCTCCAGCCCCGGCAAACTGGTATCATTTAATAAATACCCCCCCTTCGCCCCACCATTCAACACCCCTTCTCCCAACCGCACGGTAACACTCCTGTGCATGAACTCGTCATACTGCGGCCATACCACATCCTGGATATACTTTCCCGTCAACGTCCCCAGGCGCTTGGCCGTCATCGTGAAACCCCCGATGGGTTGGTGGTCATACGTATCCACCACGAAGGTTGCGTAGCCTTCCTCCTCGGGATTCGGACCGCTGTCGTCGCCGGCGTCATCGAGGCGGTACTCGACCTGGTGGCTCGTGCCGCCATAGATGGTGATGCTCATCGTGGGGAGCCAGACGCGGGCGAAGCGGAGCTCGATGGCGCGCTTTTGGTGGGCGGAGAGGTGGCGGAGGGAGGTCCAGGTGTAGGCTGGGTCGGTGGAGAAGTTGGACGTGACAAGGTGGGAGAGGATGACCTCGGTGAGGTCGTTGGGGAGGGCGCGCCAGATGGGGGAGAGGGAAGGTGGCGGAGGCATGATGGTTAATGGGGGTGTGAAGGTTGGGGGATGATGGTTTGAGTTTGAGAGGTGATGATTTGATGGTGGTGTTCGTGCGGGTGATGTCAATATTCTAAGCGCGTAGGAATGCCGATAGCGAGGAGAAGACGTTGGTCGCAGAGGCACCTGGGTAGGGGGAGGGGGGGAGGAGTCAACAGTCACACGCCAGGTCACGGGCAAGGTGGCTTCCCCCTGGCGCACCCCCAGCGCACCTGCTGGAGATGGGACGAAGCCTGGCAGGACTCAGGTCAGGAGAAGCAGAAGGTGCATTGCTGCTGGTCTTGCCGGGCACTCGGACGTTCGCTTGGCATGCGTTGACCAAGAAACAAAGGGGGGGGGGGGGGGGGGGGGCGGGGGGGAAAAAAAAAGAGGGGGGGGGGGGGGGGGGGGTGACGCGAGGGAGATCGAAGTCCAATTTGATCAACGCAACGCTGCCTTACAAACATCGCCGCGTGTACTCTAAAGTCCAATACCCAACCGTCGCTGCCTGTACTCTATGCAATTGAGAAGAGTGTCCCGTCCCTTGCCAGTGACCCATGTGACCAGACCCCCTTTTGTTGTTTTGTTTACATTACCCCTGACCCCTTCCGCTGTCCCCGCCTTGCTTCCCTCTCCCACCTCCCTCCCTCCCCGTCCCCAAACCCCGAACCCCCAAAAGTTACAACTGCAACCCCATCTTCCTCAGCTTCGCCCCGTACTTGTTCAGCAGCAGCGGCACGGGGATCATCAGCACGCATATGAACCCCAGCAGCGAGTTCCCCCAGCCCAGCCCCAGACTCTCGTACATAGCGGGACCGGCAAGCGGCAGCAGCATCCCCGCGAGGCTGCGGAGGACCGTGTTTGCCGCGATGGCCGAGGCGGCGTACATGGGGTAGCAGTCGACCAGGTACGTGGTCATGGGCAGGAACAGGCCGATGATGCCGAACGAGAAGGGGAACAGCCCGATGATGGGCACGATCCAGTGGGTGCGGTAGTACGTCGACCAGCCGTACCAGAAAAAGGTGGGCGGCAGGCAGAAGCTGAAGTAGATGCTGAGCGGGAGGCGCATCTCGGGCTCGAAGACGCCGTTGTTGGCCTTTGTGCGGCGCACGACGCCGCGGTCCGACGTGGCCGTGATAACGGCCCAGCCCGACATGTTGCCGAGCCCCAGGCAGATGTAGACGAGCCCCGTGATGCCGACGCTCCAGCCGTACGTCTCCTCGAAGACGACCGGGATCGTGGTGAAGAGCAGGTACAGCGTGCCGTAGGTGAAGGCGATGTACAGCGAGACGAAGAACACGAGCGGGGAGAGGAAGAGCATCTTGGTCGGGCGCACGAGGCCGTTAAGCAGCACGCGCGTGGGGCTCAGGTGCTCGGCGCCGGCGTCGTCGTAGCAGCTGCGCAGGTCCGGGCGGCCCAGCTCCTCGCGCAGCCGCTTGACCTTGCGCTGCATCAGGATGCGCGGGTTCGTCTCGGTGCTGTAGAAGAGCGACAAGCCCGTGATGATGACGGCCACGATGAAGACGATCCAGAAGTCCCAGCGCCAGCCGATCGTCTCGGAGAGCCAGCTGCCGAGGACGGGGCCGATAGTGGGGCCTGAGAGAGGGGGGAGGGGAGGTGGTGAGACAGAGTTCTAGACAGACCGACGGACGAAAAGGGGGAAGGGGGGAAGGAAGCGGCAACAAGTCCGAGCTCCGAGACGGAGGACTTACCCAGCAGAGGACCCAGCGTGTAGATGCCAATAGCAAACCCGCGCTCATCCGTACGGAACACATCGGCTATGATGCCAGCTCCAAGCGTCTGTCGATGTGTCAGTCAACCAGCCCACCACCGCCATCACACCCCCCCATCCCGTGATGGCCTCATCCCCAAGGAGTCAAAGAAAGGAGTTAAACCTACCAAGCACCCAGCGCCCCCAATCCCCGCAAAAAACCGAAACACAATCAACCCCGCAATCGACGGCGCCAGCGCGCACCCAATCTGCCACAAACAAAAAAACACATTCGCCGCCGCCAACACCGGCTGGCGCCCATACAACTCACTCAACGGCGCCAAAAACAACGGCCCAATCACATACCCCAGCAAATAAATACTCACCGTCATCGTCCCCACAATCTGATTCTCATTCCCAAACTCGCGGTCAATACTCGCGATCCCGGGAGCAAGAATCGACGACGCAAACGGCGTCAGCAGCGTGATCCCCGACAGCAGCCCAACAATCAGCCACTTGGTCCGTGCCGGGAAGTTGAGCGGCATCGCCGGGTCCTCCTGCGAGTCCCACCCGACGATGCCCTCGTCGAGGTTGGTCGTCGGGATCGGCGCGAACGGCATACGCTCGCGCGAGGCGGTGTTATCGCCGCCGCCCGCGCCCTTGGAGCGGGCGCGGGAGAGCACGCGCGACACGCGGGAATGGATGCTGGCGTTGGTGGAGGCGCGCGTGAGGGGGGCGTGCTGGGGCGGTGGTTAGAATTGGGGAGGGAGGGGAGCGGGATGAGGTGGGGGTGGTGGAACGCACCTGGGCAAGCTCGACGTCGAGCGCGTGGCCGGGGGTCGCGCCCTCGGCCTCCTCGTGGTCGATATCCGGGGGGCCGAGGATGCCATCGTGCCGCTCGGGGGACTTGGCGACGACGGGCGAGGGGGACTTCTTCTCGTCGTCGTCCTGCGCGGCGGTGTCGTCGTCGTCGCGCACCGAGCCGGCCGTTGAGCTCGTGTCTGAGTGGGATTGGGAGCGGGCGTGTTTCTTCTCGTCGGAGGAGGCGGTGGCACCGTCGGCTAATGTTGCGGTTTCGACGTCGGCCGGGGGCTGTTGTTGCTGTGACTCCTGCTGTTGTTGAGGCTTCTCCTCCTCTTGCTGCGGCCGCTGGCCGTTCTTGTCGTCGTCGGCGGCCATGGTGGGCTGACTTGCTGGCTGACTGGCTGGGATACCTGGGACGACGGCGTGCTCCTTGGTGTGTGTTAGTGCCCGGGCGGTTGGTGGCGAAACGCGACAAGGCCAGTCCTCCACCGAGTCCACTCGATCGACGTCGAGACTGTTCGAAGACCTCGGGAGCCAAGGAAAAGCCAAGCGCGGTGGGGGGAGGGGAGGGTTGGGTTTAGTTTGTTTAGGGCTTCCCTTCTCTGGTCTGGGGGGAAAAAGGCCACTCGGGAATAACACTGGCGCCCTAGCGGATCCCGGAGATTTGGTCGATGATTGCGTGCAATGACTCAATGGGGCAGCCCTCCCCCGGAAGGGCGCAGAGTCAGGGCTACCGTCACATCGACCATGACATGCAGGTCAGGCCCAACCCGCACCTTCGCTCGCTCGCGGTGCCGTGCTGCCGTGATTGCCGGAGATAGTGCGGTAAATCCAGCCCGAGCCTGTTGGTGCATGGAGCTAGCCAGAAAGGATGGCGGGATCTCGTGTGAGCCTGTTAACTGGGTCCGAATCGACCAGGGGGGGGGG
>FTEL01003144.1_pt1 | contig 12970 bp, 7 predicted proteins | sample 1658911 | NCBI WGS metagenome assembly FTEL01 (sample SAMEA3914869, study PRJEB12502) | metagenome | biome: forest; material: soil | place: USA | collected 2012-03-12 | depth 0.1 m
AAGATACACAAATGCGCCACGGGCCACTCGAAATCTTTCAAACACCCACCCCTTCTTGGCAGCAAACATCCAATTCACCGCCATGAAGGCTGTCCCGAGCCCCGTGTCGGCTGCGAGAAAGGCCGCCGCCTCACATGCACATGCCCGTCCTCGTCCCCAAGCACCCTCCTCCATGCTCCCTCGCCATCCCGCCGTCGATCTGGCCCTCCGCGCTCGTCACGCCCAACAACAACTCGCCACACCCACAGCTGCTCGCAGAGCCTCCATCACGTCCCATGCAGGCCCGCGTGCATCTCAGCACACGCGCCGCAGCTCAGGCTCGAGGACGTTGTTGTTTGACGCCAAAGTCAACAAACCCCCAAGTCATCAACACCAAATTGGGCTCTGGCTGGAGAGGGTCGACGCGTCTCGCCGCCCCGGGACATCAACATTAGCACATCCGCCGCCATCGCCCGACCTAGCATGGCAACAATCACCCCCGAGCAGCGTCTCCTCAGACGCGGCGCTCATCGCGATGAGAAGCTCGGGCTCCCCTCGCGTGCCCCTCGCCGACATCACGCCGTTTGTCCTGGCCGCAGAGAGCGACGCCTCGACCTTTTACTCCTCCAGCACGGTCGACGTCGAGCTGCCACCGCAGCGCCGCAGCCGTCCACGTCCCATACCGGACATCACCGGGGCCATCAACCTCTTGACGGCGGATGAGACGCGGCGCCTGCTCCTCTTGTCGGCGCAATCCAACACGTCCTTGGCGGCCGCCATCAGGGACATTGCGGTCGCGCGGTCCTCTGCCCGGCAGCCTGAGCCCGCACGGCCGGGCATGGAGCTGGCCGATACGTTCATCTTTGAGGAGCACGCGTTGAAAGGGCACGTGTGATTCGAACGAGGCATCGACGTCGCGACACAATTATCTGTCCGGCCCGTGACATTGGGCCACATCGCCCTGATCACGGTGCACACTTCGGGATTATTGGTTGACTGGAAGCTCAAAGATGGCTCCAAGTACGTAACATCTCTCGTCTCCATCCTATCGTGGAATATCTAACATGAGAGCGTAGCATCCATTGGTCCCGAGCCCGAGCATACAACGGGGCCGCCCAGGGCCAGGCAACCAGGTCCCGCGGGCCGGGCACGCCCAGCCCAAATCCAACAGCACAATGTCGTTCAGCTCAACGACTGCGCAGCCAGGCCTTGGCAGACCGTCCTGGGCCTGAGCCTGGGCGTCGTTGAGAAATGGCGAAAGGCGTGGAGGCCGCGGGAAAGGCGTGGAATCTCGCCGTCCGAGGACGCGCCACTGCGAAGGACGGCAGTCGGCCAGCTCAGAAAACACCACTATATGTGGGACACACTCCTTGATTTGGTTCCCTTTGTAGCGCAGGGGGCGCAGCAAACAATCGGCTGGCGCTGTTCACCGAGCACCTCAATCATTTAGACATAATATAGACTTAACGAACTCGGGTTTGTATTCCACGGTTGCCATTTCTTTTGAGAATGTTGAGAAGAGGCATGTCCTTGGGTCGGTAAATCCAACGGCATGCGGGTTCTGCGTGGCGGTTCCGATCGAGGCCGAGATTGAGGCGTGCCTAAAGGGATATTCTGGTGCTGTCTGAGTTCGCTCGTCACAACGCTGCATGTGGTTTGCACCGCGGTCACTATAGAACACAAACAGTTCAGCACAGTATTTACCTGCCCATTGTGTAAGGTAGCAGAGCTTTGTTGGTGATTGGAATGCTTTCATTATTCCTCGAACACGTCGAATCCTTTATGATGTTTGCGTCTGCCCAGCGACGGACAACTCCATTGTTCAAAGATCCATTGTTCAAAGGATGCAACATTACAGTAGTGCTGGTCGCTGCACATAGCATTATGTCGTGAGGGTAACTGAATCGTATAAGAGCATAGCTCTCGCCAGTCCAGCCTCTCACTTCAACTTGCCCCAACACCCACACCACACACACCCCGGAGACTTGCTATTCATTCTCGAAATGATGTGGCCGCGTGGACATATTCGCCACATCATGGTGGCCATGCTCCTCTTTTCCTTTGGCCCGGTCGTCGAGGCTCATCCAGTTGGATTCTCCAGACAGGCGACGTCCACGACGGCCCCCCTTCCAGCGGCGACGAACACACGCGCAGCAACCCCAGGAGGAGGTATTACACCCCCGGGTCCGGTGATCTTGTTGATCCTCTTCGCGAGCATTACCTTCATCGTGTTCATCTCATGGCTGATCTTCTTCTACTGCCGGAAGGGGAAGACGGGATCAAGCGACGTGGCTGCCATTGAGTTGCAGAACCTGGACAAGCGGCAGGCTCAGCCTCGAACGCGAGGACAGACAAAGCAGGCTATTGCACTAGAACGGGTACCGGAGGAGGGCCAGGCTCCTAAGCAAGAGCAAGCTGCAGAGCAAGAGCCGACCCGCCCTCTCCCAACTTTTCTGCGCCCTGCTCCTCAGAACCAAGCTCCGAAGGGGAGCTTTGAGAGGTGGCAGCAGATGCGGGATTCCCGGAAGCAGGAGGAGAAGGAATGGCTTGAGAAGAGACGAGCTGAGATGGCCGAGCTGAGGCTCAAGTCGATAAGCAACGGTCGGTGATGGCCAACGGAACCCGGTGGTGCCCCCGAACTTTTATTTACAGAACCCGATTTCCTACGTTGTTTACCCAGATTGTACGTTGATAGCAGCAAATCCTCTCAAATCCTCACAAACCCACTCAAGAAAAGCAATACAAACCGGTGATCCGAGCTACTGCAGAAATGAGCCACTCCCCGACCACACAGGGTCCGCAGCGCTTGTTTCGTTATTCGAAGAATACTGATCAACACTGAGTTGTATCCCGTTGTAAATCGGCCGGCCGCAGTCCCATCCCTCCCTGGTATACTTCCAACCTCCGGCCAGCCGGCCTCACTCTGTCGTTTCCTACCGCCTGCCGATACACTGTTTTATCACGATCATCGTGGCGCGGCCCGATTACCGGCCCTTGGTAACACGACACAGACCTAATTCCAGGGCGCGAGGGATCGAGCGCGGATTATCCCAAGGTAGGGGTCGTCGGTTCTCCCTTGGGTTCGTAGCACAGCAAAGCGGCATTCGCCCTGCAGAAAGGCACCTGGTACAACGAGGCTGAGACATTGGGGCAGGACGCGAGGGACTGAGCGGATGGGCCGTGTGGTGACTCTCGGGACTAAATATCGGAGATTTTGCATCGATCTGGCGTCGTCTACTTCCCGGGCGTGAACCGTCCTACGTTCGGGTTTCTGCCGTGGGATACGGCGCGGCGAGGTACATCTCAGTATGAGACACCAGCTTCGCCTCACCTCGAGGTAATGAGAGAGGGGAAGTCCGGGAGCAGACCTCGAGTCGGGCATATATCCCCCAGTCCTTCCCCTGGAGATGGTCACTCTTAGATCTTTCTCTCACCCACGCAACTTACAAGCAGGTAGCCTGCGTCCGTTCTCTCAACCCAGTCACTCCTTCGATACCAGACACTCGTTACCCCTAGTCACTCATTATTTTCCGTGCCATGATGGGCCTGATCAAAGCTCTCCCGCTCCTCTCCCTGACGCTGAGCGCGCTGTGCGGCAGCGCTCTGGCTGGAGAGGGCGGCAATGTCGCGCTGAGGCAGATCCTGGACGACGGCGAGGGTGGATTCTGCGTCGACGAGGGCTGGAATCCGACGTGCGACGGTAAATTATAACGTCCACCCCCTCTCAGGAAAACCACCCGCTGATGGAGTAACCGCAGGCGACGCCCCCTGCATCGAGGCCGGCGAAGCGTGCTGCGCCAACGACGCGTCGTACGAGCCGTCCGCCGACTCGTGCACCGACGACTCCGACTCCGACGACGAGTACGACAGCCCCTACGGCTCCAACCCCTACGCCGGCAACCCCTCGGACGCGCACGGTTCCCACAATTCCTTCGGCGGCAGCGCCGGCAGTTTCGCCCCGGCCCCCACCCCCGTTCCCCACCCTGCCGGCCCCTCCGCCTCGCTCATAGGCTCCAGCTCGCACTGGTACACCTTTGTGGTGACCTACTATCTGGCGAGCCACGTCACGACGTACTCGCACAGCTCTCCCGTCGTGGTCCCGACGCAGGTTGAGTCGTGCGCGACCGTGTCCGTCAGCGCCACCGACGCGGCGCAGGCCAGCGCGCACCTGAGCTCGTACACGGCCACGGCGACCGGGCTGCCGCCGTACTCGCCCCCGCCGGCGGCGGCCGCTACGGGGAAGCCGGTTGGCAATGAGACGGCCCCGACTGGGACCAGGGGGCACGGCCCGGTTGTGGCGGCGGGTGCTGCTAGTGTTGGGGGGGCGGGCGCGGCAGTTGCCGTGCTGGTGCTCGGCGTGGCGGCGATGATGGTGTGAGCCCTTGGTAATGGTGAGAGGTTGCTGGCATCGCTTGTTCTGTAGTCGCCTGCATCACCTGTTGTGTACCTACCTTGGGATCGAGTGAGGGAGGTGTCGCGGTCCGGGTTCCGCCGCTGACCAAGGAGAGATTAATTAAGCATCGTCTAGATCCAAGAGCAAAGTTGTGTTGGTTCAGCGTTCCATCGCACGTGGGCGAATTGCAACGGCCCATTGCCTGAGAGTAATTCTGAAGGCTGGGGCTTATTGTTGTCAGCGCCACCGCATCCAGGGTGGTCACCCTTCCGGCCGGAGTCGGGCAACTCGCATTCCGGCGCAGAGGTTCGGCCGCTGGCCACCACCGACTCTAAGCTGGGCGACTCAGCCTCGCCCAGCGCTGGGATCGTGGGAGTTGTTTGGTTACCTACCCTCTAAAATTGGTAGCGCGGGAGGTTGAGCTTCCGATCGGTAGTGTAGGTGGGAGTTGAGCTCTGGCGAATGGCGGTGCTCCGTTGTGTTTTTGTGGAGACCCCTTTACTTTGGGCAACTCGAAATCATCCCCAACATGCAATTCGAGTGACCGGAGCATTGTGTTGGTGACTGCGCCGCGTGGCCTGCCTTCCGCCGCCTCAACCACCACACCACACCAGACTACGCCACCCTCGACCACGCCAGATCACACTAGATCACGCTAGGCCAAGCAGGCCAGACCGAACAACACGGCATAACCGGTAGGATGCCATCGCCTGTTACCTGGTGCGAGTTCTGCCCCGCTTGCTTGCTTGCCTGCTTGCCCGGTGTCGCCAATATTAACGATCCAAGATCATCCGGAAAACGAAGGGTTCTCGCGACCGGCTCCCCCGCAGCCCGGCAGCCTGCACTTCTTACCTCCCACCTCCCACTTCTCTTTTTCCACCGGACTCGAAGAAGTGACAGGGGCCCACCCGCCACCGCACTCATGGCCACCGCTCCGAAGCCGTGGCTTCTCGCGATTCCAGTCGAAATCCAGCTGGCCATCTGCACCGAGATTGTCGAGTCGTTTTCCTTTCCCCTCACCATCCTTGATATCCGCGCTGTTTCCGATATGGCCCGCTTCAGCGGTCTCCGGTCGCCACGCCGGATCTTTCTCAGGTGGCCGGATGGAGACAATGCCATGCTCCTCGACAAGCTCCCGCCCGCCATCGAATCGCTATGCCTCGGAGGAGAGGACATGCCCGTCTACGACATCGGGGTTCTGCTTCGGGAGCGCCTCCGCAGTGGCCAGCTGCCGGGACTGAGGCGCTTCAGGTATTTGCTGGTGCACACGGAGCTGGAACCGGGCATGGCCGAGACTGTTGCGGGGCTTTTTGAGGGAACCGGGGTGGACTGCAGTCCGGCGTCGTTGGCTGACGATAGGAGAATCTCAACAGAAGCTCGATACTTTCTGTGGCCAGAAAAGAGAGAAGAGGGAGCTAGTGATTAATTGTTGTGAATTAAATTGGCAATGTCAACTTTTGTTCTTGATCTACTTGAGTTGCAGGTTCTGAATCCAGTTTGCGAGGTTGTTTGGATCCCCGACGCGCGTGATCCTGTCAGTGTACGTGTTGGAGTCCTGGGCCTCCCTCTCGGACACTTTCTCCTCCAAGACGCGCGCCACCGCCGCATACACTTGGCCCTTCATCTGACCCAGGACTTCATACCAGTTTTTTCTTGCACGCTCAATGCTTTCTTCATCCTCCTTGTCGACATAGATGTCAGGCAGTCTCCAGTTCAGGTACGTGTTGGGGTGTCCCAAGCGGAAGCGCACCGGCGTGGCAATGACGTTAAAGTAATGCTGGCAGAGCCGGCAGACGGGCTTGCTGGAGCCAATGTACCGCCAGTTCTGGAAGAATCGGTAGGACTGCGTGCCGCCCTCGGTACGTGACAGCCAGTCGTGGAGGAGCATCTCCGCGTGAACGACGGGGTCCAGCTTCTGCTTCAAGCGCTGTTCCAGCTCAGTATTCAGGCCGTAGGGCTCGAGATCTGCCGCCTGCCGTTTGTAAACCTCGGTCCGTGACGGACCGCCAGGCGCGCGGTTGATGATGGTCTCGGTCGACTCGGGGTTGAGAACCACGGCCTGTGTAGGGTACGACCCGCTGGAACGAAGGGACTCGACATCGAAGTTGCGGAAGAGGTCGGTTTCCGCCCAGATGTGGTGGGCATGGACGAGTGTCTGGACGGCGTACTGGTATGATAGGAGTCGCCCCGTAGCATGTCGGAGAGTCGACCAACAACCGCCCTTGGCCAGGTTGTCGTCCTCGACTGCGCGTGCCTCGATGTACCTCTGCAACGGCGACTTCCGGTTTTTATGGACGGCCTCGATACATTGAATCGTGGAATCGATGTCTGTTGTGGTTTTTTTCCAGGTGTTAGTTACTGACAGCCCACGCTTGCATGCTTGGATTCAACAGCTGCTCACAGTTCTCGCTCTTCTGGCCATCTTTGTTCGGGTCAGGCAAGTCGTGCGCCCACTTCTCGAGTGTTTCTCTTGCACTCCTCCCTGTTTGTGCTTGTTAGCTCCCGCTCACGTATCATCTGATTTATACTTGGTTGGCGGCCGCATATGTCTTACCGTCTGAATGACTGTCATCACACCTCTTTTGGCAGGCTTGTAGCGCTTTGGAGAGGGAGGTGAGATAGGACCGTACGCGGACGCTATTCCAACGCAAGACCTCCCGCATCAGCCGTCCTTCGATTACCTCGTCCGACTCGCTTGTTTCTGCCTCGAGATTGGACTTGAGGATGTCAAGGAAGGCCGTCAAACCAGTCCGAGCATTTTTCATGGGAACAGTGGTCCTGCGGTTAGATGCCAAGACGTAGCAGATCCGCCCCTCTCGCCAGATCACGGCGATGGCAGAAACTGTGTTACCCTTGGGTTCGAAGTCGCATATCTGGGCTAACTTGTTGACAAACGTGTGGAACATCTCCTCGAGAGATTGGTTGGGATTTGGGGGGGCATCTGAAGTCTTTTGGGGGGGTCCTCCAGGACAGACCTTATTGAGACAGTCAAGGAGGACAAGCGGCGGAAAGAAAGTTCTCCGCAACCTGGCTTGTTGCGCGTTGTCGAGGGGCACAATTTTGCCAGGGAAATCTAGCACCGCTTCAAGCTGCATCAGCCGGGTAGAGAGAGACAGAGAGGTGCGAACGGGGGACGCAAACAACTCACCCATGGTCTCCTATCCACTTCGCAGAGCCCTGGTTTTCAGATGCCTTAGTGCTGGGGAAAATGACTCGGGAGTTTGGTTGTCGTCAAAGCCGAGCGGGGGATCACGGATATCATCAACACGACACAGGCGCAACAGAGGTGGAGAGCGTGGCTGACTCCGTTGAGGGGAGGGGAGAGTGTCGGGCGAATGCGTTGGGGGTTCATTACTGATGCCCAAGCTGACGGGACATACATGCGATGCGAGGAGGCCGAGTTGCATCTGCAATTCTCATGGGCCGGGCAAACCTCCTGGTGCAGCAACCGGAGCTGATTGGTTCTGCTGTATCAGCCAATCCTGCAGCGCGAGAAAGAGGAATATGTGGCGCAACGCACCTGGCTTGAGTTATCTTGTAGGCCTCCTGCAGCCAGCACGTTGGTTGGATCCCCGTCGTTTGATCCCCCCCCATCGTGCTTCGGTCAGGGGCTGGCTTGCGTAATCGCTGGGTTCTTGGGCAGACAAATCGGACTGCCCTGTGGCCGATGACGGGCTGAGCTTTCTGCACATCGGATGGCCTGATAATGATTATGATTAAGCCATGCAAGAACAACCCCATCTGCTTGTTGAAACACCCCTTTCAATCTTCCGCACCTCTTGCGCTGGGATGGATCCTGGGGACGACGACGAAGATGGCCGACGGTGGGCCCGGGGTGAGTGAACTCGCTCGGTACTGATATGAAATTCTTGACAAAATCTAACGAGACAAGACCGTTTCACACCCGGGATTGTGTTGCAGCCTGGCCCATTTGTCGATGAGGGGCTGCCTGAAGTTGCAAGTAAGACTGACCCGTCCTCACGAAACGAAACGTGTTGGAACCCGGTGCTATTGATCTGACGACACGATGTCAAGGTCGCAGGGCCCCAAGTCCACCTACCGTCAACCCTCAGCATATTCTCAATGCTCGATGCTCTGGCGGACGTGAAAGCAGCCCGAGCCATCATATCTCGTCTGATATGATGCATTGTTCTACCGTCGAGGGCCGAGCGAGTGATTTGTCGGTGCATCACACGATTCCCGCTCCCACTCCGACTCAGGATCATGGCTATAATGCCATGGCCGACGCCGTATCCTCCAATCCCAGATGTTACCCAACCCTCTTCGGGTCCCCACCCCAAAACGACCAGTCCTTCGATGCCGCCCTCGGCCTCACGGTTCCACCCGAAGACGTCGGCAAGGCCTCAACGCAGATGACAAACCAAGTTACGCCGCATTAGTCGGTGGGCTCAGCACTGCAGCACGGGGAGCCGATTCCCCAGGTGCCGCTGTCTGGTTTCTCTCCTCGTTCGCGTTTGCCTTTGGCCTTCGGCCAGATATCCACTGGATTTCAACACATCTTTTTGACCAACGCTCGTTCCTCTTCGGCAGCTATTCTGGAGCAACCTTTGGGTCCTACCGCTATGACACCGTCACTCTCGCCGCTCCCTCCCCAGCCACCGGAAAACATACTCGTTTGTAACCGCGGCTCCTGTGCTCGGAATCCCCGGGCATTCACCAGAACAGGAGACTACAAGTACGTTGATTATTCGTCTGTTTTTCTCGGCTTCTGTCAAGACTGACATGAGTAGTATGCATATGAAGAGACATACACGGCCGTATAGGTGTCCGGTTCCCGGCTGTCCTCGGGCCTTCTACCAGGATCGAGACTTGAGGAAACATCAGATGACGCACTTGGCAGAAGCCTCATTTCGCTGCTTTGTCGAGGGTTGTCTTGGTTCTGCCACGAGGCATTACAACATGGTCCGGCATCTGAAAGACCAGCATGGAATCAAGGTCAAGCAGGCCGAAATTGCTAGTCTCTGCCCGCGTTCATAGCAACTTTGAATCGACTGAAACTTGGGTCCTGTATTTTTCGCAAAATATGACATGCGCTTAAGTATTAACTACATCATGGGTGTAGAATATTTTAGGCACTTTTACTCTACACGTTGTTGTAGTTGTTGTCTTCACTACCAGACCATCCGAAGACTTGCGAGAGTTTCTATCGGGGCCGATTCACCAACAACTGCCATGCCTTTTGTAATGACTTGCTGCTGAGCCACAACGCCTTCGACCGGATACACCCGCCGAGCTGAGCCTACATGACCCGGCCCGAGAACACGCTCTGCGTTCGTTACATGATGAGCTTCGCTGGATGCATGCGTCACTCGCGCCACGAAATGCTGTTTGTTTACCAGTTGTCCTCGTCGACACAACTGTAGGATGCTAACGGCGCTGATCTGTCCCCTCAGCGTCAGCGGTGACCCAAGTTTTGAGGAGGCCTGAGTGCAGAATCTTTGTCCGTCTCGCGCGCACTAACTACAATCGCCGCTACTCTGGATAGATATTAATCCCGTAGGCGGAGAGGGTCCATGGCATCCGAACAATCTCAAGGAGTGAGGTATACCAAGGGTTAGTGTACCAAACTGGCCTCGTGGCCGAGAAGCAGACGAGGGTTTGTTGTTTTATTGAGTGCAGTCAGGGAGAGAAAGGGAGACAATATACAAAACTCCAACAGTTGTCCTTTTGATGGGTGGTCCGACTCTTCCCGGGAACGAACCGAGGCATGGATCCCAATCAACAAGCCACTCCAGTTCGGACCTGCAGATTCAGTCCTGCCGCCATCAGTCTGTCTTGCTTGACCCCCCACTTCGAGAAGTTGGAGGCAGGCACGCCCAACACTGCTTGACTCTCCCCCGCAAGCTGCAGCACCCGGGGCGCCTGCGACCAGGGCGGCTGTGACGGCTACTACGAGTTCAGCTCCAACGTCGCCCGCTGCGGCAACAACTACCGCGGGTGCTACTGCAACCTGACAGCCGCCACCTGCGGGACGCCACAGAACGGCGGCCTCAGCGGCTGCGGCGGACCATCGACAACCCGTTCACGCGGTCGGCGGCGTGCAAGCTCGCTTACCGCGGTTGCCGGTGCAACCCGTCGTCGATGACGCCGAAGAGCTGCCCCCGTGTTGGTGTCTTGCGCGTGGGTGTATTGCCAGGGGAGCGTCCCGGCGGGGCCAGAGCTTGGGGCGGTGCCGGTGGCTGCCCGGGAATAAACGCTGTCTGGGAACTTGTGTTAGCTTGGCGGCCGGAGTCTGGGTCTGGGGTCTGGGGTGGTGGTTAGGTGGTGTTGCAATTTCCGACCACGATCCTTCTGGTTCGTGTGCGGCCATAATTAACCGTCAGCATCGCGCCACGCCATCCATCCGGACTGGGGCACGCGACCAACCTTCCACCCTCAGTCCATTGAAACACAAAAGGCCGACGATTTCCTCCCCCCTCTGCCCAACATGACGAAACTCGTCATCTCCATCAGCTTCATGCTGGCATCGGCCATGGCACAGTCCACCGGGCTGGGGACCTTCTTCCTGCCCGACTCGCAGCCCAGATCCCTCGAGGCGTCGGCGGTAGCGGTCAACACGATCGGCACCGCGCCAAACACCGACATCGTCACGACACTGGTGCTGGCGTGCCCGACGGCGGCGTCCCCGGACAACGACGCGTGCCGGGCGGCGGGCATCTACCCGGCGCACGTCTTTCACACGCAGGGGTCCGTGTGGGGCGGGACGACGACGTACCCCGTGGACGACAGCACCACGACGTGGCTCTGCAAGCTGGGCGGGGGCGGCAGCACGCTGCAGGGCGAGTGCGTCAAGACCATCGTCAGCGGCGGCGCGACGCGCACCGAGACGACCCAGTACGACCACTGCTACGTGCCGGCGCACCAGCTGGCTGTCGTGGTGACGGCGGGGCTGGACAAGGTCAACCGGGCGGCCTTCCTCACCATCGACGCCGACGAGTACGTGTCGATACACGACAGTCTGCTCGCCGGGTACGGCTGTCCGACCGACAGGACCATCTGGGCAGGCGCGGCGGCGTCCACGTCGGGCACGGCGGGATCGACGGGTGCTGCGGCGGTTACGAAGACGAGCACAACGACGGGGGCTGGTTCAACTTCAACTGGCGGCTCGGGAACGACTGCGGCTGCTTCGACTCAGGCGACTGGTGCAGCTGCAGCCTCGACAAGTTCTCCGAGTGGCGCGTCGAGGGGAGGGTTGGTGACGGCATCGCAGCTGGGGTTGTTGGGGGCCGCGATGGCCCTGGTTGGGCTGGTGATGTAGTTGCATGTAAAATCGAGTGGCATGTTGATGAGCGGAAGCAGCAATTTAATGGTTGAGTTGATGTTGATGGTCGAGAAAGCCGTTTCATTTGATGGCCCTGCTGCGCTGCTTGGCGGGTGTAGGCTGCTGAGTGCAGGAGCCCAAAGCCACGTGGCGACCCACTAATTCACCAACGTCAACCCCTAAAGCCGACCCGCCAGTGCAGTCGACCAAGCATCACCACCCCCAAACCTCAACAGACCACATCAACCACCCTCCAATGCCGCCGCCAGACACGGCGGGCCGCAGCACGCGGGCGGTGCGGGGCGCGTCGCTGCTGATCCTGCTGCAGGTTGCGTCGCGGGCCATCACCTTTGTGGCGAACCAGGTGCTACTCCGGTTCCTGACGGCGCAGCTACTTGGCCTGTCGACCCAGCTCGAGGTCTACTACCTGTCCGTCATCTTCTTTGCCCGCGAGAGCCTCCGCGTCGCCATCCAGCGCCAGGACTCATCGAGCATCACGACTTCCAAAGATGGCAAGAACAAGGATGGAGACTCCAGGGCCACCCAGGCCGTCGTCAACCTGGGCTACCTCGCCATCGCCCTCGGCATCCCGCTGGCCCTCGTCTTTGGCTGGCTCTACCTCCACTCGCTCAGCGCCGCCACCCTCGCGCTGGCCCCGAACCTGGTCGTCTCGCTGTACATCTACGCCCTCGCCGCCGTCGTCGAGCTGCTCTCGGAGCCCGCCTTTGTCATGATGCAGACCCGCCTGCAGTTCGGCACCCGCGCCGCCGCCGAGTCCGTCGCCACCTTTCTGCGCTGCTTCGTCACCCTCGGCGCCGCCGTGTGGGGTGCTAACCGCGACCTGGGCGTCTTGCCGTTCGCCCTCGGCCAGCTGAGCTACGGCACCGGGCTCCTTGCCGTCTACGCCTGGCGCGGCGCGGGCCTGGCCCGCAGGGAAGGCTTCTCCCTCCTCCCGCGCCGGATCACCACCACCCCGCCTCCCCCGAAACCGACCGAGAAATCCTCTCCACCCACCCCCCCAACGGCCCCCTTCGTCCTGTCCTACTTCTACCGCCCTACCCTCCACCTCGCCTCTAGCATGATGGCCCAGAGCGTGGTCAAGCACCTCCTCACCCAAGGCGACACCTTCCTGGTGACCCTCCTCTCGACCCCCGCCACCCAGGGCGTCTACGCCCTCGTCGCCAACTACGGCGGCCTCCTCGCCCGCCTCGTCTTCCAGCCCGTCGAGGAAAGCAGCCGCAGCTACTTTTCCCGCCTTCTCACCGACCCCTCTTCCCCGGATTCCACCACCCCAGATTCCACCACCCCAGATTCCA
>FTEL01006550.1_pt1 | contig 12957 bp, 7 predicted proteins | sample 1658911 | NCBI WGS metagenome assembly FTEL01 (sample SAMEA3914869, study PRJEB12502) | metagenome | biome: forest; material: soil | place: USA | collected 2012-03-12 | depth 0.1 m
CTGTGGAGGTGAGGGGGTTTGTGACGGCGTGGGGGTCCTTGGCGGGGGCGGAGCCGAGGGAGGTGGAGAGGGAGACGGGGGATTTGGCGGGCGGTGCGGGGGGAAGGCTGCGCCGGGCTTTGAGGAGGGAGACGAGGATGGGGAGGGCGGAGGATGTGTCGCCTTGGCGGGCGCGGAAGGTGGCGTAGGCGGTGAGGGTGGTGAGGAGGTTCTCTGAGGGGGCGCCGGCGGCTTCGTTGAGGGTCCAGGTCTTGGGGTTGAGGGGCGCCGCGGGGAGGTCTGGGCGCTCCGACACCGCGAGGTGCACCGCGTCTTCAAAGATGATGCTGGCTGGGCCGGTGATGCCCTTGTAGTCCAACCAGGAGGCGTAGGCGAGGCTGGCCTCGATCTTCTGGCTGTTGTTGAAGCCCGGGGTGGAGAGGATGCGCAGGTAGACGGCGTCGGGCGACTCAAATCGCAGCTCGCAATCCTCCTCCCGCGGGGCGCCCGACAGGCCCGGGGGGATCGGCTTGGGGAAGGGGTTCGAGGGCCCGAGCATGGTCCCTGGCGGGAAGACGATATCCCTGGTCTTGTCCAGCACCCAACCTTCCATGTACTCGCTGACCTTGGCGAGGCCCATCAAGGCCTGGAAGTAGCCCCTCCTCCAGTTCTCGGACTTGGCCGTGACGTCCTTGGTCCCTGGTGGGCAATCATGGGGCGCGTCCTTGACATCCTTGCCGTCAACTTTTGGGTCGTGGAGGCGTTTGAGGGCCTTCTCAAACCAGTGGCCGACCCTCAGCCATGAGGTGATCTGGCCTGGCGGGGGCTCGTAGCGGGAGGCGAAGCCCTCGCGGTGGTACACGCGGGTCATGAAGCTCCATTCGCGGGGCGTGGGGTATCTGCCCTCAATGCGCTCTTGTCCGTAGAAGAACCATCCGCCAAACAGGAGAGCTCCGACGAGCCAGATGTTGAGGGTGTACCTCGTGCCGTTTAGGAGGTCGTACTTGATCTTGGCTTTGCGTTCTGGTGTCAGGTACGAGAAGTGTCGGGCGCGGGCGGTCGGGACGGAGAGGAAGGGGAGCTGGGGGCGGCCGCGCAGCTCTGCCCGGGCGGGGGAGCTGTGCGTGAAGGTGCGCAGCAGCTTCCCGTCGTTGGCGCGGCGAAGAAGAAGGCGGAGGCGCATGGTGGCTCGCGTGGAGATGGGTTCCCGGGTGTGCGAGCGAGGGGGCGTTCCTATGGTTGAGCGGCCCCAACGGGTTCGGGAGCTGGCACTGAGGCTTATCGCATGTCTGAGTTTAGGGGTTGTTGCTTCCGGTGGCAATGGGTCGGTCGGCGGGGTGTCTCGGGGATGGCGATGGCGAGGGCAATGACGATGGTGTCGACGGAGGTTGATGCTTGGAGCTCTCTCTGAAAAAAGATGCGGCATCTCCCCTGCACGTCTTGGCAGCCCCGCAGTGCTGCTGGTGCTTGTGGAGCTTGGACCATCCTGATGAGCTCCATTGCATCAAGGACCCCTCCATCAACCCCAATGAGCTGCTTTCACTCTGGCCGTCACTCCTCATCCAGTCAAAAGACATCGGGTTTTCGCCCACGCCACTCTTGCCAGGCACGCATCGAATTTCATATATGACTGGTATTTTGGTATGGATATCTTGCTGGTCATCGTTTTCGACGCCTCACCCCCGGCATTGACAATAGAATGAAGCTCGTGGCTGTTCGCGGGGTAGGCCACCCCTCAGCAGTGCGGTGAGAGTGACTCCGGTATCACGAAGATGGAGAGAGAGTCCGAGTCAAAGAGTCAGAGTCAAACTTTGGTCGAATTCACCACCTCCGCATATATACGGCCAATTCGACCCTCAGACTCCCCGCCAGCCCGCTCAGCAATTGGAGCCCTGGAGCTCGTGTGAGCTGGTTCCAGTGTGACGCCGTCGTGGTCTGTTTGGAACAGACACAAGCACGGCGGTATGAGGAGCGACATTAGGATGCCCACCTCAGTAACTCACTCTGTGGCACTGTGTTCGGGGTGTGGCTTGGTGTGTAGCTCAAGTTTGATGAAATGTTCCAGAAGGTCGGCAACCAGGACAAACAAATTCGTGGGGCGATCCAGCGCCATTCTATTCGTTTCCAAGAGCTGCCTACCTACCGCGGCTGTTTCCCTCGGCCTTCTCTCGGTCGAAGTGGGTATCTTCTTGCATGCGTCGGCGATCGCTGCTTGATGCTGCGCGCGAGGAACAGACGGATCTCGCATCAACTAGTCGAGTGGCAACCCGCTGTTGCTGCTGCTTCCCTCTGCGGCGGCGGTATGCTCAACTCCACTGTTGCACGACTCATGCCGGCCACGAAACGTCGGCCTGCTGGCGATCAATGTCCTTCGGCCGAAGCAGTTAAGCGCGCGAGATTCAACCAACAGATGGGGTTTCCCTGCCTGTATCACGAAGCGTATCCGCGAGGTGGCCAAGGGGGGTCAAGGGGCCCGAAACGTGACGCGCCAGCATCTCAGATGCCGGCGAGGGCGCCCATCAAGTGCCGATCTATTAGGTGCACGAGCAAGGACAGGCTCGACTCCGGCATCAACGTGGATGCATCTGCATCATCATCACGTAATCTCAAGGCTTCGACTTGGCCTCGACGTAGCGCTGGAGTGTCTGCTTCTGCAGGGCTCTCTGCTCGTTGATGATCTCCCACAGCTCCTCGTTCTGCTTTTGCAGGTCCTGGTCGCCGACAAGCTCGTCGGCGGGTTGGTAGAAGGCCGCGATGGCGCTCTCCAGGGGCCCTTGTGGAACACCCGCGGAGTTGACCAACGAGTCAAATCGAGTTGCGGGGGACGAATACGACTCAAACTGGGTGGTTAAGGTGTATGCACGCTCCGCCTGCGACGGCTTGACGATGGTGACTGTTTTCGTCGGCGTCTCGGACGGAAATGGCGAGACAAAGGCGACGTTGCTAACGGCGGCGTTGAGGTTGGCCAGCTCAACCGGGGACTTGTTTTCTGCAACATCCCACCTCAGGATCTGGCCTCTGGGGTGCCCCGTCAGCAGCATCGTGCCGTCGTAGCTCAAGCTCAGGCAGGACGCCGGCCCAACATCGGGCTGGGTCGCACCAAAGGGCGACGCCACTTGGACGACAGTCGAGGCGTCCTCCGACCCCGGCCCCAGGACGGGCTTGTCGGAAAACAGGTCGGCCAGGTAGAGCGAGCCGTCCTCGCACGAGACGCAGACGGCTCTGGCGGAGGGGTCGAGGGACACACAGAGGGGGAAAGTGGGGAGGAGGAGGGTGCGCAGGGCGTCACCCATCTGGTAGTTCCAGATGATGCACGACTTGTCTTTGCTCGCGGATACACAGAAGGCTGTGTCACGGCTGACGCTGGGGCTGATCGAGAGGCCGGTGATGGCGGCCCTGTGGTTCGAGAGGCTCCGCAGTGGCTCGTGCTCGGAGGCGGCGGCCGAGTCCAGCTCGAGGAGCTGGGGCAGCGGCCACACGTGGATATCCGAGTCATCAGACCCGGTGAGAACATGGCAGGGCGTGGCAGCCACGCAGGATACTGTCTGGACGTGGCGGGCCGGGGTTGAGACTAGCCGGCCGGTACATGTCTGTAACGAATGTTAGCAGGGCATGGCTGGCATGGAATTCTCCGACACAAACACGACAAGACGGGCTCGGCCGTTCCTGTCGCGTCGCATCCAAATCTCTGGCGCCACTCACCTCCCAGAGCATCAAGCGGCCCTCGGCGGTACCCATGACAAGCACGTCGCCGACGAGAGTGAGGCAGCGGATCCTCTCGGGGAAGGCCACGAAGGCCTCCTGGTTCCCGCGCAGCCTCGAGTAGACGTGGACGTAGGCCTTCTCATGCTGGGCGGCGAAGACGTGGGTCTCGCTGACGGCAAGGCAGTTGACCGGAACCGAGCTCTTCTTGAAGGTCGACTTGACCGAGTAGGCGGGGCTGAGGGTGTGGCAGTAGATGCCGACGTCCTTGGCGATGGCCGTGTTGGAGGACAGCGGGGCCCCGCAGATGGCTGAGACGAATTCCTCAGTCAGCATGGCTGCCGTGTTTGTGGTCGTTGCTGCTGCTGCTGCTGCCGTGGCCGTGGGTGGCTGTTGCCTGTGTCGGTGTTGGTGTTTTCCTCGTCGTCGTCGTGGCCCTGGCCGCCGTTCGTTGTCTCAACTTGGCTCAAGGCCAATTCCCGGCTCTCCGTTTCGACACAGCGCCACAACCAATCACGACAGCAACAACGGGCTCCCCCGAGCTTCCTTCGATGCTGGTGGCGCCAATAGCGGACAGGCCCCCGTCAGCGGTTTCACTGCCCCAGGGTGTCCGGTGAGACAAGAATCGCCTTGTGCGCGCGCCGAAGCAGGGTGCCCAGAGGAGGGACGAGGGAGGAGGCAGCGCGGAGCAAGGGAGGGGGGTTGCGGGTTAGCGTGGGCTGTCTCTCTGCGATAGTGTGCGGGCGGGGAGGGATGCCCGAGACTAAGAAAAGCCAATGCCACGAAGTGAATTCCCCAAGAAGACCGAGGGCGAAAAAGCGTGATTCCGATGACGAGAAAGCGTGGGAGCCAGAGACCGAGACCGCAAATGCCACTTGCTTCGTTCCCTGTTGAAGCCCTTGATTCGTGCCTTCTTCGCCCGATGGAATCGAAATTTTTGGGGGAAAGCTGCAGTTTCCTTTTTATTCGGACACAGGGGCTGTGATTGGTCGCACCAGGAGCTTTGACGTTTTGGGTGGGGCCGAGCGAGTCGCCGTGTGGGTCTCAGCCGCAAGACCACACTTTCCTCGGTCCGCATCCCTCGTCGTTGCTTCCCGCCATCCCTGGACCCACTGGCATGCAGCGGCCCAGTGGAGCTGGCCCCACCGGACAAGGATGAGCTGTGCTCACCCCACAACCCAATTTTGTTTTTCCTGTGCCATCCTCGCTCCCCTGCTTCGTCTTGGCTCTCATCTGGGCTGCATCTTGCTTCGTCCGCTTGCTCTGCTTGCTCTGCCTCGTCGGGCTTCGTCCAAACAGCACTTCGAGTCTGCGACTTCACACCGTGCCAGCAGCAAGCCCCCACACGTGGACAGATTGGGTGGCAGACTCTAGACCACGCCAGGCTCGCATTGGGATCTCCTCCGAGGCGTCTTTCTTTTTTTCCTGCGGGGATCGCTGCTGCTTCGCACCTGTCGCGCATGGCGTGCTCCTGGCTGCAAGAAGCTGTGGCGAATGCATTCCATCATCCCAGGTGGTCGTTGATGTCGCTCGCTGAGGTCTGACTCTGAGGTTTGGGCTGATAACATGCATCGACGCTAACCTTCCCCCAACCCACCACCCACCCACCCCTCAGCCCACTCAACCCACCCATCCCGCTCAACCCGCCCTCTTAGCTGCTCGATCATCATCGGAGGCGGGCGCGGGCACCCGCAGCACCCACCAGGCGTGCCGCGCACTAATTGCTAGCCCGAAGCCTCCTCCTCCGGCCCTCCCTCCGCGCGAGGAATGAAATCTGCCCTCTCGTCCGCCGATCAGATCTCGGATGCAGCCCCGGCGAAGCTGACAAGCCCTTGAGGCCCTGGCCTCCTCGCCGCCAGGGTGTGCTCGAGCCACGGAGCCCCCCCTGCTGCCCGCAACTCCCGTTTGGAGGTGGCTTTGTGGAGCGAGAACGGCATCTGCACCTATCCGCGTCTCTGATCACTCGCGCCCCCAACACGAGGCCCGCCCGCCACAAAGCAACGTTTGACCGGGTCTGGCTCTGGAGATGGCGAGGGGACCGAGGAGGGTGCCCGTACGATGTACTTGGTCCATCCCATCCAGAACCGGCGCGCGTACACAGTAACTCTTGCAGCACTGCATCAGCCCTGTTCCCTGTTCCGCCAACGGAGGCGGCAGCAAGAGATAGGCAGGAGGCAAGAGAGGCGGGCCGGCGACGCCTCCACGTCTTGCTGTTTATATTGCATGGCGTGGGACAATGCCTATCCTGGACTGCCGTGATGATGATCCGGCATCCCCTCTGCTCCCTGCCGTTGCCAGTGCGTGCCAGGGTGGACGGCCAGCCGAACCGAACCAGAGCCCGCGCCAAACGCCAACACCCACGCCAACGCCCGCCCCAGCAACTCTCTGATTTTTGTGATTTCTGTGACTGCCCGTTTCGGCCACGCCTCTATTTCTCTCTCCCGCTTGTCTGTGCAGCTCAAACTGCGAACTAACTAACTCACTAACAACTAGTTCAACGGGGAGCAGCACGGACTGCCGCGCTGGGTGCGGCCACCCTCCCTTTCGGCGGCCAGACAGCATTGACAGGCTCGCCGTGCAGGTGCCACGGCAGCGGACGCGTTGTACCCTGTGACACTCCCTGCTTTTTCTGTCTCGACGAGACCGGAGGGACAGTAGAGACATATACGTGCCATCCTCCAGCCCCCGGTGCTCCCAGTCTCCTCGGCACCGCATGCCCTCGCCGCCACCCAGCCTGAGATGGTCCAAATCACCAGACGCCGTTCGCTGTCATCCTTCGGCCTTCTCTGCGACATCCACCCCGGCAACCGGACCCGGGTCCACGGTTACACGGGATATTGTCTCTCCTCCCAAACGCCGCCCTAAGCCAGAGTCTCAGGAGCAGCAGCAGCAGCAGCAGCAGCAGCAGCACAGCACCGGGAACCACGGGCGCCTTGATGCCGCCCTCACCCGTCCGGCCTCCTGTCTCGGCGCCCAAAACCAGTACACCCCCCGCCTGATGCTCGAGATGGACGCTGAAAGTCTCGTGGTTGGCTGCAACCTTCCTGAGCTGTTGGTGAACGACCTCGAAACATCAACCGACCTCTTCAGCTCCAAAGCCATGACTGCCGGCAGCCCCCGCGCCGGTCTGGCAGCGTGTCAGTGGGATGCGGGCCCGTCCTTTTACCGGCCACTTCTCCCCTACCGCTCAACAAACTACGAGAACGATCCTCGTCTTCATCTTCATCAGCTTTGTGTTGAGAGCAGGACCCCACCGCAGCAGACACTACTGCTGACGACGGACGATGTCAGGCCGTGTCATGATCAGCAGCAGCAGCACCACGACCACCGGCACCGGCAGCAGTCCGGCGATGACGGAAAGGAGCTACGGGTCGAAAATTCATCCCCCGACTCACTCAGTGTCACCTCAACGGGGATCGGACCGCTCTCCGTCCGGACCCGTCAACAGTCCGTTGCCACGGCGGCCACGTCGCTTTCCGGTCGTTGCTCGTCGCTGTTCTCGACTCGTGCCTTCTCGCCGGCCTCTCCCGTGCTCTCGCCCTGCTCCTCCAACCAGGAAAGCAGTCCTCAAGGTACCTGGTTTGAGGATGATGAGCTAGAGTCTCCGCAGGATGGCCTCCAGAGCTCCGTCTTCACAGCCAGGACCTCGATTTCCGACCCCCACCTTTCCGCCGCCTTCGCTGCAGACGACGACGACCGCGACAGCATGGCGGCGTCGCAAAAGTCCACAACTCACTGGGAGAGCATCCCCGCTGCCACCACACTCCACTTTACCAGAGGCTGTTACGGCACTCACTCTCGGCCACAGACCCCCGCGGCTCAGTTGCAGTTAGAGAAGCCCCGGATCGTCGACATCCTTCCGGTGGCCCTGGTTCCAAAGCGAACGACCTCGACCAAGAGGCGCGGGCATGGGGCCGCGACCACATCTTCCCTTGCCTCTGAGCCCAGGGATACGACGGCAGCCCTCCCGGCCGCGGCCAACCGGACGCCGCGGCAGGGCGTCTACCATGACCACCGCCTTGATGAGCAGCCTGAGCCGATGGTGTCGCTGCTCGCGACGGCTAACGGCCGAACCGTGATCGACGCGTCGACGCCGCCCCCGATATCATTCGTCAGGAGAGGGCAGCCGGTCTACCACCACCCCCATTCCCGTTCGCCGTCACCCACCATCGACGCCATTCTTGACGTAGAGGTCCTTGAGGCCGAAACGTACGCCGCTGAGGTACCGACTCAGGACCGGCCACCATCGCTCGACGCCCTCCGCCTCAGGGCGGATGCCAGCGTCGACACCCTGGGCTCGCCGCACCACTCCCCGTCGTACACGCCAGGTCCTCCGCCCCCTGGGATCCGGCTGCCCCCGGATGTCATCGAGTCTCTCCAAGTGTCGGTGTCCTGCTTCCCGGAGACGATGCTCCTCACCTCGAGCCTCTCCATCGAGACCATCTGCGCCTACTCCAAGAAAGTGACGCACCGGGCCGGCCTGAACCGCCCCCAATGGAGCCCTGACAATGACTCCATCTACTCGTCCGCCTCCCACACCGCAATGCCGCCGAAGCGGTGGAGTATGGGCAGCTGGCTGGGCCACGCCCGGCGTGGTAGCAGGCAGCACACCCACCCTCCTCTCAATTTCAGCTACCCTCCTCACGGCACCACCTCTGCCTTCCCTCCCCTCCCTTCATTCCGCCCCCCCGTTGCCTCCCCACCTTGGGCCCCAATCAAGCACATCTTCCCCTTGGCCCCCGACCGTCTCTGCGACGCCCTCTACGCCCACCTCCTCGCCCTCAACTACATCACCTCCCTCTGCCCCACCACCTCCCCAGCGCCGACACCGGTTCTCCTCCCAACACAACCGTCCCCGCCATCCCTGTCCCCACCCCCATCACTGACCGGCAGCGGCTGCGGAAGCACCACCAGCAGCGGCGGCTCCGCAACACCGAGACCAACCCGCCCGTCGGCAGACGGCGCCAGCGGCGCCAGCATCGCCAGCCACAGCACCAACAACGGCCTGGCCATCCCGCACAAGGCGGCCAGCCTGCTAGGCATGGGCATGGACGACCCCGTCTCGTCGGCATACCACCTCCACCCCCAAAACACCTACCAGCAGCAGCAGCAGCAGCAACATCACCACTGGGGGAGCGCGGGAAGCTTGAGACTCCGTCTCAGCCGCCGCCGCAAACAGCAGGAGCTGGAGAAGCCGCCTACTCCGCCGCCGAAACCGCCGCCGAAGGATTTCGTGATTGCCGGGAGCCGCGGCAGTCAGGATAATGGCTCAGCGAGCATGAGGGAACTCAAGGCTGGGTTGGGGCGGTGTGTTGGGGTGTTACTTGCTGCGGTTATGATGGGGAGGCGATTGGATGGGACGGAAGAGGAGGGTGGGGGCGGTGGGGAGGGGGTTATCGGGGAAGAGGTTTTGGTTAGGGCGCTTTGCGAGTTGGTGAGGTGTGTGGAGGAGGGGGGGTCGGTTGTGGCTGGGTTTGGTGGGTGATGGTGAGGGTTTGGTCCAAGGGGGGTTTTATGGCTGGATGGGGTGTGCTTGAGATGCGGGTGGAATGGCTGGGTTGGACATGACATTTAGTACGAACGGACGTGGACAGGGACGGCGGATGGGAAGGGGGGTGTTTATTGGTACGAACTTGGGCGGCAAGAGGTTTGTATACACAGTGAGTACCGCGCGGTGCTTTTTTCTTTTTTTCTTCTACGTTTCTGATATTATTGCCGTTATGAGGCGTAGCCTCGTCCAAAGTTCGGCGGGGCTGGCGTTGTGATGTCCTTGGTTTAGGGAAAGGGGTAATGAAACGTTGGGAGCAGGGGGTGGAGGGGTGAGGATGAGGATGAGGGGTGATGACTATTATTAACCGAAGTATTTACTTACTATTTAGTACTACTGGGCTGGCCCAATAATGGGCAGAGGGATGCCTTGTTTTTCGAATTCTATGGTTTATACCCCCCTTACTGGTCCAAGTACCAGGTCTTCGAGATGTTGTGATGTGGTCCTTGAGCAACTTGTGGCGAATCACTTAATCTACGCTGACTTGACAAAACGTCCTTGCCAACAACAGCAGATGCTGTGCTCGTAGGAGACTTGACCGAGCCAGCTAGCCAAGTTGGAAGCTTAAGCTGGTGTCTTGGGTAAAACACGACGAGGGTCTCGTCTGTCGACACAAAACCGGCCATCACAAACCAGATGCAGGCAGAGGAACAGCAGCAGGCAAGCAGGTCTCTAGAAAGCGCCATCTGATATTTCAATACATTTCCGCACCAACCCTCTTTTCAACCACTCACACACTCACCACCGACTCCTCTATCTAGCCGCAAGGCAGGCAGATGCAGGAAGGCCTAGTAGGTCAAAGGAAAGCAAGCAGAGAGAGAGAGAAAGAAAACCACCCTCAGGATGATCGATCGATTCAAGAAAAACAAGGCCGAGGTAGAGGCTTCAACTCCTCTCCCCCGGTAAACACAAAAACACAAACGAAAAAAGAACCGCGGCCACATCCCAAAAGGTATCGGAGTCCCCCCAAAATGAACCATTTTATAGCAACAGCAGCAGCACCAACAGAATGAGAAACAAAGAGACCGGACCAAAGAAACACCACCGCCATGAAGTACCCCACTCAACATAAACGACGAAAAATAGGAAAGACCGCTCCTCCCCCATGAGCAGGGCAGGTCGAAACTCGGTGGCAGTTGCCTCGTGGTAGTCACGACCATCACCCCACCCTCGCTCGACAAACCAGGGAAAAATATGATAAAATCCGCACTCATGAGGAATCGTAAGAAATGACAAACAGGTAGAACAATTGATGAAAATGGGGGAAAGAGAGGGGGGTGTTGTTGTGCTAAGCAAGGTCATCCATCCATCCATCCATGCATCTCCAAGTGCGAAAACCATCCATCCTGTGCAATCCCATCCCATCCCATCCCATCCCAGATCCGGCAATGAAGTAAAACCCCTTTCAACAATGCAAATTGCTTTTGCCATTGGTGTGTGTGTGCTGTATCCATCCATCCTCCCTTCCTTCCCAGGTCTTGTATGATGTGCCTGCCTGCCAGTGTGTACTCCCATTTGCGATGATGACGACGAAAAAAACGACCATGACGGCGATGAATGATGGACCCCCGAATGTGTGATGTGGGTTTTTCTTTCTCTCGAATCTCTTCTCTCTCTCGCTCTCTCTCGGTATCTCTCTCTCCGTTGCGAATCGCGCTTGTATTCCGGGTCGTCTCGTTGTTTGTTTTTTTTTTTAAAAAAAAAACCGCCATTCCATTAGAACCCGAGCGCGGAGGGCTAGTGTAGTCGTTTTGCGCGCGCGTCCAGGCCCGTCAAAAATAGCAATCTGCAACCCAAAAGGCAATGAAGAAGAAAGAGGGCAAAAAAAATGACAACTAAAACAAATGGCAAATCCCCTCCCTCCTACCCACATCAGTCCGTCCATCCTCGTCGCCCGCTGCTCGTCTGCCGAAACGAAAAGACACAAAAGAAAGGAGAAAAAAAAGAAACACGCCCGCCATCCCTTTGCCCGGAACTCCAAAACGGATCCCTGATCGCCGAAAAAAGGAGATCCGTACCCACAAACCGATGCTCGCCTCTGGTATGATGATAATGATGTTTCAACCCGACGCGACGCCGTGCCGTAGGCCATATAAAAATATGTTTGTTCCCGCCCAACCCCAGCCGCCCCTTTTCGCCTCGCCCGTGTCCCGCCGTCCGCCTGCCTGGACCTTTGCGCCGTGCATGCCATGACTGCGTATGTTGTTGCTGTGTTGTGTGCGAAACCCAAAAGGTGGGAGATTTGGAATCGAAGAATTTCGGTCGCCGTCCCGACGGATGATGATGATGATGATGATGACGATGATGATGGATGGGCCCGACCCGACAAGAAAAAAAAGGACCCCCGGAAAAGCGCCAGAGTGCGCCCCCTAGTTTCCGCCCCCAATGCTCCGAGAGGGATGAAAAAAAGAGGAGAACTCTTCTAAGATGTGTGCGTGTGCGTGTTGTGATGTCCACCGCGAAGCCCACGTCGAAAATTGACGCCGGGAAATGTAGCAACCCAAGAAAACCCCAACACAAAAAGCCATCGTTAAAAAGCTGGGAATCATTGCGTGTCAAAAGAAAAAGAAAGACTCCTGATGCCAGACCGTACGCCGATGAGTGCATCGTTGGAGGGTTGTATCAGACGTTGCTGGTAATTGCTCGTGGGCGGGGTCCGCCACCGATCGATCCGTCGGGTCGAGCGGTCGGTGCAGCGATGCGGGGTCCGTAGGGTGTTGTTGAGGCCGCGACCTGGACAAGCCACCGCAAAAACGTCGGAGTGAGAAAGAAGTAAAAATAAAAAGACGGCCACCCAACTCCCACTAATCATTAACCCGCACCATGCAAGATGCGGTTGGTCAGCCGAACCATCATCGCCCCATCATATAAGGGGAAAACGCGGAGGCGGTCCCGGCCATCATGGGCCCGTTGGAGCCGTACATGCCGCCCCACGGGTTGTTTGGCGCGCTGGGGATGGTTGGCGAGGCGTACAGGTTGGCGGCACCAGTGGCGAGGCCGGCCGACGCCGTGTACCCGCCGCGGCTTGCGCCGAGACCAGGTGGGACGGCCAAACCGGGTGGTGGCCCGCTCGCGGTGGTGAAGCCGCCGGCAGACCCGGGATGCATCCCGTTCATGGCGCCCATGGCACCCGCGCCATTCTGGCCCTGGTTCTGGCCGGAGCGCACGCCGAGCGGGTTCTTGGAGAAGCTCAGGCGGATGCCGCCCTTGACGCTGTTGTGGAGCGGCTGGCCGTAGAGCTCGTGCAGGGCCTTGGTCGCAAAGGTGACGTCCTCGAACTCGACGAAGCACATGGGCCCATTCTGCTTGGTCCGGAAGCAGAGGCGCTTGTACCCGCGTTGCCTCGAGAACATGGCCTTGAGCTCCTCCTCGGACGTGTCGATGGGCAGGTTGCCGACGTAGAGTGTGTTACATGGCGGGTTCTGGTCGGCGGGGTTTGCTGGCGGGAAGTTGTTCATGCGGTGCGGCATCTGCGGCGGGTAGCCCGCGCCGGGGCCGGCCAACGCGGTCGGAGACATGGTGTTGGGCATCGAGGAGAGCGAGGCCATGCCGGCGTGGCCGTAGTACGGCATGGGGTTGTGCCCGGCGGCCGGGCTTGGTGTGGTGTTGAGCGACAGACTCGCCATGCGCGAGATGGGCAGCTGGGGCGCTGTCTGGCGGCGCTGGGGGCCGTTCTTGGCGAAGCCGACCGGGTCGTCGAGCAGCTCTTTAGTCTCGTCGTCGTCGGC
>FTEL01005987.1_pt1 | contig 12953 bp, 16 predicted proteins | sample 1658911 | NCBI WGS metagenome assembly FTEL01 (sample SAMEA3914869, study PRJEB12502) | metagenome | biome: forest; material: soil | place: USA | collected 2012-03-12 | depth 0.1 m
CCCCCTTGGTGCGGGCCTCCTCGGCCAGCGCCGCCCCGACCCGCCGCGCCAGCACCGGGTCAAACGTTGACGCCACGCTGCTCGCCGCCGGAAAGCACGCCGCCTTGGTGCTGCCCACGATGTCGACTCCGCGACAGCCGTTGGGGCCATCTGTCATCTGTTTTCAGGGGTCAGTAAAGTCTGCTGCGTGTCTTTTGACGTACGGGAGTTCGTGTCGGTTGGGTTATTAAAGTCTTACCTTGATAGACGGAACGCCCTTGGAGGGGATGCTGACCGTCTCCCAGAAGGTCCCGCCGGCCAAGAGAGAGATCTTGGTGAAGCAAAACTTGTCAGCGGACTCATACTTTAGGTCACGAGCATGTATTGATGCATGCCTACCTTCTCATCTTGTGTGAGAGTCTGCAAGATAGCCTCCGTGTCTACTGCTTGCCCGGGCATCTTGACTCAGGCTGAAGCTCTCTCCGCCTTGGCTGACTTCAAGGTTGGTTTGCTTGTTTGTTGAGCCTTGGTTGAGATTTCACGGAGCTCATGAGCTTGCTCTCTTGTGTCGAGAGTTTGATGCGCAAGGCACCATGATCATATGCGGGGATTGGGGTCAAGCGACATGAGTCAGGATGCTCGATCAAAAATGCTGCGGGAAAGCTCAAGCTTGACATGGACCCGCGGAAGCTGATGAACCTGTGGGTATGGTTCGGAACGGGAAGTGGATCTTTGGCGTTCTCGCCGGCTTGGATGGCCGGAACCCGATTGGTCCACTGAAACTTGAGAGAGTCTCCGGACTGATGGCAACTCTGCCAGTCCGAGCCAGGAGACATCGATACAGGCAAGTATGTAAGAAAGGCGCTCTGAGATGAACGGCAACAATTTGTATCCTCGGTAATCTCAAAGTCAAGTGGCATACCGAGTCCTGGCATAATGGTAGCACCGTACTCGGGCAGCTGCCTTTGCGGCGGCATCCGCATCACCGTCGCCTCAGAACCCACGGCTGTCCTTTCGTGTTTCTGTGAACACTGCAGCAAAGGTGCCGGCGGCACAAACCAAGTGGTATGGTAACTGTAGATTCAGCACCTCCAACCCAACTTCCGAGCCTTATAGTGCTGATTTACAGCACCGCGACCACAGATTGCAAAGTTTGCACACGCCGACGTCAAGATCTCGTCTGCCGAGGACCTCATCACGACTTACACCTTCACCGATACGTCCAGCGGGTCACCCAAAGACAAGGCCTTCTGCCGAACCTGCGGAGTGCCGCTGTGGACGGTGCCAGCATCTGCCCGTGGCACACACCTGCTGATTCGTCCAAGCCTGCTCTCCAACTGGTAACTCTTCCCCCGACCCCCATTGCCCTATTGCCGCGGAGTCTTTCCCCGTCCGTCCCATGACTGAGGAAGTACCGAATCGAAGATACTAATCTCGAGCTCGCTTCAGGCATCATCTCAAGCCCCGATCTGAGATCTTTGTCGGACAACGACCTGTTTGGGCAACTCCGGTAGAGGACGCGGAGCAGTGGCAGGGCGTGCGGGGAAAATGAAGCCAGCGTTGAAGAGCCTCGGGTGGTGGAGGAACGGATCAGGACGGAAGATGGCTCCCTGGGCTCGGAACAGGGACGGAACCAACCAGTCGGGATGTGGGACCTTTGCTCGGATCCCACCGGATCGCCACCCTCTGCAAGGAATAGGCCAAGAAGCGATAGTTGTGTCCAGGAAACAAGCATCATCCCGGGATGCGTCCTTACCCCAGCCCAACCTCACCCTCGGGAGCGATTCGTGGTTCCGGGGTTTGCCCCAGATTGTGGGGTCTGGAGCTCAACCCAGCTGACTGTGCCGTCTTTTTGCTCGCTTTTCAGTTGCTGTCATGAGGAAGTGTTGGGAGTTAAAGCGTATATAAAGGTCCCATTCTTTGACCGAAACATCTTAGGGCGCCGATCTTGTGTGCAGAAGAGTCCCTTGTGTCCTTTTCACTTTTTGCTTCAGCCTTCTCACTTGAAACTCGACGCGCTTCATCACACAGGATGGGTGGGACAAGACGAGAAGGCTGGAAAGACTGAGACGGAGCTGGCCGTCGGCGTCGAGCTGGCAGCGGTAAGAATAGATCCTCGCACCCTAGATCCGGTCGTGAACGCTGAGCCACTGACGGATGGACATCGGCCAGGTTCTACCGGCCAATGCGAAGCCATGGTACCGCACCCGGTATCTGCTCCTGCTCAACCTCGCGCTCTTGATGCCGTTGCTGTCGGCATCTGCCATCGGATTTGATGGTAAGCACCTGTGACCTCTAGCCGTCGCGCACGAGTCCAGTCAGGACTGACTTGTGCCCTCGCAGGCTCCATGATGAACGGCCTTCAAACGTTGAGTCAATGGCGAGACTACTTTGGCCGGCCGTCGGGCGCAGTCCTCGGAGCCATGAACGCCATCTTCCCCGTGGGCAAACTCGTCGCCGTGGTGCCCGTAGCGTGGCTTGCCGACCGGTTCGGCCGCAAGACGCCCATCTGGATCGGCCTCGTAGGGCTGATCGCCTCCACCGCCATCCAAGCCTCGAGCCACACCGTGACCCAGTTCATCGTGGGCCGGTTCTTCATGGGCTTCTTTACGGCCTTCATCGGCCAGCCGTCGCCCATCCTCGTCGCCGAGCTGGCGTACCCAACACATCGCGCCAAGATGACAGCCTTGTACCAGACATTCTTCGTACGTACTGATATATACTACCCATACTCTCTCGACACTGACTCCAGTGCGAGATGACTGACTCGAAGTCGGAATAGTACTGTGGCTCGACCCTTGCCGCCTGGTCGACGTACGGCTCCTTCCGGATCCCCTCGACCTGGAGCTGGCGCGTGCCGTCAGTGTTGCAAGGCGCTATCCCCCTGATTCAGCTCCTCGGCCTCGCATTTGTGCCCGAGTCTCCACGGTGGCTGTTGGCCAACGGCAAGGCTGGCCAGGCGCGCGACATCCTCACCAAGTGGCACGCCGGCGGCGACGAGTCGTCGGCCCTGGTCGCGTACGAGATGGACCAGATCGCGACGTCGGTCGAGCTGGAGCGGCAGGCGCGTGAGACGTCGTCGTACGCGGATCTCGTGCGCACGCGGCCCAACCAGCACCGCACGCTCATCGCCTTCATCGTCGGCTTCTTCGCCCAGTGGAACGGCGCGACGGTCGTGTCGTACTACCTGACCCTGGTGCTCAACACGGTCGGCATCACCAAGACGTCGGACCAGTCGCTCATCAACGGCCTGCTCCAGATCTGGAACTGGATTGCCGCCGTCGTCGCCGGCGCTCTCATGGTCGACCGCCTGGGCCGCCGCACCCTGTTCCTGACCTCGGTCGCCGGCATGCTCGTCAGCTACATCATCTGGACCGCCCTAACCGCCCGGTTCGTGGCGACGCTGGACGAGGCCATGGGCCGCACCGTCGTGGCCTTCATCTTCATCTACTACTTCTTCTACGACATCGCCTGGTCGCCGCTGCTCGTCGCCTACCCGGTCGAGATCTTCGAGTTCGGCCTCCGCGCCCGCGGCGTCGCCGTCATGTACGGCTCGACGTTTGCCGGTCTCATTATTGGCCAGTTTGTCAACCCGATTGCCATGGGGGAGATCGGCTGGCGCTACTACATTGTGTTTGACTGCATCCTGGCTGCCCTCTTCGTCGTCATCTGGTTCTTGTTCCCCGAGACCAAGGGCCGCACGCTCGAGGAGATCGCCGAGGTCTTTGACGGGAAGAGCCGGAAGGTTGGGGACGTTGAGGCGGACTTTAAAAGGCCAGAGAGTTTTTCAGAAGAGTTCGAGCATGCACAAGTGGGGGCGCAAAAGGCTTGATAAGTGGCCCAGATCGAGTTGAGCTGGGCGCACCTTGCCGGCTGCGGTTTGGTGTCTAGGTACCTTAGTATTGTTGTCGCATATCTTACCGCGAGTTGGTTACTCCCTTTTGACCTACAGTTAAATGAGAAGGCTTGAGAACTCATATCAGCTTGCTCGGGCATGGCCTCATTTTCTTCCTCTTGCACGCCCCGTATCAACACAACATCACAGAAGCTTTCCTCCATCAAGCAATTGCTGCTTTGGGCAGGCCAATCGTCATGGTTAGGTAGCATGGAAGTTGCTTATAAGAATCAGAGACACGATCGTACAAATAGATACGTGACTGCGGCCTTGGCTGTCTTCACATCGCTTTCTCAGTTGTTATTAAATCGCCGTGATCCTTGTTGCGATCAAACAATTCGTGTGGTAAAACGCCGGGTCCTTGTAACACTAAATATTTCCTGCCCTGAGCTGTCGTCCACTAGTAGAACACCAACGCATGGAGGCCAACCCAAGGAGTTTGAACTTTCGAGGCCTCGCTCTATTCCCTTCTCAGCCTCTATCTGGTAACCAAGTGACACCGCACCTGGATGGCCTCTAGCCAATTACGCTAATATTGCTCACAAACGAGCCCTCGGCAGCAGATCCCACTTGCCGAGTGTGTGTGTACAAACCATACCCCCCACCGCAACGTCCAACACCATCCCCATGATATCAGCCATCACGCCACAACACCCAACCACGCCTCACAGGCCCGGCTTCGTCAACCCTAACAGATCCAAAAACGGCCGGTCATTCACCGCCACGAGGTACGCCGGCTCGTCCGCCGACTCATTGACATGCTGCACGCGGGACCACGCCGGCACGGCAAAGGTATCCCGGCTCGTCCACTCAAACACGACGCGCTCGCCGCCGTTGGGCGGGTCGACGATGGTCTTGCCGGTCCCCTCGTAGCAGTGGTAGAGGAACGAGCTCGGGTGCAGGCTGGGCTCGGTCGTGACGCCCGCGCCGAGCCGCTCCGCCTGTATGCCGATCGTCGTGGACAGCGGCTTGCCGTCAGGGGTCTGGTACTGGTGCGTCGCGTGCGGCAGGTTGGCACTGTCTAGCGCGGTTTGCACCGGCGCCCAGGGGTGCCGCCACTCGCGCGGGTCGGCAGGTCTGTGGGTTGAGGGAGGAAGGGTGCGTTAGTAAGTATATCTGCTCCCTTTTTTTCGGTTGCGGGGTGGGCGGAGGTGGAGACTTACTCGCTCGGGTAGCGGCTCTCGCTGTAGAGCTCGGCAAAGTTGACGCGGGCGTAGCGGAACAGCGGCAGGTTGAGGGCGTCGAGCCAGATGACGGGCGCGTCGCTCTCGTTGCCGTGGTCATGCCAGTGCCATGTCGGGGTAAGGATAATGTCGCCGCGCTCCAGCGCCATTCGCTTGCCCTCGACGGCCGTGAAGCCCGACCCGTCGATGATGAACCGTGCCGCGAACGCGATGTGCCGGTGCGCCGGCGCAACCTCGCCCGGGTTGACTAGTTGCAGCCCGCCGTAGATGGTGTCGGTCGTGTACGGCGCCGCTTTTGGGTGTGTCAGTAATGTTCAACCGATAGGGGTTTCCTTATAAATGGCAAGGGAACCGAAAGGGGCAGCCTACCCATGCTTGGGTTGACGAGCATCAGCACTCTTCGCTCGGCCGATTCAGCCGGCACGAGCTTCCCAGCCCGTAGGAGATGTGGAAGCGCGTCTTGGTACTTCCACAAGTGCGGCTTTGAGACAGGATTTGGCGACGCAGGCACCATGTCATCCATCTTAAGCCACAGGGGCTCAAGATGCTGTGATGGGAGCCCCTTAAGGAGCTGGCCCAAGGCGTCATTCGTGCTTTCTTGGGGCATGGATCCCATAGTGGCCTTTTGTGTGTGTGTTTGACGTCTTGAATCGGATCAATGCCAAGGTGTTGGACTGTGAATGGAGTAGTGAGAATACACGTTACGGTTGTTGAAGCTGACACCGGCCGAAATGTCCGCGAGTGTTGAGCTGTATGGAGATCAAGTAACAGCCTTGCATGTGGGTGCCGCCACCAGTCTGGGGCCGATGGATCACCTCGCTCTTGAGACACACTCGTGCCCACGAACCGGGACCACCCCTCAATACATCCCCAGCACCCCCACTCACCGAGTTCCGAAGCAATCCTCCGGCCCGCCCCTGTCCCGGGACCCACATTCCGTTCCGAAGTATCTCGGATGCAAGTCCCACCATTCGCGGGATTGGCGCCGTCAACTACCGGTAGGTAGAAGTTAATTATACAAGTCAAGATCGAGTTCATCGCCTCATAATTCATTGAAGAAAGCGAAACCAAAAATCTACCGTCACCATCAGACCACCCCCTCATACCTCAAATCATGTCCTGGACACGCCTCATCCGATTCACCGACGACGCCGGGCGGGAGTGCTTCGGCGAGCCCGAGGTCGACAGTGCTGAGCAGGTGCAGGAGCTGCTCGTTCAGGGGCAGCTCTACGCAACCGAGTACCAGGGCGCGAGCCCCGTGGCGCCGCTGTCTAAAGGGTCCCGTGTGCACGTCAAGGAACTGCTGGACCTGCTCCGGCCATCCGACGTGCCCATCATCCGGTGCATCGGCCTGAACTACATCAAGCACAGTGCGTACCTAGCCTAGCCGCCCGCCTCTCACCACCCACCACCCAAAACCCCCCCTCACGTTTCTCAAGCCTAAACTAACCCCGGCCGGCACACAGTCCAAGAAGGCGGGCGGACCCCGCCGCCATACCCCTCCGTCTTCATCAAGCCCTCCACCTCCGTCACCGGCCACGCGTCGGACGTGCCGATCCCGCGCATCGCGCAGGACGGCACGCTCGACTACGAGGGCGAGCTGGCGGTAGTGATTGGCAAGACCGGCAAGGACATCCCCCGCGAAGACGCGCTGGCGCACGTGGCCGGGTTCCTGGCGGCCAACGACGTGTCGGCGCGCGGGTGGCAGCGCGACCCCAAGAAGGCCGGAGGCGTGCCGCAGTGGTGCTTCAGCAAGGGGTTCGACCGGTTTGCGCCGCTCAGCGCCGTGCTGGTGTCCCCCGCGGTGGTCGGCAGCGCGAGCGGGCTGACGCTGCAGACGTTTGTAAATGGCGAGGAGCGCCAGAACACGAGCACATCGGACCTGCTGTTTGGGGTGGAGGAGATCGTGGCCTTTTGCAGCCAGGGGACGACGCTCGAGGCCGGGACCGTGATCCTGACGGGGACGCCGTCCGGCGTGGCGATGGGCATGAAGGAGCCCAGGTACCTGAACGATGGGGACGTGGTGGAGGTGCGGATAAGCCAGCTCGGAGCGGTGAAGAATAAGATGGCATTCGAGTAAATTATTGTTGGGTATAATTATGAAAAATAAAAACAAAAAAAGTTACACGCAATTGGTCGAGCTGCACAAAAGGGGACTCGGATAACCCTCCGTTATGCTGTTTGCTCATGTTTGGGTAGCCCACGGATGGTTGCCGGTGAGAAGCTCCCAAGCATGTAGGTTCAAGTCAGAGAAGTCGCTGGCGCCGAAGGCCAGGTCTGAGAGTTCCAGGTCAGGAAAAGCGCCCAAGTCACCGAACTGCTGGCCAAGGGCATCGGCCGGACCAAAGAAGTCGGCGGCCTGGGCCTCTTCCCCGGTTCCCGCGGGAGCGACCCGGGCCACGTCGGACGGTCTCCTCGTAGCCTGTTGGTTCTGCATGATGCGTCCCGACAGAATGTTCAGGACGGCCACGCAGCGCCGCGCCGACTGACCGAAGCGCTCGTGCGCGTGCAGCACCGACACGGCCTCATCCCACGAACAATGGAGGCTGTTGTCGCCCGCGAGCTCGGGCCGCAGCCGGGCCACGATCAAGATGGTGGCGGCCGAGTAGACGAAATACAGGCGGTACCACCACGCCGGCAGCAACCCGACGGTGCCGTCATGAGCCTCGAAGCGCGCGAGCACCGAGACGACTTCTTGCGCCGTGGCGACGCAGAGAGAGCCGACTTGCTGAACGACACGCGACGCCAGACCGCCGGTGGGCGCTGGCCGTGTCCCAGAGTTTGACGCGGGTTGGTCCAGGCAGAACCGAGCCATCGTCGGGCGCAGGAGTAGAAGGCGAGCTTGGAGAAATCTAGGTATGCATGACATTTCAGTCAGCACTTGGGATGGACATACGGATGTGCCTTAAAAGAGTCTTACCGCAAACGCAGAATAATTGCTTGTCGTTTACAAATATCATTTTCCAACTCATGAACAGTGGCAAAGCACAGATGGCGAGGCAAGCCCTGCTCCCACGTCTCCAATGCGCTGTCCAGTCTCAGCAGGGTTTCCAGGTCTTTCTCCCGAGCACCCTGGGAGTTGTTGGGTTCGGTCGAGGATTGCGGGTCGTTGGTAAGATGAAACGCGATGATGCTGAGGTGGATAATCGCATACAGCTGAACCGTCTGTACAAAGAATGATACTCGTATTTGCTCTCCATCTTGGCCTTCTCGGGATGGGCGCTTCGACGGATCTGACGAAAGTGGAAGGGGAACAGCAGAGGCATGCTGGTGTAAAATCATGGGAGGGCGCCCGTGCGTCGTGGACACCATCCTAGAAGACAGAAACAGGTCAGTGAATGATATGATAGAATGTCGATATGGCGGGGTGAGTTTACCGGTCCATGAGAACACATCCGTGCCATAGCCTGCGGACAAGCTCACGCTCGACGGGGTCGACGATGCCGGCTGATGTCTCGGGCAAATGCAGCCCCAGGCTCTGGGCCGTCCGCACGGCCGAGCCCACAACCATCCAGGTCTGATGGGCATTGCTCGTGGTCTGCAGGTACTGGCTCATGAGCAGAAGGCACTGGACCAGCTCCAGCGACCCTGGTTCCCACAAGCCGAGGCGCAGCAGGGCCTGGGCGCGCTGAAAGTAAACGCGGCTGGCCGCGTCGCGTTGTTCAGGCTGCAGCGATTCGATCAGCTGCGTGGATAGGGCGAAGATGATGTTGAGGGTCGAGACGAAGACGCGCTCATCAGTGCCAAGGTGTATGCCCGCGAACATGTTGGAGTAGTATCGGCCCCACTTTGCCTGGTCGAGAAAAGGATACAAGGTGTCGACGTAATGCCAATACAGATCCATCAAGTGGTCTGCCTGCCTCCGGCCGGGGAGGACGTAGTTGGGATCGTCCGCGATGCTGTAGCCACAGCTAGCAGGATCTCTGAGCCCGGAAGATGCGGTACCTGCAAAGGCAGCCGTGTTGTGGGCGAGCGGGGCTGTGGGTGCCTTGGTACCCAGCCTGGAGTCGAGGGCGGCTTTGATCTGTTTTGTGAATGATCCGGCGCTGCTGCTGCCAAAGTACTGCGCAGTGCTCGTCCCCTCCTCAACGACGGTGGTCATGGAGTCAATCTGGGACTCGTCGGCGACGCTTGGAGACGGCCCAGAAGCCGGGGACGGGCCCGGGGCCGGGGCGAAGTCGGGAGCCGGAGGCGGAGCCGGGGTGCGCCGGGGGTGGATTATTCTTCTCGGGACCGGGGGACCGGGGCTACTGCTGCCGGCAGCACCCTGCATTGGACGCATTGGAGGATCGGGAATGGGAATGGCGGGTCCTTGGCCATGACTGTGACTGCCGGGTTGCGGCAGGAGGCCCGCAGCGGCATGGATACCAGCGGGCCGTGACGGAGCAACGCTCTGGGCTTCAGCTGGAAGCGTCCTTTCGATGGGAGCGGCGCTGTACGTGCACCGTTCCCGCATGTCCAGCCTCTTGTCGCAATTTCCGCACGCTTCAATTTCCCGCGGCCGGTCAGCATTTGACATTATTCATGAACAACGGCAACGGCGAGTCAACGGCGAGGCTAAGGTACCTACTCGGCCGCGCGCCATCGCAGCGGATCTTCCGCGTCCTGCACGTCTCACACGCGACATCGATCTTGTGCCGCTTCGGACGGGGCGTGGCCAGGGCGGTGTCGGTGGTGTCCGGCATCATGGCGGCCGCTCGGAAGGTTCGACTTTGGTGATGCAAGCAACCATCTCGCGTCGGGGTGGATGAACGCGGAGAAGGCACATTGAGGAAGGGTGGATTCAGGTCTTGGAATATTGGCTTCTGAACTTCGGGTAAGAGTCTCCAACATCCCCACAGTGTATCCGGCATTCAGGCCTGAAAATTCTCGTGGCATGCGCGTGGGGAATCCCCAACACCAGAACCTGGAACCCTGCAAGCCAAGACCCAAATGCCAAGAGTTGATGGGCGATCCCAGGATGAGCTGAAAGACGCTATTGAACCAATTTCATGGTCGAGAACACCAACAACCGGGTTCTCGGGGTCTTTCCACATGGAAGAAGTGGGCCATTACGGCGTTGGTGAATCGAATAGCCATGCAAATATAATTCCTGCGGATGTGGCTTTCTTTTTTTTCTTCTCCAGCTTTCCGAAGCCGTCCACTCGTTTTTAGCATCATCCCTTCCAGCCACTCTTCCCAACATGTTGTCCAAGATCGGTGGTGTGTTCGCTCTGCAAGCCGCCACCCTGATCTCGGGCGCGGCTGCCCGTTGCCTTCGGACTTGCCCTGGCGACGACCCCCTGCTCAGCATTCTCCATTCCGAGGACGAGCCATCCAGTTCCTGCCGTGACTTCCTCGGTCTTCCCGTCTCGACAGTCGACGTCACCGTAACGCTACCGTGGTGGCCACCGTAACGCTACCGTGGTGGCCACCGTCACCGAGGCAAGCTTTGTCACTGAAGTCATCACCGAAGTCGACACCACCCTGACCGCCACGGTGCCCGCCTCGAGCACCCTCAATGTCACCCCTGAAAAGCGTGACAATGTTTACCCAACTTGGCTCCCTAGCACCTACGGAACCAAGTACATCTCCCAGGCCTGCTCCTGCCTGAGCCTTGCCCCCTCGGTCACCACCGCGACCACAACCGCCGACGCGGTGACGGAAACTGACGCCGCTACCGTCACGGAGACCATCACAACCACGGTCCACATCATTGCCGTTACCACGGAGACAGCCAAGCCCGCCCCGAGACCAGTCTTCCGCGCCGTCAAGATTGAGGCCATCCGCAAGAACGCTGGCACCTCTCTGGGATACATCTACAACAGCAACGGCCCGGCCGTCACCGCCAACTCCAACTCGGCTGTCCGATTCGAGTTTACCCTGCTCGAGGGCCAGATGACCGGATCTCAGTTACGCCTCACGTCGTCATCTGGTGCTCTAGGGTTCAACAAAGACAGCAACCCGAGCAATATTGTTGAGCTGGAAAATCATTAGTGCGTCGCCCATCGTTCTATGCTCAAGCTCCTCCGAGATGTGCTTTACTGACATTGTGCTTTTCCTTTAGTGGATCGCTCAAGTTCGTTACGCCGACTGCCCCGGCTCCACCCCGCAAACCATCGACGCGGGCAAGAACAAGTACGAGTCGGGTATCTGGATCGTCAACACCGAGACGCGTGCGGTTACCTGGCAGTGGATCGCCACTAGCGGAGCTCATAAGTTCTTCTAACCTTGCTTCTTGATGCAAACTTGTGACTAACGATTGCGTGTAAAAATAATAGTCCCGACATCACGCTTTATTACGTTTCCGGTCGTTTTTACCCGGTCGGCGACTTTGAGAGTTTTATGTACTCCACCAGCAACGCGATTGGTGAGAGGGTTGAGGTTGTGCTCAAGTATACTTGATTGAGGAGACTTTGTAAGATTATTTGATCGGACTATCTGCTTCCCAGATGACGTGTGCGGTTGCTGGTGACCTTCCACCTGATTGCCTCTTCTTGGCACACCGCGATTTAAGTCGACGTCTAGGCCGCGGCGTAGCAAAAATCTAACGCTGTCTTCATTCCCTCCGGCAGCGGCGTAGTGAAGGAGTGACTCGTTATGGCAGGTTCGGAGGCGTAGGGCTGCGTCTGGATCGCAACAGGAGGCGAGGCATAGCTGGGATTGCTCGAAGGTTCCTGCGTGCGCAACGGCGTGGAGTGCGCTTTTCCCTGCTTTTTCTGCTACCTCAGGCGATGCGCCGTGCTGTAAGAGGACGCGGAGAGCGTCGGTAGACGGGGAAGATGTTCAAAAAAGCCTACGTAGCGCTGTATTCCCAGCCGTATCCTGTCTACTGGCATTCGCTCCCTTCTTGAGAAGCCTCTTCAGAGCACCGATTCGGTAGCTCCAGTTGGCTGCGACGTCAAGCTTGTTCTCGGCTCCTCAAGCCCGACGGCGCCTTCACAGGGGCCGGCCGTCTCCTTACTGGCTCTTGGCCTATCCCCGTCTGAGCCCCCCCACTTTGCAGACGTCTATCGGTCATTGGCCATCGACGCTGACTGTCTGAGACCCTACCTGCGGCTCCTATTCGCGCCGGGTTCTCTTTCAGGACTCGCGCTCACGAGCCGGCCACTTGGTCACCTTGTCCTCATAACATAGGGAGCCTCAAGACTCGGGTGCATGGCAGGCTCTTTGCTTCTTCTTGCGGGGCGCCCTGCCCCCCACCACTTCGAAGGCACCTGCACAGCCCACAGCTACTAGAAAGCTTTTTAACGAGGTCACAGGAACGAGGTCGTGGGGTTCGAAGAGTGTCGATTGAAGTCTACGGAAAATGTGCGAGAGGGGGAAAGATTCTGTTTAATATAGAGATGTCCAGGCTCCCACCGTCCCCCTTTCTTGTTCCTTGCAAAGCTTGCAGTCCCTGAACTTCAACAAATTCCAGGACATTGACCACCGCGATCTTCTCTCCCCCGCAGCATCTTCCTCATGGTTTCTTTATCTTTGCTTCTGCCTCTTTGCTTTACCTTCTCGTCCCGGTGATCATGGCAATCAACGTCGCAGTCGCCGTTGCCAAATGTATCGCACCGTGTCTGGGTTGTTGAGTTTAACGCAGAGGACGAGGTTGAGGCAGTGAGAGTCAAGCTGCCCGCTAGGAGCGGGCTAGGACAGAATACATTGTCCCCGCATCGCCATCGCCATGCCGCCTTTTTTCATTCCTTTCTCTCTCTTTTCCTTTTTTTTTTTTTTTTCCTTCCTATTCTCTATTTTTCTGTTTCGTGAAATTCGAATTGAAGTGTTGGGTTTGAAGAGGAGGGTGGCGGCTCGAGTTGGTTGGTTGGTCGCCCTGGCTGCAGTGGCTCACCCGGCTCACCCCTGGCTCACCCAACCCGATTGAAGCGGCTGGAGTCTGGCCGGAGCCAATCGCGCAGATGTGGACC
>FTEL01003272.1_pt1 | contig 12933 bp, 10 predicted proteins | sample 1658911 | NCBI WGS metagenome assembly FTEL01 (sample SAMEA3914869, study PRJEB12502) | metagenome | biome: forest; material: soil | place: USA | collected 2012-03-12 | depth 0.1 m
GCTTACTTCTCATGATGCTCGATAGTTTCTTGATTGCCACGAGCTCTTGCGGGCGATCTACGCTCGCAAAAAGCCCGACCGACGCATCCGGGTGGCGCTTAGGATCGTGCTGGAGCCAGCGAAGGAACATGAACCCATTAAGCCGCTGGTGCAAGTATCGAGACGATTCGTTGCTGCTGTCGTCGACGAGGTGTTTCCTTTCAGGGATCTCGGGATTTTTCAGGGGGTAGAAGACCAGGGTGTGGTGAGAATACTTGAGGACAGGCAGGGGTGGCATGGCGAGTTGTCAAAGCTCTCTGCGAGCGGGGAGTCTCGAGTCGGTTGAACTGTGGCAAGGCGTTCAGATTGGCCTTGAGGAGAGTTGGGTGCTAAGTTTGCGGCTTTCACTTGAGGCAGAATCTGTGGGATTTGACGGTGTCATTTCTTTGTTGCTGTCCAGTATCGCAATGAGAACCTGACTCTTTCCATGTCTTTGCCCTCAGCATTCAATCAAACATGTCATGTCCGAAAGCGTCACCCCCCCTCCTAGTTGTGCCCATCTTGGGCCAAAGAACAAAGAGGCTTGTTTCCTGAAGCAAACATTTGGGGTAATTTGGGACAAGCAATATCCGGCAGTCCACCGGGCCCTGGACCCCTGAATGTGTATTTCTGGCCCGAGAGGGAAATCTTCTAGAAAGCTAATTATATCCTAACAGAACGCGGAAGATAGGATTCAAGAGATGTACAACGTAGCATCCGGCCCCTAATAAGGGTGTGTTACAGGGGTGTGTTGCAGTGCATCAGCTGGCACTGAACGTACCTGAGTGTGCCGTGCATGAAACACTTCCGCAAACGTGTGAGGGCCCAAGTTTGGGAACAAGGTTCGCCTGCGCCTCCCGGGTGCTCCCGTCCCGGACATTTGGCCTCCCACAGTCGCCCCCCGGAACGCTTGGTAATTAGGTGTAGCCGCCGAAACGGCTCAGGGCTGCACCAAATTTAGGGGCGCAACGTTTAACCGACGGCCGCCAGCCATAACATAAGCGCGATATATGCTGAGACTGCGCTTACTCGGTCCAAAATAGTCCAAGATGTTCCCTGGCAACACGGACTCGGAACCTAACAGGCATCGAAGCATTCTAGAAGGTATAATCACATGATGCATCTCTGGAAGGAATGAGATCGAGATGTCGGTCCTCAACTCGAAATTAGGGTGTAACCCTGACAACATGCCCGTGTGTTGGGGTTGGTGGGGAGGCATGGATCGGAATGCAGATAATGCGGAGGAGTCATTGCTCGGGTGCCCGGGGCCAGTCCTGGCCTTCTAACAGATTATGGAAATCTTGGGATTTTGAAATTGCGATGCACCTTGGGGTGCCGGTTAGAAGTGCAGAGAGATGCTTCATGATTATGTCTAATAGTGGCAAGGAGAGAGAGAGCGGGAAACAGACGACAAATGGAGAAGCGATGGGAAAAAAGGGGAAACAATGAAGAGAAACCCATACCCATGCCTTCTAAGTCCATCTAACTGTAGGTGATGATAAAGGACAAGTGGGAAGCGAAACCTCCTCCAGACTCACAGAAACCGTCGTCCCATCAGGGGCCGTCAAGCCCGGATATCACTGAAATCAAAAGCCCTCCAATCCAACCCTCCCTAAGACCGTCCCATCCCAAAGAAAAGAGGAAAAGATTCCATGTACTCTCAGGAATCAAAAATGGCCCCATAAGCCGGCACCCCACGAGTCTCTAAACCATACACGACCTTCTTGGTGACCCTTTGGTTCGAGATAATCACCACCGCCTCTCCCTTCTTCCTCCCGGCACCCTTGACTACCTCCCTTCCTTCCTCCCAGACGCGGTACGCCAGCTTGACCAAATCAGGTCGCCGGCTCTCTTTTCCTCCCTTGCTCGTGTCGATCACCACGGCCTCGGGATCCGTCTTATACACCAACTCCACGACGGCCCGGCCAAACGTCCGCACGGGGTCTTTGGTTGACCAGATAATGCGGACGGGGTGCCCGGGGTGCTGGACGAACAGGCTCAGACAGGGCGCGATGCCGGATCCCGTCGCGACGACGACGCACGGCGAGAATAGACCGGCGACACGCATTACGCCAAACTGCGGGGTGCCGCGCGTGTAGATGTGCTTGGGAGGTGAAGCGATGATCTTGCGCGTCCAGTCGCCCGCGTTGGAGATGATTACCGAGAAGCCGCGCTCGCCGGCGTGAGAGAGGGTAGCTGCGGTGGGAGAGGTGAGGGCGTGGGTTTTGAGGGCGGCGAGGGAGAGATCGGAAGAGGTTGATGAGGTGGAAGAGTGTTTTAATCTTAGGGGGGCCGGCGTCTCCGAGTGGGTATCGCAGGTGCAGCCGGGGCAGTGGTGGGTGGTCGGGGCGGGCGCTGACGGGAAGGGGATCACGCCGAATGCGTGGGTTTCTGTCAGCGGGGCGTCGGTCAGGCGGATGGCCTGACCGTAGTTCACGTCACGATGCTTGAAGTTGAGCTTGACGCAGTGTTCCGAGAGCACCTCGGCGTCAACCTCGCGAAGGCGGAGGCGCGTCCAAGGGTAGATGACCAGGAGGGTGATGGCGGCGAGCATCCAGAAGTTGGACGAGACGAGCAACGCCTTGCCAAATGAAATGCCGCTAGCCTGAGTGGCGTCCGCGTTGAGGAGCATGACCTGGGCCCAGAAGAGGAGGACGGCGAGCCAGCCCATGAAGCGGTGGATGCCCTCGAACCAGTTGTGAATTGCCCGCCGCAGATGGGGATGCGCTGAGATGAGCATGGACACGAGTAGGAATAGAATGAAGTAGCTGACAAAGTAAATGTAGCTGCGGATGACACTCAACGACTCGGCGCTTTGGAACTCCCTGGTCAGAAGCACGAGGTAGGCCATGTACCAAAAGGTGGCGGCTACCGCTCCGGCGCTGTGAATGCCGCCGTACGAGTACACCTTGGCCGCGAGCGTGCGGAGCTGCAGGGGGAGGTTCTTCGTCCAGGTCCCAAACACCCAAAACATGGCGTTGACCACGTGCTCGTTGCGGACGAGGATCGTCACCAGGATGTTGGCTGTCACAGCTACACTGGCCTGCTGATATGTGATCTTGGAGCGGTCCCCGGAGATGGCGTGGCGGGCAATAAGCACTGCCAGGGCGGCCATATTGGCAAGGTAGACAAGACAGAAGATGCGGCGGTAGATGGAGCCGAAGTTCCATCGCAGATACCGGTACAACCGAGGGCCTTTCTTGGGTGGCAGAGGCGAGCAGTCCAGCCCGTGGCTCTCGAAAGGGTCGAGGTCGGGAAACAGGGCCCGGGGTTTGAATTCCTTGGCCTCCAAGGGGGGAGTGCCCGCGAGAGTGGAGGACGATGAGTTGAGAGAGTCCCCGCCTTCTTCCAGATCGCGAGGGGCGCGTGCAATACTGGTGCGAACTCCTAGGAAGCTGCTCCTAATTGGTCGTGTACTGGAGTCGTCATCGCTGCAATCGGATTCGCAGTCCGAAATACCGGGCTCCTCGGGGGCCTGATGGAGAGAGGCTGAAGCGGGTGGGGGCTGGGTGGCTTCATAGCCCATGTGGAAAGGGAAATGATGAATAGGTGTGGGACGTGGGGCCCGAGACCGACGAAGGGGGACAGCGGGCGATGGCGACGTGTGGCGCAGAGATCGTGTAGACTGTGTGGGAGGTGTGAGGGTTCTCGCGAGAGAAGCCATTGTGGTGTGCGGATGGTCTCAGCGTGCTGGGCCGGTGACCCGTGGTGGTGAGTGAGACGGGTGGGTAGACAAGAGGAGGTTCACCGGAAGGCGAGCGTAACCGATATTGATCAGTCAGGCTTGAGTAGGAGATCTCTGTCCTTGTCTGGGGAGGATGGTAGAATGACGTGGAGAGATGATGTGGTGGCTAAGACAGGAGGGTCTGAACTTATAGCCCGCCGGCGTAGATCAAGAGAGTGCAAACCGACGCATAAGGGAATAACTTCCCGGTTCGTCCTGCATCCCATGTTGTGCTGATATGTGGACGCCCCTGATGTTCTTGGAATAGCATCGGTCCACTTTCCTCGGAGACGACAGGAGGAGATGAGGACAGGGCAGACATCGCGGGCTGCCCCTGAGAGCCACATGAGGCCTCTTCTCGTGTCCGCCGAGGTGTCATCCGGTCGGACCGAAGGTGGTTCGGCATCCACGGGCCATGCCGTAAATAGCGTGGAGTTCGATGAAGCGCGAGCCGCCAGCCACGAGCCGCCAGCCGCGCTGAGACGGCAGGTTCGCGTCTACGGGCATGCTGGACATCATCTCGGCTATCTAGATCGGCTGCATCCATGAGACGGTGTGTGGCGCGGCTCTTGAGAGGGAGGGATCATGGATGTAACTCAGCAAGGGGTAGCAGTCCGATGCTGCAGTCCAGTGTCATGTACCAGATCGTGGAAGGACGAGAGGCTGAACCAATGAGGTCAGGTTGCATGCACGACTGTATTTGCAGACACGGGCTGGAATGAGGTTCAAGCAGGCGCAGATCTCCCGCAAGCCCGCCAGCGTGCCAAGGCGTCGTTCCATGCGACGCTGCCGGCTGCGAACCACTGCCCATGGCTGTCGTTGAACTGATGTCTGCATTGCACGTATGTATCATTGCAGCCAGGATTATTGCAGAGATCTCCTCAGGGATGCAGGCTTGAGGGCATCCATGTGGCGGTCTTGCGGGGGTTGAGCTGCTGATGCGCACGCCATCACACCTCCTTGCGCAGCTGCTGGTTCGAGTTACGAAGCATGGCAGCAGCTGGAGCAGTCAACCGCCTTTGACTATTCGCCATGAGGCCCCGACTATTGAGCACTGCCGGCGTGCTGGTACGATGAATCAGGCTAGCAGGCGACCGAAGGCCGAAAGCTGGCATTCTGCAGCTGCCGACACGAACTCACCCAGGTCCCAGCTGCCCGCTATCCGTCCAATTGAACTGCGATGGACGGATTCGAAGTCAGGTTGCAGCTGGTGTGGGGGGATCCCCCGGGCCCAGGAGCGCGGAATGGAAGCAACGCATAGACGCTGGGGCCGTTATTCTTGGAGAGTTGGAGCGGTCGAGTCGAAATGGAGGCAGTCCGAAAGTGGGCAAAGTGGGCAAAGTGGGCAAAGTAGGCGATGAGCAAATGTGGGCAAAATGCACGCGTGGGGCAAAATCCAAAACAAACCAAGCAATCCCAGAGTCTGTCCTGACAAGCGATTGGTCCAGTGGCCGCCCGCCCAAAAATAATCCGCCCCAACCTTCCTCCACGGGGATGCTTCCTGCTGCGCAAACTCTCATCCGTTCCCGAAAGCTCGGCCCGCTGCCCTCCCGGGTGGCTGTTCAGCAAAATGCACCCCAAGGGACTCGGCTGCACCACGACTGGTTCCCGGGGCGCAGCGGATGGAGACGACTGTACACAAGACAGAGTCCATAGTGGACTTGCGTGGTGCGTGCCTCGGATCTACGATCGCGGGAGCCGATCATGGTCCTGCTGTGAGACCTGAGACCACTCTCGCTTTGCCGGGCGAGCCGGGCTGCGAGCTTCCATGCATCCATGTGTTCCTCCGGCTCTACACAGGAAACGCCCCGCATACTCGAGCTGCATCCCTTGCAGGAAATCTCATCCTCTGCATGCTCCTTCACTCGGTCGGCCGGACCTCATACAGAGCAGCGGCACGCCGTCTTCGCTTCCAAACATCTCGGTCGCACACATCACGGATTCGCAGGCCTTATTCTGTGTCCTATATAGCATGTGTTCCTATTCAACGACGCTCAGTGCCGCCAGCCTGCGTCATGCCGACCCGACTTTTGCCATCCATTGGCCGACGGTCCCTAGCTCCCCTTGCGACACCCAACCACGTCCCAATTGCCGAGAAGCATTCATCCCTTGGTTCATGGGCCGCAAAAACGCCGATTTGCTCCCTGCCGGAGCCTTCCCGCTCCTTTCGGAGTTTGGTTGACCGTTTTTGGCAAGCTTAGCAAGCCTTTGTCAAGGCCAATACCTCAAAAGACGGCGGCAAGCGCACGGCTCAGCGGAACAACAGTGGCGGGTAGATGCGCCTGGAAACTTGTCCGGTATTCCATTCCCATTGCCAAGACCGCCTTTTGGCATTGTCTTCGTGCAGACCAAGGCGTCGGTTTGCTGTCCTACTAAAACGCGCTCATACGAGGCTGTCACGCCTTAGAGAACTCCCCCGAGCTCTCCGCCCGCTCATCAAGCTTGAGTGGAGGAATGGGCAGCCCAGGAACCGCCCCGGATCTCAGATGCATAGAACCCAGTGTCCAACAAACATGAAGCGATGTAGATGGCTGACTCGGTATCAATATCATCTCTAAGAGCTTGACATGTGGCGACCCTTGAGACAGGACTGGACGCCGACCTGTCGCGTCCAAATCGGGTTGCTCCCTACCCCTATTGTCCTGCAAGTCGCGCGCCGAGCTCCATTTCGGTATTTTGGTTCTCCAATATCTAGAGACAGATTTCGGTAAGCCAAGTGTTCTTTTCCATGCATGATCTCCACTGCGGACTTCACCCAGAGCCCCAGTGCGTACTCTCTCAGTCTCTCTTGCAGCCAACAACCCGCCTGGCTGCTGCTCGGCGGCCCAGGTCGAAGGAACCCCTGGCCCCTGCGTGTGTCTACCAGACTGTCGGGACCATATCGTGCCCGAAAAAAACCAGTCTGCATGTTGCCCTGCAGCAACTGGCCAGTGGTTGGAGAGCCGATTGGTTGAGGTACTCGATGGTGCGAGCAGAGTGCAAGGGATGATTACAATATACTGGGTACCAATCCAAAACACTAAGCATATTTGGCAACATGCTCTAATTTCGAGGGGCCGACGTTAAAACGACAATCTCTACTCCGTAGCATCTGATCCTTTCACACCTATCGAGGGCTGGTTGTCCATGATTGGTCACGCCGACGGTTCCCATGGCAAGTGCTGCAAAGACCGTGTGCAGTTGCTCCCGCGGGATCTCTCATACCTGTTTCAGACAAGCAGCTAATTATATAACCCACCTATCTAATACGCCAGGTTCAGTGTATACCACGCTAGGTACTCTGTACTCAGGGGGGCAGCTGTAGTTCTAAAACCGGCAACGGGCAGCAGACGGCCGGATGGAGCCTGTCTTGTGCGATTCTCTGCTTGCTAGTTATTCATCGTTTTCAGGTAACACAACACCCAGCTGTCTGTTGAGCCGGGCCGCGGCAGGTTCCTATTATATCTAGATTCAACCGACACTTGGGAGATCTCGAGCGGCACTCACGGGAAGTACGCAAACGGGGGTGGTCCAGCACATCCAGCACCTTTGGTGGTCGAGCCTACAGCGGCAATGGGTCCTCAGGCCGCTAGAAAGATGTAGCTTAAGGCGTCTTATTATTTCTCTTGCGGTAGTTATCTATCTGAAATAGAATTGCAGAGGAGCGCGCCAGGTGAAACCCGAGGTTGACCATTCATTTACTCAGGACGAACGGCCTCGTGCTGACCGGCAAATGATTGCCTGGTGTTGCCACACAATGTGGTTTGTTGAGGGCAGGGTGCGAAATGTAAGAAATGGAAGCGTTTGGGGAGCCACAATGCAGAATTGTTGGGTTGGGTTGGAGACTGAGCCTCTGAGGCGATGCAGAGTTTTGGCATGCATCACGTGCAGAAGCACGTGCTCTGGAGCAGCACTTTTGCCTGGGGCTGTGAGGTGGAGCTCCACTTCGGCAATGGCCGTCAGAGCTTCGACGAACCTCGATCACGACGACCACCGACCCTCGCAATCGTCGCCGCAGCCGCTCAATTGCAGCCCATAATGGCGACAGAATCAGGCGAGACACCGCGGCGTATGCTCACCGCGCCCCGGCCTATTTTCGGGAACACAATGCGCTGACAAGCGGCCGCAGGAGCGACCCGCGAGGAGATGAGCGCTGCGAAGCTCCCCCTTCAGTATCGAGACAGCTGCGCCCACCTGCTGATTCCCCTCAACCGCTGTCGCTTTGAGACGTACTATCTGCCGTGGAAGTGCGAGGTAGGAGTTGTGCCTGGCTGGACCTGGCGGGGGACGAAAACCACGAAATGGATTGCGGAGCGGGACCCGATCGACTGACATTGCTTGCCGCAGGACGAGAGACACAGCTACGAAAAGTGCCAATACGTCGAGTTCAAAAAACGTGTCGCCAAGATGGACGAGCTTAGGGCGGCCAAGGGCGGTGCTCGCAGCAACTGAGCAGCGAGTCGAGGGCGGATGACGGGCGGGAGACGACCTCGCCGTGTATATATGCAGGGAGTAGGCGGTGGAAGCTAGGATCGATAGCTGGCAATACACTGCGTCAGACACTTGACGGCTCAGGGTCTCGAGAACCCCGGGCCTCGCCGACTCGAACTCCCACGACAGCTCTGGACGCGCAGCGCCCCCATCCGTCGAGCCCGGCGCCAGCGTCCCAAGAGACGCAGCGATGCGTATAACCTGACAATGGGAACTAACCGGACTGATAAGTGGTTTCTCCCCGAGTTGGCATCGCGTGGTCCATCCAGCATTGGCTCTGAGTATCCGGGCCAACCCCGCCTGCGTCGGAGCCGCTGGGAGAAGCCAGCGCGCGCAGTTCTCGTCAAAGGAATTCCAGCGCTCACGCAATGTTCAGACAGGGTATGATTGGCGGTTTCTGAGCTCCTGTCTCAGCCGATACCGCCAAACGAAACGGGTCATTGGATCTTGACTGCACGCGTTACACACCTCGCCACAACTGCGATATTTCGTGCATCAACCCCAGGGCGAAGGCAGCCCACTTTTCACACCGCGCAACCTCCCCCGCAACACATGCAACCGCTTCAGTCACGAAAAGATTCGTGTTTCTCCGCGCTGCCGTCGTTCGTGGGGTCCCGCATGAAGCTGCCGGGCTTGGCCGCCGGTTGGACGTGGGAAACCTCATCGCCACCCGTCCCAGGGTGGGAGCTCACAAGTCCTCACCCTTGCCCGCGGAAGTGAGATTCACCGCAGCTGCAGGTGATAGCGGATCCGATGCGGTCGTCCTCCGCGGGACCCGTCGACCCAGCAGAGTGGTTGATTCCCATTTCCGGGAATGGTAGTAATTATCAGGTGGCTTGGGAAATGGTTGCTAGGCAAGATTTACTCTGGACGATCTGAGTCCGACAATCTCTCTGGCCAGGGTCAAATTGGCCTACCATTTCCCAATCTTCATCTCACTCGCCGTCTTCAGCTCGGATTGCACAGGCCAGCACTCCTCACACACGTTTCGGGCTGCACGTGCTCGAGAGCGGGTTGGAAACACGCTGCTCCAGAAAACGGCGCAGCTTTGGGGTGTAAATTGCCTGTCAACAGCCATATCTCGGTGAAAAAGGACTTGCAACAACAGCACCTTGCCCTCATCCGATTTCATTCGACATTTCAGGCCACCAGGGACGAATAATGCCTCGAAGGGCGAACCACCGTCGACGACAACGATGGACCCAGAGGACTCGAATTGAGCAACAGCCTGGAGCAAGTGCCTCAGTCCGGCGCAACTCAGCACACATCCGCACCGCCGTAGGTTGGCTTTGAGGGCCGCGCACTGTGTGGCTGGGTCTCACCCCCGAGACGGGAAGATGGCGCAGATCGGGAGATAAGGCAATATTCGCCTGTTCCGTTCGGATCTCGAGTGCGACATATGGGAATCCAAAACAGCTTGTCCGCCCAGAGGCTTGAGGGGGCAGCCGCAGGTTTTTATGCCCGCGGAGATGGTGCTGCCTTGGTTGACTTATCGACCCGAGTCCAAGATAACATTGTTGCTCGGAAACATCCGACATGCTATCTCTGCCAAGGCGGCCCCTGGCCAGAGCCTCAGCCCGAATTCAGATAAGGAGATAACAGGGGTTATTGGGCTTGCTGTGGGGGTCGCGACGCCTCCTCCAACGCGGGATGGGGTCGATTGATCGGAGATGCAAATTGAAGCATCCTGGGAAGCATCCTGGGTGCTCCCGAGCGAGCTGGCCATCGAATCTTCAGCAAAGCTGCCGTCAGGGTCTCACAGCGCCTAGCGCCAACATCGCCCCAAGTCGGGGGGGAGGATGGATATATATTGATCAGAGGTCCTGGCGGATTGCCCCGGGTTCTGGTTACAGAGCAGGTCTTATTCAACAACCGGGTTACCACTCATCTCACGCCTGACTCCGTGCGACCCAGTCCTCCGTCCCCTGAGTCGCCTGACATTCAAGAAGGATGGGACTCAGGCCATCGGATCTCTGGCGACAGCCAGTCCTCAACCCAGTCACCAAGAAAGCTCGCAGTGTGCCCGTTCTCAACCCCGTCGACCGCCATGGCCGGGTTTTCTTCTTCTCGTGGCTTGGCTTTATGCTGGCCTTCTGGGCCTGGTACACCTTCCCGCCTTTGGTAAGATGCTTCCAAATTCTAAAGAGGTGGCAACCAGCTGCTGACCCTTTCTTGTTCCAGTTGACTGTCACCATCAAGAAAGACTTGAATCTTACCTCTGAGCAAGTGGGCAACTCGAACATCGTGTCCCTCGTGGCTACCCTGGGCGTTAGATTCCTTGCGGGCCCTCTGTGTGACATGTTCGGGCCCCGCAGAGTGTTCGGTGGGATCCTGCTGGCCGGCAGCATCCCGATTGGCCTTGCTCCCTTGATCAAGGACGCTACCGGGCTCTACATCATCCGTCTCTTTATTGGCATTCTCGGCGGGTCTTTTGTGCCGTGCCAGGTGTGGTGCACCGGTTGGTTTGACAAGAACATTGTCGGCACCGCCAATGCGCTCGCCGGAGGCTGGGGCAACGCCGGTGGCGGCATTACCTACTTCATCATGCCCGCCGTGTATGACTCCCTGGTTCACCGGTGGGGACACTCCGCTGGTGAAGCATGGCGCATCACCTTCGTCGTGCCGCTCGTCTGTCTGATCATCTGCGGACTCGCCCTTCTCTTCCTCTGCGACGACACGCCCATGGGCAAGTGGTACGTCTCTCCCCGCGTCCCCGTTCCGCCTTTTCCATTCACCCAGGACCCACCTAACTCCTCGTCCCAGGAACGACCGCCACCTCCACGTTCAGACCAATCTCGAATCCCACGGTATCTCGGGCACCATCGTCGCCGTGCCCGGTGCCATCGCCGACCGCCACCCCCCTGGCATCTCCACCCCGACGGGCAACGCCTCGGACATTGAGAAGGCCCCCGAAAAGTCCCACCTCCCCGCTACCTCGACCGACGAGGTGGCCATCACTCTCACCGAAGCCATCGAGACCGCCCAGGGCGAGGTCGTGCTAAAACCCTCGTTTCGCGAGTCCATGCCCGTCATCTGCAGCCTGAATGCCCTGTTCCACGTTGCGACCTACGCCTGCAGCTTCGGCGGCGAGTTAGCCATCAACTCCGTGCTAAGCGCCTACTACCTCAAGAACTTCCCCTCACTAGGGCAGACTAGCGCGAGCAATTACGCGGCCATCTTTGGGTTCCTCAACTTTGTGACCAGGCCGCTGGGCGGAGTAGTGGGGGACGTGGTGTACAACTTCTTCGGGAAGAGTCTGTGGCTGAAGAAGGCATGGATTCATGTGTGTGGGCTGCTGACGGGCATCTTGCTGATTATCATTGGCGTGTTGGATCCGCATGACTTGGGTACCATGATCGGGCTGGTCGTGCTGATGGCCGTGTTTCACGAGGCCGGCAACGGCGCTAATTTTGCCCTGCTGCCGCACGTGTATCCGTATGCCAACGGCGTGTTGTCGGGCTTAACTGGGGCCGGCGGGAACCTGGGCGGTGTGGTGTTTGCCATCATCTTCAGGTTCATGGACAACGGGACGAACTATGCCAAGGGGTTTTGGGTCATCGGCGTCATTCATATCGCCCTGAACCTGGCCGTGTGCTGGATACCCCCTATCCCGAAGGGCCAGGTTGGTGGCAGGTAAGAAAGGGGGCTCTCGGTATCTCTCGTTTTTAGAACACAGCATAAAAGCAATCAATCCATGCGTTTCTTTCCATTCTCGGTATACTGGAATAAAACGTTGCTCGCTGGCCTCAACTCCTGCGTTATTGTCCTGCCCAGATCCAGAAAGGTACCTCCAAAGGTACCTTAGGTAGCTATTCTGTCACATTACACAATTCAGAGAGTCCATATGCGAAAGATAAGCATTAATTCAGTACCAATGACCCTCCACTCTTATGGCTTACTCGGCAACCCCCTCTGCCACTTCTCCAATGCCTTTCGCATCCTCCTTCTCTCCTCCTCCTCGCCACCTCCTGACATCTTCCCATCAACCGCCTCCACCAGTTCCAAAATCATCCCCTCCCAACAAACCAAGCTTGCTTCCAGTCCCTTGAGCGTCTTCAGCCGCCGCAACGTGTCGTCAAACTTGGCTCGCGGGCCAAACCAGTCCTCCGCCGGCATGTCTACAAGTACCCGCCACAGGAAACTCGCCGCCGCGTACCGCCCGCAGATGGCGTCGCCAAACACCTGCATATCTTTGGTGAGGGTCGCATCGGCGGGTAGGGTGCCCGTTCGGACGAACGCCTGAGCCGCAAGCGTCCACCCTTCGTGGGCAACGGCGAGGCGCTCCTTGGCGATCTTGGTGCGCTTGATGGCGATCTGGCGGGGGGTCAAATCATCGTTGGTGAGGGGAGCTCCAGGGCGGATTGTGCGCGTTGCTTCTTGCTCGAGATCGTTGTGCGCAGTCTTGGTGGCTGTGGTGGTGGGTTGGAGGATTGAACTGAGCTCAAAGTTAAGGGCGCATCGAGACATTGTGGGGTGTTATTAGGTAACGTTATCTATATATCCACTTATATTCAAGCAGTCTAGGTCGCTTGAGGCCGATGGTAAACGAGTCTGGGATCTGTGCCGATTATCTCTCATCAGAAGCAAAAACTATCGACAATACGCCCACTGCCCATCAGAAAATGATGCTACGTAATTTTGGGAAAGTCTCTTCACCTCGGTCAATTCAAGTTTGTTCCTCTCCCGATGCCTCTTCGTCCCCCCCCCCCCCCCCCCCCCCC
>FTEL01007739.1_pt1 | contig 12924 bp, 7 predicted proteins | sample 1658911 | NCBI WGS metagenome assembly FTEL01 (sample SAMEA3914869, study PRJEB12502) | metagenome | biome: forest; material: soil | place: USA | collected 2012-03-12 | depth 0.1 m
CCCCTTTCCCGCGCGCCAATCCCCCCACAAACGAAAACAACCAAGACCACCCAAGAAAGGAAGGGTGTCAAACACACACACAGCCGTACAGCCGACCAAAACGTGTCGTCGTAAGATAAGAAGAACGCACAAGGAAGAGAACAAAACCACGAAAACACAACCCTTCGGACCATCGCCATGGCCAAACCCGTACACGCCTGCCTGCCTTCCCCCCAACCCACGCCATTCCCGCTATGCCCAACCCACGTTTCTTCATCACCGTCATCACCCCTTCACTCCCCTTGCCCACGCCTCGCGCCGCGCGGCTCCTCCGCCCCCCACCGCAACTCCCCGCGGGACCGCTCCCCATCTCGCGGGGAGCACCGCCCCCCTACCTCAGGCTGCTGACCCTACAGCATCGTACCAAAGGTATTGTCCTCAAACGGGATGGGCTTGCGCGGGGTGCCCTCCTCGGTGGTGGCCGGCTTGCGGTGGCGGAACGTGAACCCGACAAACAGGCTCTTGCTCATCTCGTCGTCGCGCTCCGCCATGCCCTCGAGCGCCTGCTGCTTTTCGTGCACTTCCTTGTACTTGGCCATGTCGGCCTCGTTGCTGAAGTCGTCAAAGTAGCCCGCGTCCGTCTCCGAGTCGAGCTCGGGCACGAAGGGCGGCTTCGTCTCGCGCAGCACCGTCCAGTCCACCTCGGCGAAGTACTGGTGCGCGTAGATGTCCTTGATGTTGGAGAAGCGCCGGGAGCGGGAGTTGATGCAGCTAGAAGGATGAGTCAGCTTCGTTATCTATCGCTCGCTCGCCAGCCATGCCTGAGATAGCTTACGTGGTGATAAAGTTCCAGGTCCGGTTGCTCAAAAAGTAGCTCGGGTCCTCCCACACCGGCCTCTTGAGCACCTCCCGCCAGTGGTTCAGATTCCGCCATGTCTCATCCGCTGTCGCACCCGCAAACGGCGGGAAGCCCGTGAGCGCCTCGAAGAGCATGCAGCCCAGGCTCCAGTAGTCGACCGTAAAGTCGTACTCCTCGCCCCGCAGCACCTCGGGCGCCATATAGTCCGGCGAGCCGACGATCGACTTGGCATAGTTGACGTCCTTCTCCCGCATGGTGCGGTAGCCCTCCCGGCGCTCAGCCACCGTCCGCTGCTCCATCGGCTTGCCGAACGGCACCGGCGTCTCGGACGCCTTCTCGAGACGGATCCGCATCGACTCGATCTTAGCGGGCGCCAGGAAGCCGGCCGCCAGACCAAAATCGGTCAGCTTGACGTGTCCGGTCGAGTCGACAAGGAAGTTCTCGGGCTTGAGGTCGCGGTGGATGTAGCCCAGCTGGTGCAGGGCGTCGACGGCGCAGAACATCTCGGCGATGTAGAAGCGCGCGTGCCGGTTCGACAACACGCCCGTGTTGTTGAGGAGGGTGCGGAAGTCGCCGCCCGGCACGTATTCCATGGCAAGGTAGATATTCTTGTCGTCCTGGAACGAATACAGCAGGCGCACCAGCCAGTCGCTCTTGGCCGTCGTGAGGATGTCCCGTTCGGTCAGGACGTGGCGGATCTCGTCCAGCTTGAAGAGCAGCTTCTTGCTCATGACCTTGAGCGCGCACACCTCCTTGGTGTCCTTCTTTTGCGCCAGGAACACCTGGCCGTAGCCGCCCTGGCCGACCTGCGTCAGGATCTGGAAGTCGGCGTGCCGCAGCCTCACCCGCCTCTTGCGGAGATTGGCGCGCTCGCGGCCGGCGTACTTGGACCACATCTGCTTATACGTCTCCTCATCGGTCTCGGGGGGCGGCGGGTATTCTTCTTTGAAGGCATTGAGGCGGGTCTGCCGCTGGCCGACATATGTGAGGAGGTCAAAGTAGTAATCGAGGAAGTCTGTCAAACGTTGGGTCAGTTAATCATATCAAAAATTGGCAATTATGTGGTCGAGGACTTACAGAGTTGAGTGACATTGACCAGGCGTTTGACGCCCGGCTTCTGGAGGATCTCACGCTCTTCGGCAGTGAGGCCCCGCGTCGTGTTGAATCGCCGAACGGTGGGCGCCGGTCGGTGGCTGTGATGATACAGCTCCTGGCGCGAGACGGCGGCATGGCTGGGCTGGTAGGTCGGCTCGGCGAGGGGGTCGCGCGGGAGGACGGGGGGTGTGTTTTCCTGTCCCTGGTTCCGCACGGGGCTGCCGGCGCGGGGAGCACCCTTGCGGAGGATGCTGTCGTCGACCGTCGAGGGGCCGTCATCTGCGCCCAGGAGGTTGTTCTTGCCGGGCGACAATGGCGCGACAACACTCTGTGGGCGGCTAAGCTTGACGGGCGTGTCGAAGGCGCTGGGAGGGTGGATTTTCATGCCCTGGAAGGCGACCGGGAGCTCATTGGCGCCGGGAGGAACGGTCCTCTTGCTCGGGCTGCCGTGTGGAGTGCTGGCAGGGGTGACGAAGCTGCTGCGAACCGGTGTGGAGGGGCGGGCGTCGGCCTTGTCTGGCTTCCCGCCAGGGAATAAATTGGCCATGAAGCTCGCCATGGTGTCTCGTCGATCGATCGGTTGGCGGTAGAAATGCGATACAACGTCTCGAGACAGGGCCTGCCTCGCGCCTACAGGAGGGGCTGGGTGGGGAAGAGGGGGGTGGGAAATGCTGCGGTCGGTGAAGCGACAAAATGCGGAAAATGGGGTTTAGTAGTAGTCGGCAGTCCCGAGTTCCCTCCAGACCAAAAAGTCGCGGGCGGATGGAGACGAGCCTAAAAGATGACCCCGAATGCAAGCGCGGGCGCGAACAGCTGAACGGTCTCGGCCGATGGAGCACGGTGGATTGATTGGGCAGGGAGCGGGGGAGGGGCAGCAGGACGTCAACATGCAAGGTTGGAAGAGCAACCCAGCTGATCGGTGGGGCCTGTGGCAGGGTTTTGAAACACGGGTAGGCCTGCAAGTGATGGCAGGGCCAGGCGGCGCTCCACCCGGCAAAACAACGGCCGCCACTGTCTTGGGACTCACTCGGGTGCAGGTGGCTTGGAAGAAGCTTGCCTGCCAAAAGCATTGAACCGCGTTTGCGAATTGGGACTTCATCTTCAAGGTTGCAAGCCAGAGCTCTGCTGTTTGCCATACGGCGCGCGTTATATCCACTTAACTCCTGATTGATACTCTCAAAGCCACCCCATAATCCGCGACGATGCCGAAAGAACGAAACTACAATCCGGTACAAGCCCAGCGCAAGGCGGAAAAGGCCAAAGCCGCAAAGAAGGGTGTGTGCAGACTGTCCCCCCCAACACGATCACCGTGTCGCGCTGCGCTCTGGATCTGGTTTATACTGACAGTTATTCCCCACAGGCAAGTCGGAGCTGCAAGCACGAAGAAACGAGAAACTCGCCAAGCGCAATCCCGCCAGGATACAGCAACAAATCGATGACCTCAAGGCCTTAAAGGAGAGCGGTGGCAAGCTCACCGGCAACGAGGAGCAGGCATTGGAGGCCCTCGAGAAGGATCTCAAGGCTGTCAAGAAGGCGAGGGAAGCTCTGGGCGACAATGCCCCCCAGTTTGGACACGGTGGCCCGAGGCAAGGACAGAGAGGAGGTGATGGAGTCTTGGGCAAGAGGAGGCGCGACGCCGATGACGCGTCCAGCAGCGACAGCGACGTTCCTGCCGACGTCAAGAGCATACCGATGCCGCGAGACACGCCACCCCCGATTCCCAAGGAGATCCTAGACGAGTGGTACGCGAAGCGCCGCGCAAAGAGAAACGCGAACCGACCACCCGAGGGCCAACAGCAACGACAAGAGCAAGAGAAGGCAGAGAAGGCGCCTGCCCCCGCCATCGAGGTCAAGACGGTTTACGAAGCGCAGCCCATGGTCAGGAACCTGCAGAAGGAGGCCGTGAGCGCCTTCATGCCGGCGGCTGTGCGGATGAAGATCGAGAAGGGCAAGGGGCAGGGCGGCTTGCTGGAGCCAGAGGAGGCCGATCAGCTGGAGAGGGAAGGTTACCTTCGTGCCCCTGGAGGCACGCGACCACAATCTCAGCAAGTGCAGCCGGGCCAGTCTGCACACCCCCACAGGGTCACGATGGAGGAGGTCGAAGATGAAGAGGACTGAGCCCACTCCATCGCGCGTCTCGGGCTTGATAGGGGCGCGGCAGAACCACAAGCACTGGGCCGATCTCTTCATCCGCCATCCCCACGATCGGCGTCGCCGCTACTCTGCTTCCCGTCCCCATCGGCGCGCACAACTTCGCGCGCGAGGGAGGTGTTTCAGTAAATGCAATAGCTTGGCAAGGGCCGATTGTTCGAGACGGCCCGCGCGCTCGCTACCGAGGTAGGATGCGACAGCAACTGCTACATGGCCAGCGCTGGCCGGCTACAGCGGCTTCGAAAAGCGCCCTGAAAGTTGGCACTACCAGTTTCCCCTGTTACACTACTGCCCGCTCAATTCGAGATGTGCGCTGCAGGGGAGTTTGCGCATCGGACAAATGGTTTTGCATGCGACGAAACCAGTCGCATTCTCGTTTTGCGATCACAAGAGCAGCTCGTGAGACGGGCCTGTCTCTGTAATGCGCCAGATGCTACCGCAACCATCGTCACGAGAAAGACATGGACATGACATGTACTTGGTAGGGCCTACTTAGCTGAATCCCGAATTCCCTGATCAGCCACATAATGATGCGATTCTGAAGCGCCGTGGGGTGCTTGCTGTCTGCTGTCCAGCTGTGCAGCCCGGATCGCGAAACGGAATAGTCAGCGGGGTTGAGGCACTGTGGTGTGTGCCGTGGCAGGGGGTTCCCACGCACCAGGGGACCGCCAAACCCCTGACCCAACCGGCGCTGGGGGTCCAGACTCTCGCTGACAAGCTGCTCCAGAGTGTTGGGCTCGTCATGAACCCTTGCATTTTGGCTTGCATTTGGTGTTGGTGCCGCCCGCACGTGGGCATGTTGGCGTGTAATAGCGCCCACGACGGGTCCCCCTTTCCAGCATTAGAAGTAGATGCCAGATGCCGCCACCAGCCCTCTTTGGTCCTGTTCTCGGTATCTTTTTCGGCCACACGCTCCGCGGGGAAAAGAGAGAGAGGGATTTGGTGAACTCGTGTTGAAGTACGGAGGTTCCGTACCTAATATTCCTCCTCGCCCGGTCGCATTCTTACGCCGATCCTTGCTCGCTCAGCCTCCCTCAAGCGAGATCAAATTGGGGCTGTTATCTCACACCCGCGCCGCCGTCTCACGACACCTCTCGAATTCCGCCTAGACAAGCGCAGGAGCAATACCTCCCGTATTTCGACGTCGACGACGACGACGACGACGACGATATCGACGGGGACCGCAACGACATGGTCGCAAGATGGGGCCGGGCAAGTCAGCTTCAGTAACCGCCGCGGCCAACCCCTTGAGCGCAGATGAACGCGACACCTTGTCGCGCGGGACGGCCGGGGATGTGAGGAGCATCAAGACGCCGACGACCACCGGCAGCGGCCGTGGCTTGCTAGCACAGAAGAAGGACGCGCCGGAGTCCGTCTCGGACAGGACGGTATCACTCGGCACCGCCGGCGACGCCTATCCCGAGGGCGGCATCCGCGCCTGGCTGGTCGTCCTGGGCTGCTGGCTCGCCCTCTTCGCCTCGCTCGGCTTCATGAACAGCCTCTCCACCTTCCGCACCTACCTCACCGACAACCACCCCATCCAGGCCGGCCCGGGCGCCCTCGGCGGCGCCATCTTCGGCTATGCCTCCCTCAGCCTTTTGCTCGGCGTCTACGCCGGCCCGCTCTTTGACTGCTACGGCCCCCGCTGGCTCATCCTCGCCGGCACGGGGTGTCTCGTCGTGAGCTTCCTGCTCGCCAGTTTCAGCACCGAGTCCGGCCACCTGCTCGCGGCCCTGGGAATCCTCAGCAGCCTGGCCACGCCCCTCCTCTTCACCCCCTCGGTCGCCGCCATCGGGCACTTCTTCAAATCCCGCCGCGGCCTCGCCACGGGCGTCGCCATGACGGGCAGCTCCGCCAGCGCCGTCATCTTCCCCTTCATCCTGCAGTCCCTCTTCATGAAAGTCGGCTGGGCCTGGGCCATGCGCGCGCTCGCGCTGATCTGCCTCTCCATCGCGGTCGCGACCAACTTTCTCATCCGCTCGCGGCTCGCACCCGTCCCCGGCACCGCCGCTGCCAACCCGCACCCGCACGGCCGCATCTTCCGCACAAAGGGCTTCGCCCCGACGGTGGCTGCCGTCTTCCTCGCGCAGTTCGCCTCCTTCCTCCCGCTGAGCTACATGGCCGCGTACGCGCTCAGCGAGGGGTTCACGCAGCTGTTCTCCTTTGAGGTGGTCACCATCCTCAATGCCAGCTCCGTCGCGGGACGCGTGCTGGCTGGGTGGTGGGCTGATCGGCTGGGGCCGTTCAACGCCAGCGTGGTGTTCTCGTCTGTCGCGGCCATGGCGTGTTTTGGGATCTGGCTCCCTGCCGGGGGGACGATGCCGGGGATTGTGATTTTTGCGGTGGTTTTTGGGTGCACCAGCGGCGCGGGCGTCACGCTCGCGCCGGTGGCGGTTAGTCGGCTGTGTAGGACGCAGGAGTATGGGCGGTACTATGGGGCGTGCTACACGATTGTGTCGCTGGGGGTGTTGTTGGCGATTCCCGTGGCGAGCACGGTGGTGAGGGGGAATAGGGGAGAGTTCTGGGGGTTGATTATCATTACGGGCGTGTTTAATCTGCTGGCGGCGGCGGCGTTTGCGGCGGCGAAGTATTCGGTGGTGGGGAGGAGGATATGGCTTCCGTTTTGAAGGGGAGGGGGGGATGGAGATGGTGCAGGATGGGATAAATGAACCCAGAGCTGTTTGTCTGGATTGGAGCTCTTGGGAGAGGGTTGGTCACCGGATGCTGTGCCGGGCTGGGCGAGGAGGAGCAACCAACCGGACGCGCTTCCTCGGGCCAAGCCGGTGAGCATTACGAGGTCGTCGTTTCATCGGCCGTGCCTCGGGGACTAGACGTCCTCCGGCTGGAGAGACGGTGCGTCCCCCGGCATCAGGTGCTGGATGGGGTGGTCGTGCCGCCGACGACTTGGGGCAGCAGGGGAAGACATGAGTGGGGGTTCTAGACCACATAGACGATGGCTTGAGTGTCTTTGCTCAAGTTGAGGAGGCAGTAGGCGTTCATGCCAGTGTTGCCGGCCACATCTACGCCCGCATCTTAATGAGACCAGTTGAGCAGTACAGCGTTTCCACTAAGCGCATCTCCCCCTCTGCCCGTTGAACAAGCTCGAGAGTTGAGAGACAAACATGAGACAGTCCGTCTCCCTTCACCCGTGCCCAGCCCTTCGCGTCCCGTCGTGTATGTTTTTGTGTTGGCCCGGCGGGAGGGTATGTGCATGTATCCGGCAGGCGGCGGGTCCTCTTTCCTTCGGGGCCTCGCATCAGTCCGCTCCGATCTTGTTGATCTTGGCCATTCGCCTGCTGAGTGTGGGTTGACCGTCTCAACGTATATCCACGGGGTACGGTTTGTCAGCGAGACTGCGACCTTTCGTGGGGAGGGGCAACGGCAGCCACTTGGATGCAGAAGTCTGTGTGTTGTTTACAGAGCTCAGGAGGCAGCCGGCTCGCGAGACAACGGCAGCTAATCCGAACTATCAGGCCGTGTCTCACGAAGGAGGCTGATCGAGCCTCGCTCCAGAACCCACCCTCCCTGTGCAACCTTCCTCCTCTGTCTTTCCCGCGCTCCACTCAAACACGGCATTTCGTGTTCACGGGGCCCGGCACCAATTCTCCCATGTCGAAGGGGAGGGGAAATGCATATGAGAAACCATATGGGGAGACGAGCTTGGCGAGGGCCGGCAGCCCCTCTCCTTTCCAACTAGCAGAACGCCATGTCTCTCTGACACCGACTTTCTTTGCCCAACGATGTCCCGCCGATAACATAAACAGAGTACAGTACGGATACCAAGCCGGTAGGGGGAGGGGGCCGCGCCAAAAGGCATATCACACCGACCCGGACCTAAAGCGCCGAGCAAAGGCCGTACAACCGTGGGGGGACGGGCGGCCCGCCGAACACTTGGCTTCGCAGGCGAGGATCTTCAAACCGGGGGAGGGGGACGACGACGAGACGTCGCCTCCTTCCCTCCAAGGCTCATCAGCTGAAGCGCCACATGCTGTTCTTTTATGATGAGAAGCCTGAATCCCATGGTCGACGATCTCACACGTGGCTTTCCCTGTCGACAACCCCCGCTGGCCCCAACGCCACAACCACCAAGGTGAATTTCTGCTGTCTCAGAAACACGGCACCTATCAGTCGCGGCAGATGGGGATGGGACCACGAAATTTTCTGGTTCATCGGTCAACAATAACAACAGCAGCGCCGTTCAGCCGCGTCGTCCCGGGCTGAGCGCGCGTGTGGTGCGGTTCGTACATGCAGGTCCAGCAGCAAGTGGTTTATTGTATCTCCTTGGGCGAGAGAGTGGTTGCTGGGGGGTTGGGAAAGGGGGCTAAATGCAACCAACATCACGACATCAAGCTCAAGACCTTGGCCGAATAGATGAACAACTTGGCAGGGCCCAGCAAAAAAGCACCAGCAGCAGCAGCAACCACCAGCCTGAACCCGAGCCGTTTCTGCCTGCCGTGCTGCTGGAATTAGCCGCCGAACACAAAGACCTCGGACGGGGGGCTGGGGCACGGGGCCCAAGGGCGGGCAGAGACAGCAGCTCGTCTGTTTGATGCCCGCAACCGCAGCGAACGGGTGTTTATTTTTTCTTCGTCCCCTTTTCCACGGCGGGTCAGAAATTTTCAGGCTCTGCACACCCACCACACCACACCGCCTTCCCAGGGCAGGCATACGAGGCGAGACAACCGGAGACGCGGGATGCGGGATGTCGCGTCAGAGGGAAATTGAGGCTGCCCCTCCCCTCCGTCCGCCTCGCACACACGATCCAACCATCCGCAAGTGCATACATACCGATGTACACACACACACATACGATGGTGGAATTCGGACCACGGGCCTTGGCTTTCCCCCGCCGCCGTGAAAGTCGCGGTCTACCGCGGGTGCGGAACCTCGGATGACGGGACATGGGGGGGAGGAGGCATTGCGGGTGCTGTAAATAAAACCGCCAGCCGTATGCGAGAGCGGGTGGCGAAAAATATACCAAGCACTCTGTTGCCGTCCCTCCTCATCCAACGCCGAACCCCCCCACCTCCCCCCTGGCGGCCTCGGGTGTAATTTGTGTGACGACGACGACGGAAAAGTTGGGCAATGCTACGCGCATATTGACACAATCTTCGTATTCATTCCACCGCTCCTTGAAAGGAGGTGGGCAAGCTCCTCCCCAGGGCTGAACGGAACCCCTTGTCTTGTGGTTGAGCGTCTTGCAGGGTTTCGCTTTCTTTTTTCGCCGGCCAAGGGTGAGGCTAGTCAAGGATATGCAGCTAGACGCCGACCTGGTCCTGGAATTTGTATCTGCGTAATCTGTAATCTGTAGATCAGATGGAGCGCCGCCGATGCCGATGGTGGGCACACCGATGGCATCGCCGGGCGGCGTCCGCCCTGCCCTGCCCTGCCCTGCTTCGACCGGAGATTTTACTGCACCATCACGGTTCCGGTAACCAAAGGCCCCCATGTGCCCCGGTGACCAGCGGAGCGAGACAGAGAGCCGCCTCGTTCCAGGGGGGACGCTTGTACGCCCGTTGGTTCTGCTGTTTCTGCTGCTGCCACAGGCCGCTTCTCGAGACAGGCAATGAATGAATTGGCCACGGCAGAATGAGGATTGGCGCCCTTGGCCTGCCTGCCCCGGTGCTGGGCTCGATCGTGGGAGTCTCGGCAGCGGACTAGTGCGGCCTGTGAAAAGGCCCGCTAGCGTCGTCTCTTGACAAATGCCCCCCCTAGGGCCAAAGAGCCGACCGACTCTGTCTCGCTCTCGTACATGTACGTTGGATGTCCACTGTCCCGTCCAGTGCCTTCCTACTTTAATTGGTCTGAGCGGTGGTTGGTCAAGTTGCTGGCGACCCGCGGGCGTGATCCTCTTCGTAAATGATGGCAGGGGGCTGAGGCTTGGTTCGACCGGCGGTTGGGTTGCGGTGGCGAGACCGAGACACTTTTGAGTTGTCAATTGCCAATGGGTGGAGAAGTGGTGAGTGAGTGGGCTTTGCATTTTTCGGGAGCTGCCAGGCACGGGTGGGGCGCCCTTGGCCCATTGGGCTGCGATGCCCCACATTCTGCGTCATCCAGTTGCAGAAGGCGACGACCCCTGGGGACTGCGTGTCGCCAAGCCGCGCGCTGTTCGTCGAACACGCGATTCTCCAGCTCGACAAGGGCTGGGCTCTCGTTAGTGCGGGAGGCTTCGCAGATGTGCAGACAGCAAGAGTGCGTGCAGTGCAGCAAATGGGCATTTTGTGCATACCACCGATTGAGGCATATCCCGGGTGTCCGAGGCCAGCAGAGCACACCGCGACAACCCCCCACCCTTTTCGTCGTGTCATTCCGCGGTTCGACAGCGGCGGCGGTCGCGAGCGTCAATTCTGAAGACGGCGGGAATGCTTGGTAGGGCTGCCGTCATGGTGCCCAAGGAGGTTGCCGCGCCACAGGCCGTCAGCACATGCACTGCGACGCTGTCCCCTGCCATCAGGATTGAAGGACCACATTTAATATAGCAGGTTCAGATTTGTTGTTTGTCGAGCCAGTTCGAGGTCGGTGGAAACCCCGAGGTCGTGAGTTGCCCATCAGTGAGTTTGCCTGCCCCTCCGTTTGATATGCCTCATTGAAAGCCAGCCGCGCTTTTCCTCCGCCGGAGGCAGCCGCACCTGGAATGGATGGATCTCATCCTTATCCAGACAGGTCGTACCAATCGTCAATCGCGAGCGGTTGCAGCCGACGTCCCTTCTTTGTGGCGTATGTACGGAATTGGCTCTGACTGTTGCGCAGATATGGATGGATGCCAACCCACCCTCGCTCGGCTGGTGAAACGGCCAGCGAGGCAAGGACTTGATTAACCTCCGCTCGCGGGAAATGGATATGGACTCAGAGCACGCAACTCTCCCCAGTTCTCGGAACCCTGGGATAGGGTTTCTCTGAGCGAGAAACCCACAAAGAGGTACAAGTTTGTCGTCTCGAGGCGCACGAACACCTGGACCCCACGTCATGGGTGCCAAGAACCAAGCAGACGCATCGGTGGATTTCAGCGGATTTCAAGGTCCAAGCCACACTGAGAGCGCGTCACGAGCAGGGCCTTTTCCGATCCACCTCCCACCGCGGAAATTTGTCCAGAACCGAATGGCCCAGACGTGCAGCCTGGATCGGACGGCGAGGAGTGGGTCGTCGATGGCGCAGCCAGGCAGGTTTTTTTTCCACAACGGGTTTGCGGGTTTGCGATAAGGTACGGTAACTGACGCTTCTGGACGGGATCCCGATGCACCGACCCAAACAGCGGCCTCCCGCCATTCCAAAAGCCACCCCAGCCAGCATCGTTCCGACTGCATGTCTCTGCCCTGGCTCACTCATCCCCATGTTGACGCGGCAGGAAGGACAAGCATTCACTCGGCCTCCGCATACACGCAGGAAGCACGGATGGCGCGGGAATTCAAGCAATGCCGCCGCCGTGTGCTCAGTGCTCGGTGCTCAGTGCCCATTGAGGGGGCGGTTCGGTTTAAATGGGGTTGATGCCAGGGTGGTCCCTCTTTGTCCCTGGGGCCTGGATCTGGAATCACAGGTTCTTGTTTCCTGGCTCCGGAGCAGGTTTTCTCGGGACAGCCCAGGGTTCCACCCGCTGCCACTGTCGACGGGAGCGAGCAAGCGTGCCTCGCCATGCCTTGTTGTGCCTTCTGTTACGCCGTACCCGAATTGCCCGTTCCCTCCGCCCCTCAATCCCTCCATCGTTAGGTGCCCGCCCACCAATCCCCGATCGCCAGCCCTCGCTGCCTCGCTGCCTGTTCCGCCTGCCACTCGCCCTCCAAGCATGCCCGGCATCCCGCCAACAGGCGCATCCTAGGAGCGAACTCGCCGCAGGAGGCCAGCGGCCAAAACTGGAAGCAACACAGAGCTAACCTTTTCCCGGTCTGCCAACCTCCACTCGCATCGACGGGGTCCTTCATTTCCCATGTCTGCGGCCTTCCCGCATCTTCCTTAATCCACAGCCTTTTTTGATTTTTATTTTGCTTGCTCTGCGACGGACGGGCATCAATCAGCTGTTGTGCGGATACGCCGGCCCCCCAGTCGAGATCCGCCACCAACAGCATCGCCGCTTTGTAGCGTCTCCAGAGTTCCGGCCAGAGCTTGCTCGTTTCGTCGTCGTGCTCTCACCTGCCCGCCTGCCCGCCTGTCGTCCGTCCGCCAGCTCGCTTGCTTGCTTGGCCTTCTCCCTGCCAGCCAGCCTGCTCTGCTCTGCTCGCTCGTTACCCGTTCCCAGTACATGCTCAGCAGCAGCCAAACCCCACACCCCCAACCCCCAAGCCCGCCGCACCCACCGCGCGGCATCACGCAGCACCACGCAACACACACGCAGCACGGCCATCGCCAGCTTGGGGCCGCCACGAAACGGCACTAAGTTGTGAAACCGTGAGACCACCGCACGCGGCAGAGGCGCACCAGACGCTCTGTTGCAGCGCCCCGTGGCCTATCACCGCCGCCTTCGTCACGGCGACCCAGCGCCCCATCCGCCGTTCATTCTGAAACCAACTCATCGAACCCCGGAAACCTCGGGGCCTTGTGGCGCCCTCAGTCTCTCTTGGTCGGGGCGTCAGGCTCGCTTTGCTGCATCTGATGGTCTTGAGCGGTAGCCGCGAATACTGACTAGCGCCGCCCGCCCTCTGCCCGGCCCACTGCCCACCGCTGTGCTAGTCCCTGGGGCTAGCTCTCCGCGGCGCCACTGAGAAGCGCGCACGACATCTGCTGCTTGCGTCCTGGACGTCCTGGAGAAAGCTCGACCGCACGAGCTGAAGCCAACGAAGAAGGGTTTTGGCCCACGCGAGAAGACCCCCCCCCGCCCCCCCCCCCCCCCCCAACCCCCCCCCCCGCCC
>FTEL01003547.1_pt1 | contig 12919 bp, 15 predicted proteins | sample 1658911 | NCBI WGS metagenome assembly FTEL01 (sample SAMEA3914869, study PRJEB12502) | metagenome | biome: forest; material: soil | place: USA | collected 2012-03-12 | depth 0.1 m
TCCTCAGCAGCTTGCAGTAGACTCGCAGTCCCACAAACAGCGTCGAGAGTGCGGCCAGCGACCAGATGACGCGGTTGAGATACGGCCCCAGGTTTTCAGACCCTGTTTGCTCACTCCGCCAGGAGTGCCGGGTCGAGCCGGGTGGGTCGGCCATGATTTAAAGTTGATTGCCGCGTTGCATCAGGACGGGAAGATGGCGAATACAAATGCCAGACGAACCTCGCTGAGATGCGAAAATGGCTTTTGCTTTTCTTTTTGATCCCCACGAAGGCGAAACCTCAGTTTAACATGGTTCATCACGCCAGGTTACCGGCTTCGTCCTCCTCCTCTGCCCGAGGTATACGCCGCCACCAATTTCCAACTGGTCTTGAAGAGGCTTCAACGTCTTTGGCTGCATCTGGTAAGGCCGCCTTGCGTTGAGGAGGTTCGGTGGCTTGGGACGCAATGCCATTGGCCGCGCTCCCTGGCCGCAGGTGTCCACTCCCCTCCCAAGTGTCTGTGCGAAGGATGGCAACGGCCCCTGGTCTTGGGTGTAGCCGGATCCGGGGGCGGAGGATCGCCCGCCGACCCCCAATTCGTGCGCGGTGGAGCCAGTTGCGAGATCCATCATCCAACAGCTCGCCAAAGCAGATTCGATTCACACCCGTTCCACGCTTCTCGTCAACGTCAACGTCAAAGATTCGATCGCACGGCTGAAATCCAGCAGAGACAGCCTCCACAGGCGTCTCTACAGTACCGCTGCTGTCGCTTCTCGAAGCTGTGCTGTGGCCAAAAAACTCGCTGTTGCTTTCCCCTATTCCGACGTCCAGTGCGGGACCACAGTTGGCTTCTTCTTCGGGCTCTCTCTTGGACACATTATAGAAGAGGTACAAGTAGAGATTTCGATGGAACTATGGATTGAGAGGATTCCCGGCCCGCGCTTTGACTTTCGGGGCCCCGTACGGATACCAAGCACGTTCCCGATGATGTCCTCTCCTCTGTGCTTGTGGATGCGTGCTCCCCAGTCGAATTCGCTTCGTTTAGACAGTGATTGGCCATTCTGATGTTAAGTGGGTGTCATCACACGAGAAGGGCCGGGGCTTTTGCTCCTGGGCGAACGCCACGGCAGGGATTGGGTCCAGCTGGGGGCGGGCAGTCACCATCAAATGCAGTCTCCATCCCAAGACACTGATCGGAAGTGCTTCTGTTAGTGTGCTGTAAAAGCGGCTTCTAGAATTCGTCGATTGGCGCTTGGCTCACATGAGCACAGAAGAGGCCTGTAAGGATGGAGTGAAACCCCGGCCCTTGTAAGTGCTGGGCTTAAGGCACCTGAAGTTGAGAGCGCGCGACAGTTCCTCTCGCGGCGCAGCAACTCTGATCGCGACTTGGCGGCGTTGGCGAGCCGCCATGAGTGGACAACGGACATCTGCCGGGAAGCGGACGGCTGCTTGAGCCGGATCAGGGATTGTTCAACGACATAATTTGGCACTACAACTACTTTTCGAGTATCCCTAGGTTCCTAGATCTCGAGTTTCAGATCCCGATAGTTTGCACGTCATCACTTGCGGGGTCAATTCAAGTTCTGTCTCACATCCCCGATCCCAGGCTCGCAGTCGGTATGAATGCTGTTGCGGAGGGCAACAGGAGAGACTGACTAATTACCTAAGCTGTGCAAATACGGGAACCAATGTACCATCAAATAAATACATTCTAGTAGATATTCCGGTTGCAAGTTGTCACATCGAGTTGAATCTCGAAAGCATCGTCGTTGTGAGTGTGTTATTGGCTGGGATGACGTTATGATCTTCAGACAGGGGGTTCACAAGGTCGCATCGAACTCCAACAAATGGACTGGACTTGGGCACAACACCACAACAGCACTCCCGTCTCTCTCGTACTCGGACCCGGTAAAACACGTCGCAGATTCCGCTTTCTGAGCACCTGAGGCCGACGAGCCGGGAAAAATCGAAGAGGATGCAACCCTCCCAAAACACACACACAAAGCCGCTCCCCGCGCATCTCCAACGAACACACATTATTCTCACGACAAATGACGACTTCGCTCATTTTCACGACTAATCTTCTCAACCTCCCAAAATAAGTCACAATGGCCCTCCTAACCCTCACCATCGGGCAGGTGCTCGGCCTCGTCCTCCTCTCAGTCAGCCTCTACCCACTTTAGTATTCCTCATCAGCACAACTAACCCACCTAGCAGGTAATCCTCTACACCACCTCCAAAATTCTCTACAACCTCTTCCTGCACCCCCTAGCCTCTTACCCGGGCCCCCTCGCCATGCGCGCCACCCGCTGGGCCTACAGCGCGCGCCACATGTCGGGCACGCTCCCCTTCGACATGCTGGCGCTGCACACGCGCTACGGCCCCGTCGTACGCGTCGCGCCCAACGAGCTGGCGTTTGCGGATCCGAGGGCGTGGCGGGATATTATGGGGCATCGATCGAGTGCTGGTGGTGGTGGGAAAGGGGGTGTGGAAGGAGTTGGGGAGGGAAAGGGGGACGAGGAGATGCTCAAGTGGGATCGGTTTTATATGCCTGTGCCGGGGGTGCCGAGAGATATTGTTAATGCTGGGAGGGAGGAGCATGGGCTGCTGAGGCGGACGATGGCGCATGGGTTTAGTGAGCGGAGCATGAGGGCGCAGCAGCCGTTGATTCAGGGGTATGTGGATTTGTTGGTGCGGCGGTTGAGGGAGAGGGGGGAGGGTGGTGGGGTCGTCGATATGGCGGCGTGGTATAACTATACGACGTTTGATGTTATTGGGGACTTGGCGTTTGGGGAGAGGTATGGTATTTCTCTATCAGGGCTATTGTTCACGCGTCGTGCTGATGATGGCAGTTTCGGGTGTCTGGACAACTCGGATTATCACCCCTGGGTCAAGGCCATCTTCGCGGTTGCTCGCGCTGGCACCGTGTTCCAGAGCTTGGCGCACTACCCGGTTCTGATCAAGTTGATCTTGTCGCTGATTCCGTCCACGTTTATGGAGGAGCGCGAGAGGCACATGCAGATGACCTTGGCCAAGCTCAAGAGGCGGATGGAAGCAGGACAGGAACGATCAGATTTGGTAGAGGGGTTGCTCAAGCGGGCTGACGAATGGGTAACACCATCATTCGTGAATCTCAAATTTGGGATCAAGGCTGACGAGGCGGTCATATTCAGGGGCTAACACTCGAAAAACTTCAAGCCAACAGCGCCATCCTCATCATTGGGGGCTCGGAGACCACAGCTACCCTACTCTCAGGGGTCACATACTTGCTCCTGACCAACCCAGATGCGATGAAGAAACTCACGGCCGAGATTCGGGGAGCATTCAAGTCAGAAGCTGAAATTGACTTTGCTAGCGTCAGCACTTTGCCCTATCTCCTGGCCTGCCTCGACGAAGCCCTGAGAATGTATCCGCCCGTTCCAATCGGGCTCCCGCGTGTGGTCCCCAAGGGGGGTGCAAACATTGCGGGGAATTATGTTCCTGAGAAAGTGAGTTCTATTGAATCAACTTGATGCTATTGCCACTTTCCATGCATCAGCCAAAGCTAACCCTGGCTGTCAGACCATCGTGGCTGTCCACCAATGGGCCATGTACCACAACGAAGAGCATTTCAAAGACCCCTTCGTGTACCATCCCGAAAGATGGCTCGGAGACCCGGCTTTTGCCGACGACCACAAGGAGGCATTCCAGCCTTTCCATGTCGGGCCTCGCAACTGCATTGGGAAGAATCTTGCCTATGTTGAGATGCGTGTCATTCTAGCTCGGGTGTTGTGGAACTTTGATCTGCAAATCGCCGAGGATAGTTTGGACTGGATGAGGAAGCAGCGCATCTATAACCTGTGGGAGAAGGGGAAGTTGAACGTGTACTTGACGCCGGCTGCGATATAGTGGGGAAGCAAAATGGTTCTGTGTCTGTGTCTGTGTCAGATAGCTGCGTCTTGGATGAGGATCAGGTTTGAGCTGGACTTGCCTGGGCTTGCCGAATGGTGGAATGTTTGGTAATTAGGTTGACTGATTGCTTTCATGTCCCTCAATTCAGCAAGTTACGAATCAAATAAACGCGAATGACTGCCACAAAGGCCCGAAACCCACGGGGAAGCCAAACTGGTCAAAGTGGCCGATATGAAATAAAATATCAACTAAAAGGTGACGCCGAGGAAGAAGCAGATGCAGATGAAAGGGTACCTGCAGTCGTCGTCCCTCGCATTCATTGCCGCCTGGACGGGCTTGTTTGCTTCGGAGATAGGGTCCATTTCGGAGTAGCTGGGAAGTCTGACGGTCCGAGGCAGCACCCTCTCTTGGTCCTGGGAGAGCTAGGGGGCGAGGACTAGCTCTGACTGAAGTATCGTGCGTTGCGGTTCTGCGAGAAGCTGTCAGCCGCCCCGAGGGTCGTTTGCAAGCATGTCGCGTCCTACCATGCACTTCTCCGGCCGAGCGTATTTTGCCTGGCATCTGACGCCGGTGAGCGACCGGTGGGGTTTGCCAGGCGCAGGATCGTGAATAAGACGGAGTCGACCAGAAATCTGGTGGGTTGGGCACGCATGACTGTAAAGCATGGGGTAAACAGTGGCATGGCGGAATTGGATCACAGATCAAGGTGAATATGGACTGTGATATCAGATGAAGTGTAGAGGGGTAATCCAGGGGCCCCCGGAGAGTGCGTTGTCAAGAAGGAGCTCGGATGAGAGTGATGAAGAAGGCCGAGGGTTTGATGTAGGTCCTCGCACTGCCAGTGCTTTTCGACTGTGGCAGCACGCAGCCTGAGGTAAAACGCCACTTTGAGGCGTCGCGATGATGGCGATTCGCTCGGCAACGGGAAATCTATTTTCCACATGGCATTTATATACGCATTTGCCAACCAACACTCCGCGAGGCCTGGGAATCTGCACATAAACCTCTTCTTCTTTACAAGCTGCTTCGTGTCTGTTCTTCTCGCGCGCCGATCACTCGCTTTTCTCCTGAAATGGGCTACTTCGAGGAGTACGACCTAGATTCGCGCTTCAAGTCGATATTTGACGGTCCCAACTCGCATCCCTTGAGGCCGGGTTACCACCATATTGTCCTTGATTTCGACCAACGGCGCACTATTTGCGTTTGGACGTCCGAAAGGAAAGATGATGAATTTATCTATGAGGCACTGGTGGAGCTCATCGACGATCTCCAGACAGATGTCGTCAAGATCAAAGTTTCTGACGACCTCGAGTTGCTCTGGTCTTCTGCGGACGTTGATGAAGACTGCACCAAGATCCCCTTCTACCCTTCGCCCGCTGATTTCCCACAACACCTGCCAAGAGTCCGCCGCTCACACCGTACCGAGATTGACCGGCTCGGGGTTCACGCCGACCATACAACATACCAGCCCATAGGCGAGACGCCAGTGAAACATGTCTTTAAATATTACACCAACCAGGGTAATATCGTCATGTTTTGGCACGAAGCCAACTGCACGTTGCGGATTCCAAAACATACCAATATTGTTCCCTTGGACTGTCTTGTTGTCGACTCGGCCACTGTTGACGGCCCGGAAATGGTTATTATCTTCTGTTCCCTTGACTGTCTCACAGACTCGACGCCTGCTGACGGTCTAGAAAAGGTGGTTGGATTTACAACCCCATTCATCGCAGGTGGTACCATCTCGGATAATGTCAGCCGTGTCTTCAAACTCAAGCATCTTATGCAGCTCATAACGGTTCGTCGCTACCCACCCACCGGGCCTACAAGGCAGGAGTATGGCGGTATCCATGCTAGTTGCTGACAAAACCTCCTCAGGCCATCGATTACCTCAACCTCCGGCTAGGAATAGTCCACGGCGATATTAGCATGTGGAATCTTCTGATCGATCCCGAGACCGACGATCTGAAGATCTTCGACTTCAATATGGGTGCCAAGGTTGGCTGGGAAGGTAACGAAGATGAGGACTTCAAGTTCAGATACGAGGAAAGCCGCAACGACGTCAAAATGGCCATCTTCACCTTCTACGAGATTGTCACACGCGACCTTTCCTTCCGAGAAAAGCATTACTTCCCGTCTGATTTTGAAGCCGCGCTGGCACTTGAAAGGCCAAATTGGAAGCAACATCCCGACGTCCGCCTCGAGCAGGATGTCAAGATTGACGAGTACCGGCGCGTCCTGAAGGATTGGGTCAATGCTCGACGACAGATGGAGCCCTTGGGCTATAAGCAGGCGCCCGATTCCATCGACTGGCCTTCGCTACCTCAATTTCCGCTTGTGGGATACGAGGGGGCAAAAACGCGGAGCCCAGCAGAGTTGCGACAGTCCATGATCAGGCGGGGCGAGCCTTTCATCAAATTGTGGGTATCACTACCCTACAACAAGATCAATAACACGGCTAATGCTTCCGTGCAGGCAACGCCCACCGACATGCCGCATCCCACTTCCATCGGGTCAACGTCTCCTTGCCACTGGAGAGATAGTTTATGATAGCCCTTCGGAGAAATGATCTGTAGGTGATGTGGGGACTCAGTTTGGGGATGACTGGATGGAAGGCAGAGACTCGTCTGGTCGGGAGAACAAGGCAAGGCTCTCGGCAGCTCATTGAACCGTTCGCGGCGCAGCAAGCCCAACATTGCGGATGGAATGCAAATTTGCCGCCCAGACAAACAAACATGGGACTATATTTGCTGGCCTTATTTGTCTTATCTGGCCCAGCTTTAATTACATGTTGCTCGAGCACTGCAAACGTCCCCCTCAACCGCCGGGTTCCTACGCCTCTCGTCCCATGCCTGAGGTTGCAACGAACGGTGTGCCGCGGTGCCGCGGTGCACTTGTCAACGGGGTGAGCCAGGGGTTGACCACCCCCCGTTTTGTGGCTCGCTTGCTGCGTGTGTTGGTCCCAGCCACCAACATGCATGAGATGATGCACACCTGCCACCCCATTATGTTTCGTTGCCAGCCCCCTCAAGGCGGGATTTCCCCGAGACTTTCAGCTGGAATACCAGCTTCGAGATTGCGTTGTTCCACCATCACCGGTAGCGCGACCGTTCATATTCAACAGAGAAAATGGAGATCAAGGATCTTGAGAACAACGGCATCTTCATCTCGAAAGAGCCAGCACATGAAGGGGCGCTGCCCCCGCACATCGACAAGCTGCGAGCCAGACTCTTAGATTTCAGCTGGACCGTTGTCGCTGTTGCGGACGACGACGATGCGACCCATCACGTTGACGGCGACGCTTTCCTCCAGCATTTGGGCGGCTTGACCCTTCACGCCGCTGATCGCACCCTCGTTGAGGAATGCAAAGGCGTCATCAGAGACAGAGCCATAATCCTCCAGAAAGGGCAGGACAGGGAGGCAGAATGGGCGCTGTTCTTTTCCATCAATTTCTTCCACCGGCTGCAGGAAGCGGTGAGAATAAGAAACGAGGATACATGGCAGTGAGTCCCAGCCATTAGGACGTCGTGTCGCGACTCTTGCCCGATCTTCGCTGACAGCTGCAAGAATCGCCCGTGCCAAGTTCTATTACGAGTTTTTTGAAGGGTGAGGCAGACGGACTCTGAGACAAGAAACAAGTTCAACATGTGCTGACCAAAAAAATTGAACAGCGCGCAGTCCCGACCTTGGACCCTCTTTCGGTCGAAGAAGGGGCATCGGCACAAAGACCGCAAAAAACTTACCGAACCTAAGCCCGACTGGGTAGCCTTCTTCCCCATTTACAGCCCCGCCGGCGAGAGGATAACAACGCCTAAAAGATGGCACCTAGACAAGGTCCTAAGGCAGAACATCACCGAAAACTTCTCGGTGGCGACGCTCCGGCACTTGGCCCGCCGCGAAGTCCAGTCGAATACAGCCGGGCTCTTCCGAAAGACAGCTCAGCGGGAGACGGTTCTTTCTGATTACGTTTGCTTCCCCTGGCTCATCGTCGAACACAAGAAAGCGGGTGGGGCGGCGCTGGAAGAGACCTGCTACTGCCAGGCGGCCAACGCAGGATCAGCCGCCGTCATGATGCTTGAAACGCTGTCAACTATTGTCCCTGGGGCAAACCAGGATGCCAACAAACACATTCCACCTGTCGTGACGGTAACAACAGTGGCTGAGGTCGTTCGGGTTTGGATCGCGTACTCCTCCAAACCCTCGGAGAATGACACGGCAAAATATGTTAGTAAAATCCTTTTCCTACCTTCCCTTCTCTGCTTGCTCTAGCTGGGCTTTTGGCTAACTGGTATGTTAAGAAGATGGACTGCATTTGGAAAGGCGACATGACGGTTGCCTCGGATCTCATCAAGTTCCAAGTCATCCTCGAAAACACCCACGCTTGGGCCGTGCGCGAGCAACGCCCTCGCATCTCGACCTACATCGACTTGTGGACAGCGAAACATCCAATTCGAAGAGGCACCCAACGCGAACCGGTTTTAGATCCTGTGATGGTTATTCCTGAGTCGGTAAACACCTCGAGGGCGGGGGCGAACGACGTCGGCTACTCTGGTTCGGAACTACCGAGCAGACCAGCTTCCCGATCAAGGCCACCGTCACCAACGCGAGACATATGTTCTGGAAACCACCATGAACCGTTGTCGGAGGCAACCCAACCCATCAGCATAACCCGGCCTTCGTCGAAATCCAAGAACATATTCAAGAAGAGGATCTTCATGGCACATCCCCGGGGAGGCAGGATCCCGGTGAAGCTGCCAGATGTCAGGGGAAGAGACCCAACACCGAACAGCACTCAGCCTATCCAAATGGCACCCAGTGTTTTTTCAACAATAAGAACAACACCGAACGAGGTCTCAACGTCTGATTCCCATTCTCTCATGGATATGCAATCCCATCAGGGCGATCATGAGACGCCACCGCCCACTGAGCGGTTGGGTGCGCGGCGTGGCAAGGAAAAGGCCAAGTTGGATACGCGGCGTGGTAGAGCCGGACCCATCGCTCAGCAGCAAGTTCCGCTAACACCGCGGTTTTTACGCTTCGCCGACTTTTCCGTTGACCAATCTGCGAGTAGGACAAGGCCTGCTGGCGGTTGGCAATTCAATGTGCCTCCGTCTGCCCAGAGCATGCCTCAGCCAAGCGCCACTCCTCCGCGCCCTCGGACATTCAATGTGCTTGAGTTCGAAGAGGGCGTATTCAGGGACTTCGCTGTGCCTGTTGCGACTACGATGCGCATCCCTGAGTTTGGTTCGGCAATGCCCTTCACCCCCCCGGCATCGACGGACAACACGCCCTTACGACAACCTCTAGGAGCCACGCGGGGTCGCCTAGGTCTTGGTGGCCCATCCGACGGGCGAGACGTCTTTGCGCATGGGGAACGAGCGGGATTGCCGACACCTGAATTTGAACGAGACGAAACGACCGGCCGCGAACGCAACATGCCGATCCTCGAAACGTCTGCCGAAAAGAAGGCGGGCTGGGGGGAAGAAGATGGCAGAGAGTAAACGATGATCAGGACCTTGAATCTTTTTTTCAGTGCCAGATGAGGTCAGTTTGACGACCTCTTAGTGTACCCATGAAAATTGTACTGGTTCCATGGGTTCTAGTTGTCTAGTGACCCTTGCGCGGTGAAGTGCACTCCGGCGACATATGTGTTACAACAATCCTATCAATACATTCGAGAAGCAGGTGCACTATGTTCCTCTTCCCCATTAGTTTGACTCAACATCGGCCCAGATGCCATAGCCCCGACGTCCCCATCCTCTCTTTCTCTTGGCTCGAGCCGGCCGGTAAAGTCACTGATGTAGAGCGCAATCATCAGCCGGTTATTCCAGTTGCAGAACCAGCCCATACCTGCCATTGTGTGCCCACTGTGGCGCCACCCACGTACTGATATCTAGCAAGATTTGGTAGGGCTCCCCTTGCCCCAGACAAAGCAGTTCTTAGTACAGTTGAGCTGGAACACGCCCAAAACGACGTCCTCCTGCAGCTTGATATCGTGTGTGACGCCCAGAGCGCTATACGACTCGACCCAGCCGCTGGGGCCATAAACGCTTTTAGTCCACCCCGGCAGCGGCGTGTCCGCGACGACCTTGACGGGCTTGTCGCTGATCTTGTTGACGCTGGTCCACTCCTTGATGGACTCGCCAAAGTTGACGTAGTTGAGCACCTCGTCCGCCGTGCCTTGGTAGATCTGCAGCTTAGGCCGCCAGCCATTGTACCCCGGGAACGCGGCGCGCACGATGTCCGCCCACTCCTTGCCTGAGTGCGTCACCTGACCGGTAGCACAGTCGTTGCTCCAGTAGTCGTACTGCCCAGCGTTGTTGGCCGGCGCGAAGCAGCCAAACGGGACGCCGGCAAATGACGCACCGGCAGCAAAAACATCCGGGTACGCACCCAGCAGCACTTGGGTCATCATCGCACCCGACGAGATGCCCGCCACGAACACACGGCTTTTATCACCCTTGTACTTCTCCAACGTCCAGCGCACCATGCTGACGATCCCTAAACTATCTCCGCCACCATTATGCGTCAGCGTCTCCTTGCTCGACACGTCCCAGCACTGGTCGGCGGCGTTGGGGCTGCCCGGGTAGATGACGATGAACCCGTGGTCGTCGGCGAGGGCTGACCAGCGCGACCACTCAAAAGCTTGCTCAGGCAGGCCATGGCACCAGTGAGGGTAGACCAGGACGGGTGGGCGCGCGGCAAGTTTGTCGGGCACGTAGATGTTGAAGCTGACGTTGCGGGGATTGGGGCCAAAGGGGGTGGTGACTGTCGTGTAGGCCGCCGCGGAGGTGAGGGTCGGGAGGAAGCCGACGAGGCCGACGAGGCCGAGAAGGGCTGGAATCATCATGGTTGCTGACGTTCCGGGAGGCCCCAAGAATGGGAGGGATGGGAGGTGCGGATAGGAGGTGCAGGGGGGGAGGCCGGGGCACGGATGGAGGGTGGTGGCGTTGGGATGGTGGAGGGGAGGAGGCCATCGTCACATTTATGCGAGATCGGCGGTTAGAATCGATACGGACCGCGGACAAGGTACCTCCAACATGAGCCGTAGTGCTTGCGCGGTGTGCGTGCCGTGGTATCCCCGTTGCCCCGGGCCGGAAGCTTGGCACCGGGCAGGTCGGAGCATCGCCGCCCGTGACCGCATTTGGGGACAAGTAATCAAGGAGGCCCAGAGTCCATGCATGATGTTCCCTGTCAGTATGGATCTTGTAAACCAGGTCCCCGGGATGAAGTGAGTGGCAGGACGGCAGAACCCGTACTGCGGCGCTGTGGAGATGGGATTCGCATGAGACCATGAGACCGTTGGCTGGCAACAGGGGCAGCATTCCTTCAGGTTAACATTATCCTGGACAGAATACACATTATCCCGCCTCTTGCCTTTTTGGTCGGCTCGCTGGATCCATGGCCGCGGTGGATGGGATCCCCTCACCAGGTCAATTCAGGGGTGGCAGTAACTAATATGATTCCTATTCAGGAAGAGAATGCGGCTTTGACTGCGACCGACAACCGTTGAAGGATGCCAAGGAGAGTGGGATTCTGACCCGCCTTCGAGAAGACGCCGGACGCCATGGAAGAATCTGGTCTCCCTGCCCCCTGCCCAGATCCCGTCCAATCGTTCGCATGCCCGCTCGACATCATGTGTCCTTGACCCACGCACAGCGAGTTCGCGCGCGCAAGAATTCGACGGCGAGAACCTCGCGCAACAATTCGCACCAACCAAGGGTCCGCCGACTCACGGATTCGCACGCGCAAGAATGCATCGGCCTCGCCGACTTCAATAATTCAGGTGGTTGAAGGGAATCACCTGGTGGACTTGCTGGCCTCGGTCACTCTGCACCTTGCGTTATCAAAACCCACGTCGTCGATCTGCTGCCTGGCAATGCGTTCAGTCATCGTCCGTCTTCTATCTAGGCGAGGTCGAGCTCTGCTTCAGAAGTTGAAAGCGGGTTGAGATGGGTGCTGCGAGGATGCATGCCTTAGCTTAGCCCCCATGAGAGAGAGGACTTCTCACTAGGCTGCTTTGAATTAGGCAGTCGTTCTTTAAGTTTCCAACACGCGACTGGTCTCCTCGCCTCCTATCTGTGTAAGTGTACCGTGTTGTTATTGCCGTCTCGTGGTGCTTGACGTTCTCCCCCCGTCCCTGTACTGTCTCCTAATCAACACCACCGGATTCTCAAAGCATCAGATTTGTCTGTCTGTCTGTATGTTTGCACCGAAGGGAAGATCGGCGATAGCTTCGCTTTCGGACAGCCGGGCTGTCTCGTTTAGGGTCTTCTGGGAGACTTGCTCTCCTTCTGGCCGTGTTCCCCTTCTTCCAGAACCTCAACTTTACGCACATCAACCTTGTCAGCTGGTTTCGTGCGAACTCCCAGGAAACCTTGGATCGAGTGACACCTTTTACGGAATCCTTTCTTTTGAGCCTATGGTTGGGGTGATTTAGATATCTGATGGAGTATCCTCCCCCGACGATACCAAGACGTGTGAGCGGGACAGCATCTTTGACAGAATCGCCGAGGTCGTGCCAACCGTCCGGAGACGATATTTTTGGGACGCTTGGCCAGCCGCCGGGGCACCCTCCCCCGAAGAAATAAATTGAAACCTTTGACCGAGAGGCTGCCGACCGTTTGCGATGCTCTCGAAGACGCCATGACTTCACAACACTAGTGACATCTCGATTGATCCCGTCACAGCTTGGGGCTCGCTGGACGGACCGTCTCCATCCGTCTCTCCAGTCGGCCCCATTTCGGTCCCACCGACACGGCATGCTACGCCGCTCCTTGAAGGCATCCCGTGTCATCGCGACCGGGTGACTGGAAAGCTTGAGCTTCATTCTGGCCAGGCTTTCCTAGCTACGGCGACGTCAGAAGCCAAACATCAGCTATAAATGGCCTCTTAGACGTCGACGATATCTCTCTCGATCTGTATCAACTCAAATCTTTTATCTCTTCGGTTTGCCACCAAGATGAAGTCTTCCATCCTCGCCGGCGTCTTTGCCGCCGGTGCTGCCGCCCAGACCGGTGCTTGGGGCCAGTGTGGCGGTATCGGCTTCA
>FTEL01006685.1_pt1 | contig 12907 bp, 8 predicted proteins | sample 1658911 | NCBI WGS metagenome assembly FTEL01 (sample SAMEA3914869, study PRJEB12502) | metagenome | biome: forest; material: soil | place: USA | collected 2012-03-12 | depth 0.1 m
CACCCCCCCCCCCCCCCCCCCCCCCCCCCCCCCCCCCCCGCCTCTCTGAATCTAACGAACCCCCCCTCTCTTCAACCAACGAATCTCCGCTCTCCCCATCCGACGAATCCCGCCTCGCAGAATGGGCAACCATCCAAGCCGCCATCGGCGCGCCGCTCCCCCCATCCCAACTCCTCTCCCTCGCCAATCGCTCCCTAGCAGAGAATCATGCTCCCTCCAACAATAACACCGCAGACAAAACCGCCAACCCAGGAGCAAAGTTGCCAGCCCTCTCCGCGGATTGGCTAGAGGGCTTCATCCAGCGGTATCCCGGTGTTGTCGGTCACGGCGGGGTGTTGCAGAAGCGGTTTGGGGGGTGGGATGAGTGGAATAGCGGGAAGGACTCGCCGAATGGGGAGGCGAAGGGGGCGAAGAGGAAGGGGGAAGCAGTGGGGGGGAAGAAAGCTGGGGTAGGAAAGGCTGGAAAGGTTGCTGCGGGGAGGGTTACCAAGGCCGCGACGGGGAAAGTTACGAAGGCTGGGACGGGGAAGATTGCGAAGAAGGGAACGTCTGGGGAGAAGAAGCGTGAGTTGACGAGGCAGGAGAGGCAGCTAATGGGGGAGGTAGTTCCGCAGCCGGGGTGTATATTTGTTACTATGGATGATGTGGAGGAGACGAGGGCGGTGATGCGGAAGTTCGGGGTGCCGGAGCCTGAGGAAGAGGAGTCGGCGGAGTGTGGAGTTATGTGAGGTGGATGGAGGCGCTGTTCGTTGATTGCTGGGTAGATGAGGACTGGTGTAGATTCCGAGGAGATGGATGGATGGATATTCGCACAGCTAAGCCGATGGTGGCTATTTAAATGGGTATAGAAGAGAAGACGTCTTTTCCTTGGTCCTTGTGCCATGCTAATGTCAAGCCAACGCCCGTTGTCAAGCTCGAAGAGCAGCATGCCTGGGGAATATGCAACAAGCCCACATCGTAACCTGAACGCCCTCACTCCCCAGCGCTTACATCCCAAACCTCTCCTTCAAAAAGGCCCTGACCTGCGCATTCCCGCCTTTCCCCACCGCTAACCCATCTACATCCCCCTCAATCTTCAACCCTTGCAGCGACGTCGCCCGCGACAGCGCCACATACACCTGGCCCTCCTCAAACGCGCGCGACAGGTCCACCACGACCCTGTCCAACGTCATGCCCTGCGACTTGTGGATACTCAACGCCCACGCCGCGGCCAGCGGGATCTGCGTCCGGCACAGCAGCGAGTACGGCTCGCGGTCCCCGAGCTCGTGGACCTGGCACTCGGGCATGATGGTGCGGACAGTGCCGTTGAGGAACCGAACGATCGGCCAGGAGAGCTTCCGCTGCGGGTCACGCAACTGCTGCTCGGCAAAGTGCTTGATGTGCTCCTCGCGAACAGTCGCGTACTGGCCGAGGAGGGCGCCTGGGCCGCCGCCGCCGTCACGCGGGTCGACCTTGCGCGGCAGCTTGGCCGGGTCGTAGGCCTCGAAGCCGGCGATGATCCCCTGGCTGCCGTTGCACAGGCCCGAGGGCAGGTCGAGGTTGACGAGCAGGACGACGAGCATGCCGATCTTGAGCTCGATGCGCCGGTCGAAGCGGTGGTCGTCGAGGGCGCGGAGGGAGTTATCCGGGTTGCGCGTGCCTTTGAATCCCAGGTTGGGGTGCTTTTCCTCGTCCCAAATGAATTTGTCGTAGCAGGAATAGGGGTGCGGCGGGGTCTTGAGGCGGGCAAAGGCTTCCTCGTTGGTGCGTCGGACTTCCTCGCGGGTGGAGTACAACTTGACGGCGTTGGCGGTGGCGGATTTGTGGTTCATCAGGATGTCGAGTTCCTCGCTATTAAAGGGGACGCCGAGACGGCATTTCTGGAGCATCCCGATGAACTGGCCGTCGCTTTGACGGTGGATGGACTTCAGATGGATGTGGGTGAACTTGCTCTCCTTCCAAGCCTTGCTGCGGAACGCCCACTTGTCGCTCTCGTAGTATGTCTTGTTGCATCGCCGACACTTGTGGATGGTATCTTCTGGTTCGTCAGATGAGACAAGGTCAGATCCGCAGGTGATGCAGTGTTGGAACGGCTTGACCGGGGGTAGTTGACAGAAGTCGCCGGTGACAATGACTTGGACACCACCAAAGGGGTCAGAGTTGGAGCGGCCAGCCTTGAGGATGGCATTCAATCTCTCAAAGTGGAGGTTCTCAACCATGCTAATCTCGTCGATGATGATGGTGTCGGTCTGGCAGAAGCGCTGGCGTGGGGTTTTGCCCAAGGCTGCCTTCTCAAGCTGCTTCAAGGCGCGTTTGTGGTGGTCTGGGGTCATGCCCGCAAACGTCCAGGTGGTTGTGCCGTTGATGGCGAGGGCGACCTTGCCGGTCGGAGCCATGACACGCACAGTCTTCCCCTGGTCACGAAGACGGCGCCTGATAGCGTGGAGGACGGTGGATTTGCCGCAGCCTGCCGAGCCCGTGTAGAAAATGTTGCAACCGCGGGCGGCTAGGTCAACCAGTTCTTGTTGCTCGGGGCAGAGGGCAGGTTCTGTTTGCGGCTTCTCTTGTGGCGCACCGGGTGCCGGCGGTGCCGGTGGTGGTGGTATGAGAAGATTGGCATCTGGTGGCCCAGGAATTCCACGAGGCGCGGGAAGCAGGGGCAACAAGGGAAGGGCCGGGAGGGGCTCGACAAATGGTGGTTCGTACGTCCGTGTTCCAGGTTCGAGCTTCTCGACGCCGAACAGCAATCGCGTGTACGCTCTCCGGTGCCAGACGGCTTGGAACAGGACGTCGACGGGTAGAGTCGATCCTTGAGCGGCTCCTTCATCGAAGGGACAGCTGTCGAGCTTTCGCTGGCAGACCCAGTAGTCGCGCGCGGCCGAGAGGGCGGGTTCGGACAACGGGCGGCCCAGATGGTCGACTGGCAGCGCCATGGACGGAGTCGGGAGGGTCGGGAGGGTCGGGAGTGTTTGGGGGACTGGTGGAGGCGCTGGGTTCTTCTTGCTCAGGAGGCCGCGCATTTCCGTGTCCTTGTGTTTGATCTCGTGGTCGTCGTGACTCCGTTCGAGTTGGGCAGACTCGTCTAGCTCGTGGGGTTCGTTGACGTCTGCTGGTTTATTGTTGTGGTGGCCCTCGTCCGTCTCGTCCGTCTCGTCCTCGTCCTTGTCGCTATCGCCGTCGCTGTCGCTGTCGCTGTCGCTGTCGCTAATGACGATGACGCTTGCAGATCCGGGCTTTGCTCGTTTCGCAGGATGGGTGGCTCGTCTGTCGGGGCTGTTGCTCCTCCTCTTCCCGAGGGGAGAAACGGGGGGCGGAGGCAAGCTTGGCCATGGCGCAGAGCCTTGCGGCGGCGCTTGCAGCGCTTGCGACAGCGGCAGGCAAGGCGCGTCTGCAGTGGGGTCGTCGTCGTCGTCGGGCGGCAAGCAAAACTCGGGGTCGTGGGGGATGATTGAAGGGTCGTCCCAAATGTCCCACGGATCCCAGTCCATGGCCTGTGGAGAAGGCAGAGATTCCTTTTTGACCTTTTGGGTTTGGCGAGGTCGTGCCCATTGCCGTCCTGGCCTGGGTCGGAAGTCGCGTCTGGCACCGCGTCGCGTTTGTTCGTGGTTGTGCAACCAATTTGTGGATTTACCCCGCCAAAGCCAGGCAGCAACCGCACCTGGAGAGCGATCACGAACCACAGACAGACCCAGCTTCGATTCTGTTGTCCTCACTCGATGTCGATTCTCTTCACAATTCTCTGTTCAATTCTCCAGTTCTTAGTTTCGTGTCTTTGTCTCTCGTTCCCATTTTCTCTCGTCTTCCCCTCGCCCATTGCAGTTGTTTCCCCCTTGCCGTTCTCCCTTCCTGTGTGTTTTCTTCTCTCAAGCATCCGTTCACGTTCTTTCACCCAATTGAACTTTTCCTGTGGTCCATGACTTCCAATTGTGTCTTCTTCTCATTCTTTTTCTTCTATCTTGCTCCTACACCCCCTCGTCTGTGTTTAATACCCCATCTAAAAGTCAACATCCATGATCGCAGCCGCTTCCCCGCCACAAACACCTCTGCGTCCTTCCGAACTGCAGCCAAGCTTCCTTCCACTTGGGCAGCGCGCAGAATATTCCAGGGTCAACCTGTCATCTAGAATCCACCGTTCTGCCCGCCCAATGCCCAGATGGAGATGGCGTGCGCGGCGCATGGCACGATGGTGTTTTCGCTTGGCGCATCACTTACCTGCCCGATGCGGCAATGATGCTTCGCTGCGATGGCAGCCTGCGTCTTGTACCTGCCGTCCCCGGGTGAATTACCGGGCTTCCAATCCGGGAGCAACATGGAGATTGAGATTGCCAGCACCTTGGTAGCTGCTGATAATTGAAGCCCGCCGTCGTGCCGTGTCACCGTGTCTCACTTCCCCTCACCCACGGGCGCCGCGGTCTGTTCGGTGATTCTCCGCCAGATCGAATGAACTCAGGTTGACAGCCACAACACCACAGCAATGCGTCGAGTCCTCTCCCTGTGGGCGGCTGCCGTGCTTGCCGCTGCCATTGAGCCTCCCCGTTTCCCCCATCAACCCACCGGTGGCGGCACCAAGCTGCTGGACTACAACATCACGACCACCAACCCAGGCCAGCTTAACCCCTCCACCACTTCAGTCACATGGGTCCAGTCCGATCATGACGGCGACTTCATCACCGAGGGCGACGACGGTGCTTTCATCTTCGAAAACGTTGTCAGCGGGAACAAAACCACCTTCTTGTCGGCCGACAAGATTCCCGCCAACTACTTCGACTACCAAATCTCGACAGACCGCTCCCGCGTCCTCTGGGCCGTCAACTACACCAAGCAGTACCGTCATTCGTACTTTGCCGATTACCTGGTGACCGATGTGGCCACTGGAAAGACCGAGTCTCTAGTCAAGGACTCCAAGGGCGACATCCAGTACGCCACCTGGAATCCCGCATCGTCCTCTCAGGTTGCCTACGTCCGAGGGAACGACTTGTACATCTGGGACCAGGGGACCACGAGCCGGATCACCACCAATGGCGGTCCGGACATGTTCAACGCCGTCCCGGACTGGGTCTACGAAGAAGAGGTCTTTGGTTCCAACAATGTTCTGTGGTACTCACCCGATGGCGAGTACATTGCCTTCTTGAGCTTCAACGAAACCGGCGTCCAGACCTTCACCGTTCCCTACTACATGGACAACCAAAAGATCCCCCCATCCTACCCGCGCGAGCTCAAGCTGCGATATCCCAAGGTCGGCACCAAGAATCCCACCGTGGCCCTCAGCCTTCTGGACATCAAGGCCAAGTCCGTCACACCAGTGGCCGTCGACGCCTGGCCCGCCGACAACCTCATCATCGGCGAGGTCGCCTGGGTGACCGATGGGCACGACAAGCTCATCTACCGCGCCTTCAACCGCGTCCAGGACCACGAAAAGCTGTTTGTGGTCGACACCCAAACAAAGAAGTCCACCCTCTCCCGCGAGCGGGACGGTTCCGACGGCTGGCTCGACAACAACCTCGCCATCACCTACATCGGCCCCGTCAAGCGCAAGGGCGGCCGCACCGACCTCACCACCGACCACGACAAATCCCCCAAGTACTACCTCGACATGTCCGACGCCTCCGGCTGGAACCACCTCTACCTCTTCACCCTCGACGGCCGCACCAACATCACCCTGACCTCCGGCGCCTGGGAAGTCGCCTCCATCCTCAAAGTCGACACCGCCCGCCAGCTCATCCACTACACCTCGACCGCGCACCACCCCACCGAGCGCCACGCCTTCACCGTCTCCTACGCCACCCTCAAAACCACCCCCCTCGTCGACCCCTCCACCCCAGCCGTCTGGTCCGCCTCCTTCTCCTCCTCCGGTGGTTTCTACATCCTCCGCTACGCCGGCCCCGACGTGCCCTACCAAGAACTCTACTCCATCTCCTCCCCCACCAAACCCCTCCGCACAATCACCTCCAACGCCGCCCTCGTCGCCACCCTCAAATCCTACCGCCTCCCCAACATCACCTACCTCGATCTCCCCCACCCCGCCGGAACCCCCCTCAGCGCGATGCTCCGCCTCCCGGCCAACTTTTCCCCCGACAAGAAATACCCGCTGCTGCTCACCCCCTACGGCGGACCCGGCGCGCAGGAGGTGTCCAAGTCGTTCCAGGCGCTGACGTGGAGGGCGTATATCGCGTCGGACCCGGAGCTGGAGTACATCACTTTGACGGTGGACAACCGCGGGACGGGGTTCCGGGGACGGGCGTTCCGGTCTGTGGTGGCGGGCAGGTTGGGGGAGTTGGAGGCGCAGGATCAGATCTGGGCGGCGAAGTATCTCGCGGAGAAGTTCAGCTGGGTGGATGCGGAGAGGATGGGGATTTGGGGGTGGAGTTACGGGGGGTATTTGACTGCCAAGGTTGTTGAGGCGGGAGGTGGGGAGGACGGGGTGATTGCGTTTGGGATGGCGACTGCTCCGGTGGCGGATTGGAGGTTGTATGATAGTGTGTATACGGAGCGGTATATGAAGTTGGTGGGGGAGAATGCGGAGGGGTATGAGAAGAGTGCGGTGCGCAAGGTGGAGGGGTTTAAGGGGTTGAGGGGCGGGCTGTTGTTGCAGCATGGGAGTGGGGATGATAACGTGCATTTTCAGAACTCGGCTGCGCTGGGGGATTTGTTGATGGGCGGTGGGGTCGGGCCGGAGAAGTTGGATCTGGCGTGGTTTACGGACTCGGATCATTCGATCAAGTACCATGGGCAGAACGCGTATGTGTATAAGCAGCTGACGAAGAAGTTGTGGGAGGAGAAGCGGAGGGAGGGGAAGGGCGGCGGGCATCAGTGGAGTAAACGCGGCGAGGGGAGGGTGTGGAAGGCATGAGGGTTGCGGACCTGCGAAGCAGACATCGCTGCTGCGTAAAGGGGGCGGAACACACGCGCCTGAACTCTCGGTTGACGCAACAATACAGTTTCCGTACAACATCACTTCCTTCCGCAACTGACTGTTGAGTGGCGCTTGCGGCTTCTCACCCATACCACAGCACCCTGAGCCCTGGGCGACTGGGCTGCACTTCCCCTCAACAGTTCCCGTGTCGGGAGCAGAGATCTATTGCTCTCTTGGAGATCGGTGGATAGGTAATATCTGATGACTGAAGCTGCAAGCTGTTTGGCGCTGGTCATCTAATGAAAGTTCTTCAGTGTCAGTTAGCCCGGCGACTGGTGTTCAATGCAACATTGTCGACGAGCAATCACAAAGTCTTACTTCCGATGTCCATGCTATACCTAGGCCCCCGGGTTCACTTCCTGCCTAGCCCTGTGACTGCACATCTCTCAGGATGGACATGGTGACGGGTGGCCTTGCACTGCAACTGTGGCTGCGTGCCTGTCCCATCCACGGCGGCAGGATGGTGGCTGCGAGCCATGAGATGGCCATGGTCGATGGGAGTTGGGTAAGAAGAGGTAGCAAGCCGTTGAAAGACTACTAACACTTGGACCTCGGGTTTACTCTCTTCAGGGGACCAGGAGGAAGATGGTTTCCGGGACAGTTTGCCACAAGGCTGCATCAACCTGGTAGTCTATTTGTTTTGTGTTGTTCTTGCCCACCCCCTCCTCTCTTCCAGCCCTCCGCCTCTTCTTTTATTCGTCCTTGACACGCACTAATGCTTTCCCGATTCGGCGAGGAGCCTCCAACGGGCCAACGTCGCCACCGGCTTACTGGCCCAATTGGTTGCTTACTGTGATGGCCGCCGGAGATATTGCTGGCAATAACGCGGACAGATGGAATACCAAGCGGGGGGAGTCGGCATTGGGAGCCCAACACTTGGACGGTCGGCTTTAACAATGGTTGGCTGCGTCCAAACATCCCCAGGTTTGACAGACGCGACACAACAGATCAGTCTTGGAGCACAAGCAGCCAAGGAGCCAGTCAGCGGAAGCACGACAGGCCGAGCGGGATGAACACAATTCCGCACCTCGCGCTTTGCCTCGGCCTCCGAATTGCCAGCCGCCGGGGCCAGTGCCCAGCCACGGCCGCCCAGCCACGGCCGCCCAGCCAACAACCGTATCCCTCGATATCTATCCCTCCACTGCCGGCCTCAACGCAACATCCGATTCGCGCCAGCCACGTGAACACACAGACGTGGTGCGGCTTCCCCTTACCCGTTCCCACGACACCAACGCTAATAAGCAACCCAAGCTAAGCCGTTGAGAATGCTTGAGCCGCGCCGTCCCCCAACCCACCAATCACGCCTCCATCCCAATTCCCCGTTCCCCCTTTCCCACGGGTCAACCAGCCCAATCCTCTTGGCCGCCGTCAGAAACCCCACCGGCATCCGCACAAACATGGGACGACCTGCCCTAGACCGCGGCTCCGCCGCCCTTCCCCGCAGCCACTGACGTCGGCGCTAGGCCGCTAGAACACCACCGGGTTCGGTGAGCAGCCACACCCCTGGACGCCGGCAATGGGGTTCGGCCCTCCCTGAGCACCACACAGGTGCGACCAGCCGCGGGGGTGGTCTGGGCGATCTTTGCCTGCCTGGGATAAAAAGACACGCGCGGGGTGCATGGTGCCTCTGCGTGCGGGTGGGGTCGCTGGGGTGATAAGGGGAATCGGGGGGCAGGGGACAGGGCTAATTCGCGGGGAAGTGGATTGGGATGGGGTTGTTACTCCGCATCTTGGTGAGGGAGCAGGCCATGCCTGCGGGGGAAGGTGGATGAGGGTGGGGGCGTTGGGACTTGTTTGTGGATTCTGTCAGGAAAGTTAGGGGGTGGTCGGTGTGCGTGTGGGTTCGGGGTGAGGTCGGCATGTGTTGGGATGCTGCGCGTGGTGGACGCGGTGGGTTTTGTGGAGGGGGCCTCCGTCTATGTCGTGGAGGGGGACACTGAGACCGAGGTTGTGGATCGCTGTCATGGGAGGACGGTGGGGTTGCATCTTGCGTTTAAGAAGAGGGCGACGATCCGGTCTGGGTTGGGAAGCTGGGAGGTCATTCCATCTCTCTTGACTTGTGTGTGCCTGTCCTCTTGTCTTCCGCCGGGACGTGTTACACTAGTTTGAGATCGAGTCGACTGCATTGTTCCGAGCCACGATGGGAGTTCCCGAGAAGAGCGACGGCCTGACGTCACAGTCGGACGACCGTGTCGATGTCGAGCATGTTGGGGCGCCGCGGGCGACTCCCGAGTCGTTCGCCCATCTCGACGAGAAGGCCATCTTGAGAAAGGTAGCATCCAGAATCACCGTGGAGACATCAACAGCAAATGCTGACCGGCGAATAGATGGACCTGCATCTGATTCCCATGCTGGCTCTCCTCTATCTCCTGTCCTTCCTCGACCGTACGATCCCCCGTCCGAATCTGTCCCCAGTCAACCGCTGACCGCGTCCACATACAGGCGGTAACATTGGCAATGCCAAAATCGAAGGCCTCCAGGAGGATCTCCACCTCACCAATGACCAGTACAACTGGTGTCTGACCGCCTTCTTCTTCACATACGCCGCCTTCGAGGTTCCCAGCAACCTGATGCTCAAGAAGATCCGCCCGTCCATCTGGCTGCCCTTGATCATGGTCGCGTGGGGTGTCGTGATGACCCTCATGGGCGTCGTTACCGACTTCAAGGGCCTCCTGACTGCTCGCATCTTCCTCGGTGTCACCGAGGCTGGCCTTTTCCCCGGCGTTGCCTACTACCTGACCAACTGGTACAAGCGTGAGGAGATCCAGCTTCGCCAGGCCTTGTTCTTCAGCGCGGCTAGCATTGCTGGCGCGTTCAGCGGCCTCCTCGCTTTCGCCATTGGCAAGATGGACGGCGTTGGTGGCAAGAACGGGTGGTCGTGGATCTTTATCCTGGAAGGTATGTTTACGCTTTGACGGTTCGTGCTGGATCTGTGAGCAGAGTTCTGATACCCTACAGGAATTGCCACCGTCATCGTGGCCTGCATCGCCTTCTTCGCGCTCTACGACTTCCCCGAGACCGCCACATTCCTCACTGAGGAGGAGAGGGCTTTTGTCGTCTACCGCCTCAAGTACCAGGGCCAGGGCCCCAAACAGGACCCCAGCCGTCCCCAGGTCGCCCAGGCCGAGGAGTTCAAGTGGCAATACGTCAAGGATGCTTTCGCCGACTGGCAGATCTGGGTCAACATTTTTGTGTACTGGGGTGTAAGTGGTTCACGCTCCCCGTCATCTCCAAAGCTTGCCCCTAACGATATCCCAGATCGTGTGCCCCCTCTACGGCATCTCGCTCTTCCTGCCCACCATTATCCGCCAGCTCGGCTACACTTCCAGCCACGCTCAGCTGATGACCGGTGAGTCCGCCATCTGCCACGCTTCAACCATCCCCCATCCTAACAAATGTTGCAGTTCCCATCTACATCACCGCCGCCATCCTCGCCGTCGTCGTCGCCTTCTTTTCCGACAAGCTCGGCAAGCGTAGCCCCTTCATCATCGGCCTGCTTCTCATCATGGCCTGCGGCTTCTCCATGTGCATCGGCACCGACCCCAAGGCCAAGCCTGGCGTGGTGTATGCTGGCGTCTACATCGCCGCCTGCGCTATCTACCCGGCCTTCCCTGGTGTCATCGCGTGGCTCAGCAACAACGTGTCTGGTTCGCTCAAGCGGTCCGTTGGCATGGCCATCCAGATCGGGGTTGGTAACCTTGGTGGTGTAAGTCTTGTTGTTTTGCTTACCCCTTTTGTTTACTTTCTCCTGGTGAGGTACCCCGCAAACCATCAAAACAATGAACTGACCACCTCCCCATAGGCCATGGCTTCCAACTTCTACCGCGCGCGCGACGCCCCCAACTACCGCCTCGGCCACGGCCTGGAGCTGGGCTTCATCGGCGGCGGCATCATCGCCTCACTCATCCTGGTGTTTGGCTACACTACCGCCAACAAGCGCCGCGAGAGGGAGATTGCCGAGGGCGCTCTGGAGCGCATCACGCCCGAGGAGCTCTCGGCCCAAGGTGACAGGGCTGTTACCTTCCGCTACGTGTACTAGGATGTTTGCCCCTGGTTGGGCGGTTGGCGATGCAAGTGGTGCTTGGGTTTGAGACGAAGCAAATACCCCTGGTTGGGGGATGACACGAGGATATGGGTAATAATGAATTCTTAGTCACATGATGCCCAGTTCTTTAGTGCCTGTGGGTAGTGAGGAGGTGGCTTGTGTCAGTCCTTTGTGAGAGGCCTCGTGGCGGCCCGAACAACAGTCCCGACCAGAACATGAAACCAACAAGTTTCTCACGTGGAACTGGGGGTTAGAGCCCACGGTTGTTTGTCTGGCCATTGTTGTTGGTTCGTTTGACCGTCGTAAACTCATGCCTTTGGTGTTGGCGAGCGCCAGCAAAAAACATGAGGTTGTGGCAGTGTGGCCATTGTTCTCGCTCAGGTGATCAACAGCGCCCATCGGGCTCACCAACGCGATGAACATATCCTCCGAGACCTGTCGGCGTTTAAAACGGAGAAGAACCTTACTATTTTCTCATCCACCCTGCCAACTTTTCTCCCGTTGTCAAATTGAATCACAGCACCACAAACACTTCGCACCTCCACGCGCATCCATGTGTCGCGTACCACAAATCGTCTACGACTGCTACAAGACGTGTCCTAACCTTGTTCCTCAGCCAAAACGTAACGAAGCTTGTCCTGCCTACCCCTCCTGTTGGGTCCCCGTAAGGGCCTTCGTTCCTCGGAAGGAGGAGGGTGTTTAAGAAATCATGGGTGCTGGCTGTCCAAGGATGGCATCGCCACATTGCAAAGTCTGCCAAGTAACATAATAACCATACAGGGGAATATCAGTGGCATACTTGTGACCAGGCTCGATGTAGTATCATCAGCATTCAACAAGCTGGGTTTGGTGCCATCCCCGAATTAATCACAGAGTGAGGTGACCAGACCCTGTTTGGGAGCAAGGCTTGATAGTTCGACATTTGACTACCGATATACAACGCATACGGATTAGCTTGGGGTAACAAAGTTCCCTTTGTGACTCGGGCGTTTTATGATTCGGAACGCTTTTTGTGACTCAAGGGCATATACCAGATAGCCAACTCTCTGGAAATTAACCACTAGGGCACAAAGGGTGCGAAACGCTATAAAATCACTTTTAGGGAGCCCACAGAGTCCATTGTGGCCTCTCAGGGCAACTGATTGGCAAGCATTCCGCGACTTCTCCTTCCACGAACTCAAACCTTGACAGCAGACTTAAATCTTGATCTGCCCATTCCCCACCAAAATCCAGACCGGTCCTTGCCTACCTCCGCCCACGATGTGCATCTGGCAGCGGATCTACTGGTACTGCTAATGACTGGTACAATTGCCCGCACGCGTACCAGGGAAACATCAGGCCTTATGGACAATGCAGCTCCCACCCCAACTGCACACGACGGCAGATCCCCAGGAGAATTATGCGCGATGCTTGCTACTACTGCAACACTCGGCGGTATTACTACCACTGATTCGGCAGGACGGCATGGCTCAGGGCGAGGATCAGGGGCAGGTTCAAGGGGGACAAATTTGGTCGTCTTGTAAGAGGTGGACTCGTGGGCGTTGAACGAGCGGAGGTTTCATCATAGAGTAGGGGGGGATAGGGGATCGGGAATATCTAGATATTGGCGTTGCCTTCAACGACGGTGGTCCATGACCGGGGACTGTCCTCTGTCGATTCCACAACTGACAGTGCCATATTCCTCTAACACAGTGTATGCTGCGAAACAACCTCCCACTCATCGTCCTCTTCTCCGCGACCACCAGCTCCCTCATCCTCTGTTTCAGCTCCAGCAAGAGTTTTGTCATCGTCTTCCTCCACGCCTTGCTTCTTGGCACCCTCTTTATTATCCCCCTCCTGTTCCGTTTTCTTCTCACCTTCCTGAGCCTCATCCTCATCCTGAATCTCCTTCTTCACCTCCTCTTCCTTAACGTCTTCACCTTTCACACCCTTTTCGTCAACTCCCCCATCCTTCCCACCCTCCCCCTTCC
>FTEL01002887.1_pt1 | contig 12896 bp, 8 predicted proteins | sample 1658911 | NCBI WGS metagenome assembly FTEL01 (sample SAMEA3914869, study PRJEB12502) | metagenome | biome: forest; material: soil | place: USA | collected 2012-03-12 | depth 0.1 m
CGGTAAACCCACTCCACCAGCTCCCGCACATCGCTCTGACTGCCCCCGTTGAAGGGCACCACAACCAACTCCGCCCCGCGCGCGCCGTGCGCGTGGTACAGATCGCGGTAGTACGCGCACGTCGCGGGGGAGTAGGAAGAGGTGGTGATGAGCAGGCGCGCGCCGGCCGCGAGACAGAGGGACGCGAGCTCGGAGCCGATGGAGGATTTGCCGGCGCCGGTGAGGAGGATTGTTTTGCCTGCGAGGGAGATACCTGAGGTGGAGGATTGCTGGAACCAGCGGAGGTAGTTGTTGGTCAGGTCGTGGTTGGTGAACCAGCCGGTGCGGCCCTTGGTTTTGAGTTGGGGCGTCCAGGTGTTGTTGGTGGGCAGGGGAGCTGCCGCGGTGGGTTGGGGGACGGGGGTTTCTTCGTCGACGGAGCTGAGGGGGGAGTCGGCGCGGCCGGCTTGGGAGAGGTAGGCGGACGTGAAGAGGGAGATGGGGGCGGTCGGGACGGTGAGGGAGCCGTAGTAGGACTGGGCGTCGATGAGGGAGTTGGTTTCGTCGGAGTCGGTGGACTCGGAGCTGCCGCTGCCCATGCCGTCGCGGGTGGAGCCGTCAGAGTCGTAGTCGCGGGTGATGCGGGGGAGTTCTTTGACCGAGACCTGGCCGCGGTGGTCGATCTCGAGGACGGGGACGCGGGACACCACGGAGCAGCGGAAGAGTGGGTGTGGGCGGGCGACGGAGGCTTTGCAGAGCTTCTCGAGGTCCACGAGCCACTCCTGCGCGGCATCCCGTCTTGAGGGGTGGCACCCTGACATGTCCCGCAGGTGGAGCTGGAGATATTCAATGGTTTGGAGGAGCCTGGGGCACGCCCGAGTGGAGATCAGATCCAGGGTCTGCCTCGACCGGACGAGGAAGTCGTCGAGCTGGCCGACGAGGGCGGCCGAGAAGAGGGATACGAGCTGTTCGATGGACCAGTTCCACCACGAGCTGTACTTGCGGGCCTTCTTTGGGTCAAACGAGGGACTAATACCCTGCTCGTACTCGTCGCCATGCTCGGCCGACCAGGCATCGAGCTTTGCCTGCAGCTGCTCGATTGCCGCCTGGGCCTTGGCCGTTTCGGTTGTGGCCTCGTGGCCGTCCTTTCCCAGCTGCTTGGCGTAGACGGCGAGCAGGGCCTCGATCTGCTGCCGCTGCTCGTCCCGGAACGCCTTGAGGGCCTCGGTTGATACAGCGACGCCGGCTGCCGAGGACTGCGGTCCACCAGCTGCTGTCGATGCCGACAGGCTCGCAGGATCAATTCCGATGCCCCTAAGCACAGCCCGGGCTGTATCGTCCAGGAAAGCGTGCACGTCCTTCTCACCGGCTAACCTGCTGGGTGGTGGACCGCGGATCGTGGCAAGGAGTGCTCGGTCCTGCAATCCCTGTTTGAATCCCCAGCGCGTGTCGAAATACTGCCGCAGGGCCGTCACGTTCGAGTTGGCCGGCATCTTGCTGGTGACCATCTTGTTGATCAGGGCACTAGTCAGGGACCCGAGCTTGGTCCCGGCCCCGTGGTCTGCCACTGTGCTGGCGAGATCTTCCAGCGGGATACTCTCTGGTTGGTCAGGGAGAGAGCCGAGCTCCTTGGTGAGGTTGCCGATGATCTCGTTTTGCACCGTTGAGCGGCCTATTTCGGCGTTAGTTGATGTCAAGGGACCTGACAGGGTCAATTTACCACCACACAGGGCCTTGAGGGTCTGGTCCTGGGCTGGCTCCTTCATGAGGGCAACCGTCACGAGCGTCGTGATGATGTCGTGTGGGGACACCGCCTTGTCAGGGACGGACACAACAACTGCTGGAGGTGCCATGGCTGGAGCTGCTGTGGGTGCAGAAGCCTCAGCGGCTGCAGGAGGGACTGGAACCGGAGCCGGTAGACCGCTTGATGCACCAGCAGCAGCACTGGTGGTTGCTACTGGCGGCTCATCCTCTGGCCCATCGTAGTAGATGGCATCTGCATTCCTGTTGTAACTGAGAAGGTCCCGCTGCACCCCCATCGCGACGTCCTGGAACTTGTACTCTGCATCCACCGTCTTGGACGCCATATTTGTCAGTGTCTCGGCAGGGCCAATCTCCACCAATCGCTCCGTGCCAAACTCCCCAAGGATGGCATCTTGGGTCTTAATCCTGTTGCGTTTCTTAGTCTGTGCCTGGTCTGGGCTTGGTATTGAACTTACCATTGCACCGGGGAGCAGAATTGGTGTCTAGAATCATGGGCCTGAAGTTAGATGTTTCTTCCCGATCATTCCTAGTCATGATTGGAACATACGCAAGGAGTTCAGTGAGGAGGATCTGTGTGAGCTCATGCTCGGCAGGGGTGTATTCCTTGTCGGGGGCCATGTCGGACCGAGGGTTGATACTCGCGATGAGTGGGGCAGAGACAGTGTCAGGGCTTCTAGAAAGGAGAGAATTGAACTGGTACGTTGAATGAGAGAAGGGCGGGGAAAATAATAACACCTCCGGCTTCGTTTTCAAGCTTCTGAAACTCCATCCGAGCCTGCCTCGCTTGGTGGGATCACGCAGTGTACATAATTAGCACTTGGGTCCAGGCCAACCACGGTACAACAACAGCATAACCAGCCTTTCCGCCGGGTAATCAGTGTCAAGCTGATGTTTGGCAGGGTTCGTGAGCTCAGTTTGGTCCAGATATTGGCTGGGTGCGCCAGTGGTGGTGCTTACCACCACACGTTGGATGCTTACTACACCCAACATCACCACCGCACGATGGCGCAGAAGCAGTAAGCGCGACACCTAACAATGCCACACAGATTCAAAATTCCATGAGCTATTTCCAGACCAGTGTGGCCTAACACACGTACGAGCAGCAGGCTCCAGAACACATGTTGAGAGCCGTCCTGGGAGACATCGCAATCCACAGCTGTGCGAAAAGGGGGGGAGCGCTGGCCTTTATCATCACCTACCCAGAAGCGCAAGTGCATCCTTTGCAACGGAAGCTTGCTTGGTCTGGATTTGTCAAATCATTTGAAGCAAGCCCTCATCGTACACGTAGATTGTCACCGCAGCAATGGACTGGACAACCCTCTCCCGTCCCGTCGCTCTTGGGAGCGTTGCGCTTTTTGTCGTCTTGGTACGTTAACTTGCATGCAGCCTTTCCATCTTTTCCGGCCATGATTCCCAACTGACATACATCCAGCTCATCGCCAAATTGGTGCACCTCGCCTTCTTCCATCCGCTGGCAAAGTATCCCGGCCCTTGGCTCGCCAAGTTCACCAACGCCTACGCCGCCTACCATGGCTGGAAAGGCGACATCCATTTGGACATGTGGCGATGCCATCAGCAATATGGTGGGCAAACAAAACATTAGCCTTGATGCGGATGAGTGCTAACCTGAGATGATGTCTAGGCAACTATGTCCGCTACGGACCCAACCAGCTCATCTTCAACACCACCGAGGCGCTCCGCGACATCTACGGCGTCGGGTCCCTGTCCAAGATCGTCAAGGCCCGCGCCTACGAGCCCCTGGTCCACCGCGCGCCCAACACACTGACCATCCGCGGCGGCAAGGAGCATGCACGGCGGCGGCGCATCATGGCCCAGGGGGTCTCGGACAAGGCCCAGCGGGGTTACGAGCACAGGATCTCGTCGCATATTTCCAAGTTCTGCGACGCCATGTTTGGCAGCAGCAGGTTAGAGGTGGAAAACCCTCAGCAGACGTGGAGTGATCCGATGGACATGTCCTACTGGTGTATGTTAGCCCGTATAGTCCCGATCACAACCCAGGAGAACTGGCATTGACAAAGACACCCCCAGGCTACTACCTCTCCTTCGACATCATGGCCGACGTCGTCTTCGGCGCGCACTACAACCTGCTCCAAGACCCCCGCTTCCGGTACGTCGTCGACTGCATCGACGTCTCCAACGTCCGCATGTCCTTCCTCATCCAGATCCCCCAATTCGCCAAGCTCAAACTCGACAAATACCTCTTCCCCGCCGCCATCGCCGCCCGGAACCGCTTCATCAAGTTCGTCACCCGCACCGTCCGCGAGCGCCTCGGCAAAATCTCCCCCACTTCCCCCTCCCTCGCCCCAGAAAACGCAGACGTCTTCGCCAACCTCGCCGCCGCAAAAGACCCCGAAACGGGCGAGTCCTTCACCCTCAACGAGATTGCGGCGGAAAGCACAACCCTCATCGTCGCGGGCGCAGACACCTCCTCTGTCGCCTTTGCCGCAATCCTCTTCTATCTTGCCGACAACAAATCCGCGTATGAGCGCGCTGCGGCAGAAGTGCGTGCGGCGTTCCGCTCGCGAGAGGAGATTGCCATGGGCGCTGCGCTCGCGTCGTGCAGTTACTTGTATGCGTGCATCAACGAGGCGATGAGGATGTCGCCGCCTGTTGGGCTGGCGTTGTGGCGCGAGGTGGTGGCGGATAATATGGTGCTGGATGGCCAGCCGGTGGTGAAGGGGTGTGATGTCGGCGTGCCGCTGTATACGATTCATCATAATCCGAGGTACTACGAGGAGCCGTTTGAGTATAGGCCGAACAGGTGGTTGGTGGATGATGGGACCGGGAGTGTCGACAGGGCGAGGGCCGCGTTTAACCCGTTTTCGGTGGGGACAAGGAGCTGTTTGGGGAAGAGCCTGGCTACGACTGAGATGGCGTTGACGGCTGCCACGGTGCTGTTTATGGGGGACTTTAGATTTGCCGAGGGGGAGAAGGGGATGGTGGGGAGGGGACGGAGGGATGGGCCGTTGGGACGCCATCGGGAGAACGAGTACCAGCTGTTTGACCATGTCACGGGGCAGAAGAACGGCCCGTTCTTGCAGTTCTCGCGCAGGGAGGTGTAGTTTAGGGGCGGAGAGATCTAGCGTAGTTTGGTGTAGGTAGTCTCGAAAAGGGGTTCGTTCTCTTCAGACCAAGTACAGGTTGAACAACGAAATGCAGATACTTTGCCTACCATTCGAGCAAGTCACTTTGCAAGTCATCGGGCCACGGATTGCCATCACGGACTCAGCCTAGACGATAGAACTAAACCAGGAGCAGAACGGCAGAAATCCAACCGAGGTGGCATGCTCCGGGAGTTGTTGCATAGTAATCAGGGCTGCTTACCAATCCGATGCACAATAAGCCAGGCTCTTCCCCACTGGGGTGGAAACGAGGAGTCTATATCGTGATATTAATATTCCTAGGTCTCTCCTTCTTCTACTTCCATCTCCTTCTGAGTCAAGGATTAGAGTCACTCTCGAAAGCTGTCTACAATAACAGTACCACAACCACCTGTGATCGTCTCTTGCTCGCCCACTTTCAATCCTCCAGTTCCCTTCTACAACCCGTCACAATGTCGCTCCCAGCAGCCAAATCCGATATCGGTACGCCTTCCCTGCCCCATCTCCCCTCCCCTCACCCCTCTAACTTGAAACCCCAAGACTGGGCCAAACTCAGCCTCGCCACCCCCATCACCGTCAAAGGCCACATCCAAACCCGCCACACGCTCTCCACCAACACCTGGTCCACCCCCACCCTGACCACCAACCCCCTGATCCCCATCAACGGCCTCAGCCCCGCCCTCAACTACGGCCAACAATGCTACGAAGGCCTCAAAGCCTTCCGCACCCCCTCCAACAGCATCACCATCTTCCGCCCGGAGCTGCACTGGTCCCGCCTCTGCCGCTCCGCCGCCGCCCTCTCCCTCCCGGCCCCCTCCCTCCCGCTCTTCCTCTCCTGCCTGCGCCAAGCCGTCGCCGCAAACGCCGAATTCGTCCCCCCCGCCGCCTCCTCCGCATACCTCTACATCCGCCCCGTGCTCTTCGGTTCCTCCGCCAACCTGGCGCTTGCTCCGCCCGAGGAATCAACCCTCGCTGTCTTTGTCCACCCCGCGATGCCATATCATGGGTCAGAAGCGCTGGATGCGTTGGTGCTCGAGGACTTTGACAGGGCCGCGCCGCGGGGGATGGGCGGGTACAAGGTGGGCGGGAATTATGCGCCAGTTTGGAGGCATGCGAAGAAGGCGAGGGAGATGGGGTATGGGATTACGTTGCATCTGGATAGTGCGGGGAGGGGGGTTGTGGAGGAGTTTTCGACGAGTGGGTTTTTGGGGCATCGGAAAGAAGGGGAGAGGGATGTGTTGGTTGTGCCGAGGGCGAGCGGGGCGATTGTTAGTACGACTAGTGAGACGATGGTGAGGTTGGCGGAGAGGGAGGGGTGGGTTGTGGAGAGGGAGGAGGTGCCGTTTGGGACGCTGGAGGGGTTGGATGAGGTGGTAGCGGTTGGGACGGCGGCGGCCGCGGTGCCCATTCGGAGTGTTACCAGGCTGTCGACGGAGGAAAAGTATGTGTTCGAGAACTCGGATGCTAAGGAGGGGAAGTTGCTCGGTCTGGCTCGCTGGATGACCCAGATCCAGCGCGGAACGGCCAAGGATGAGGAGGGTTGGTGCTGGGAGGTCACGGGCTACGACGAGTGAGCTTTGCTTTGCCTCGCGTTCGCCGTGGTGGAATTGGGCTCAGCTTTAGATGCAACAGTCTTGGTAGCCGCCAGGCTGTCCTACTCAACAGGCTAGAGCAATCCTGTTGATCGATGACATGATTATTTTATGTTTCGATTGTTTTCATACGTCCCAGCCCCAACAAACTCGCACAATCATGTCCACTGACTATCCTTTACCGAACAGACGATTATTTTCTGCCAGAGTGTTCTTCCAGGGATATTTCTTTCTGTACTTGAGTTTATTTCTCAGGCGTCTATGTCCTGACTTCCGATCTCGGTTTTATTTCTAGGTTCCATTTATCTAGTTATCCAGGTCATCGTACTCGTGGTGGTCGTCGTCTTCATCGCGCTCGAACGCCGCTCTCAAAGATTGGGATCCAGATATTGTATCTTTACAGGATGCAGGAATCGGCTGGAAAGAAAGGCTCTCATGAGAGACGGTTGTTCTGGCAGTTTTTGTGAGAGAAAACACCATATTTCTTCCCAAGACAGAAGAACTCCGTCAAACCGCGTGCGATATTCTGTCCACCTAGGCATCTAATTGACACTTGCGACATGCAGCCCTGCTCAGCAATCCGCCTCTGCCGCAAATGCGTCCTGGAGTGCAGTGTTGTAGGCTAAAGTCCTGTTCGGTAGATGGAGAGAAATATCCTGTTTAGTAGAGGCCAGCCTATCGTGATAAAAGTTTGGTTGTGTTAGAGAACTGTTGCGCGATAGTCATGTGGTTGGGGGAGGTCGGCTGTGGACATTGGTGGAACCTGGGGATAGCGCGAGTCAGGGGGCTGACATAATGTAAACAGAAGGCCAGTCAGCTCAAATTCGCAAATCTATTTTACCTCTCCCTAACCGAACCATGCACGCATCCAGAGTTGAACCAAAAGGAAAACGGCACATGCAATCAAAACACACCCCGTGTCAGCATTTGCCAGCCAAACCTCGTCGGCGAATCTCTAATACACCCCATCGTCTTGGGCGCGGCTCCCCCGCTCCCTCTTCCTACTCTCCTTGGCTTCCCTCTTGGCCTGCTTCTTCGCGTCCTTCTCACCTCGCACGGCCGCCTTCTTCTCCCGCTTCCTCTGCTTCTTCTCCCTCCGCGACAGGCTTGGGAACTCGCTGTCGGGGCCGATCAGGTACCGCCCCGGATGCCAGACGGCAATGATGAGGAGGGCAACCATCATGGGGAAGCAGTCGAGGGCATAGGTGTACTCCTCGTGAAATGGCACGGGGTTGCTGGGCGTGACACCGCCTGCAAACTCGGCGATGCGGAAGATGATGCGAACCTGGTTCGGGGTTAGAAAAATGGCCGTGAGCTGAGGAGAGAACCAACCAAGGCTTACTGTGATGCACGCCAGCACACCATACAGCGAAAAGAGCAGCGGCCTCCAGTCCCTCTTGCCATCGCGGCCGTACCCCGAAGACCGCACCTGGTTGCAGCGCCTCTGGAACGCGTACATCAGGCCGAGGAAGAGGAGAATGAAGAACTGCTGCAGCGCCATGCCGCTGAGGTATATGTTCAAGCCGACCTTGACAATCTCGGCGGTCGAGCTGGGGCTAGCCATGATGCCGCCAACACCCTGAATGATGAAGCTCAGGATGTCGGCCAGGACAAACCACTTCGCGATGGCAGTGGCCCGAAGTCCGGCAACCTTTCCCCCAGGATGCCAATAGAGGACCATGCGAGCAAAGGTCATGTAGGCAAAGGCGTTGATCCACAGCGGCGCGAGGAGGAACAGGACGTTCCACACGGTCGCAAAGCCGATCTGTTGTTGGTCCCTCGCGCCGAGGGCGTGGATGGCGAACGCGATGGTCTCCCACAGGGAGCCCATGATGAGTACCCATGTGTATCGCTGTGGCAGGAGGGAAACATGTCAGCGGGGATCGGACACGACCACCAGACAAAGTGAGAGGGCGCGGTGCTGACCTTCCTGAAGGCTACCGCCTCGACGATATGTACTGCTGTGAAGATGCCAAAAATGACGGCGACGGCGACGGCCGGGGCAAACTGGGGGTCATAGTTGTAGTAGGAGTTGCAGGCTGTGATGGGCACGTTGCCGTTGCGACCTGGCGTTGCCTTGACGCAGTTGTCTTCTTCGTCCTCCCAGTCGTTCCAGTCGTCATCGCGGCGAACCAGCCAGGTGGCCGTCGCAAAGAGGAGTCTGTGGAGCAACATGAGGTTCCAGGAGGAGCTGGGCTAAACTGGCACTGGACCTGGACTGGCGTGGATTGGATCGGGCGTCGGAGCAACTAGAACGACTAGAACGACTAGAACAAGCGAGGATCGGGGGCTAGTAAGGGAGGGGGTGGAGGAGGGAGGGGGAAATGGTGGAGAGAAGGGAAGAAGCAGGACTGGAAGTGGGAAGAGATGGAAGATGGGTCGCCGCAGGGCAAAGCCGGCTCACTGCGTGGTACCAAGTACGGACCGGGGACAGAAGCGCGACACGACCCTGGCAAACGCAGCACAGTAATTAAGCTTCGTAATAAATGCGTTGACAAACGGGTGACAGCGGGGTAAACAGACTCTGGGTCTGGGCATGCCGTTGGCGGGCTGAGGGCGGAACTGACAAGAGTGCCGCTGCGCCGCTGGCCAGTTTGTCTTGGCCACCAGGGGGGCAGATTGGCTGGGGGAGACGTACGAGACGCGCGGTCCGGGCCTGCGCCTCTCGGCGCCGTTCCGCGATTGAGGCGCCCGGCGGCATTGACGATCGGAGGGCCTGAGACGACCTCTCGGGGCGGTTGGAAGCGACAAGTGCGGCATTCTCCGGCGCTGATTGGAAGACCGTAGCGAGGAGGGCAACGCAGAAGCCACAGGACCACAGCAGCAAACCGAGACAAATTAGAATTTCGCCAAGTACAAATTGTGTTCTGACAGAGAGCCCCACAGCGCAGATCCCTGGTAGCGAGCCCTTGAGTGCCAGCGAGTCGCGAATCCTGGCCCAGGAGTGGCTGGAGGGAGACTGAGGGCGAAGAAGGTGAATTATTCTTAGCGGGAGAGGGGGAGAGGGGGAGAGGAGGAGAGGAGAGCCGAAGCCGCCCAGCTCCCGAGACTGGGCAAGAACCTGGGCAAGAACCTGGGCAAGAACCTAGGCCCAGCAGTGGGGCAGGCAGGGCATGCGGGGGGTCTGATTGGGGCGCAGGCCCAGTCAGCCCCCAGGCAGCCCCAGGCAGGGGAAACGCCGGGGACAGTTTCCAAGCCGACGATTAATCAATCAAGCGAACGACAACCGGCAGGAGCTCGGTGACAGTTAAGGTTGAGTGGGCAGCTGGAGAAAGTACCGGCGGGGTGAGACTGACCTGGAGACTCGGGACTGGGCCGAGCAGAAAGAACAAGAGAAACCAAGAGCGGGAGGTGCGAGTACTGTACGGATACGTCTGTGTACACAGTACATCTACCTACCAGGTAGGTATGTACCTACTCCGTGTACCTGCAGTGCAACAGCGGCGGCCGAGGGTGGGGGGGTAAGCCCCTCCACTCTCTACCCACAAGGGCCCTCCAGGGCTGTCACCCATGCAATACGACGACGGCGACCTGACCTGTCGTTCACGATTTCGCGATTCTTCCGCCTCGGAAATAGTTAGCGGCTGAAGCATGCATACCGTTACGGCGCACGCTACCAGATCGCCATCTCGCTCGCCAAACTCCCCGCAAGCCACCGCCACCAGGGCACCTCCGTACCACCGGCATCGCTTCTTGCTGCCGCTTTGGCTTTCCGTCGTTCGGCCGGACGTGGATGATGTCTGCAGGCGCTGAGAACAGGCACAATCAATTGCCAGCTACCGACTGGTCTAGGGAGACGCTGCTCGGCAAACAGCGCCAAACAGCGACGAGCAGGGCAATTGCGCAATGGGGCCGCGGGCCATGGCAATGTTGCAGTCTGCAACGTTGTTGCGACATGAGTTCTAGCCCGGACAAGGCCGGGCGGATCAATCTGGTCCCTCTTACGGCCAAGTCTGACAGGCGGCACCCGGCAGTCGGACAACGCTCCCCCGTCCAGTGCGTCGGTGGACCAGCAAGTACGGCACGCTGGAGTCAGTCGAGGCAGCAGCGGGAACAGCAGATGCATTCGTTGAGCATGGCCAGCGGCGCCCAGCATCGATTTGGGACTCGGGGCTGGAATGGTGGGTGCCAGCTCATCAGATGCCTCCAGACGGGATTCGGCCGTTCCCAGTTCCCACATTTTAAACGCACGCAGTCTCCATCCGTACCATCGTCGAGGCCTGGTTTTCCTTTAATTACGCGGGGACCCGAACCACTTCCCAACGAGTCGGAGCCGAGAGTTCTCCAGTCCAGTCTCGCATGTCGCTCTCCACAGACACGCGGAGGTTAAGCTTGCTTGCATCAGCATTATCACTATCCACCTGCCGCCCTGAGAAACAATGACGACGCCTACCACCTCGCACGGCGACTCAGTGTCACCCACGCCGAGGTACTCGAGCCGTGACCAGACCGTCTCGTATGCCGACCTGATGAAACCAGACGAAGACTGGAGGAACCTTCCCAACGCAGCCGATCGGCGGAAGATCCAGAACCGGTTGGCGCAGAGGGCATACCGTACGCAGCGCACACTCTCCCATGTTTGCTCTTCGTCCTTACGCGGTCGTGGATGGTGGCCGTGGCCAATGGACGCTAACACATTCTTCACCTACACACAGGACGCAGCTTGCGAGAGCGCAATGAGGAGATCAAGCGGTTGAAGAAGCAAGTCGAGGAGCTCGAGGGATCGCAAGCGCAAGGCGAACAACTCAGCACTCCCCCCACAGACGCCGACGCCAATGCCAATGCCGCCGCCAGTCTTGCACAGAATGCAGGAACCGCAGCGGTAGAAGCCGAGGCGATGCACTCGACGGCGTCTGTCATCTCGACGTCGGACTGGGTGGGCGACTACCTCAACATCATGCCGCACACACCCGGGTCAGACCAGGACACGTTCACCGGCTATGGCCAAGCAGACGCGTGGAGCTCAGACTTTACGAGCATGGGGGCGGTCACGGATCACCACGTGCTGCATTCCGTCTCAGAACACAGCATGGAGCACGCAAGCACAGCATGCGGGTCGGTTCGTTCGACGGCGGCCATTTCATGCTGTGCCCAGCACCACGGTGAAGCCTCGATGGGCCACGGGGGTGATCGCATGCGGCACGGCCGGCGCAGCACTCTCAGCACCGGTGACTCGACGCGCGCGGGATCGCCCACTCTCAAGCCGTACACCTTCGGCAACAACACGCAGCGGCTGCGGTCAGCGACTTCTTCCTGCTACGACGACGACGACGGCCACTCCAGCCACTGCGGCAACTACCGCAGCCAGACATCGACGCCTTGGTATTCCCGCAAGTCCGGCAACAGCGGGTACGCTGCCGACTACTCGGCCCGCGGGGGTCCCTACTCGGGCGGCAGCGAGCACCGAACCATGATCCAACCCCTCGACATGGACTCGCTCTACACGCAAGGGCACTTCCTGCACCAGGGTCTCCTCGTGGAGCCGAGCGACTGCGGCGACGGAGTGACGATCCGGCTGCAGCCCAACGCGGCAAACAGCCGAGCGAGTCTCGTCGCCTTCATGATCCAACAACACGACCCAAACCAGCTGAACGACAGCCACCACCATTGATGATTTGATTCTTGACGACCGAACGTTGTGCGAAATTCTCTTTTTTTTTCCCCCTCACGTGTTCTTTTTCTCTTCTCGTGTTGTGTCATTTTCGGTTCTCATTCGGTTGGTTAAACTATTATGTAACGACGGAATTAGCGATGCTTGGGAAGGATCAAAAAGAGTCGGGCAGATGTGACGATGAGTTAGAGTTTCGTGGTTGCGAATCATCTTGGCATGCAGGGGATGGACGGTCAAGTTGGAGCCAAGCAGGAGCCAAGTGAAAGCCAAGCGAAGGAACTGTGTGCAATAGAACGGTCGGCCCCACCAGCCGACGGAGCATTTCGTCCCTCCCCAGATTATCACCAGGCTTATTCCCGACCGCTTGCGTGCTGTGCTCGCGTGACACATGGCAAATGCATGGCCACAATTGTGGCTGTTGCGAATTACGATCTGGTGGGTGGGTGGGTGGTGCTAAGAAAAGCGCTAGAAGGGGGCTAAGAAAAGCGGAGGCGGGGCTGGTGTGATCGACGGTACAGTCGGCTGCAGCACTAGCCCTTTTTTCCACGGGCCGAACCCAGCAGAGCCCACCCACTGAACACTGAACGGGCCTGGCAAGGCCCCTGATCTGCCCCGCCTGTCTCCTGGGGCCTCCGCCGCCCCGATGCCACCCGCCACCATCCGACAAGTTGGCGAGCGACGACGCGAGAGCTCTCGGTGAGCAAGTGGGGCCTGGGCCAGGAACAGCAGACTCCGCGCGCAGCCGAAGATGCAGCCGACGATGCAGCGATGCGGGAATACGCCCCTCCGCCGCCATCTCCCATCTCCCATCCCCTGCCCCTCCCCTTC
>FTEL01007054.1_pt1 | contig 12896 bp, 3 predicted proteins | sample 1658911 | NCBI WGS metagenome assembly FTEL01 (sample SAMEA3914869, study PRJEB12502) | metagenome | biome: forest; material: soil | place: USA | collected 2012-03-12 | depth 0.1 m
CCCCCGAAGCGATCGACGTAATGAAGCTGTTTGCCCCCGCCGTGACGCCAAAGAGGGCATGCTTGGGCCTGTTGCGCGCGCGCGTGATGCGCCGGCGGTCCTGGAACTGCTTGTCCATGGTGGCCGCGGCGAGGCCCTTGGCGAAGCTGCCCGTGACTTTGGAGAAGGAGTCGGTGAAGCCGTAGACGGATTTCTTGAAGAAGGAGCCCGCGCCGCGGGCGAGGCCGAGGCCGAAGTCTTCTGGTCGGTCAGACATGATGAGGCCTTGGTAGGGTTCGTAGAAGATGTCGGCGAAGCCTGAGGAGATGTTGTTGAAGAGGCCGACGGGGTTGCCGAGGAAGTCGGCGCTGCCGAGGATCTTGTGGATTTGGTAGAGCGCCTCCTGGCTGTAGTGGTTCGAGATGTTCTGGACGAGCACCGGGATCGACACGCGGACGTTCTCGAGCATCAGCGAGTTGAACCGCACCGGCGCGTCGTTGATGTTCCCCAGCGCCATGGTCATGACGTTGAAGAAGAACATGACCGGGTTCTTGGACGACGTCTTGTCCTCGACATTGACCCGCTCGGTCCGGACAAACGAGAGGTCCAGCTGCATAGGCTGGATGTTAAGCACCTCAAAGTAAATATCCCGACCTGCCTGCTGCTGCTTGGGCTGCGGGATGTCGATGTTGTCATCGCACAGCTTGTCCTCCTCGTCCGTGTCCGACCACGACGCGCCGGGGATCTTGGAGAACTCGAGCACCGCGTAGATGAAGTCCTCGTCGAGCTCCACCGTCATCTCCTGCAGCAGCACCGTCGCGTACTTGATGTACTCGACCCCGTACGAGTCATCCTTGACCCGCGTCACCATGGCGTGCAGCGACGGGTGCGCCTCGATCTCCTGCGCCCGCTTGGGCACCACGCTCGGGTACAGGATCATGGGGAAGATGCCGCCGTAGAGCTGGTTGTCGATCTGGATCCACTTGACCGCCAGGCTGACCGTCTGGTACATCGGCGAGTCGCTATACCGGAGCTGCACGTCCCGGAAGGTCAGGTACGCCAACTCCTTGAGCTGCGAGTTGATCAGCGAGATGCCGATGCCCGACACACGGAACTGCGCCTGGAAAGTCGTGTGCGTGTCCAGTTCCTTGGCTTCGAACCCCTCCCGGCTGGTGGCCGACCCGGCATTCGACCGCTGCCGGTACAAGCTCTTAGACTGCTTGAAGTTGGACAGGATGAGTGTCTGCGTTGGCCCGTCCGCGGTGACGTTGATGTCAATGATCTTGGCCTGGCCATTCGTCCCGATGAATTTCATGGGCATCAGGTTTCCAATCTCCGCCAATTTCACATGCCGCTCCTTGTTGTACGCGCTGATGCACACCTCCTTGTACTTGGCGGCCGGGAAGTCCCACGCGTATGGCATGATGCTCCGCGGCGGGAGTCTGTACCGCACAGGTCGCCACCCAGACCGGTCCTCGGTGCCGTCCTCATCGATGTTCGGGTTGACCTGGTAAAAGGTAAACTCGGTGTCGCTCTCGTTGCGCATCGAGAACGGCCAGTTCCTTTGCTCCATGCTGAGGTTCAGGAAAATGGTCGCCTCCTCCATCAGCGTCTCAACCCGGATCAGCCGTTGCCGCTGCCCAGCCTTCGCAATCTTGATGTGGGTTACACCAAGATCGGAGATGTTGAACGGCGCCGTCCATTGGTTGTCGAACCCCGGGTAGCAGATGCAAAGCTGCTTGATGGCGACCCGCTGGAGGTAGTGCAGCGGCCGGTGCGAGCCCGACTTCAGCGACATCAAGCTCGACGAGCTCGGCTCGCGGATGTTGATGTCCTCGCCGAGCTTGTTGTGGATGACGTACCGCGGCGCCAGCGTGACCGTGTTGACCATCTTGTACTTGCCCAGGCCCGACTCGACCGTCACACCGAGGTGGATCTCCGCGTTCTTCGCCGAGCACTGCAGCACCACGTCCGAGGTACTCCCAATAGCGTCGAAACTCTGCGGCTTGCTCCACTCCGACTCGCCCGCCTTGAGGATGGCTCTGTTCCGGTGGTCGTCGCTGTTGAACGAGAACATGAGCGGGCGCGTCTTCTGCTCTGTATCGTCCGACACGTCGATGAGCGCCTGCCCCGCCGCGGCCTTGGCCTGCTGCATGAACCCCTTGGAGCGGACGCTGACATCCAACCCAGTCTTGTTGAGAATGACATAGGGGCTGTACACGGTGACCTTGAACGCTCCCCCGCTGTCCGGAATGCGGAAGTAGTGCAGCCTGAGGTTGAGTGCCATGCCGGCGTCGTCCCGGCAGACAAGGTGCGCCTCCTTCTTGAAGTCGTCCGTGGTGCCCGCGTTGATAATGGCAAACTCGCTCGCCTTGAACGGCGTATCCTGCATGTCGACGCTGAGCAGGAGCAAGTGCGACAACTCGACAACGTGGACGGGACTAACGCCCCCTTTGCGCAAGAAGTTCGACCAGTCCTTCTTGGTGTTCTTGTCGTAGATCCGGTACTTGAAGTCGTACGGCAGCAGGTTCTCGAGCGTGACCGGCGCCGACAGCTTCACCCGCATGTACGGGTAGTTCCTACTCCATGTCAGTATCATCCCCTCACCCAACCCTCAACACCACCACTGACCTTGTCATGGGATTCCCCCCATCCCACCTCGTCGACATCTGAAAATAAAACGGCTCCCCATGCTCCCCCTTACACACCAGCGTCTTCGTCGGCCTCCTCAACAAATCCCTCCACCAAAGCGTATCACTGCTCCACCCATACCCAAACCCCGGATCCGGCCGCACCAGCAAACTCTTCAGATACACCGCCCCAACCGGCGCGGGCCTGCTCTCCCCCGGCGCAATCTTCTCAATCTTCAACAAGTGCCCCTCCCGCGCATCATACACGCCCAACTCCACGGGCAAGTCCGTCTCGTTCTCCACCAGCAACGGACTCCGCAGCGTGACGTACTTGACCCGGTCCGTCCCCAGCTTGATCTCAACCAGCAACTTGTGCAGCACATCATCCGTCTTCGGCTTCAGCCCGTACAGGAACTCCCCCTCCCGCGCGAGCCGCACGTTCTTAACCATGTCGAACCCGCTGCCGTCGAGCTGGATCGACACGCGGTTGGCCGAGGCGTCCTCGGTGAGCAGGTTCTCACGCATCTTTTCCCAGTCCTCGAAACTCCAGGGGACTTCCTCGCCGTCGGTAAGGCGCAGGGAAGTCACTTCGTTGCTGCTCTGGCGCTTGGCGTGCACGACCACGTCGAAGCCGGTGTAGTTGCGGATGCGGTAGGGGGCTTCGGCGCCGCGGGGTTTGCTGAGAACGTCCTGGTCTTGGGCAAAGAAGGCGAAGGACTTGGAGACCAACGCAATCGATGCGGTGGTGATGGTCACGTCGAAAGTGCGTTTGGAGGTGACATCGAACGACATCACCCCCGTCTTCTGGTCGCGGGCGACGCCGAAGCCGACCTGCCAGGGCTCGATCAGGGGCTCCCAGGCGGACTTGGCGAAGTTGTAGATGTTGGTGTACATCTCGATGGCGGTCTCCGCCTTGAGGTTGGACGACCAGTTCTCGGCATTGGCGGTGAAGTTCTTGACGCTCATGTCGAGGATCGGAAGTTCGTGGATGTCACCGAGGAGAACCACACGCAGCCCGTCGACCGTGATGGACAGCTCTTCGGACCGCGGAGGCGCGTTGGCAACGGGCGTCAGCGGACCGCTTCTCTGTGCGCTGCTCCCCGCACTCTTGCTCATCCGCCTCGACCTGCTCGTCAAAGTCGACGGGTTCTTCGCGCTCGGCGTCTTGGGTTTCAGACCCGGTGTCCTTGGCTGCTTGTCCTGATCCGATGACGCATCCACCGAGACACCCCCCGACAACTCCGACGCCTTGGTGATGGTCTGCATCACCAGCAAGATATCCCGCAGCGACAGCCTGAGAATCAGCGGCTCAATATCCGCGTGAATCTTCATCGCCTGCGGCTGCGAGCTGTCCACCGACAGCGACACCGAAAAGTCATCAATGATCCTCAACCGCGAATCATCAAACCGATCCATGCGACACAAAAACATGCCACACTGCGAGACCTGGAAGGTCAACGCATGCTGCTGCGACAGAACAACCTGCTTCGTCCCCAGCACGATCGCCTCCGAGCTGGTGCTCAGCGGATTCGCGATCAAGATGACCTGCGCGTCGACGACATTGACCCGATAGGCAAGCGTCGTCTTGGGCCCAACCTGTTCCGGCTCCTTCTGGCGCCCGGCGCGTTGCACCGCGCGGCGAGCGCTGCTCGTCTCGGACGGCCTGGAAGCCGACCCCCCGACCTGGATCGAATCGGCATCGCTGGTCTCGGGACTCTCAAGGAGCGCCGGGGGCTTATCCGGCGCGCCGCCGACCGGCTCGGTCGTTTGCGTGCCGGTCGTGACGAACTTCTGGATGGCGAAGAGGTAGTCGAGCGCAAAGATGAAGCGCGGGCTGTCGAACGCGACCATGGCGATGATGTTCCTATCCATGCCGCCCGTCATGGTGACACTGGCCATGAGCTGCTCAACGCTGGAGTTGCTGCTCGACATGATGCGGCGGAACTTGTTGGTCTCGCGGTGGCGCGTGTCGTAGATGGTGAAGGCCTGGACGACGAACTCGGCTTCCAGGCTGCTGTTGGAGTCCATGCGCGTCTTAAGCCGGCTGGAGTTGAGGCTAAACTTGGACAGGCTGGCGGCTTCGAGGTCGCCGACAGGAGCGCCCTCTGGGGCGTTAATCAGCTCCAGGCCTATCTCTTTCACCGTGAAGATGAGGTCCAGCTTGGTCCAGGCCTTGCCATGGGTCCCAAGTTCGGGGCTCATGTCAACCAGCGACTCGTTGGTGTTTCCGCCGCCATAGCCGGGCATGGTCCTAGCGCGCTCGAGCGTGGCGTTGTCGACATCCCGCTCAGCGTCCGCAGTGTGCTGTTCCAAGTCCCCAGCAAAAGCAGCCGGCACCGATCTGGAGATCTCCAAGAGTGTGCTGAGCTGGTAGGGTGTGATGCGGAGGTTAAAGTCCGTCATGGACCCCTCAACCTCGAGGTCAGGCCTGTGGACGCCCTCCTTATGCTCAGCATACGTGATCTTGAACCCGAGGTCGACGTGATCAATGATCTCGAGCTCCTCCTGGCGATCCTCAGAGTAGTGGAAGTTGGAGGTCAGCCTGACGTTCCGGATGCCGGCAGTCAACTTCATCCCAATGTCCGAGTCCTCCGAGTCATCGAGCCGCGCAAACTCGTTTTGTGCGTAGATCTCTCCGAGGTAGGCGGTGATGACATCCCGCTGGGTTCGCTCCGGGACGACCGCGCGGGGGAACACGACGATGGGCGTGTTGACCACGACATCAAACTTGATGCAGTTCTGGCTCTGCTGGAGCTGGTTGGCCTGGTTCGCGGCGGCCTGGCGGGCTGCGTTGTAGATGGCCTGCATCTTGCCGAACTTGACGAGGAAGTCAAAGATCTTGCGGAAGGGCTCCTCGACAAAGTTTACCTTGACCGAGCCAGCCCGCAGCTTGATGGACGAGTCGTAGCCGGGATACTGCTCGGCCTTCAAGGGGTCAAAGGTCTCGTACCGGAAGTCGGCGAGCTCGTCGCCCTGGATGGTGACCAGCTTCCGGAGACTCGAGTCCTCCGAGACGCCGAGGTTGACGTCGTCAACCAGGTTCAGATCTCCCAGCCTTGTTGAGACCCGCATTGTCCGGCCCAGCAGGAACACGCCCACGTCGGCGTGGTTGAAGGACAGCGTGGCCAGACGGATGCCGTCGTTGTTGAGGATCAACCGGATACTCTTGAGATCCACCTTGACCCTGATCGCACCGCCACCCTCAGGCGGCTGGACAATGGTAGGAGGCTCGAGCTCAACGTCAGTGTCCGAGTTGTCATCCATGATGCTCTGTTGAGTACCGGCGGCGTTGTTGGTGAAGGTGATGAGGATAAAATCCAGCAGCGTGAGCAGTGTCTTGCGCGTCACTACCAGGTTGATGGTGGAGATGGCGACGTTGACGTGGGTCTCGACGCCCTCGTAGACGGTCATGAACTCGGGAGACTCCTTCTTGACTCTAACAAACTTGACGTGAACAAGGTCTCTCGCTTCTTTCCGGTCCTCAATGTCGCCAGACGACACGATGGACTTGAACTCGGCGGGCGGGTTCTCGACAAAGTCATCAACGGTGACGGAACCAAGCGAGACCTCGGCGCCCATGTCGAATGGCCGGAGGCGGAACTCGACGCCAAAGTCCTCGGCCACGAGCTCGACGAGCAGCTGGTCGGGCCTCTTCCTGTCGGGATCGCTCCGATACAGCGACCCCTTGAGCTTGTCGACTGTGAACTTGAACTCGAAGATGCGTTGTTGTATCCTCAGGACTTGCTCGTCAGGGGAGCCGTCCTTCGCATCTTCAAACTTGTCGTCATCGTCGTCGAGGTCGTGGTCGTCGATGATGATTGCTTGCGGTTCGGGCGTCAACGGGAGGAGTTGTGTCGAGATTCTCCTCTCACTCCGGCGTCTCGAGCGAGTGGATGCCGTGCTCCCAAGTCGAGGTCTTGTAGGCGGTGCGCCATCCAGAGAGAGTTGTGTGTTGCTTCCGTCGAGCTTGGGTATTGCGACATCGATGATGCGCATCAGTGTCTTGTACTTGGAGTCCGAGGCGGTGACCTGAAGGACAGGCATGTGGCCAGATATCTTGAACTTAGTGAGGTTCGGTGCCTTGGGGAGAATCGACATCTCAAGGACAAAGTCCACGTTGATCTTGTCAACAATGTGCAGCATCCGATCGTCGTTTTTGGCGACCAACTGTTGCTTGGTGTCCTCTATCGATGGGCCGATCAACACCTGGGTTGACGTCAACTTGACCAGGAAGCGGTCGTACATGAGAGACTCAAGTCGCCTCCAGTCCTCCTCAGTGTAAGCCTGGTTCTGTTTGGCCTGGACCTCCTTGGTGGTCTCTCTGTCTGCGAGCTCGCTGGTGACGCTGACGTGACCGGCATCGAGGATCACACAGGCCGAGTGGTGGCTCGTGATGTTCTCTGGGACGATGATGAGAGGGGCCTGCAGGTCCAACTTGGCGTTGACCTTCTTATGTTCCTCGAGGGCAAACTGGAGGCCGGCGCGGGTCTGTTCGCGGAGGCCCTCGACTGTGGCACCGGCCGTCTCCATGAGTGCATTGATGGACTCCATGTGGCGCTCGGGGGGCCTGAAAAAGTCGACGACACCGACGACGACGTTGGGATTCCAAACAATCTCGAGCGGCCGGAGCTTGGCGGTCACGGCAATGTCGCCCTCGTCGTCAAGGGGGTTCTGCTCCAGCTGGAACTGGAAGAAGGCCTCCTCGCTGGTCTTCTCCAGCTCGGCAATGGACAGGCGCTTCGCCGAGACGGCTCTCGGGGCGTCCTTGACACGAACAATCTCCTTGTACAGACTCCTAGGTGTGGTACCATCGTTGACACGCAGGCCGCCCAGGCTGAGGTCGACTAAGAATGAGTCGGGCCGCTTGAGGCCCTTTGCCTTGAAGACATCAAAGTGGAGGCTGATCAGGTCCCTGGTGGTCCCGTGGGGGCTCTGCTTGAGGGTGAAGCTGCCGGTGCTCAAGGAAGTCTCCAGCTGTATCTTAACAGTATCCCTCGGCTCGTCGACCTCGGCAGCTAACGCAGTCTTCTCGTCCCAGTCGATAGCCTCGTAGAGCTCCTTGCGTTGCTCTTCGGTGATCCGGGTGTTTTCCGTCTCGTCCTGCTTCTCCTGCTGTTGGGGTTTGGCGCCCCACACCCAGGCCATCCAGCCCTGCTGCTCAGGTTGCGCAGGGGGGCGATTCTTGAGGGCCTCGGCGTTCTCCTTCTTGAGCTGGTTGCGGGCCAGCGAGCGCCAGAAGCGGAGGTCCTCGTAGCCGAGCTTCCACTCGAGCTTGTTGAGGTCATCGTTGTCTTCGGGGGATAGCTGCTGGCCCTGTTTCCGGCGCTTGAACAGCTCGATGTAGCGGCGCCTGTCGTCCCGGCGTTCTCGGAAGTAATCCCATGACCAGCGGCGGTTGCGCTCGTGGATCTTGCTGAGGACGGCGTTGCCGGCAAACTGGAACCAGGCGCGCGGGTCCTCTTTCGGGGTCACACCCTTGGGCTGGTACTTCTTGTACTCTTGGTGGCGGATAAAATAGTGGAAGAGATCCACCATCATCAGGGCGTCCCGGTACTGCTGGTCATCCAGCACCAACCCGATCTCGTCAAAGAGCAAGTTCGCCTTGAACTTGGGCACCTGGGGTCCGCCCGTCTTGTCCAGCTCGATCTTGGCCTGCCCCGAGACGGGCTTGAGGATGAACTGGTGGTTGTCGGAAAGGTCGTTGTCGGTCCGCATGATCATGGACCTAAAGTTGGCCAGCACCTCGTCGTGGGGGGTCACATCGGATTCGGTGACATGGGCCTCGCGGCCGGGCCCGAGGAGCTTGGTATCGGTGTTCCAGTACACGGCCAGGGACTCGAGGGTGGCGAGCTTGTGGGTGGTCTGGGCCGAGTCCTGGATGAAGGTGGGGGACCACTCGCCGTCGGTGCTGACGGCGCTGAACTCCTCGAGGGTGATGCCGAGGGCAAAGGGGTGGCCCGGGGCGGAGATGGCGTCCTCGTAGCGGACGTGGATGTTCTTGATGGTGACCTGCAGGTTGTCGACGATCTTTGTGACGAGGCTCTCGGTGAAGCTCTGGGTGCGCTTCTGCTCCTCCTGGCTGAGGCCCTCCTGCGACCGCTCCTTCAGCAGCTCGGCCGAGTCGAGCTTCTCCATCTTGAGACGCTGCTTGCGGCGGTCCTCCTCCTCCTCGTTGTATTCGGCCTCCTCCTTGGGGGAGGCGAGCAGGAAGACATCCTCGATGAAGACCTTGACGGGGGCGCCGCGCAGGTTGGACCAGGGTATGACCAGGGTGAGCTCGCCCAGGTGGCCCTCGACGACGTTGATGGGCAGCTTGAGCTGGTCGAGGGCCTCGCGGCGCAGCTCGAGGTTGCGCAGCTTGACATCGCCGGACCAGATTCCGACCTTGAGCTGTGTAGGGTCGAAGTTCTTGACGTACATGCCCAGGAAGCGGTTGAGCAGCCCCGCAACGAGGCCTTCCAACATGTTGGAGGCGGGGTGCCGTGACCCGGGCCGGGGCTGTCAGTCGGTGGTGTCTATGGGGCAGGTGTAGCCAGGGGCATGGTTTGCCAGCTGGGTCGAGTGGGATGTGCGGGATGGGGTCGGATGCGTGCGGCCGTCGTCGAGGTTCGGATCAGGACGAGGGGTCGTCTATGCCATGCCGACGCGGCGGGGTAGAGGGTCGGGTCGAGGGAGGGTGATGGGGTGCGGTCAGGTCGGCCGAGGAGCTGGGAAGAGGGGCACGTCAGCACACGACACGATATGACACGACGCAGCAAGCAAGACGGCGTGAGGCAGCGCGGGCAGCGCACCTGCAGGCTGAGCAGAGAGGGACAGCGCAGGGCAACACGGAACGAGAGAACGAAGGCAGCGCACCCGAGAGAACCACACCAAAAGCCCACGACGGCGCAGTCGTTCGTCCAAGGCTGGGCCGACACAATCGGAGAGGGGGGAGGGCGTCGACGGCGTCAGGCTGCGTCTCCAGCAAGCAGCAAGCCCTCGTGTGTGGCGCCGATGACAGTTGACGAATGGCCAGCAGCTGGGGGTGGATGGACAGGGGAAGGTCGGGCCACAGTCGAGTCGAGTCCACTCCCACTGGTGCTGCTGCTGCTGCTGTGCTGCTGTCAGCGCAATCCAGGCCCACACTGGCCCACCCGCGCAGTCGGTTTGCTGCTGTGGGCTGCTGCTGTTGGTGCCCGCCCGCTGCAAAACCCGAAGCTCGGGCCAGCCCGCTCTTTCAGGGTAGGGGTTGATGCAGCGGCAGTCTGCACTCTGCCGAGCAATGCCGCCCCACTCGAGGCAGCACAGAAACGACAACCAACATCAAGCAAATATCAGCTGTTGACGTGCCAGATGGCCGAGTACAAGCAGTAGGTAATCACGGCCTGTCCTGGTGGTTCCCCAGATTAATTGCACGCGTCTCAAACTGCTCTGGTGTTCCGGTCCACTGCAGATCGTCAAGTGCTAACTCCACGGGGGGCGTCTGCTCAACACTGCCCCGCCATCGGCTGGCACCCGCCTGTGCGCCAGCGCCTAACCACTAACCATTACGTCATGGTCAGACCCAGCAGCTTCCTCCCTCTCCTGGACCTCGACCCCTCGACCCCTCGACCCCTCGAACCGGGCAGCACGTCGACGCAATCAGCCGGTGGGCACATCACACAGCCAGGAAGTCACCTACACTTTTGCCGTTGTGTCACCTTGGGGTATACTCGAGAATGAGGCTTCCACTCCCAGCACCCCGCGTCTTCCAACAAGGCATTTCTCCCCGCCGTCGCCCTCACGACACTTCTTGACGCCTCTTGACCCTCAACCACCATGGCCATGGCCGTTTCCAGAACTAATATCCGCATCTGATCCCAACTCCGCCGTCTCATTGATCGCCACCTCGTTGTTGATTGATTCGCGTACCATCATACCCCAACCAAGCTCCCATCCTCAGCGCTTACTCGCCATGGTCTTCTCCGCCGCGCGACGGGCCGCGGGGCCACTGCGCATCTGTGCCCAGGCCCTTGGCTCCAGTATCACGGGGCGTCAGACTTCGTTCACGCCTATGGCTCTACGAATCCCTTCAAGTTTCTCGTCTCGGCCCAACATAGCTGCGAGGACGCCAGTGTGGCTGTTGCAGGCCAGTTCCATCACGCACACACTGACACAGCCATCCGGCTCCCACCCTGACGCCGAAGAGACGGAGCCCGAAAGAGTATCTGTGTCAAAGGCCCATGAACTACGTCCCGATGGCGTGGCCACCACGTCCTCTGTTCGAACCGTCTTAAAAGGCAACGATGCCCCTATCGACCCTGACGCAGAGATGCTGGCAGGATTGAAACGCGAGTTGGTGTGTTGATCCATCCATCCCCGCCACTCCCCAACACAACTAACACCATCCCAGCACACAGCCCATGAGACCTTTGCCTTGTCCACCGTACCCCGAAAGGCATACGCCCTCGGGCTGATTGGCACGCTTCCCTACCTAGGAACCTCCCTCTCCGCCGTCTTCCTCTCGTGGAACCTCCAACACGGCGCAGCAACCCAGTCCGGCCTCCTCAGCCGTTTTCTCTTGGACCATGACGCCGCCATTGACTGGCTGCACGTCCTGGAGCCCATCCAGATCGGCTATGGCGCCGCCATCATCGCCGTGTCCGGCCTCGTCCACTGGGGCATGCAGTTCGCCCACCAGCAGCACCAGTCAACCGAGCCAGGGCGGAAACTGTTCCGCTTCAGCGTCGGCGTGCTCGCGCCCGCCATGGCCGTGCCCACTCTCTGGATGCCCATCGAGTGGGCTCTCACATCCCAGTTCGCCGCCCTTTGCGGCTTGTACCTTGCCGACTCGCATGCTACAGTCAGGGGCTGGGCGCCCTCGTGGTATGCCATCTACCGGTTCGTCCTAACCGGCGTCGTTGGTGGTGCCATCTTCATCAGCCTCGTTGGACGCGCCACCTTTGGCGCGGACAAACCCCGGTTGTCGACTGCTGAGTTGAGGGAGAGTTTGAGCGGTGGTGATGGTTCGAGTGCGAGCGAGGGTCATGACTGGGCCAAGGAGGAGCAGGAGGAGCGGGAGAGGGTCAAGGACGAGGCGAAGAAGGTGGAGCATGTGAAGAAGGCGCAGGAGAGGAAGGAGGAGAAGAAGAGGGTGGGGCAGGTGAAGGAGCAGGAGTAGATGGGAGCTACCCTTCATGGGTTTGCCGTTTCTGTGCTTTAGTGTCGCTACTATTATTGCCAGTGCGTGCCTGGGGTTTGATTTTCTATCAGTTGTCAAATAGTGAGAGAAACCCCCGATATAGGTTGAGAAGGCCGGTTATAAGCTCAAGAAGCTCGGCCATCGCATGCCACCCGAGTGGGAAGGAACTAATGGCAGAGCGACATCCGATGTGCTCTCAAGGAAGGATCATTGTTGGAACCATTCTGATCAACGCATGACCCGTTTCTCCTTTCCTCGAACTCCTCCCATCCAAATCACGAAATATCGTTAACGCGTCCCTGAACACACCTCCGATCCTATCATCTCTCTGCTCGCACGGCGGAAGTCTACCCACTCAACCTGACTACCTCTCTGGCTCCATCAATGGGAAAGCGATCTGCCCCCGAATCGGCCCTCGCACAGCCCGGCCCCCACGGCTACCCGGTGCGCTTCGGAGTACGCACAGCCGGGTGGAAAGGCTACAAGATCTATGGCGCTGACCACAAGGAACCTGTGCGGTACATCGAGCTGCACACTCACCGCTTGAGCCTCCACGACGGCGCTCACAAGAGGTCGGGCAGCCCAGCCCTCGTCACGGTCAACGGAAACTGGTCCGTCGGATCACAGTTCCCAGAGGACGACCACAAACCCACCTACATCCTCACGGTGCACAGCCAGGACAGCATTGTCGCTCCGGACGGTACTTACACCAGCTCATACGACGCCTCGACAACCGCCGAACCCGCTACCTCCCCCACAACCGACCAAATCATCAGCCTCGCCCACACCCACTGCCGCCCGGTAACCTTTCAGTTCCAGCTCCCCGTCACCACCGCCACCTCCTCCTCCTCGCGCACCACCACAACCCTCGAAACCTTCGAATGGCGCCGCGCCCCCATCAACTGCCACGAAACGCGCGGCATCCGCTCCCGTAAACTCCCCGGCCTCAAAACAGGCGACCCCCGCCCGCCCCCCGAAAAGCGCGTCTGGCACCCCAACGGCTCGATCCTCGTCCGTCTCCGCAAGGAAGAGGACACCACCCAGAGCATCCCGCCTTCCCCGGAACAGGAGAAGAACGCCAGCCCCAACCCTCCTGCGCAACAAGCGGACACCACCCCGTCCAACAC
>FTEL01007737.1_pt1 | contig 12891 bp, 13 predicted proteins | sample 1658911 | NCBI WGS metagenome assembly FTEL01 (sample SAMEA3914869, study PRJEB12502) | metagenome | biome: forest; material: soil | place: USA | collected 2012-03-12 | depth 0.1 m
CCAGTCGTCACCGACCTGAGTACTAGTTTGGCTCTCACGAGTTTGACGAGGGGAGAGCGGACGGGATCCCGTATTGTCTCGTGGATGTGGTCGTATGTGAAAACATACTGCTTGGCTAGAGCTTAAATAGGGGTGCATTCAAGAAAAAACATATAATACCCTCTTTTCGGCGGATAGTTTTCGCCGCGACCTCCTTAGAGACAGGGGCGGAGTTCGCCGGTCCTATTCCCCTAGCAGAATCGTCTTGGGATTTTCTCTATTCTCCTACCTTGCCACTTTGAGCGGCTTCACCTCCGGCACCTCGTTGGGTAGGCAGTCGAGAAGACGAGGAGTGAGTTCCTGCTGTGTCCTCACCACTTCTAAATCCCCCCTCATGGCTATTGAATCACATCACCACTGTGGGCACAACCGCAACTCCACTCCGGGGTAAACATTACTACGTCACGAATTACCTCCTCATTGCTCATGCACTTGTGCCGCGAACTACTGTTAACTGGTAAGTAATATGGCGTGGTAATGCCATCTCAAGCTGTTCTCGGACTCCTCTCTTTCCACCATCTAATGCCCACTCCAACTTCTCGAATAACCCAGCTGTCCCGAATTGCTGCCCATCATGAAGTGGACTTCAAAATGTTGCTTTCACTCTGAAAAGGATAACCCAGAGCTAGCCGAAGGGTCCCATAGGAGGCTCAAGGAGCTTGTCTGTTCGTGCCCGATCTTCGTATCCAACCCGAACCTACCTGGGAAGCAGTACTACCTAAACTACCCCCTATTCCTGTGCCTAGGTGTTCCCAAATATGCAAAGCCCGGTCGCCCTCGCAAGGCTCTGCACCGGACGATAGCCAAGATGCACGAAGCCACTCTCCGTGCAGGGGAGGAGTCGGTTGACGCGCTCCTTGCATCGAGACGCCTGGACTGGACTTCCTGTGGGAGGTCCGTTTACACCGAGAGAGTCTTTCAAGCCCTCGGCGCCGTCGTCTATGCCATGGGATGGACAAGTGACGATGGCGAGCCCGAGTTTCAGAACGCCGAGGCTTGGCGGATGCTACGAATACCATCAGTCCTGACTTCGACTTGGATTACGATATCTGCCGAGCTATGCTTCTTGTCGACTATGGGTTCCCCGCCTGCCCAATCTTCAGGCTAGACACTACACCTCAATTGAACGTCCTATGGTCGTTTCAGAGGTTTGCTGGCTTTCTTGCAGCAACAACATGGCGGTGGAATGAAGGAATCGCTCTCCCGAATCAAGAAGCATGGGACCTGGTAACCAAGGTGCTTGCGGGAGCTGGGCCCTGGGGTAAATTTTTGCCGTGGGATACCGTTATCTTTCTCTTCAACTACCACTCTCATTGAGAGCATGTTAGCCCCGGGGCCCGTTCACAGGGGTGGATGAGATACACTGGTGTGCTACGGAAGCTGGTTGCCGAGGTCTCAACGAGGGGAACGGATCGGCTGGAGCGCAAGGTATCAATTGACGTCCGCTACTTTGGACCTGCTGTGACTTCGATGCCGTCGAAGATATCACTGCCCCTATAGTGGGTCCGATTTGATCCCCCGCTCCCGGATGTGCCTGGTCGTGACTTCTGTTGCTGTTGATGTTTCGCTCGTAGTTGGCCTTGTAGTCGTTGTAGGTTTTGCACCGACTACTTCTTAGCGTCCACGCGGTCAAGGTCGCTTGGCCGCGCCTTCGAGAAGGAACCTGACGGTTCTAGGCTCAGTTGCCCCGACAGCTTGGCATCTTGGGCAGATGTCAACCCTCGCGGGAGAAGCCAAGGAGTTCTTTTTGGCTCTGCAGACAACCATGCGTAGTTGTTCTTGTCCCTGCTTGGGGCCGGGATACTTCCTGTTCGTAGCCTTGTGTGTGCGTTTAAACCCGTATAATGCACTATCCTCGGCATGAACATCGCGCGTTTGCCTGCATTTTCTTGTCGCCGCATGCCAAATAGGTGCTTGTTTGTATCCGTCGTCCCAAAGAAAGTAAGAAACCCACTCGAGGGATGGTGCTGTGGGTCACCTCCCAGTATTCTGTCTCGGTATCGACATCCTAGTGGTGGTAACAAAGCGTCGCAACCAAACATCTGTCGGTTTGGGCGGTGAAGGACATCTTGGCCCGGTTTCCATCCCAATGCCTATCCATGTCGCTTGTAACTCGAACCATAGCAACTTCTTTTTCCTTTTCCCGTGCCACCCACGCCGCAAACCGCCCTAGAATTGGAACACCCGACCCGCACCAACCAAAATCAGAGCCGAAAAGAGAAACATGGAAGAACCATCGCCGCTCTTGCGCCTCACCCCACTCGTCCGACACCGCATCTACCGCTTCGTCGGTGTCGCGTCGTGGGACCCCCTGGCGCCGCACAAATTCGACCTGCACGGCCGCGACACCAGCGTGACGGAGCAGCCTCAGGCCAGCACCTTCCACGGCCTGCTTCTTTCCTGCCGCGTTGTCTACGCCGAGGCCGCCGCCCTCCTCTATTCGGCCAACCGATTTGTCCTTCATTATGCTCACGCTGCTCCGGGGCTCCCAGAACCCCCGGAACCCCTCGCGCCTCTGTTCGCTCTCACCGCCGCTTCGCTCGCGTCTCTGACGAGCCTCACCATCGTCCTCAACCAGGCCTCCTGCCACCAGCACTTCGGCTTTGCCGGATACTACTCGTCGTGTTGCCTCCAACGCAACCCCACCGGCCCCGGGCTGGTTGCCTCATGGCTCTGCGAGAGAGATCACGCTGGCGGCCATCGCCTCCCGCTGCTTGCCCCAAGTCCAATCGAGCCCAAGCGCGACGGCGACGACACCGACACCGACACCGACAACGCCAGCGACGTCCAGTATGCAGCAGCCCAACTGCTACTAGCCGCGTGGCACTCGGCTGCCGCCCGTCTGTCTCGCATTACCAGCGGGTGCCTCGACCTCGGCTTGGTCTGCGACATCGACCCTCAGCATGAACGGGCACTCGAGGTTGCGAGATCTGCCATCACGCCGCTCAGATTGATACCCCAGCTGAGAGACTTCCATATCCGCCTTTGCAACACAATAGATCCTCGCCTCCAGCGGGTCGCCCAGGATGCCGTCTCGCAGGTGCTCCGCATCCCTGCCGCTCCTTATTCTAGGCCCCCGACGCGGACGACCTTGACGAGTCTCCCACGGGAACTCCGCCTTCGGATACTCGAGTATACCGACCTCATTACCCCGAGCAGGGAGGTCACATGGAGCAGGCAGGACCAGGGCTACGTCATCTTTCATGGAGACTCGGAACAGTCCGCCCCCTACCGCGAGCACCGCGAGCAGTTTTCGCCTTGCCCGAGGTCCCATCTCACCCGAATGTTCATCGGTTGTTTTTGCCGCCGTCGCCACACGGCGTCTTCACTCACATGCACGTGTTGGGCCCCGCCTGGACCGGCACTCTTCTTGATCTGCCGTAGCTTGTGCCAGGATGCCCAGCTCACTTTCTTCTCGGGCAACCATTTTATCATCCACGATTACAAGGCCGACCCATGTTGGGAAGTACCATTTCTCGGCGGATGGGGAACCGAGCACCAAGGGCCTGCCCCTCGGTATGACTACCCAAGCGAGCGCTTCGGCGCCTCCCAGTTTCTGCGCGAGGTCATCCCTTCTCACTGCCTCGCCTACCTTCGTTTCCTCGAGCTGGTCTTCCCCCCGTATCTCCCCCAGAGCTGGCCTCGAGCAGGGCAGCCTGCGATGCAGGACTGGTTGGCAACCGTCGACTGGCTCCAAGACAAGATTAACGCCCCCGGTCTGACCATCCGGCTCGTTGGAGCGGACGTAAGCTGCTTCACTCCGGATGTCTACAAGACTACCATCTCCATCTCCGACGGGGAAGCCATCACGAGATCCTACCAGGAACTCTGGAGGTCTCTGAAACCTTTGGCCGACAATGGTCTCGCCGGGTTTTACGCCAACTTCCCGTGCCCGTGGCAGTTCTTCGGGGAACCGAGAAACTACCTTACAAGGTGGAATTGGCTGGAAGCTCAAAGGCAAGAATTGAAAGAGCTTGCCGAACGTATGGTGATGGGGGACCGTTATGAAGAGCTCTATGCGGATGGCAGGAAGGAGCCGACCCAGAGTTTTTGGACCTGGACTCATTACGCGCAAAGTTAACCCACTCTCGAGCCACTCTGCAGGGGGTGTGGGCTGGAGCCATGCGCGCAAGAGTGCAACATTCCCGAGTACGCCATCGACAATGGCGACGGGGACCAGCTCATTATGGATGTTTGAGAGAAACGGACAGAGTTCAAAATTTGACGGGTTCTAGAGGGGAAGGGGGTCTGTTGATTACATCCCACGGGGCAACCGAATCATTAAATGTTATAGCTCCTTTCTCTAAGTCATGTACCTAGGTAATCAGCTTATGCGCTGATTTCGCAGAAGCTGCTTATCAGATGGATGATAAACCAACAAGGGAACCTCGCTTGAGATCCCGTTCTTGGTATGTTCTTGCCCCTCTTGTTCCTACGCCGGCAGCCGGGACTGCCCCATGATGGCCTTCTGGAGTTCCAGCTCGGTATCGTGCTCCGTCAACCATTGGTTTTCTGGGTTCCTCTCCTTAAACCGCCGGATCCACTCTGCCTCATCCTCCCTCGCTGCGGCCACAAACTTTGCGTCCTCCACATCGAGGCCCATCTGCTTCTCTACCCGCAACAAGAACGGCGCTCGCTCCTCCTGAAAGATCCGCAAAGCCGCAGGCATATTGTAGTGCCCCAGGACCGGCCCATCCCTTGTCCGGGTGGCTTGAAGGGCTCGATAGAGCGCCCACCCGTCGCCGAAGCCCATGGCGGCGCTTCTCTGAGCCCGTTGGGATAGATTCGGCTGCCATTACCGTTGGGTGGGAAGTAATAGGTGCAAGCGGATGTCCGAGAATCGAAAAATTGGCACTCCTGGAGCTTGGAGCGGGCAAACTGGTGCCGTGAACCAGGCCGCGGAGGACTGACCGTTGCGAGGAAAGGAAGATCGTGATGGTGTTCGTGGTGGTTGTGGGAGGGAAAAGCCCTACCCACGAAGGGAAGAAAGATGGTGGGGTAATGGGCGTTTGGCCTGGTAAAGGGACTTGGTGTAACCGCAGGGCTGATGCCCCGCAACACTGACGGATGAACCGCTGTCCCAGAAAGTTGCTTAGTTAGATAAGACGCAGTATCCCAGACTGCCTGCGTTATTCTGGAAGCTGGAAGTTGTGAGGTTAGGCGAGACACTCGGTTCCAAGATGCTGGATTCTCTATCCTGCTTAAAATGGCGACATCAATCCAAGGCAGCAAGGGTGGTTCCGGCTTCCCCACGCCTTCGATTGACATTGCAGCGGAATAAAGAAACCTGATTGTTTACGGATGTGCTAGTTAGGTAGATACGGCCCATCGTGCTAGGTGTCTGGAGGAGACAAGGAATTGGTCATGACTCGGGAGTTTTGTTTCCAGGACGTTAAGATCCTCCATCGCGCTTAAGAATTGCGACATCGAGCGAGCAAGGGGTGACGGCGAACATCATAGGTTAAATCTAGAGATACCCTGTTTGTTTTCCACGCAACCCATGTAGATCCCTACGAAATATCGCCGGGTTGCGACGAGGTTGGACCGGCTACCAGATGCCGGAGCTGCGCAACGACCCTAGATGTAATGATATGCATAAGTTCTGGGTTCTGGAAGTCAACTAGCCGATTCAAAAAAAAAATCAAGAAGCCTCCCTTTGCAAGACGGTTGGTTTGCTCTGCTTTCGTCATCCTACATCACCGTTCTCTCTCTCACTCGAAACAAAACGCAAAAATCACCGAGGCACCTAAGGTACCTTAGGCTGCAATGGATAGTCTCACTCATAAAAGGAAAACGCACCTAGTCACCTAGAATCGGTCGACCACCTTTTCGGTCTTTACGGTTGCCGCTAACGATTTTACCTGTCCCGGTATCTTTGGTGTCTTGAACGGTATGGGAGCTGGCGGCGGTTGGTCGGTGCCAGAACTCGGATGGGTAATTAGCATATACGAAAGGTACGGAGACGTCGATAGGTACCAATATGACAAGACTGGTCGATGTCGATGAAACGGATTTCTCGTCAGGAGACGCTGGGTCGTTGTCGGAGGATCTCAAGAGCACCGTTCCCGCGGTTAGTGAAAAGCTATCTTAGTACATACCTTGATCTCATCTTGCCGGTGCCATATCACCGTCAATGACCAAGAGATCTTTTACCTCACCATCACGTGAACTCAGCTAGCCCCCTTGTAGGTAGTCAGGCCTTCTCCATCGATCAAGAGCAAACTGTGACCTTCAACACGTGTATTCGGCGAAACGCACTGGGCTGCTGCCCCCTCAAGCCAAGTGCCAAATTGGGGTTTGCACAGGAAGGCTGTGCCATCGGCGGTTTGCTGAGAAGACGCCCTGCTACTGATTGGAGAGAAGTCGCCGGCCGTCCATGGAGCGGGGGTTCTCGTTCAGCCGCACTGGTCTCCATGGCTTTGAGACTCGGCCGGCTTGTGTTTCCCGCACCTCCCTCTGGCTGTCGCCGGGCGTCACCGTACAAGGATTGGAAACCCCGACGGCTGAGATGGTGACACTGCAGCCACCAACAGACCAAAACCCCGCGTCTAGACCGGGTGTGAAGTGACCGTTCGAGCGTTGCCTGCTGATCGGTCTGCTGTAGCTGTAGCCACTCAGGGCTCTTTTCTGCCGCCGCAACATGCGGCGTAACCAACATTCTGTACTCGGATCCGACTCATATTGCAAAAGCAATCACACCGCTGTCCTAACACGGCTGGCGGCGTTGTGCCACGTCTGACATGCAGCCCCACGACATGGGAGAGCATTTTGGTGAGCGTGTTTACTACAACCATGCCTAGGTATGCTGGGCTCACGATAGGTACAAGAGGAGAGGCACCCCAGCACAATCCCCATCCCGCGTGAGTCTCTCTCGTGGGTGTCAAGGACTGCCAAGTCAGCCCCTCTTGCTTCTCAACCCGTCTATCTGTCTTTCGATATTGCGAGCTCCCTTTTCAGCCCGTTACGATGCGCCTATCCACCACTACGGCCCTGGCCTTTGCCCTCCTAAGGTCTGCCTTCGCCAGCCCGGGAGTCCTGCCGGCCTCGGTACAGGAGAAGGCCGACCCTGGTGCGTCGTTCATTGTCGACAAGGTGGTCACCACTCCGGAGATCCTCCCACAGCCGGATGTAGTGCTGCTGGTCGACGTCACTGGCAGCATGAGCAACGCCATCGACGACCTCAAGAACAACCTGATCAAAATCGTCACTGCTGTCAACGCACAGCCGGGCGCCAGGTTCGCTGTTGTCAGCTTTGGCGACCTGCCGACCGACCCAGGGGGTGCATTCAAGGTGGTTCAAGATCTGACAGACAACTTCAGTGACGTCCAGAAGGCTGTCAACTCCTTGACTGCAGGTGGCGGCGACGACCGCGATGAGGACTGGATCAACGGGCTCTCCGAGATTTCCAACGGCGCCGTGAGCTTTCGCCCACTGGGAATCAGCACCCGGATTATAGTTCTGATCAGTGACAATCCGAGCCATGATCCCAGCGGCGGACACACTCTACCGGATGCAATCGCAGACTTGCAGAAAGCACACATCCGCGTTATCGGTGTTGACGTCTTTACCCTTGGCCCCCCTTGGAGCATAGGCCTCGATGGGGAGGGCCAGGCTACCAAGGTGACCAGCGCAACCGGCGGCGTCATCATTCCCGCTGGCTCCGGCGCCGATGCCGTGTCCAGCGCAATCATCAGCGGACTGAAGAAACTTGATGTCACCATCAAACCCCAAGTAATTTCCTGCGATGCCGGCTTGGCCCTCACGTTTCAACCCGCCGTCATCACAGTGCCCAGCGGCAGCGTCGTCCACTTTCTCGAGACGGCGAAGGTGGACAGCAGTGCCACCCAGGACACGACTCTTTACTGCTCTGTCCAATTTCTTCTGAACGGTACGCCGGGAGGTTCCACCTTCATCCAACATGTTGCTGTGCAGGTCAACATTCTTGGCTGCAACACCTGCGATCCGACTCCTGGCAAGAATCTGTGCCATATCACGACTTCCTGCGCACCGACGCCGTTCGGAACCATGTGTCTGACGCGGCCCGGGTATAAGGCCGACGGTGCAGGCGACAAGGACCTCAAAAAGCAGTGGCGGCTGAATTGGCCTGTGCCTGGCCATGAACACCGGGTTGCAGTCAAGCCGGGTGTATCGGCGGATACACTGTGTGATGCAGCTAACGTCGGCCCGGATGTTTGTAAAGAGGTTGCGATTGGTTCTTGTCGGAAGGTGGTCCCTGTATTGGAAGGGGTGCAGAATGAGGATCGCCAGAAGGTGGTGGGCCAGAAGGTGATGGGCCAGAGCGATTTGTAGAAACCCGGCGGTTTGTTGGAGGATGGAATGTCTAGAGAAGAATGGGAGAGATTGTTATGGGTGGTATCTTTGTGCATTTCTGACAAGAATGTAATTATTTTCACCCCTCTCGGTCTGTCTTGAGATATTGACTATTTATAAAGCAAAACGTGAGACGAGCAACAGTGCGTATGGACTCAATCGGGGATACAAACCAACACAACCTGGCAACAAACTGATGAGATGCGAAGTGGGCCGCAAATCTTAGAGCCTCTGTACCTATCTAGCTACGGTTTTGTGGCGACCTTTGACAGCTAAAGCACACTGTCCGCTCACCGTCCAGTAAACAACAAAAAGCTAGCCCCTTTTTGTGCTCTAGATCGGAGTGACAGAGATCTTGTCCAAACTCTGAGACGAGATTGCAGTCCACCCGGCTTGGGTAGCCTCAGCGTTGTTGGTAAAGTAGGTGGCAGCTGTCGCGTTGCCGCGAAGGAGCCACTGAGCCCAATGAACGGCAGCAGTCTTGATGGAGGGTGCAGTAAAAGTGCCCGTGCCCGCGTGTCCGTGGCCTTTGTTGTCAGTTCCGATCCATGCTGGAGTGGTCTTTGGGAGGTTGCCATAGTCTCGTGTGCCCTGAAGTGCAAGGTGTCAGCAGTTTTCTGGCACTCTTTAGGCCATGTGTACCCAGTTGGAGGGAGGGATGCAGGAAACACTTACAGGAGCCTGGGCAGGATCGGAGCCCCCGCCCAAGAAGTAGAAAATCGGCTTTGTTATCTTGCCCGCCACAGGCACGCTCTGAGCCGCATCAAGCTGGCCGGAACTGAAGATGCCAAGCGTGGCCCAGCGTGTGTCGTTGGCAACGGTGTAAACCTGGAGGCCGCCACAGCTCCAGCCTCCCACAGCGAGGCGTGACTTGTCGACATTGGCGTATTTGCCGGTTCCGGCAACCTTCTGAGCCCAATTAGCGGCTGTGATGAGAGAATCAGCGGTGGTCGTCGCGCGAGAGGTCGGCCCGTTGTTGACGATGACCAAGAAGCCGTGGCTGGCAAGCTCCTGGTGGAACTCGGCGGTGTTGGTCCCGCTATCGCTGCACCCGCCCACGCCCCAGACGATAATAGGCAGCTTGACATCGGCTGGAACGGTGCTGGGTAGGTAGATGGTTTGTCCAGCGAGTCCAGAGTCGGTGGAGTAAGCCTTGTAGCACAAGCTGTCAAAATCAAGTCACTTTGATGACGGACTCAGACAAATTGGGCTTACAGCAGGATAAGGCCCGCTACCGCCGGCCTAGGTAACGTTCAGTATGAGCCCATAGTTTCACATTGACAAGATCTTGCGTGCTTACCGTTTGACGAGAAACGACACTGGCCGCTTGGGACGTCGCCCCGAGGCAGAACACGGTAATGGCGGCGATGGAGATCATGTTTGAAGTGCGTGATGTGGTCTTAGAGGTTTTCTAATTTCAAAGCGTTTGATCGTATCGCGAACAAGATCTCCCATTGTTGTGGTCAGGACAAGGCTCCTTATACGAAAATGAGGTCTACCTGGTGAGCACTTGCACCATTCAAGTGTAAAAGCTTCGTCAACTGTATACTTCCTAGCGAACGGCAAAGAAATCGGCATCGAGTTAATAGCCGCATTACTCTTGGCGCTTCCCCAGAAATTAGAGCCACGACCAAACCGGAGGGAGGACGGCCCGTTATAAAAATCGAGATCATTGGTCGTTTCCCAACCCCAGGGCCGATTGCGTCAGCGAAGATCGGTTCAATCTGGAAAAATGTGGGCGGCAACTGAGACGGCAACTACAGAACCCCCTTGTCCCGGAATCTGGAATCTGGTTGATGGGACTGAAAATCCAGGGCCAGAACCGTTCCAAGAAATGCAGAGCTAGACCAGGGGCCGAGTTCACCGTTGCGGGGAAAGAAGGGAGCGGCACGTCACATCGGGGTTGGCAAATGCGGAGATGGCATGCCGTTTCAACATGGCATCATACTGTAGGAACATGGCATGCCGGCCTAAAAGTTTAACATGTGAAGGTTAACGTGACATGCCACACAAGTACTTCCAGCGTAGAACAAAAAGGAGATGTTGTGTTTGGCTGACCTGGATAGTAATCAGCCGAAGAAAAGAGCAAGCAGTTAGACTTCTAAGAATAAGTAGACTCCAAAGGGCATTCTCGTCGTGGCGAATGTGGTCCAGTGCCAGTCGCGAGGTGTGAATGTGTAAAAAGCGGCTAAGCTTGCTCTCTCGGACCAACCTCTTCAGCTCGACGAAAGCTGAGTGATACTAGAAGAGACGGTCAATCGTGTCAGTCTTCTTCGCCCGTTGCGCGGCAAGGACTCCAAGACTTGCGAAGGTGGGGGCAAGTTTCGCGTCCCATTATATATCGACAACGGCAGACCGGAGAGGAGGAGAGACTCAGAGGGGTCGCGAAAGTGAGATGGACAAAAAAAGACAAGGGCGCTCGATGGATAGAATAACTCAGTGAATAGCGCAAAGAAACGAGCTGTGGATAGATCCTTCTCTTTTCTCTGTCAAGAGGATGGAGGGAGGGAACTGCGGCGGAAATTCCTGTTAATTGACGACTGGTATGAGAAAGCAAAGCCGTCGACTTGACATCGGCCTCCTGAACCAGAACGCAGTCCGCGCCATCCCAATCGAAAGCGTCGTTGCTTCCATTTTGTGAGCCCAAAGCGTTTCAGACGTCAAATAGCTGCGCAAGGTGTGCTGGATAGGTAGGCTACCCACGGAGTCCGAATTAAAAGACCATTGTCCTTCTTTGTATCTATTCAGTGTCGCTCCACCCCAGAGCCGAGTCATTTTGCTCTCACACCACCACTAAATGACGATGACAGTCCAGTGTTGTTTCAACAAGAAAACCAGCTAGATGTAGCACGAATACTTCGGGAGAGTCATTTACACCTCCATGCTGACAAGAGGTCTTTGAGTAAGTCGGCACGGACTTTCCCTATCAAAATTTTCGGCTCAAGCCCCTTGAGCCCTTGAGCCCTTGAGCCCCTGAGCCCTTGAATCCCCGAGCACATTCAGGAAAGGAAGGTGTGGGAATGCTGGCGACCAGGCTGTCCTTGAGCATTCGTATCAGTCTTGACGGTCCACAACTTATGCGATTCATCCACTTCAATTTTCTAGGCCGTTGGCCTCCAACTACAATGCCTCTATAGATACATCCCCAAGTCTGAGGGGACACCCTTAAGTTAAGCAAGCACATCTGTCTTCATCTCTCTGGCCCGACTTTCTGCCCTTCTAGCCTTTTAGCCATCGTTCCTGAGCCCCCGGAACCCTGGGCTTGCGTGTAGTTTATTGCATGACTACCTATGTGGTCAGCGATTATTGCACACGTCTCACGCAGTGGGACTGGCGTTTCGGAGACCCATGATCATTCCAGGCCGAGTATCTAGTAGCTTGGGCGACCCACCGCTTCTGTCTTCCTTCTTACCACCTCGCAAACTCTTGACACCTAGCATCTTAGGCTTTCTAGAGGCCATGCTAGTCCCGTTATGCACAAGGATTGCCACGCCCTTCTCTTTGGCTCCCGCCTCCTAAACAACCAAGTTCTTTTTCGGTCGTCATCCTAGATTAGGAGGCCGCATCACTTCCCCACAGAGCCCACGCATCCTAGCCTATCTAATACCCCTAACCCCTGGGATGCGGAAAGTCGTTCGCCCCTCAGGTGAAGGACAGGGGCTACCCACTTTGGACCTGCTGGCTGGCGCTGAAGGGGTCGCAGACTTCGTTGAACACGAGAGTGGCAAACAGACTAGAAGAAGGACCCAGTGGGATGACATGAAAGCATGGCCAGGCATCCACCACATGAAGCAACCGACCGTGGAAGCGCTAAGATGCATGCACTGCGCCATGAGGGAACGCTGACTGGCGTTGTCAAGGCCAAGGCCGCAAGGGGACTCCACTGATGCAACCTCACAGCCCGGAGCTAAAATGATTCTTGGATTGTTGGAGAGCAGGTTGACTGGCTAGAATAGAAGAATGTTCTTCTGACTCTCGATTCCAAATGCGCTAATGTCTCCACCGCGAAATCAGTAACACGGAAAGTAACGTTACAGGTAGTCGACGACCCATCCCCTTTAGGGCAAGGAGGGCGAGTTCTGATTGAACGATAAAAACGAAATACGACATAACCCGAAGTGAAGCTTCTCAAGTCTATAAGAATGGAGTTACCAGAGGTAACTTATGTTTCAGTTGGTAGCTGCCTGCAAAAAGCCGGCTTGCGGACAGCTATCATACTGCGCCATTGTTGAAACTACCTCTTGTGCATCATATTCAAGGAAGCTCAGCGTCACGATGGACCTCAACATAGCTTCCATTCAATTTGAGAACACCTCAGGCGACAAATCCCACAACCTATCCATCATCCGACGTCTAGCGGGTGACGCCGCAGCAAAAGGCTGTCATGTCGTCGCTTTCCATGAGTGCTGCGTCACGGGCTACACCCACGCAAGTCGCCTTTCCCGGTCAGAGCTGCTGGCCCTCGCTGAGCCTGTCCCTTCTGGTCCAAGCACGCAAGCCCTGATTGCCATCGCGGCAGAA
>FTEL01010760.1_pt1 | contig 12882 bp, 18 predicted proteins | sample 1658911 | NCBI WGS metagenome assembly FTEL01 (sample SAMEA3914869, study PRJEB12502) | metagenome | biome: forest; material: soil | place: USA | collected 2012-03-12 | depth 0.1 m
GATGGGGGTGGAGGGGCGCAGGGTGAGGGGGGTGCTGTCGCGGTTGGATAGGAAGGTTAGGGTGGCGGTGGAGGGGGGCGATCGGGAGGCGTACTGGGAGAGTGTCGGTGTTGCTGGGGGTGGGTTGGCGACGACAGGCCTCACCGCGGCGGAGGAGCGACTCCTTCTCGTGCTCGCTGGGTATTTGAAGAGCGCGAGGGTGGATGGCGGTGACGCGCTGCACACGCTGCTGAGGACGTTTGTGGAGAAGAGGACGTACGAGCAGGAGGAAGGGCGGCCGCCGCAGTACTGGAGTTACAAACATATCGAGGTGTTGATGGCTAAGGGTGTGTGCCGGGCCATGGCGGAAGGCCGGCCGCTGTGGTTATCTCGGCTGCATGGGGTGAAGGGGTTTACCCCGTGGCTGGGTGTATTTTTGGTGGACGACGAGATGGAACTCGTCAGGCCGGGGGTTATATCGTTTGCGTTTACGACGTGGCAGACTGATCATGAGTTTACGGATCGGGGCGCGAAGCTGTCGAGGAAGAATACCCGGGTCACTTCGCTCGAGGTCAGATATGATCCGCGGACGCAGAGGATCTGGCCGAGAAAGTGGCTGAACGGGTTGAGCTTCTACAACAACAAGAGCCATCCGAGGGAGTTGGTTATTCCGTGGCCGTCCTGGATGCAGTAGGCCAGGCCTGCCATGGCTGTGGTTGGGTCCTGGGCGTGACCCTTTGGGGCCATTGCTCGACGAGACAGGCGTGGGCGATGGGATTTATCGGTTTCGCAGACTAGCAACCCTTGGTTATGAAGCCGCCGGGTGAGTGTTTTGCGGTTGTTTGGGATTGCTATTTGCATATTGTTTTCGATAGCGAGGCCGATGATGCCCGAAGGAAGGGGAGTCCAGTCTTCCGGCGGACGATGGCAACGATAGGTCGCTTCGCGTCGTGAACCGTTTTGGTATGCAACCAGCTGTCAATAAAAGGCCTTGGACGCGTTTCAGCTTTCGTGCCGACTCGGAGTGGGAGGTCTGTTTCCGGGTTGGCTTCCAAAGTGCTTTTTTTTTCACCGACGAGGAAAGACGGGAGAGACGGCTGAGAATCGAGTTTCCGAGTGTGGACGGTTGGGAGATTCTGAGGTTGGGACGGGACGTAGGGGCTGCCCAGCACCCTGTGATAGGACCGTGGTGTCGCAGTTAAATTCTGGGTTTGAGGGCTGGCCGATATCCACGGTGCGATGGTTGGTTGCAGTGGGAAATGGCACCGGAAGACAATAAAGAATAAAGACAACGCGCGTAGGAGTGGACTAAGTTCCCTAACACTGGAAATGCAGAAACTCGAACCAAAGCCCTCATGCACGAGACAACCTGGAAACCATTCTGCACAACACCCAAACCCAACCCAGACCGTCATTGGTAAATGACGGCACAGATATCGCTCGCACCTCAACCAAGGGCCAGCGTCTTCAGCCGGTCCAGGCTGCCGTTGAAAATGTCCGAGTCACCGCCGTACGCGTACGAGTCCGAGTTCTGCCAGATGGTCTGGTACGGCCAGCCGCCGGGGATGGTGCCGACCGAGGACGAGTAGTGCGCGAGCACGAGCGGGTTGGTGTTGACGAAGGCGTTGGAGTTGCCGGTGCAGTCCTGCCACCACGACGGGTTCGTGTACAGCATCGGGTACACGCCCTCGCGCGAGTGGTAGCGGGCGGACTGTTCAGCAGCCTGCGTTCATCAGGCTCGGAGTGCAAGAAGACCTTGCGCGAGGTTGCCCTGGGTTATCTACACACACATGCTTGCCTTGTCGCGTCGGAGAGTGACTTCCACATCGCCATCGAGAAGCGCCTCTTGCCCTACCGGCTGCGGCCGGACGGAGAGTACAAGCCTCTAGCGTGGACCCGATGGAAAACCTTGGTTTCTCAGATCCTCGACGCCCATGATCCAGACATGGTCCATGCGCGTTTCCACTACGCCGAGCTTCCCCTATCCCGCAGCCGCGGCCTCATGCACGTCCTAAACTTCGGTTTCGTTTCGAAAGACGCGGTTAAGCCCTACTCGTACACCTAGCAGGCCTACCGAGGTCTTTATCACTGGACAGCCGCCTCCGCCGTCTTCGTCGCGTTGGTCCTTACAGCCATGCAGGTCGGACTCGCCACAAATCAGCTCAAGGACAACAGGGACTTCCACGGGGCCGCGTACGGCTTTGCTGTCTTCTCCATTTTTGCTGGCGCTCATATGGTCTTTGTTAGGTTTACTGCGCAATCTCAACAAGGCTGTTGCTGCGGGCGACAGCCCGGCACAACCACCTCCCAAACCAAAACGCCAGCATTTGTTCCAAGTTCAGGCCTGCAAGCCAACAGGCCAGGCGAACACCCACCACAGAGCGATGCTGGTCAAATAGTGTGATGGGCCCGCTCTGCTGTTTCAGAGAGATGCCCTCGCACCTTGGCCCACGGGTCAGACCAGGAGGGATCAGGATTGTTCGTTTTTCCTTAAGTTCTTGGCTGCGGAGCAGCCTCTTGTACTTTAGTGAGAGGTCAACTTCCCAGGAGCAACCAAGATTGCCACCACCAAGCCACCATGCCAATCAACTTGCTTCAACAACACCTTTTCCTTGCCGCTCTAGCGGTGGGAGGATTCCTCTTCGTGTCACCAGACGGAGACATGTCTCAGTAGCTCAACTAAAATCCTACTCGTGAAGCAATCCACATTTGTTGTTTCGTGGTGCCTACCTATTAAGGCGCCTCTTCTACCTGGATCGACTAACTGCTGTACAATATCAATCACATCGACTCTTCCAAGGCGAAACAGCACAGAGCCAGCGCCGGCCTAGGGCGCGGCCGTCCTATTATCTCAACCGGCCTTCCCCTGTCGAAGGCGGGCCGAGCGGCCCATCCCAGTCGTAATTAGTCCTCCCCGATCTTGGCTTCCGTCCACAGGGGGTGGCCATCGGTCGGCGCCGTGCTGAGCAGGGCGATTTCTTGGCTGAGGTCGATTGCGGCCCTCTGGCGCCAGCGTACCCTCTTGCGGTGGGCATCGTACCATACCACGTACACTTCGATGTCGTCGTACGGCACTTCTGACCCATCCGTATCCTCACCAAGCGCCTCCTCGTCCAAGACGTAGATGACGCCCACGCGGGACGACAGATGACAATGATTGAACAATTCTCCCAGAGAGAGCTCGTCCCTGGACTACCCTCCCAGCTCCTCATCCTCCGGGTCCAGCCGGGCTCCTCCTAGGCTTTGACGAACCCGGCGGCGCGGTCCTCCTCGTACCCTGCTCCACACTCAAGCAGCTGCGGCATGCGGCCAATCCTCGTCGTAGTCGTACCGCGCGGCATCATCGAAGACGCATTCAGGTCCGATCCCTGCATAGGCCCTGCAGGTTTGGCGCACTATCGCGCGACGCACGACAGCGGTCATGGACCAACCAATTTCCTCCCCGCCGCAGCCTGATGAGGCGGTACCCCTCTCTTCTTCCATATTTCTCCTTCCTCTTGCACTCGTCCTTCCTCTCGCACTCGTCTTCTCCTTGCACTTGGATCTCGGCATCTCATTGCGTTTCGATGGTAAAACCTGTCCCCGATCTGATATGGCGGGTTTATGGAGGACTCGCTGACAGCTAGTGTAGCCTTTGCGACAAGTTTTCCCAGCCCCGGCGGCGGTGGAGGGTGACGATTCCGACAACGAGGCTCCGGAAGAAGACCACGCTGTGATTGAGTAAGGTGACATCGCGTGGCGTCCAGCCGATGCTTCGCTAACGACCGGAATGCTCACAGTATCATCGCCGTTCACGGCCTAAACCCGTGGAACAAAAACGCCGAAGAACACGCCTTGGATACCTGGCGGACGCCTGCTGGCGACGGGGGCAGGCTTTGGCTCCGCGACAAGCTGCCTCAAAAGATCCCGGATGCCCGCATCTTCCTGTACAAGTACGACTCGACAGCCGTCTACAGCCAGAACAGGAAGACCTTTGTCGACAAGGTCAACGGCTTTCTTGAGGAGGTCCGCTTGAAGCGAATCGACACCCCCCGGCGACCGCTACTGCTTCTCGGTCACAGCCTCGGAGGCCTGCTGATCAAGCAGGCCCTCGTGAACGCGTACAGCAACGAAAAGTACCAGGATATCAAGTTGGCAACCCAGGGAGTTGTTTTCTTCGCGACCCCGCACAACGGCGGCAGAGGTTCCGTTGTGAGCATCCGCCAGACCGCTGCCAAAATTGCCATCAGCCTCGGGATCAAGAAGGGGGACAACATCCTGGAGGCACTCGAGGAGGGCAGCATGTTCAGCGATCTGATGGACGAGCAGTGGAAGCACCGCCTGCTTGACTACCCCATCGTGTTTTTCTGGGGCGCGTTTGACAGAGTGAGTCGGATTCCCTTGATTGTGGCGGGCCGGTGCGTGACTAACAACTTGGGGATTGTTGCGATTAGATCGTGTCCAAAGAGAGCTCGACCTTCGGCCTGCCCGGAAAGTACGAAAACATCGTGTCACTCGATGCCGACCACAGTGGCATATGCAAGTTTGGCCGCAGCCAGCAGGACCGGGACAACTTTGAACTTGTTCAGGGCAACGTCGTTGAGTTGTGCAGGAATGCGATCGTCACTGGTGAGTTGGTCAACAGGATGCCCAATGCCCCAGACGCTCGGCTCGAAGCTCGTTTTGCCGGACTACGAGCCGAATCCATCGCAGGCCAGAGCAGTGGTTGAGTTTCGATCGCTGTTTTGTGGCCCAATGCTTCAAGTAGCCCAGGGATAGTAATAGCACTGCATGGATTCATACCTATTACCGTCCACGAGCCCTCGCGTATTCGGAGCTTTGTACGGAAGGATGCTAACCACGACTCGCCACAGCCCAAAATCAAGCCCGGATGCGGAGCGAAACGACAGCAGAAGTCGAGCTGGGGCCCGCCGACTTGAAGTTGTTGCCGCTCTCTGAAGTGGAAACTCGGCAGGCAATTCTCAACGACCTCGAGTCCGCGGACATGGACGAGCGGAGCAGTCGCATAGACCCAGCGCACGTCAACACTTTTCGCTGGATCTTCGAGCCCCCGCAAAACACCGGAAGCCGACCGGCCGACACCCCGCCGTGGTCAAACTTTGTGTCGTGGCTCGAACAGGAGGACGCATCTAAGATCTACTGGATCACCGGCAAGCCGGGCTCCGGCAAATCAACGCTGATGAAGTACATTGCTGACAGTGGGCGCCTCGAACGCCACTTGGAGCGTTGGGCAAACGGGCAGCCACTGAGAGTGGCGGTATTCTACGCGTGGAATGCTGGCACCGATGAGCAGCACTCTGAAACGGGGCTCCTGAAATCACTGCTCTACCAGTACCTGAAACAGATGCCCGAGCTGATCCCTACCGTCTGTCCACGGCGGTGGGATCTATATCGCATCTCCGGAACTGGTCGGGAGAGGGGCACGCTGCCGGACTGGGACGAGACGGAACTACGTCAGGCATTCGACACCCTCCTACCCCTTGCCCCCCAAAAGAACCAAAAGCTCGCCCTTCTCATCGACGGGCTCGACGAGTTTCGGTCTCGCAACGAATTCCAGTCTCTTCTCTCCTTCGCTGAAGCAGTTTGGTCAAAAGGGGGGGCAAAGGTGTGCACCAGCAGCCGCGAGTGGAGCGTTTTTGCGAACTACTTCCGCATGCATCCTAGCCTACGGATACAAGACTTGACCAGAAACGATACTGAGCGGTACATCTACAACCGTCTCGGCGAGAGCGTTGCTTATGCCGAGCTGAAGGCCTCCCATAGCGAAGACGTGGACAAGCTGGTCACGAGCCTCTTGGACAGGGCCAGTGGTGTCTTCCTTTGGGTTAGAATCGTGACGGATGTCGTCCTATCCGGAATGGATGCTGGCCAGACGGTCAACGAGCTTAATGCCAAGGTCAAAAAGCTCCCCCTCGGCCTATCCAAACTCTATCAGGGAATATGGAACGGGTTGGACCCGGAGGACCAGACGAACGTCGCGCGGATGCTCCGCATTTTGGAGGTCAGCCTCTTCCCCCTCGATGCCACAACATTGTTTGCAGCCGAACAACTCGACGCGGCCGAGGAGCTGAAGCAGTGGGCGAACTGAGAGGCCGGCCTGGAAAAACTCGTTGCGCGGCGGCTGCGGAGTCAAACCAGAGGCCTCCTTGAGCTCTCCAAGTCACAGCAGGTCGACTACTTGCATCACACTGTCCGGGATTGGGCCCTGTCCCCGGCTGCCGCGGGCAAGATCCAACAAGCCCTGCCCCCGGATTTCGATCCCAATCTGCAGCTTTGCTTGGCCAGCGTTGCCATCGCCGAGATCGCGACACAACCATCATCCTTCCGCGTGATGTGGCGCAAGATCGCCCAATGCCTCGAGTACGCGAGCAGGGTGGTCACCGGGTCCAAGACGACCGCCACCCAGCTGTGTGCAGCGTTGGATCGCCTCGACGCGTGGGCAACAAAGACACATAATTCCCGGTATCGGGATTTGGATTTTCATGATGGGATGCGTTGGATGCCCCAGTTCGACAAGGACTTGCACTGGAGTAGCTACCAGTTCGCCGGAACAGACATACCACCCGGCGGCCAGAAATTACATCCCAACACCTTCCTGGGCCTGGTATCTCGGTATTCCATCCTTCCCTATGTCGAGGAAAAGCTCCGGAAATTTCCCGGACTGGCCAGGCCCACGCGAAACGGCGCTACTAGTCTCCTTGAGAATGCCCTGATAATTCCCCTGTCCTCGCCCTCGGGCGGTTTCTATTTCGAGGAGGGCCCGCACCCGGAACTTTTCCACCTGCATCTTAGGCAGCGAGAGGCTTTCATCCGCCTGCTCCTTAGCCACGGCGCCGACCCATGCGCCAGGTCGCTGCTGCTGTTTAGACTCGATGATCTCGAGGAGTTGCTTTCAGGAGAGAAGCGGCCTCGCCTAGATGGTCGGACGCCGATCTACAAGATTGTTCGCTCCCTCTCTGAGGAGACATCTGAAGTGTTCTGGGGCGAGGTGCATACCATGTTTATGAAGGAGATGGAGAAGGGTGGCATACTGTCGCGGGGTGGCATACTGTCGCGGGGTGGCATACTGTCGCGGTTGTGGTCCAAGCTACTATCCCTCTAGCTGGCGAGGTTGGATTCCTGTGTCATCCTGGAGTGCCGAATGCCTTCTCGATGTCCATTTTACTATGCTAGACAGGTAGTAAGAGATGGTCGGAATACGGCTCGGTCGTCACAGCAGCAAAGGCCGGCACGCCGAGGTGACGTCGAGGGGGGGGCACGGAGCTCGATTGTGCCCCGGAGTCGGGGGACCCAACGAGACTAAGATGTAGTTTATCTTATAGTGAGTTCGGGGTGCTTGGCCGCGGGAACGATCTTCAAAAGAGGCAAGCCCAACCTCGCAATCTGGCTGGTGTTGTTATCTGACATGATCGAACTGCTTTCGAAAACAAAGCGTGACATGGCTGAGGGACGACAGCAGCCCTCTCCTCCAAGCCAACCAGCATCGCCGCAACAGCGAGTGCCAACCTCTAACCTAACAGCCCACCCTGAACTCAAGCCCACCACCATTAAATTCACTTATCCACAGCCAGCACGCCCACTTCACCCGCTCCCCTCCTGCCTCTGGGACGACCCGCCCGAAGACGCCCCTCCCCGGCTCATCAGTTTCAGTCGCTGAAGAAGGAGATGTGGGGAATATCAGTGCCATTTCATCAAGAGAAAACCACTAGTACTCTGCTCGTTGTCTCCAGCTCTCAAATCCCGCGTGTAAACTAAAACCAGAGAGTGGCTGCCACTCCCTTCAAAGGGAAACTGCATGATCCGTCGGCACTCCCGCCCACTCCAGCGTCCGCTTCTGAGCCGCAGCAAACTCCTTGCCAAACTTGACAGTGCCCGGCAAGATGCTGTCGGGCTTCTTCTTCACCATGTCGTCCATCATGTCCTTCATTTCCAGCGTGTACTTGCAATCCTTGCCAAACGCCTTCTCAGCCCCGCGGCAGGCGGCATAGAGATAGCCGTACGCCATGGTGCGGATGTCCTCGAGCTTGGGAAACGTCTTGTCCTCCAACGCGGCCGCGTCAGGCGGCACACTCCCCGCGGCAACGAGTGCCGTGACGACCACGTCAAACATCTCGTTGGCCCATTCGGGCCCTCCTTGCTCGATACGTGAGCTGAGCAGCTTGCCGACCAAGGCGCTGCGCAGGGCCCGGATGGGCTTGTTCTGCTTGAGATACATCAGTGCGATGGAGAGGCGGGCGGACGGGAGGGGCTCCATGTGCTCGGGCCAGGTCTTGTCGCGGGGTAGGACTTTGGAGATGATGGTGCGCAGCTTGGTCTCGACGGTCGGGAGGTCCTCGAATGACGGGTAGATGCCGGGGTAGTTGGAGGCTCGCACGGCACCCCTGATGAGGCGGCGGATGTCCTCCTGAGCTTGCAAAAGGGCGGGCCAGCAGTCCGTCTCTTCGCATATGCGGCGCTCCTCCCCCACCTCCCATCTGCAGCGTTTGCCTGTTGAATCGGACTCGAGTTAATCCTCCGCCCGACTCATTTATCAATGGGGGAGGCACCTACAGCGACAGTCGAAAAAGTATTCCCGCTTCAAGAAGGTCTGACGGCTTGCGACGGTGAGCGTAGGGTCAATGTAGGAAATGGAAATCTGGGAGTTGCGGACGATCTTCTTGAGCGAGCGGAGGCGGAGTTCTCGGCCCTCAAAGAAGAGAATGGCATTGGGGTCGCAGGAATGGTTGATCATGGCTGTCACGGTGTCGTAGGCGTAGCCAACGGTCTCCTTCAGTGATGCATGGCGGAGCCGCACGCAGTTGATGCGCATCTGTTCACCCGGTCAGCTCAGTTCTCCATGTCCTCATTGGGTGTCGGAAGGGAGAGTCATACGGCGGGCACCAATTTCCAGCCCACGGCCAGGTTGACCTTGTTGCCAGTTGCCTTGCGCACGGCCATGGCAACATCGAGCAGCTCAGTGGCGCGCTCCTTGTCGTCCTGGAACTCATTGAAGTGCGTCTCGAGCAACCTCAGGCTCTTTCCGACCAGGTCCTCGAGGCAGCCGCGGTTCTGCCAGAAGAGCAGACGGTGGGCCATCAGGTGCTGAGGAGTCATGGCGGGCGATTCCTTCAGCACTTTGCACTCGTCCTTGTGAAACTGGGCCCAGGCCGACTTTTGGCATTCCTGTGGCAGCGGGTCAGCTTTGGTTCCGGGTCAAGTTTTCTTGGGCGAAGTCACCTTGGAACAGAACCTGGCGACCTTGCATCCGGCGCAGGCCTTGGGAGGCTGCTTCTTTTGGGCGGCAAAGTCCTGGGAGGACTCGAGGCAGTAATGACAGAAGTACTCTGCGGTCTGGAGGGGGACAGCCATCAAGGGGCACACGCGGTAGATGTCGCAGCCGGGTTCAATATCGTCGTGGGTCCACAGACCCGAGATGTCTGGGCCATCCGTCTCGCATGCTCGGATGCTGAGGTGGAAGGGCGAGATGATGCGTTTGATGTTGGTGTCGCAGAGGCCCCACTGGGAGTGCATGTGGTCGAGCTCGATCTTGCTTCCCTCGCCGTAGAGGGCCTCCCAGTCGACGCCGAAATTGATGTCCATCCCGGGCGGGTCGGGTGCCTTTTCGTCGGCCATGGTGGTGTGGTTAGCAGTGTGTGCTCGGGTGGGATGGAGTTGAGGGTGGTCACGGGAATAGTGGTTGTGGGTTGTCGATTTGTGAGATGCGTTGGGGGTTTGAAGAGTTCAAGTTGAGGAGTGGGTGAGAATGAGGCACCAGCGAGAACCTGGAGAAGAGGAGGAAAGAATTCTTCGAGCGAGAAGGCGGGAACCAGGGAAGGGGGCGTGGAAAGCAGTGGAATTCATGCATTCAAACACACCACATTTGGAAGGAACGCGAGTCCGCAGTTCCCCCACAAACAACAATCAATGCGGTGTCCTGAGCAAAATTGAACTTGACGGCTGCTGCCTCAGAATTTGTATTTCACTGTTCAACAGGTCAGGTCATGAAACTTGCTTGCAATCATCAGGTTTCCCCCGTTGCGCACTAGCAAGGAGAGAGCATCGTCCGTAAGCCATGACGGTCGTGGGAGGAACTGACAGAAAAGAAGGAACCTGCTCCCACAAAAGACCCAAACTCCAACGGGAGAAAATAATCAAGAGAGCAGCCGGGCTTGGGCCATTGCGCAAGCGGCAATCAGGGACTTTTGGTGTTAGTCACCTGCCAGAGTCACGGATGGTTGGTGCGTGCAACGGTCAAATTGTCAATGGCGGCCAGTCAGCCTGGCTTTGTTGTTGTTGGCCGTTGGTCGATGGCCGTGTCAGTTGCTGCGAGTGAGTCACAGGCGGCCTGCCAACTAACTGCCTTCAGCGCTTATTTCCCCCTTTTCCCAACACCGACCGCCTCTCGCTTTCTTCATCCTGCAAAATCGGCAATTCCCAGCACGAAAAAGTGCCACCCTGCCTCAGGTGGAAAAGTGACACCATCAGCAAGCAGCCCGGGTTTCACGACCCCCCGCGGCAGCAACTGAGCAAACACCATGAGCGTCAACTTCCCCAAGGCCGAGGAGGATGTGCTACGGAACTGGCGCGAGATCGATGCCTTCCAGACCCAGCTCCGACTCACCCAGGACAAGCCGCGCTTCACCTTTTACGATGGCCCCCCCTTTGGTGCGTGCCCGTGCAGTGATCCATGTTCATGTCCAAGATTGCTAACCTAGCTCTCCCTCTTTGGAGCAACCGGTAAGCTACTCATTCCACCGTCCAAGTACCACTCTTTCCACTCCTCCTAACCCCCCTTCTTCCAGGACTCCCGCACTATGGCCACCTCCTCGGATCCACCATCAAGGACATCATCCCGCGCTACTGGTCCATGAAAGGCTACCACGTCAGCCGCCGCTTCGGCTGGGACACCCACGGTGTCCCCATCGAGTACGAGATTGACAAGAAACTTAAGCTCTCGGCCCGCGACGCCGTCAAGCAGCTGGGCATCGGAAATTACAACTCCCTGTGCCGCGACATTGTCATGACATACTCGGCCGAGTGGCGCCACACCATCGAGCGTTTCGGCAGATGGATCGATTTCGACAACGACTACAAGGTATGCCGTCCGCATCCGTGTCTTGGCGCCTATGCTGACTCCGGACAGTCCATGGACCCACGGTTCATGGAGTCTTGCTGGTGGGTGTTCAAGCAACTCTTCGACGACGGCCACGTCTACCGTGCCTACCAGGTCATGCCCTACTCCACCAAGCTATGCACCCCCCTGAGCCACATGGAGTCGAGAGACAACGAGAAGGTGACCCAAGACCCCGCCATAGTGGTGTCCTTCCCCCTTGTCGGTGTCGAGGGCAAGGAAGACACGTCCCTCGTCGTCTATACCACCACGCCCTGGACCCTGCCGTCAAATCTCCTCATCGCCGTCCATCCCGACTTTGAGTACGTCGAGGTATTGGACGAGAACACCGGTCGGAGTTACATCCTCCTGGAGAGCGGGCTGCCAATGCTGTACAAGGGGCAAAAGGAACCAAAGTACAAGGTCCTCGGCAAGGCTTCTGGAAAGTCCATGGTCGGCTGGAAGTACAAGCCCCTCTTCGAATACTTCACCGATGCCTTCTCCGACTGCTTCCAGGTCATTACCGCATCCTACGTCGAGGCAGGTGAGGGAACCGGCGTTGTCCACCTCGCCCCGGCATTTGGACAGGAGGACTACGACGCCGCTACCGCCGCCGGGTTCATCAATCCCGACCGCCTCCCACCATGCCCCGTCGACGAAGCCGGATGCTTCACGGCAGAGGTGCCGGAATACGCCGGGCAGCATGTGAAAGAGACCGCCGACACTGCCATCCTCCGTGACCTGCGGCCCACTGGCCGGCTGTTGATCGAAAGCCAGGTCCATCACGTCGACAAGTTCTGTCCGAGATCTGACACGCCGCTCATTCGGCGAGCCGTCTCCTCTTGGTTCATCCGTGTGACCGATTCTGTCCCTGACATGCTCAAAAATCTTGAGGGCACACACTGGGTTCCGTCATTCGTCAAGGAGAAGCGCTTCGCCAACTGGGTCGCAGATGCCCACGACTGGAACGTCTCGAGAAACCGATATTGGGGAACCCCCATCCCCCTGTGGGTTAGCGATGACTACGAGGAAGTGGTGTGTGTGGGCAGCGTTGAGGAGCTCAAACGTCTGAGCGGCTTCGAAGGGCCGCTGGACGACCTCCACCGGGACAAGGTCGACGGAATCACCATTCCGTCCAAGCAAGGGAAGGGTGTGCTGCACCGAGTTGACGAAATCTTTGATTGCTGGTTTGCGCTACGCATTTTTCCTCCGCTGACGCACCCCGGCTAACTCACATTAGGTTCGAATCCGGGAGCATGCCCTATGCCTCGGTTCATTACCCCTTCGAGAACTCTGACGCATTCCACGAAGGCTTGTTCCCAGCAGACTTCATCGCGGAGGGTCTTGACCAGACACGAGGCTGGTTCTACAGCCTCACTGTCCTCGGAAACAAGCTCTTCAAGACGTCGCCATTCAAGAACGTCATCGTGAACGGCATCGTTCTCGATGAGAACGGTCAGAAGATGTCCAAGAGCAGGGGAAACTACCCGGATCCCAACCTCCTCCTGGACCAATACGGCGAGGACGCCTTGAGGCTGTTCTTGGTCAACAGTCCTGTTGTGAGAGGAGAATCGATGAAGTTTGTCCAATCGGGCATCAAGGACATCACCGCGAGGATGCTTCTCCCACTCTGGAACAGCTACCGTTTCTTCCACGAACAAGCCCTGTTGTTCAAGACAACCACCGGGCAGGACTTCGTGGTCCAGCCTTCCTTCGGCTCCAACCCCATGGACCGCTGGATCCTCGCCGACACCCAAACCCTCCTCCGCTTCATCGAAGTCGAAATGAAAGGTACCGCCCCCCCTCCCCCATCC